>Ga0209302_10000801_pt1 | contig 18139 bp, 19 predicted proteins | sample ArcOceMetagenome_2_FD_187445 | JGI IMG/M metagenome (GOLD analysis project Ga0209302, IMG submission 187445) | Marine eukaryotic phytoplankton communities from Arctic Ocean - Arctic Ocean ARC135M Metagenome (SPAdes) (version 2) | ecosystem: Environmental > Aquatic > Marine > Oceanic | place... | reverse complement strand
TTCCCCTTCTTCAATAGAAAGTGATTTAGCTAAGTTTAAAGCTGTTAATTCGTATTCAATCCAATCTGATTGATTCTGTGCTATTGCAGCAGGCTTGTATTCTTCTAATATGCCTTCTGTAGTGTATGGGTGATATAAAGATAAAAGCTTTTGTAAAACAACATTATTTGCTTTAACTCTTAATATGCCGTCTCTAAATACTATTCGACCCATTGTAACTTGACCTTCTTGCTCGTCAACAAAACATGACTTTTGGTTAGTAGCGTATCTTAATTCTCTTTGATACCCCACATTTTTATCAAACCATAACAGTGCTTTTGTAGAACTGTGAGCTGTTGGTACTGTAAATACTAAAGGCTTTTTACCTCCAGTTAATTCATATAATCTATCTTTGACGATCCATTCGTCTTTCTTAAGCGCTTTCGCTGCCGTTGCTTTTATAGCCATAATATAATATAATATAAATGTTAATGATAAGAGTAATAATTACCCCCGTAGTTTCAACGAGGGTAAAGATTACATTAATTTAATCTACTAGGTCGCTTTTAATAATACAAAGTTGTTAGCAGCTTGAGTACACATTGTTCTTTCTGATAAGAAGTGAACATTCATTGCATCCTCGTCACTTGTATAGTTTCCTCCAACTGAACCAGTAACCCAAGATTTCAAACGTCTGTCATCAGCCTCTGAAGCTCTATAACGGATATGTAAGAAAGGTCTTGAAATGTTCTGTCCTAATTGTTGGTCATAAACTGTAGAAGTTCCTGCTGGTACTAACACACCTTTAATATCGTCAATTAATCCACGAGTTGTAGAATCGTTTAGATATTTCCAGTCAGTTTTGTAAAAGTCATAAGAACCTCTTCTGAATCCTGAGAAACCTAAGTTTAAAGCCATATCTTCAGAGTTGTCAAATACACCGTAAGATGTACCACCTGCTCCGTAAGAATTTTGTGTAGCTAACATATTGTCAATAGATAAAGATGTACCTCTGTCTAAGAATAACATGTTCTCTTCAATTGCTCCCTGCTTATCAAGTTCTTGTAGTATTGAATCAAATTGATCAAGACCAGTTGCTCCTGCTACTACTGAACTAAAGTTTGGATCGTTATAAACTAATCCTCTTTCCTCAATAGTGCTGAATAAACCTTGCGTACCTGTAATAGCCGCTCCTGCTACATCTGTAAACGCAGATTTTGCATTAGTCGCTTCAACCATACTCATTTCTAAGTAGTCTTCAAAACGAATTCTAGATTCGTGCTCAGATTTTAAATACCATAAGTATCCACCTGTTCCGATTTCAGTAGTAACTTCAACCCATCCGATTTGAGCAACATCTGAACCATTTACAGAGTACCTGTCTCTTAAGATGATTGGTTTGTTACTAAAAGTAGTGAAAGAAGCATCAACTGAATTACCCGCTAAGCTAGATCCTTTTCCATATTCAGAACCGAATACAAATAAGCTAGCCGGAGCTGCTGCTGTTGCACCCGCTAAAGCTGCTGGCAATTGTCCATTGGCAGTATCATATACTTCAATGTTGTAAGTTTGCTTTACTGCTGCTCCAATTGGAACTAAAGACTTTACGAAAGCTTTTACTGTAGTGTTACCTTTAGCTATTACGATCGTCATACCAGGTCCTAATAATGGAACTTTTCCGTCCGCTCCAGGAGAAGGTAATAAAATAGTTTTAGCTGCTGCTGCTCCAGATTCTACAGTATCATAAGCGATATGTAATCTTCCTTGCTCAGACCAAACTACTTGATCAGATGCCATTGGCATTTCTGCTCCAACCATACGTAAGAAACCTGTAATCGTTCTGTTTCCATAACGCTCTACTTCTTTCTCATATACTTCTGGTAAAAATTGTTGTGCCCAGTCCATATCCGTTAAAGACAAATAGTTGTCTCCGAATAATCCTTTTACGGGTCTTGGTGTTAAATGCGCTAAGTTAGCTAATGAAGCTGGCGCTGTTGCAAATCCTGCCATAATTTTTTTACTTTAAATGTTTAAATGATTTTATCTTTAATTTTGAATCACTACCCCCACTGTCAACTGATCTTACGCTCCACCCACCATCGTTCGGCTTAACATTTTCATGAACACCTCTCGCGCCCATTTTAATGTTTTTCGAATTAGATACGCTTTCTTTCATTGCATCGGATTTACCCTGCTCATAGAAATGTTGTGCGACAGAATCTGCATTCATGGCTGTAAACAAACTTTTGTGATAACCTTGAGCATCAGACATTACACCATCTTCATTCAAGAACTTCTTGATAAAATTGTTAATGTCACTCTGATTATTTTTCACAGTTTCCGCATCTTTAACTTTAAATCGGTATTTTTTATCACCAACAGAATAATCAAAACCTTTGAAATTCTCATTGAATAATTTACCAGTTTTATCTAAAAACGCATTTGTTTGCTTCTCAGCTGTTTGAGTTGCTAATTCATTTTCTTTTGTATAGCGATTGAAAAAATCTACCGCTTTCTTTTGTTCAGGAGCTAATTTACTACCTCCTTTTATCTCTTCATAATACGTAGACTTTAAATTGTCTAAATATGTTTTAGCTTTTGAAAGCTCTTCTTTCCTAGCTATTTTCTTTTTTATCACATCTCTGTCATCATCGATGTCTTCGTCGAATGCAAAGTTCTCATCTAATAAGAACGCTACTTCATCGCCATCTAAATGAGGTTTTGATGTTTGGTAATACTCTTTTAATAACTGATCTTCATCTAAGGAATTATAATCTACGTTTAATTTAACATAATCTTCTAAGCTTCCTCCTGTTTCATTTATAAAGTTAACTACCTTTTGTATATTTTCAGGTAACTCAACACCTGCAGACTGCTCTACAATAGCTTGCTCAACTTGCTCTTCGAGTTCTTCTACTTGCTCTACAACTTCTTCGTCTGTTATTTCTTGTAGAAATTCGCTCTCTAATTCTTCTTGAACGGGTTCGTTAGTTTGAACGGGCTCTGGTTGTTGTGGTACTTCCGCTTCCACTTCTTGTACAGATTCGGCTTGTTGATCTGCAACCACGTTTGCTGTTTCTTGCTCTGTATTGGCATTGGGTTCTACGGGTTTTGATAAATCAAGTTTCAGAGTTCCGTCCTCAGAGACAGACGCTGGACCTGTTTGTTCTACTTGTTCAACTGTAGCTGGTGCTTCAGTTGGTTTTTCGGTAGGTTTTTTTATTTTAAACGTACCTTCTGTGTTTTGTGCTTCCGCCATGATAAAATATTATATGATTGTTACTACTATTATTACCTAGGTTCAAAGGAACCTAAGCCAAATCCACCGCCCATTACGTCATTCCCTGACGATTCAAAGTCTTTTGGTGGTAAATCTTGTTGTCTTTGAGCAATCATCTCGCTCTGTTGTGTACCTTGTATCTTAGTACGCTTGTCTTTTCTGTCCTCCATAGAATTTTCTTTTGATCTCATAGCTTCAACTTCCATGTTTTTAAGCTTCATGTTGTATTGAAATTCTAATTCCATCAATTCTTTCTTTGCCCCAACTTCTACCTGTATCCTTTGTTGTTCTATCTGACCTTTTAATTGTTCTAACTGAGACTTAGTTGCGAATAAAGCTTGGTCTTTTTGTACTTCCGCCTGAGCTGCTACTTGTTGAGCCTGCGCATTTGCTTGAGCTTGCGCTTGTATGTTAGCTTGTTGCTCTGCTTGTAATCGTTCTTGGCGTTTCTTTTGCTTAACTTTTAGCAATTGATTAGCTAATTTTAAGTTTTTAACTTCACGAATATCGATAGCATCTGATAAATCTATTAAACCTCCTTGCAAAGCTGTCTGTACATTGTTTTCTAATACTTGTTTTTGCTCATCATCGGGTCTTAATTCTAAGAATATACCAAAATCATGCAGATGTAACTCACTCATTTCATCCAGGGTGGCTACATTAAAAGCTCCTATTTTTTGGATGAAAGCTTCCTTAGCTGGATGATATTCTAATATATCAGATATTCTAAGCGATAAACATTCTGCTGTTTCTTTTGTTAAAAACAAACCAGCATCTAATATATGTCTTGTAGCTGTATTTGAATTTGCTGCTGCCATTTTTTGAATACCAACTAAAGCTCTTGAATCCTGTGTGCTACCATCTCTTGCTTCGTTTAGACCAGTTACATCTCTTATCATTTGTAGATAGTAATTGTAAGTCTGAATTAACGTAGCCATTTTTTGTCCGCCACTACCAGTTTGTATTTCCTGTATTGGAACTTTACCTGGATTCATATCGCCGTCTTGAGTAAACGATCTACCAATAACAGATCCTGTTTGAAAGAACATATTAAGTGCTTCCTGTGGATTGTAATTAGTTCCGTTACCTAAGTCAACTTCGTTAATACCATCAGCATCCAAATAAACACCGTCAGGTATCATTCTTTGTAATACTTGCTGTAACTTTAAATGAGTCAATTGAATCATATCAGCAAAACCAGTACATCTACTAACTATAGATTCTATCTTACCTTGATACATTCTTGGAGCAGTAATAGAGTAATTCATTTTAACTTTAGATGAATCGCTTTTAGGCCGCATCATATTTGGTGCCATTTCCCATTTCAATAATAGGTTAGTACCTAATACCATAACTCCCTCGTATAATACCTCTAAAGATCTTGATAGCTTTCCGTACTCTGCTTCGTAAGCCTCTATAGGTGGATCATATTGATCATCCCTTACTATTACTTTTGTTGCGCCAGTAGCTGTTTCTTTAACCTTATAAACCTCATTCATATAGGTTTTATAGTTAAAATATAAAAGCTGTATAACGTTTGAGTCTCTATTGTTGTTTACAGAATTTGAAGGGTTGTTATCGTAAACACCTTTGTTTTGAGTTCCTTGCTGTTGGATTTGTTCTAGCTGATCCTGTGTTAAGTCAGGAAATTGTTTCTTGAGCTCATTAATGGGTACGAATTTTACTTCACCTACATAATATATATCTTGAAAATAAGGATCTTCAGTGTAAGAATAAACCATATAAGCCGGATCTACATAATCAACAGTAACGCCATTAGATTCTGTAAAATTATTTTTAACAGCTCCAATACCTAATATAGTTAAGTCTTCATTTATTCTTCTCTTTGTAAGATCATAGTTGTTACCAGCTAGCATAGTATTGATAGCTTCTTCTTCCGCTATTTCTATACCTTGCTTATAACTAAGCTGCATGTGTAAATCCAATTCTTCTTCAGAATCAGGTAATCTATCAGGGGCATTCTCAAACAAATTAATGCCAAACTGCTCTTGAGCAAAGTTGTTTAACTCTTCTGTTTGTAAATCTCTGATTATAGATTCCATATAAGCAGTTCTTTTAGAAATGCCGTAAGGATCCTGAGAATAAGCTGTAATATCAAAGCTTCTATCGGATATGCCGTTAACTACTATATCTACAAATTTAGATAAAATAGGTACAGGTTTCCAATCTAGGTTTAAATAAGATAAATCGCCATTTATAGACATTTCGTCCTTGTACTTTTGTATTGGTTGTTCCCCTCTTGCATACAACCTTAAAGCGTGGAATGTATTTTGATTACTTCTAAATCTAGTTGTTCCCGAATTACCGTCGAACCATTCATTAGCAATTGCTCTACCAACTTGCAATCCATAATCCTGAGACATCTTCTCTTGATCACTTACAACTTGACTTGGAAAAAAACTATTTGTTACACCTCTAGCCATATTCTTATTTTATTATCTCGGATAAATTGCCTTCTTGTCTGTATTTTGCAAATTTAACTTTCATTGTTCTTTTTTGTATTGGAGCATTCGGTCTGTATAAATCTTTATTACATGCCATCACAGCTAGCCCTGAGCTTATTGCCGCATCAAACTTTGTTCTATTATTTATATCAAACTTAGACCAATCATTTAGCGTTTCATTAAAATACATTGTGCCATAATTTCCATCCGACTTTAAACCTACGTAGCTATCTATATACATTTCTATAGCTGATGCGTGTGCTTGTTTTATATCTTCACTTGAATTCGGTATTCCGCCTATTTCTTTTTCTGTTACTGATAACTTATTCCAAAGCTTATCCGGGCGATTCATTGAATACCCTCGGTATCCTCTTCTTTTAAAGTAATACAAAAGCCTAGGTTTGTTGTTTTCACATAATAAAGGCATTCCATAAAATACACAAGCCATTAATACATCTTCGAAAAATATCTCGGCTGTTTGAGGTCTTGCTACATATTCTAAAAAGAAAGTACTCGGCGGAGCATCTTCCATACTAAACTTAGTTAAACCGTGTAAAGCTCCTTTAGATCCTCTACCGTCGGTTGTTCCAGATATATCATAACTATCACAACCAAAAGCACCCATATGCTCATTACCTGGGTGTCTAATACCATTTTTTATTACTTGACGATTTTGAATATTGTAAGAAGGAGTCCAGGTTATTAAAAACCTACCTTGAGGATTTGGGCTAAATACTACTTTAGAGTCTTTTATACCATTCTCCCATTGAAAGCTACCTTTTGTTACTACATTACTATTAGCTAAATCTTCGTTGTAATCTATTTGTTCGTATATTTTTGCTAAGTTAAAGATGCTGTTTTTAGTCTCATCTCTAAAAGCGTGTTCCTCTGTACGCGGAAACTGTCTGTAATATTCGTTTAGAGCGTCCTGGTCGCCTTTTAATCCGTCAGCTTCATTATTCCAATGCTCTATGACACCAACTTCAATAGCGTCTCCGTGTGGGCTTTCGCAATCTTCAAGTGGGGTGTTGAATACAGGCATTCCATAAGCGTCAATGAATCCTTCGTAATTCCATTCCATAGGAATGAACAGAGAATATAATCCTGAGCGAGTCTGTCCATTGGCGTTTCTTTTCGTAACATCTGATGTTCCATATAATTTCTTAAAATTTTCACCTCCTTTATCAAGTGCGTTCGAGGTAGACCCCATCATACACTTACCAATAACTCTTGCTCCTAATCTTAATGTCGTTTTTGTAACCCTCCAGTTGTTGAGGATGTTGTTCGGCCTCTCCCATTTACCTGATTCGTCGTGGACGAGTAATTTGAGTTTCTCCCCATCGTATGCGTTGTCACCGGTATTTTTCCAGTCAATCGTGGTGTCAAGACCTGATATGATTTCTTTAGCTTTGTTACTGTCGAGCTTTCTCCTGGTGAGCTTCGAGGCGGGGACACGATAGGCAAGTTCCGTCTTCGGCCTGTCCATACCGTCTTGTACTGGTTTAAAGAAAAAGGGGTAGTTAACACTAATGGGTACAACTTTATCTGTGAACATCTTCTTCGCATCGGATCCAGATTTGGACAAAATCCCAAACCGTGAATCGCTTGATATGGTTGCCAAGTTAACAGTTTCCCCTGACGCCATGAATGAAAATCCCGAACGCCTGTTCTTGAGATAGCACATACCATAACTTCTTTTGTCTGCTTTACAAGCCTCCCAGAATATATAGAATAATCTATTTGATTCTCGAAACTCTGGCTTCCCAACATCAATCTTGGACCATTGCAAGTACATAAAATGAGTACCAGTAATGTAAGTATCCACATTCTTATTATTGAACCAATGACCGTTTTCTCTTTTATTAAATTGCCCATCTATATATATCCCCCATTTGATTTTAAATTCGTCCGGATAATCTCTCCAGTCAAATATACTAGTTATAGACTTTAGTTCCCTAGGATACTCCTCAGGTGTCCATCTGTCCGTTTTCTTATCTATTTTAGGAGGGGCTTTTGGTAAAGCAATCCTAAGATTTTGTATTTCATATATTTCCCCAATCTGCCCGGTCCTACTTATAACAACGACATCATGTTCTTTGTTGTATCCATATTCCCATTTCTTTCCTTTATTCAACCTGGAAATAGTGGTCAGTTTTATAGGTGTTACAACCCTGTATAAGCTCTGCTCGTACATTACTTAGATTTTCTTTCAGCGAAACCTTTAAACTCCGTTGTTTCAAGTTCTTTCTTAGGTTTGTTTTCTAATATTCTTTCTTCGTCCTCAATACGTGTTAGTATTTCAAAGGCATCAAATATAGCTAGCTTTTTAGTAGCGGCAGCATTCTTTAATTTATCAGCTGTTAAGTCATCTTCTGAATCTACTATAGGTTCTTTAGCAACCTTTATCAACTCTTCAACTGCTACTTGCCCAGCCTGGATTATATTCCTCTTCGTTTCCTTGATATTCATATTTGATTGTGATTGAATTGGTGGGTACTCGGTATAACCTCTGCCCTTCTATTACGAATTCGTATTCTGAGTTCGGTTTAAAACCTACTAATGATTCTTTTTCAATTTCATCATTACCAAGTTTTACAATGCCTATTAATGGTTTTTCAAAGTCTGCAGAAAACATTTTGTCTTCTTTTATAGGTTTAACAAAACAGAATCCTTTTAAAGCTTTCCATTCACCATTTCTTTTAAACGCATATATTTGATCGGCTTGAATAGTGTAAACGTCTTCGCTTAAATAATTCTTGCTATCTTTTTCATTGCCTCTTACATCTCTAAACCTTCTAAATACATTGTGATGCACAATAACGTCGTCACCTTCTTTTAGTTCTTCGTTACCGACTAAAGGTAGGTTTAATATTGTACCTACTCTATTAGTATAGCTATGATTTTGTAAATCTGTATTAAGTAATAATGTTTGTCCTTCTATTTCTTTAGAACCTACAGTTCTATCCCCTTTAGGTGATACTAAATAATTAAAAACACTCTGCATTCTAGTATTTTAAATCGTACTCAATAGATACAGACATGTTCTTATTAAAGTCTTTCCAAGGCATTATGGTATCGTTCTTTGTTATATATATAGAGTACTTATCTTCCTCTTCTAAAATATGAGCTATAGTATGACCGCCATACACTTCCTGTCCAACAGCGTAGTGCATAGCGTCATTCTTATAGTCTTTTCCTATACTTATCTTACGAATCAGGTGCATCAGTGATAACCCCTGTGTTTAAGTCGATGTTAACTTTTCCGTAAATCTCTTCTAAGGTTTTCTGCATGTCTTTCAACGATGTAGACTTTAAAGCTATCGAGTGTAATAACTCATGCTTGTGAGCTTCAATTCCACCTATTTGCATTTGCACTTCGTTAATCTCGTTGACGATTGCTTTTAATTCTGTTAATTCTGTTTCAGTTAATTTAACTTCTTGATTTAATTCTTTTACTTGACTCATAATGATTTGATTTAATTGTTACTATTTGGTTTTTGTTTATATGGAAATGCCTTATTTAGCACTTCTTTTCTTTTGTTACATCCACAATCTCCAGGTAGCTTATCTACTATAGCTTTAATCCCAGTTGCTTTTGTAATTTTTTCTATTGTATCTCCTAATCCTTTTGATCCCATTAGCAGTTCCATTTATCTAAAGCTAACTTTTTTCTAGTTGGCTCTCCGTTAGGTTTTTTCATAGCCCCAGGCATTCCACCCATCCTAGCACAAAATGATTTTCTACGGTTAGCGGCTTTACTACCTTTTTTAAGTTTAGAAGGTTTTGTTGTAACCGCTGTTTTTAATTTAGATCCAGGATTGTCTCTTTTATAAGCGTCAACACCTTTTTGATTTAAACCACCGGTTTTAGATTTACCTTCCTTACGCGTCCACGCTGCTGTTTTTTTAGTAGGTGACGCTTTATCCACGGCTTTACTTACTAAAGAACCGATTATAGCTTTACCAGCCATAGCTACCAAAGGTGCTATTTTTGCAGGTGATTTTGCACAACTTCCTTTTTCCTCCTTCTTTTTACCAGGTACTGGAGAATACCCTTCCCAGCATCTTTTCAATACTGGGGATTTAGGTTCTTGTTTGTATGCCATAATTTTATTTCTTTCCAGTAAAACTTCCGTCAGATCCTATGCCGTCTTTTTTCTTTTTCTTCTTGTCTTCTTTCTTTTTTATAACCTTTTTATCTCCGCTTTTGTTTGCGTAGTTATTAGCGTTAGCTGTAACGTTAGCTGTTGATTGATCCGAACTATCAACTACTCTAGACTTGCTTTTTACATTTCCATTTCCTTTAGCACTTATGTTTTGCTTAGACTGTCTTTTTACGCTTTCATTTTCATTAGTAGAAACAGCTAAATTGTCTTTCGCTTGTTGACCTTGTCTTTTTAATCTTTGATCTCTTTTATTGTATTTTTTACCCGAACCTTCTATAGCCTTACCATCTTTGTCTTTTTTTATAGTGGAAGGATCAATAGCTTCTGTTCTACGATTATTCCTGTCAACTTTTCTTTGAGCTGCTTTTTTAGTTCTAGCAGTATGTTTTCCAGATCTAACCGTGTTACGTCTGTCTAAAGAAGTTTGAGCATCACCTTTATCTTTAGTTAAAGATGTTTTTTGCGTTTTAGATACTGTAATTTTTTGACATTTACCATTAACTTTCTTAGATCCTTCAGGGCATTTACTTGTTGATCCACCTGTTGCTATTGTGTTATTCGCCTTTCCATCTTTAGTAGGATTAACGGTACCAAACGTTTTTAAATTATAATCATTTGTTGCTTCTTGAGATACTCCTACGTCTTTTGCTGTTTTAATCCTAGTATTTTTAGTAACCACTGGAGCCAAAATTTCAATGTCTTGTTTAGTGGTTTCTGTTTTTACCGGATCCTTTAACTCGCCATCTACCTTCTTCTGCTGCTTAAACGGAGAAGCTTTCATAGAATATCCTCTCATTTTACTTGGTGATGGAATATCTCTAGTTTGATTGTTTCCGCTAACGCCAGCAGGGCCAACGTCTAATAAAGGTTCTTTCACACCTTTCTTTTGATTAAATAAGCCAGTGCTTATTCTTGCCGTGATCGGCGTGTTTTTACTACCTTTAGTTCCCATTGTGATTAGTTATTAGTTTTTTAAAATTCTAGTGTTGGCGCTTCCATGTCATCCATTGGATTAGTGGCTCCTAAGTTTGTATCAATTTTTTTAGATTTAGGCGCGTCTAATGTTTTTCCTTTTTCCTTTGGCGCTTTTGGCGCTAAGTCAGCAGTTTTTCCTTTTGCTTTTTTATCAGGTTGATTTAAAGCGCCTCCTACGATAGCTCCAACGTCTACAAATTCTTTATTAGTATTTGCAGCTCCATCAACTAATGCTTGATTCATTTTAAGCGGTGAGTTTTTAGCTCTTGCTGTAATAGGCGAACAACTTTTTTTAGCAGGGCTACCTAAGTCGCCTCCGTAACCATCCTGAAAATAAGCTTCCCCTCCGTAGAAGTTTTTCTTAATTTTAGCAGGAGATCCTACACTATATCCATTGTTGCCTTTAACTCCTAATCCTTGAGGACCTATCTTTTTAGCTGGAGAAGTATTTCTTTTATTAAAAGAACCCATAGCTTGTTTCAAAGATACATCTTCGCCCCCAACTCCTTGACGGTCACCAGCTGCGGATTTATCTTGAAATCCAACTTGATTCCTACCTTTAGTTTCTTTATTTAACCTACTAGCTTGACCTCTAAATGTTATTGCCATAATTATGATTGTTTGTATGCTTCGTCTTCCCATTCAAAATCCGGATGACCTTCGTTCATTGTAGCTCTTTTGTAAACTCTTGCTGGTGATTTTGTATCTCTTTTCCAAGTTACAGAATCTTCAGAATATTGTAATCTACCTTGAGCTATCTGATCTAAATGAATCTTTTCGTGTTCTACAGCACCTTCGATTTGTTTATCAGAAAGTTTATCGCTTACGAAAATTGTTCCGTCCCTGTTGGCTTCAGCTTCAACTCCATCCTCTAAATCGTCTTTAACGATCACCGGTGTTCCAAATTGAGAAGTCTTTTCATGAATGCCAAACACATCACAATGAGATTTAAGCTTAAATGCCATTATCCTTTATAACCAGATTTATTAGCTGCTTGTGCGTTTTCAGCATAATGCTTTCTTGCTGATTTGCTTAAGCTTTGATTTGACGCTTCTTTAATGTCGTAAGACATTCCTTTATTCTTTTTTGCTGGTGATGTTACCGATCCTTTACCTGCTCCTAATCTGTTTGGTCCAATTCCTTTCCCGTTGTTTGCCATTTTACTATTATTTAGTTATTAATTATCTTTCCTTATCTTTAATCATATCGTCAATGGCTTTGTTGTAAACCTTATCCGTGTATGTTTTGTTCTTGTAAAAGGTACTTCTAGCTGATGTTGGTAAATCTTCTTCTCCTAGTAATATCCTGTAAATTCTGTTTATTAAACTTTTACATTTATAAGAGGTACTATATATATTAGTCTTCATAGTAGTCCTATTTCTTTTTCTCCAAACATCAATCCAACCCTCTCTTCTTAATCTCTCCCATCTTGCTTTATCCCAAGAGTATGTATAAACACCGTCTATGAAATCATTACGTGTAAATTGCTTTTTACAATCCAAATATATTAATAATTCAATATCAGCGTCTTTGAGATCGTAAGTTTTACAGGCCCATTTTCTAACAAGCCTGTAATACTTAAGTAAATTCATTTCTCTTAAATCACCTGAGTCTAGTTTCATTCTACTAAAACTACATCCCCTATTGTAATTACAAAATACAATTTATCATTCCACTCTATTCCGTGTCCTGCGTGTTTATCGTATCTAACAACATCGCCTTCTTTAAGAAAGTCTATCTTATCTCCTACACTAATTATGTTACCCTTTAAGTACCTAACGTCGTGGTTTTGATTCTGTGTTATTTCAAGTCCCCCTACTGTCTTCGGAGCTTCTTTGATTTTGTCGATTATAATAAAGTGGTTAATTGCTTTCAAGAGATCTTACATTTGAGATTATACAATCTGCGGATATAATTGTCTTTACCACACTAACTGCGTTTTTAAGCGCTGATTTTGTAACCAAAACCGGATCTATAATACCAGCTTTAATCATATTAACTTCTTTACCTGTTTTAACGTCTATACCTCTGTTCTTTGTAACTTGCTTCTTAATTTCAACAATACCAGCATTATCTAGTATAGTGTAATAAGGAGATCGTATAGAATCTAATAATAACTTATATCCGTCATCTTTAGCTTTGATCTTATTGGAAGCATTTAATAATGCAATTCCGCCGCCCGCTACTATTCCTTCTATTAAAGCTGCTTTCGTAGCGTGTAGTGCATCATCAACTCTATCTTTCTTTTCCTTTAACTCAACTGCTGAATCAGCCCCTACTTTAATAACGCCAACTTTACCAGTTAGCATAGACAATCTCTTCTCTAATTTTGTCTTTATGTAAGCATTTGTTTCTTTGTCAATCTTAACTTTAACCTCTTCTATACGTTCTGTTAAATCTAAATTACTATCTTTAATTTGTAAGATCGTGTTTTTAGCGTCTGTAACGGACTTTAAAACTTCTCCTAGTACATTAACATCTAAAAGGTCTAAATCGTCACCAAGCTCTTCATCTACGACCGTGGCACCTGTTAGGATAGCTAAGTCTTCTAATGTATCTGCTTTAGTTGGTCCAAACCCCGGAGGATCTACAATATTAACCTTTATATTACCTTTAACTTTGTTTGCTAATAACGTTGCAAATGGCTGTTGCTCTAATGGAGCTATAATTAATAAACTACGTTTAGACTTAACTACATGTTCTAATATGTTTTGTATCCTGCGTATATTAGGTACAGGTGAACTAACTATCAAAACCAATGGCTCTTCTAGTACAGCAACACCTTTATCTTTGTCTGTTAATAAATGTGATGACTTTATACCTGATTCAAATTGCGTTCCTTCAACAAACTCAACATGTGTTTCATTTGTTTCAGAGTCTTCCATTAAAACGACTCCAGTCTTACCAACTCTTTCAAACGCCTCTCCGATCTTGCTTCCAAGTTCTTCGTCGTTGTTGCAGCTAATATAAGCAACTTGCTGTAACATATCACCCTCAACTTCAATCCTGGTATTATCAAGGTAAACAGTAATTTCTTCAAGACATTGATCAACGCTCCTTTTAATATCTCTAATTTGTGCTTCACCTTTGTATTCGTTTATGTTCTTTAATAAAGAAGACGCGATAACGGTAGCTGTTGTAGTACCGTCACCCGCCTCTCTTACTGTATTGCTAGCCGCCTCCTTTATAAGGGTTGCACCTATATTTTCGACCGGATCCATTAAGACTACGCTTTCTGCAACGGTTACTCCGTCTTTTGTTATAACCGGTCGGCCCATAGCGTCTTCATATATTACGCATTTTCCAGAAGCCCCTAATGTGGACTTTACTGCGCTTGCTAATTTATCGACACCGGACATTATTTTATTTCTGCCTTCGTTTCCGAAGCTTAGATTTTTTACGATCTGACTTGGTAAATTGAATTCCATTTAATTTGATTTGATTTAATTTGATTGTTAAGTTTATTATTACGTGATTTATTTACTTTCTTACTATATTACCTACTTTTTCCGCTCCTCTTGAGCCAAAGTACGCCACATACACTGTTATTGTCAATGTTTTAAGTAATCCTATCCATTCTTCACTCACTGTGAAATCCACGTAATTATGACTGTCAACCCATATTAAAGCCATTGTCATCACTGTTAAGAATATTAAACTCAAAGGCCTAGTGTTTTTTGATAGCCAAGAATCAGATGCCATATCCGCAGCCCAACGTTTTGTAACCTCTTGCATCTCAACCATATCTTGTTCTAATAACTTAAGAGCAGTTTCTTTATCTACAGGCGTTAGTTCTTTATCTCCCTTTATAAGATTCTTAACCATACCTAGTAAACCCCTATCAGGTAGTACCTCGGAGATAGAATTAACTATCCCTGATTTACCTAATAAGAATTGACCGACTTTTGTGTCTTTAAACTTTTTTCTTTTCATGCTTTTTATTCTGTAGGAGGTATTGGCTCTCCAATAGTTAGAGTTACCGACGTTGGATGTATAAGGCTTTCTATCTGACTAGCAATACTAGCTTCAATATTTCCAACTTGTTCTTCACCCATCGCTGCTTGTGTCCACTCAACTACTATCTCGTTGGTCAAGTCTTCAAAAGGTATAAATGTACCTTCTGGATTCCAAATTACAGTTTGCGTACCAATACTACCTGCTGAATAAGCATTTCCTTCAGGATTAACTTCATCTGATGTCCCTGTTACTCTCCAGTGAACGTTATATACTACATCTGTTTCTCCGTCCTCTAAAGGGCGAGCGTCTACTGTCCTGCAATTCCAATCGTAATTTATCATAATTTATTTATTTATTTGTTTATTTTTTAGCTATTAAAGACTAAGCTAGCTCTATCTGATCTTGGAGCACCATCACCCCCACCTTGGCTATATCTCATGTCACACATCATATGTATCCCAAAATTACCTGTAAAAGTAACTATAACGGTTTGACCAGAATTAGATGCAACAGCTGTTATATTCATATTATTTATTAAAAAAGAGTTGTTATAGTTCATACTATTATTAGTGTATCCACCTATAGTCCCCTTAACCAATCCGCCTGTACTGGCTAAAGTGTAATCTAAACTCCAGGACTTCCACGTTACAGCGTTATATCGAAATACTACAGTATCCCCCGAAGAAGAAGTACCTTGCCAGCCTTGTGTAAATTGTAAGCTTCCACCAAGTGCACCACCCATACCTGCACCTGTAACAGTAAAATTTGGGTCACTACTAGCAGGTCCATTAGCTATAACTCCATCTACATCAAGTATAGATTTAGGACTAGTCTCTCCGATACCTACGTTGCCGTTATCTTGTATAACCATACGAGAGTGAGACAAGTTAGCTTCCGCGTTAACCCCTGTGTCACTACGCATTAAAAAATGAAGTTTACCTGTACTCCATCCTTGCCCTAAGCCTTCTACTACAATACCTACTTTATTTCTGTCTCCGTAGCCCTCGGGGTCTAGCCCTAATCCTACAGCGTAATTAGTTAAGTGACTAGAGCCTCCTATTGTCTGCGCATAATATACACCAGAAGAAGAGTCTGTTAGTTTTATATCTAGTTTCTTATCAGGACTAGTCGTCCCGATACCTACGTTGCCTTGAGGAAAGTAAACCTTGCTACCATCATTTACTGCAACCATTAAATTTAGAGTGTCAGCAGAGTTATTAAGTCTAATTCCTGCAGTTGGTTCACCAAGAATATAACCACCATCACCTAGTCTAATTGCACCTGCAACCTCTAACTTAGCATCAGGATTATCTGTTCCGATACCTACGTTGCCCCCGTAAGGATTTAAAGCTATATCCCAGTTTGCCGTAGCTGATCCATTAGTAACTGTAATACCCATCCCTGCTCCGTTGTTAACTTGAGAAAACAGCATATTAGTACTATTAGTAGCGTGAGGTCTTAGTTTTAACACAGCCTCGGCTTTCATCTCTGCTCTAGTGGTTGCATTACCTCCATTTATGTTATGCACATCTAACTTAGCCCCAGGACTAGTCATCCCGATCCCGACGTTGCCTGTCTGTAAAACAGATAACGGGGTAGTAATAGTTGCGTCATTAGTAAATTTAAAATCAATCCTTTTAGGCACACTATTTCCGCCATTGACTCCAATTATTTCAGAGTACCTTGGATTTGAACTTCCTGGGTTAAATGAACTATATCCTTGAAACCTTATCGAAGAACCTGTATTGTCGGCTGCTGCGTATTGGTTGTTTGTAAGCGTAAGAGCAGATGTAATACCAGACGTGGTTTTAGATATATTTAATTGACCGTCAGGTTCATCAGTACCCATTCCAATTTTACCTTGATTAAACACTAATACATCTGAATATTGAGTTCCTGCATTTTTTTGGTCAAAAACAAACCTTACGTTTCCTGAGGTTACAGTTTCCGTTAATTGTAAATTATAATTATTAGCGCCAGGATTATCATAACTCCATTGCTGATATATACTTGTATTTGTATTTGCAATATCTAAAGCAGCTAAAGGACTAGTCGTTCCGATACCTACGTTGCCGTTAGGCACTATAACATTCCCGTTTGGTTGGAATGTCATTATACTCAATAAACTGCTTGCTGAATGATCATACCATTGAATCAATCCTTCATCACCACCAGCTCTTACTCTAAATCTATCGTTTACATCTGTAAAGCTGTTTGTATCTACAAAGTCTAAAAAAGGAGCTGTAGCACTTATTAAAACTTGTCCATCAACTTGCAAAGTACTAGCAGGACTATCCGTTCCGATACCTACGTTACCTACAAAAGAAGAGTCTCCTGTTCCTGTAAAAGTTGCTGATGTACCTGTTAAAGCACCTGTAAGCGTTCCACCTATAAGTGGTAAAAATTCACCACCTACTCCCGTAATAGTTCCCGTTATATTTACATCACCTTTTAAATAAGTAGTTGCTATATTATCGTTTCCTAAAGTAACCGTATTACTTCCTTTTCCTATTGCAGCACCCCCAATAACTATTTGATTAATTTCTCCGTTTGCGTTTGCTCTTGTATTTCTTCCTATAAAAATACTTTCTTCACCTGTTGTATTTGAGGTTGCACCGTCTAGAGCGTACTTACCTGCACTTGTGCCAAAACCTATATTGTAGCCCCCTGTTGTATTATGCCCAAGTGCCATAAAACCTAAAGCTACGTTTTGTAATCCTGTTGTATTATCAATTAAACTACTATGCCCTAAAGCTATATTAGAACTTGCTGTTGTATTATTGTAAAGTGCGCTAATACCTAAAGCTATATTAAAACTTCCAGTATTAGAACGTAAAGACTGCACCCCTAATGCTACATTATAACCTCCTGTTGTATTTTGTAATAAACTTTGGTAACCTAAAGCTATATTATAATCTCCTGTTGTATTATCTTGTAAGCTACTAATACCTAAAGCTACATTTCCATCTCCTTCTGTGTTATAATATAAACTTTGAGTACCTAAGCCTAAGTTGCGATTACCCACTGTGTTTGAATACAAACTTTTATAACCTAAACTTACGTTGTATATACCTGTTGTGTTGTTTATTCCCGCGTCTTCGCCTATAAAACTATTATTCAAAGAGTCGCTTAAAACAAGTCTCTCCGTCATTATAACTACTCCTTTTAATATAGTTTTAGCTATTGCGTCATTCCCTATTACTACAGAATTATTTGTAGTATCTCCAACTGCACCTTTACCTATTACTATTTGGTTTTGACCAGTTGCAGCACCAGCTTGGGCTTGATAACCTATTATAACGTTATCTTGAGCATTAG
>Ga0209302_10000797_pt1 | contig 18173 bp, 13 predicted proteins | sample ArcOceMetagenome_2_FD_187445 | JGI IMG/M metagenome (GOLD analysis project Ga0209302, IMG submission 187445) | Marine eukaryotic phytoplankton communities from Arctic Ocean - Arctic Ocean ARC135M Metagenome (SPAdes) (version 2) | ecosystem: Environmental > Aquatic > Marine > Oceanic | place... | reverse complement strand
TACGGGTCAATGGGCGCCGTAGATTTCTGGACGCGGGGAGGACGGGACGCGGGGAGGAGACACGAGTTGCGACGCTACCGAAAATCTCTGGTAGGGTGCTCACCCTGTCGGGCTGCGCCCGAAAGACTGGCCAAAACCTCCGTTTGAACGTTCGTCAGCGGGGGGGGGTGTTGGAGTGTGTTGCATGTAGGTGACCGTAGGGTGTGTCCCGTAGGCTACCTCCCCTGCCTTCAGTGTCTTGTTGCTATATTAAGGCTTAAGGCTCCACTGCACGCCAGTGCCCAGCCCGCTTCCTCGACGCTAGACGCGAGGGCGGCAGAGGTGCGTGCGGCGGTGTTGTCCGTAGCCCAACAAGCGCCGCTACCTAATTTCCGGGAAGGGTGCTCACCCTGTCGGGCTATCGCCCGAAAGACTGTGCTCTGTGGTTCTCACTGTGGTCCCCGGAGGCTCAAGTCTGCGACCATTAGCCTGGAGCTCCCAGACACACCAGCGCACGCATCGAACTCGTCAAAGTCACTTAGGAGCAGCAGCTTCTCCTCGTACTCCTCCACCAAGCCCTGCAGCTCCTTGAGAACTTGCTGGTCGTGGACGCGCAGCCGCTCTCGCATTGTTGCTAGCCATCCCTCCTCGCTGCCGGTGGGTGGCGCAGCCGTGGCATGCCAGGGGCGCTCGCCCTTGAGGACGCCCTGCAACCGATCGACCAGCGACCAGAAGAGCAACATCGGTCGCACCGTCTCGAACTGCGTAGACGCAGACGGTGCGCGCCCTGGGGGACTTGTCACTGCAGGCAGCAGCAACTGGGCTGTAGCGCTTGGCTCGGCAGGGCTGGCGCGCTGCACTCGCGCGGGGCTGCGCTGCGACCGTGCGGGGCTGCGCTGCTCGTGCGGCACCATCAGGGGCGCTCGCTCGCGCGCGTCACCATTCACGCCGGCGTAGAGCACTGCGCGCTGCAAAAAGGTCATACGGGAGGCTCGCCACTCCTCGGGTGACTGCAGCAGCAGCGACATCACAAGCATGAACAGCACGCTCTCAAGCTGGCCACCACCGCCAAGCCACGTCGACAGGGCCCGCTGCTGCTCAAGCCGCTGCGGCGACGCGCGCGCATCGAGAAGGAATGTCGCCATCAGCACGAGGTACGGCAACAGCTTGATATTGGACTCGCGCCCGCCGCCCTTGGAGTAGGTCGAGAAGGACTCCTCAAGCGCGAAGCGGAGCAGCAACAGCTTTATGTCGTGCGCGAGGAGCCGGCAGCGCGAAGCGTCGACACGGCCAGCGTGCTGCAAATGGCTCCACCACTGTTCGACGGAGACTGCGTAGGCTTCCTCGGAGACGGTTGCGCCCCAAAATGGGAAGAGGTTGTTGCACTTGGTCTGCGAGTTGCGCAGCGTGGCGCCCTCCCACTCTTCCTTGGGCTGCTTCATCGTGCGCTCGGCGCGTGAGGCCTCGCGATGGCAAGCAAAGTGGATAACGCCAAAGTGCGTCACCGTGGTGTAGCAGAACTCCGGCACAGACGGTGCGGACTCCACGGAGCTCGCCGCGGGCAGGGGCACACGCTTGCAGAAGCAGTAGCAGCCGAGGGGTTCTCCCTTACGGTAGGTCTCGCCCTCGCCGCATACGACGCAGATGTGCCCGGACTCAGCCTCGAGCTCCTGCATAACGGCGGCGTTCTCTGCCACGATGACGTTCTTTCCGCCGCTCCCGCGCGCCATTCCCATCGAAGCGAGAATCTGCTGCCGTTTGTCGAGCGCCGCCTTGCGCTTTGCTGTTGCTGACGCCTGTCGCAGCTGGTCCACAGCGGCCGCGGCCGCCTCGCACTCACGCAGCGCCTCGAGCAAAGACTCAGCCAGCGTGCCAATCGCCTTGGTGGCGGAGGACGAGTGCCCCTCGAGGGCATGCAGCCGCGCCATCAGCTCGGGCGTCAGCAGCAGCTGCTGCACCGCCACGTGGCCGCGCGCGAGTGCACCGAGCAACTGGAGCACGAAGGGCAGCGCCGGCCGTGCAAGTGCTGCCTCCCATAGCTTGCCCTGGTTCGACTCTTTCTCCGATGGCAAGTGGGTGACCAGGTATGCAGCGGCGCGCGACACGACGCGGTGCTCGACACACGCCGCCTTGACCGTGTCAGCGAGAGCGGCGGGGCTGGTGACACTTACCACGGTCACGAGGCATTCGAGCATGAAGGAGTAGCGTGGCTCCCCATGCTTGCCGGTGTCGTACGCGTCAAAGTCGGTAAACGGCGAGAAATGCGCGAGGAGCGCACGAACGTGCGCCGCCTCGCAGCATGTTGCGAGCGGCAGGAGCTTGCACAAGGCCTTCGCCACACTGGGAGAGGCCTGCACCGATGTGCTCTCGAGTCCAGCCAGCAACTGGTCCAAAAGGGCCTTTTGCGGCATCCTCAGCTTATGAGTGTCCGGCAACTCGTAGGCATCTTCAGCCACAACTACTCGAGCACCACCGCCGAGCTCTGTGTCCATGGCAGCGGAGCGCTCGACTTCCATGGCTGCAGCACCACTCGACACGCGAGCGGCTGGCCCAGCGCTGAGCTCTTCCTCCAGCAAGCTCTCTGCAGTCATAAGCAGCCGCTCGGCAACGCTGCCGAGGGCCTCCTGGCCCAGCGCACCGCAAGCAAGGTGGAGCAGCTCGCTGGACGCGCCCATGTGCAGCATGCGGGCGCGATTCTGCTTGAGCTTACATGAGTGCTGCAGAAGCTTCAGCAGCAAGGCCGCGCACTCGCGCACGCGTAGCAGCGGCGTGCTGCGGCGAAGAATGTCCATCATGACGCTCAGGCCGCCCTCCTCCCCGATCACGGCGGCGATCGCGTACTCAGCCTCGGGGTCCTGCTCCTCACCGCTGTCTTCGTCGACAGACTCGACAATTGGCTCGGTTGCCTCGCCATCGAGCCCTTGCAGTCGGTAGATGACAACCATCGGGGCGCCCGGCTCGCCATACGCCTGAGCGCTCGGCGAACACGCCCACACCTGCTCGTACACGGCGGTCACGGGCAGGTCCAACTTGATGATTTGACCGGCCACGAGCAGCTCCATGCCGTTGTCGTCGTCGATCAGGCCTGCCAGGTCGAGGTCGCGGCAGATCTTGTTCTTGACGTCGCGCATCAGCGGGCCGATCTCGCGCGACGAGTACGGGTTCTTCGTCATGGCTCCGCGGATGAACTCCTCCTGCGTCGCGGTCTTGTTGAGCGTCAGCCGATAGTCGGGCTCAGGCCTTGATGGGCAGACGATTTCGACCAGCTGTTCGAAGATGAAGATGAGAGAGCGGCCGTCCTCCGCGCGCCCCTGCGCATGCTCGCGCATCGAATGCACACACGCCGACACAAAGAGACGGCGGTCGGCTTCCGAATCGGCGTGGAGTGCGGTGAGTAGCTTGAGCAGCTGCGCGCCGCACTCGTCAATAAAGCGCGTCTTCTGCATGACGAGACCACGCACGCAAAGCAACGCATGGAGCAGTACAGGCAATTGGTTGCTTTCCTTGAGCTTCGAGGAAAGGGTTGCCAAGTCAAGCAACGAAGCGAGCATCTCTACGAGCACCTTCAGCACGTAGCCCTGTGACATGTCGACCATTGCCGAATCCTCCTGTAGCCGCACGCGACGCGCCTCGTCGCCGATGAGCGCACACAAGTCCGCCAACAGCCCGCGCGCCGCAAGGTAGAGCCTATGTTCCCGCGAGGCCATCAGCTTACGCAGCAACTCGAAATACTCGGAAGACGCGGCGCAAGACGCGGCGCAAGCCCTTGGCAGCAGCCCGACGAGCATGTCGAGGAAGTAGAAAGCGCGGCTGGGACCGTGCTGCTCGGCCAGGCACGTCAAGAGCGCCACCACCTCCTCGCGGATTGCCTGCGACGCCTCGCAGAGCAGCAGCGTGCAAAGCCAGGAATGATCGAGCAGCGCAGGTAGCGCCATCCAGCAAGCGCGGTCGCGCCACCGTCTGCCTAGCCGCAGGGCAATGCTCTGAGGCGCTCGGAGCTCGCCCTGCGTTGCTGCCTTGGGCGCGGGCGAGCCAGTCGTGGGCGAGACGGACACCGCAGGGCTCGGCAGCGAAGGTGAGCAGTGCGAGGGCGAGTAGCCCAACCCTGGTGTGGCAGAGGCGACACCGCCGTGGCGCTGTGTCCAAGCGTCATACGTGGCCTGCGGCGTGCGCAGCCAAACTTCGAAGCGCAGCGTGGCGCGCAACGCGGCATCGTCGCAAGGCAAGCTCGGATCGGCACTCGAAGACGAGAGCAATCGGCCTCCACTCAGGTTCGCAGCAGCGCCACGAGCAGGCGCCGCGACCAAGCGAGGTGATGAGGCAGCTGCCGAGGCCAGATTCGCACTTGGCGCGCCGGCAGTGGCAGCCACAGACGTGGCCGGCATGCTCGGCGCGGCAGGGTGCGTCTGAGGCGCACAGACACGAACGAGCACGCGAAGGCACGGCAGCACGACGCGGTCGCAGACGAGCGCAGAAGAAAGCTGCTCCAAGCCGCGCAAAAACACGCGCATCAGTAAGTTAAGCCGATGCGGCCAGAGCCCGTCCTCGAGCGCGCAAAGCTCGCAAAGCAACGACACTTCATAGTGCATCACGGCGTCGCCCTGCAGATGGCGGTGGTGCGTCAGACAGAGCTCAAGACGCTGCCGTAGGAGGTCGTGGAGCGCGCGTGACGCGTCGGCCGAATCGCAACTGAGCAGGCATAGCAAATGCGTAGTGTGCCCGGACATGCGGCCCGGCATGTTGCAGCTGTTGTGCTCAAACAGCTCCTGCACCAGCCCGCGCTCGAGCAACACGGCGCGTATCGGCGCGGCGCGCGCCAGCCCTTCGAAGAGCGCCAAGCACTGGAGCACGAAAGCCAACGCACAATCGTATCGACCGTTGCAGGTTGCGCTCGTCTCGGCGGCGATCGACGTATCGGACTTGACTGCGTCGGGCGGCTGCGGCCCCGCAGCAGAGGTGTGCATGTATCGCAGGAGCTCGGCTCGCGCCGATTGCAACGTCTGCATCGACTTGCAGAGGGAGGCGTGCGCTGCTTTCGACTCCTTGCCGTACAACACCGCCATCACGGCGATCTTGCGATTGATCTTGAGCGAACCCTGTCCTGGCAGTGACGAGACCAGCTGGTGGTCTGCCTCGCGATCGCCCGCGTCGCCCAGGTTGGCGAGCAGCCGTTCAAGCGGCCGCTTGTACGCGCTCAGCTGCGTGTAGCGCTTGTTTGCATTCTCCAGCTCGGCGTCGATAAGGGCAACGAGCTTGGTGCGTTCAGCCTCGTTGGTGATGCGTTCGACGACATACGAGGGTTTGACGACCAGAGTGTATTCGAAGCGAGCATGCTTACAGAACCCGCACTCGTTGCACAGATAGGCGTCGAGCTTCTCGTAGTTGATGTTCCGACAGTGGCGGCACTGGTACGCGTTGTCGCCGCAATGCTTGCAGATGCCATGCTTATCCGTCACAGTGCGCGAGCAGCGGGGACACTGCAGCTTCTCGGCCTGCGTGCGCTGCTCATGGAAAGCCGCGTACTCGATGAGTAGATTGTGCGCGCACAGCGGGATGGCAAAGTCAAAACGTGCTTCTGCGGCGCCTGGCGGGACGGCGAGCGTTTTTACGCGTTTCCACAGCTCCCACTTGTTCTTGAGCTCTCCCACGTCGGTCACCGGCTTATTGTTGCAATAGATGTTGATGCTGGACACCATCAGCCCGCGCCGGATGTCCGAGATGCGCAGCACGCCCGAGTAAATCATCTGACTGCACGCCAACTTGACGATCTGGCAATTCTCGGTAAACTTGATCTCTGCCTTGAGCGCGTCGAGCTTGACCGACTGCGAGGGCAGCTCTGGCTGGTTAGACTCGTGGATGGGACGCGACTCGAGAAAGTGGCCGTCGAGCTCGAGCAGGGATCCGAGGCCGCGGTACACCGGAGCCAACTCGTGGTGGGAGAGCACCCGGTTCGACTCCTTGAGCAGCGCCACGAGTCGGTGCAGTGTCGTGGCCACCATGTCCTCGCTCAGGCCAGCCTGCCCGCTCGCGCGAGCGTGGCACGGACGGAGCATCGCGCCCACAAAGTGTAGATATTCTTTGCAGCCCGACCCAAAAAGTGGCAAGCTGGAGAGATGTGTGTTGACAACCTCAAAAAGGTGCCTCCGCTCGGCCGTTGTCGCGTGCTCCCACAGGCCTTGTAGCACGGCGGATGCCTCTTGCCGGATGGCAGCCGTGGCAGCCTGCAGGACGAAGCTGACCACGAAGCGATGCATCGGCACTTGTGAGAGCAGGGTCGCCAGTGCCAGCCGGTGCTCCGCGGCCTCCGGGCTAAAATGACGCTCAACGATTGCAGTACCTGAGTGCAAGAAGTGTAAGAGTGGCTGATGTGGCCGTGTTGGGCGCATGTAAGAGCGATGACTCCGGGGCAGTGGTCGCGTCCAAACATCCAAGTCAAAAGCTCTGGACGACGCTGAAGAGGGCCCAACCATCGAAAGCACAGGGGCGGCCAGGCGGCGAGGCCCCGGAGGCAGCCAGAGGCGGCCAGACCGGCCACATACATATATCCACGCTCGCAGCGCCGTCAGCTTGGTTGGTCAAACGCCGATCGAGCAGGCCGGCGCTAAGAAGCCGCAGCGTGCCGAGTAGGATTTCATCAGTCGGCCCATCAAAGAGGCACCTGGAGAGGAAGCACAAGGCGCCATCACGGCTCGCCGACGAGCGGGAGCAATACCGCAGCCAGTTGCGCGGCTGCGCCGCCGCCAGATTACACAAGGTGTGCAAGGCCGCGCCGAGAGCGACTTGCCCCTCGTACGTGAGGCTTGCGCCGGTAGCTGCCTGCGTCGCGATCAGCTTGCGCACCTCGCCGAGCTCAGAATCCGCCAGCGCGCAGTCGCGCATCTCGGCGTATCGTTGCTTGGAACCGCCGCAAAGCTGTAGTAGCAGCTTCTTCGTCGGCTTGCGCGACTCGCCGACCAGCCAAGGAGAGTTGACCATGGTCACGAGCAGAGCTCGCCAGCGAGCCTCCAGCGTGGTTGCCGCACTCGCAGCCGTGCTGGCGTCGGCGGGCAGCGTGTGGCGTGGATAGGCTTGCAACCGCTGGGCGAGCCGCAAGACCGTCTCGAGCAACAACCGCCTCACGTCCTCGAATAGATCGGGGTGCGCCTTGCCGTAGCCCTCAGCGAAGAATGGAGCGAGCGGACGCGTTGCCAATGGCTGCTCGCGCACGACCAGGGGGAGGGGGGGTGTGGGTGGGTGGGTGGGAGGGGGGGTTGGGACAGGGATGTGCCCCCAACCAAAGGTGCAGTATGGAGGCGGCAGCCAAAGATGCGGTCAGGCCGCGAGAGATGCAGCGTGCGTAGGGGAAAACCGTGTGGGTGTTTGGGGGAAAGGGGCAAACCGCGGGCAGGCGGGGGCATGGGCAGGTGGTGCATGATGGCGACCGCAGCGTGGGCAGATGACCGGCAGTGCGGCCTAAGCCAACCCGGCGTGCACCTGCGCGTTGGTGCCGCCCTGCGTGCCACTAGCTGCCTCGGTGCTGCGCTCTTTTGCGCCCGCCTCCTTGAAATGGTCAAACAGCTTGAACGCGTGCGCGTACAGAAGCTCGCCCAGCCCCGCGGCGCGCAGATGGGCCACGAGCTCAGTCTGAAGCGCGCGCACGTCCAGCTGCTCGACTTCAGGCACGCTGACAGCCCGTGATTCCTTTTGAAGCAGCAAGCACAGCAGCATGAGCAGCAGCGTGTGTAGCTCAAGCCCCGGAGTGCGCTTGCCCACCGCGACCGCTGAGTCTTTTACGGGACCGATAACTGCCAATATGGCATGGGCAAGGCGCATCCACTGCTTCGCGCTCGCACCAGCCGCATGTTGTGTCGCGAGAAGCTGGAGCAGCTGGAGGTAAGGCAGCACGACCAAGCCATCGTGGCTAGTCAGATGTGGCAAGTGCCGCGTCATCAACTCGAGGAAGAGCATTGCCATCGGTGGCGGCGACTTGACGCTTGGGGGGGGGTCCGAGGCCTTGGCGGGCGCCTTACCGAGGCTCATGGCCACCGCCATTGCGAGCATCTCGTCTTCACAATCTGAGTCGATGGCTGCCTTGGGCTGCGCCGCAGTGTCATCGTTGATGAAGCTGGCCAGCTCGTCGCCCTCAGTGTTGTCACCCTCAGTATCGTCGCCCTCAGCGTTGTCGTCGCCCTCAGTGTCGTCACCCTCGGCAGCCGGCTGAGTTCCCAGCTGAGTTCCCGCAATACGGATGCGCGAAAGTGGGTGGTCCAACGTGTGCGGCGGTAGCGGAGCAAGTTTCCCGGCGTCGTAGCAGGCTGTACACAAATCGAAGTCCTTGCAAATGGCGCAGTGCCACCTGCTCCCGACAATCGGGCACACGCCACACACGTCACAGCAGAACTGCATGGCACCAACCGCGGCGTTGATCTCAGCGGGCCCGGCTGCCTCGTCGTCGTCGACATCCATCTCCTCCTCCCTCGTGCACCCTTGCTTGGCAGCACTTGAGGCGTCGGTAGGCGGGGCGCCGTCCACGGTGGCGCTGAGCAACAGGCGCGAAAGCGCCGCGCTTGTGGTAAACCGCACGGCCTCCGCTCCGCCGAGGAGCATGCCAATGAGCAAGTTGAAGGCCGGTTGCATCGCGTCGAGCTGCTCGGCCTCTGCTGCATCGACGCCCGCGGCGCCCACGGCATGCTGGGCGAGGTCAAAGAGCAGCTGGACTAGCGAGTGCGTCAGCTGCGTCGGCTGGCCGCGCACGCCGAGCTCGCGGAACGCGGCGCAAAAGTCTGGCAACAAAGTTGTGTGGCGTTGCAGAAAGCTGAAGAGGTGCTGCGGTCGCTTTTTGGCAAGCTTCTTCAGGACACCCACCTGCTGCTCTAGCAGCAGCAGCGTCAAAGGCGGCGCGGCAGCGCCCTTGTTCACAGTATCCCCGTCCGCGCTGACGCACGCAAAGGCGTATCGTAGCTGAGCCATGTCCTTAAGCTCGTGGTAGCTGGAGGGGTCTGGTTGCAGCAGCCGCAGCAACTGCTTTGCCGGCCGTCGGAGGGATGCTAGCTTGCTCGTTGCAGTGAACATAAGCGGGAGCGAGCGCAGCATGTCGTCGCGTACAGGCGCCGCAGCGCCGATGCCCACGCCAGCCGACGCGAGCCGGTGGAAGGTCTCTAGCTGCTGCAGGGCAGCCTCAAGCGCCCGCAGCTGCGTGGCGTGCGGGGCGGATGGGTTCGTGCTGTGTGCCTGGCTGGCAGCGCCGCGCGGTACGTACTTGAGCGCGAGTGCGCTGAGCTGCACGTCCCAGCCGAACTCAGCCTTGCTCTGCGCGTACACCTCGACCGCGTCGACGGCCGGCCCGACGCCACTGTGCGCCGACGAGAAAAGCAAGTGAAACTGCTTCGCGCCGACCACACTTTCCGCGGCAGTGAAAGGCAGGTCGTACCAGCGTCGCTGCGCTTCTTGAGTTGCCACGCTCCGCCCGAAGAGTGTGATGGTGGCGGGGATGGCACTCGGTTGCGCGTTCCCGAGCAGGACGCGCACGCCGACGACCACGCTTGTCTGGTTCGAGTTGTGGACCACGAGGTCGAGCGCCGTGCTCTTGTTGAGGCTGGTCACGTAGTCCTCACTACTGCTAGACAGGCGCGTCTTGGCCTCAGCGGGACCCTCGGCAATGGACGAGGACGAGAACCCGATGTCGTCACCCTGCTGACTGACACAAACGGCCCGCTCGAAGAAGTCGACCGGGAAGCTGGGCAGCTTCGTCTGCGAGCGCTTGGCAAACGACACCGCGATGGCCCCGGCGACTTCCTTCTCTCGGAGCACGGCCTCGGTGCTAGGACCACTGCCGCCGCCGCCACTGCCGCCGCCGCCGCTGACACTGCCCTCATAGCAATACAACGAGCCGTCCTCGGCGAGGAACCAACAGACGGGGGGGCTCGCAGGCGTCACGTCGCGAGCAGCGGCAAACCCCAGGGACGGCTGCCGCACGAGCTGCACAGCGACTGAGGAGGGGCCGATGCGAATCGCAAGCGGCATCAGCGTCTTGCGCGAGGTCGCGAGCAGCAAGCCTCGCTCTCCCGGCACGTCTTGGAAATGTTGCGCAGCAAGTCCTTTCGAAGCGACCGCCGCAGCCGCCGCGCTGCCGCCCGTAGGTGCGTCGGTGCGCGTGCTGTGCAGCGCGAACCCACCGCAGACCTCCGTTGCCTCGTCGTTAATACTCAGGCCGAAACATCGGCCATCCGCGTATGCGGCGAACAGAAGGCGGCACGGCAGGGAGTAGTGGATGGCGCTGCCCACGCGGCCGCGCAAATCGGCGGCGCAAACTAGCTGCTCGCGCAAAACGAGTGGGCCTCCGTCCGCGCTCTCGCTGCTCAGCAGCTGCGTGTGTATCGCGCCGCTGCTCATTATGGCGAGCATGGAGCGATCGGTAAACGCAACGTCCCGGATCACGTCGTTTTGCGCGAGGTAGACGCGAGGGATTTGTGGAGTGGCTAGGTCGAACACGCGGATGCACGAAGCGTCGCCGCCGCCTGAGTCGGTTGTGGGGACGTGTATGAGCGAATGTGTGCGAGGATGCAGCAAATGCACGAGCATGAGCGGGCCACTTTCGTATCGACATGCTCAGCGACCCTCGGCAATGGACGAGGACGAGGTTGTTAGCAAAGCGACACGCGTCGCCGACCCGGGCAGCCACATCGCGCGCACGATGTGCACGCCCATGCTCAGCGAGTCGATCATGAGGTCGAGCCGAGAGGCCACCTCGCCTCGGCGACCGAGCGTTAGGGCTATGCACTCTCGCAGGCCCGACACGAGCAGCTGACTCTCGTCGGCGGGGTTGAACGAGACCGCCAAGATTTCAAAGCCGGCCGCCGTCTTGCTCGTCGAACGCAGCGCCGCCATTTGGTTGCTCGACGGCTCTGACTGCAGCAGTTTGCTTGAGATGCAGTGCACCGTGTCGCCCTCGGCCAACGCAAGGAGGTCGTTGCTCGCGCTGAGCAACGAGCGGACCACCGCGCCGGTGCTGAGCAGCGAGCGCAGCTCGCGCGCATGCAGGCCGTCGCTCTTCGGCTTGAGGTCGAAGGAGCCCGGTCGCAGCGCGAGGCGCGAAGCCAGCAAGTCGGTCACGCTAAAGACGGCCTTGGTGGCGCTGAACAGGCTTTCTTCTGCTGGCTCCGCGTCGTCGTGGGCTCCCACATGCGCTAGGAGCCGTTTGTACGTCGAGAAGACCGTCTCGACGAAGCCTGCCTCCGCCAGCGTGCGCAAGAGCTCGGCACGCTGGGCGCCCGTCACGCTGAGGACGCCTGTCTCTCTCGCCTGCTCGCCCTCGACGACCGGCACGGGCGCAGCGACTCGCAGCGGAGGAGCAGACGCCGGTTGGGCTCCAGTGCCTGAGTCGGTGGCCGTGTATGAGCGGGGGCGGGGTGGAATGCGCGGATACAAGTGTGCGTGTGTGTAAGCACGGGCACAAAGCCGGCAGCCAGGCGTGGCTCCAGAGGGGCCAGAGAGCCAGAGGCGGCCAGCCCGGCCATTATGTGTTTGTGTCGGCATGCCCAGCAGGACCGTCGGCAGAAGACGAGGACGAGCACGTGACGTCGCCACATCCCGAACGGCGCGGCGTGAGAGCCGCACACTGCAGCCCGCGAACCGCACCGGCGCCGGCGCCGCAGTCGCAGAAGAAACGGGAGCGGCGCGAGTACGAAACCACGTGTCCTGCATGGCAAACCTTGATGCACACCGTGCAGCAGCCTTCGCTCTGGGTAAGCCCGCACGTGTAGCAGTAGTACCAGTGCTGCTCGGTGAACGTAGAGCCAGTGACCGCGAAGGTGCAAACCTGGCAAGCGAGAAGAGAACGCTGCCGCGGATCGGCGTGCTCAGCAGGGCCCTCGGCAATGGATACCTCCATCTCGCTCTCCTCGTCCGAAGCAGAGGCATCCTCGGCCGACTCGCTGGTCGCGTCAGGCAGAGCGGTCGGCCGCGCTGCTTTCGTGCCCTCGCACGCTCGCAACAACTCCATCAGCAGCTCTAACAACACGCCGACGGATTGGACATTCTCTGCGTTAGGCACTAGCTCCGTCTGAGCACTCCGCAAGAGCTCGAGCGTAAGGCGCGCGAGCTCGGGCAGTCGCGCGCGCGTGGCCGCCAACGAACGAAGCAGTGATAGGAGCCCGGCGCTGCACGAGCTCTGAGTCATGAGCGCGGGCCACAGCATGTCGCGCAACATGCGCCAGAGCCGGTCGCCCAGCTCTGATTGCGCCGCGCTGTGGGCGGGCGAGCTGGACGGCGCGTCGACCAGTGCCTTGAACAACTCGGAAATGCGTTCCCAAACGCCGAAAGTGTCGTCAGACGCAGCCGAAGCTTGGACACCGCGGCTCCTGCTCCCGGCGCTGACGCCGCTGCCAGATGGGTATGGGCCGACGGCTCGTGCCGCGGGCCGCGCGTGGTCGCGAGGCCCAGCAGCCGGTAGCACGTTGGCACGCAGCCACTCTTCGAGGAAACGTTCGTCCATGTCCAACAGCTGTACAGTAAGCTGCTGCACGAGGCTGGTCGTGCCAAGCTGCTGGGGGGTGCCGTCCGGGCCACACAGCGGGACACTCGCGTCTGGAAGGCAGGTCCACGCCAGAGAGCGCAGAAGCTTGAGCATCTGCACTTGCAAACTGACGTGTCGATCGTTGCTGAGGCTGTGAAGCAGGCGGATCAGAACCGTCAGGTCGCCCGGGGTCGCATCCGCCGCCTCGGCGCCGGAGGCATCCGCACCGACGCGGCAGGTGCCACCTGTGTAGTACAGGACAACGTGCCGCTGGCGGCTGCTGTCCCGACCCATGCGATCGAGCTGTGCAAAGCTCTCACTCATGAGTGCGACAAGCTTTTGGTTTCGTGCGGCGCCGCCCAGCCGAGGCGGAACCAGCTGAAGAAAGGCTTCGGTATTGCGCAACTGCTGGAGGTCCGTGAGGTAGTGCAGAGTCTCCAAAGGAACGAGCATGGCGAGCAAGTCGCGAACAATTGCACGGACAAAGGCGAAGCATGCCTCGCTCGTGATGGGGAGCAGGGCACGAACGAGCGCGCTTCCGTAACGTGCCAGCCGGGCCGCACCGTCGGGGAGGGCTGTAACAATGCGCACGAGCAGCGACGCTCCGTGCAGCAACCCATGCAGCGCGAGCTGGGAGCAAGCGCAGGGCGCCGCTTCCACTGCGGCTTCCGCTGCGGCACCCCCATCGGCCGAGGACTCTCCATCGGCCGGGGACTCCCCGTCGGCCGGGGACTCCCTCTGTTCGCTCCCTACGCGGCCGTACTGCTGCTTGCGCTGCTCCTGCAAGATGGGCCGGGCGAAGAGGTGTGTGGACAGCAACGGCAGCAACGCCGCCTCTGAGGCCGCGGCCAACGACGAAGCGGTTTTGATGAGGGCGCTTGCCTCCCCGAGCATCAGCGCCATCTTGGCGTGCCTTCCGCTGCCGGTGAGCTCTGTGAGGGCCGCCAAGGTCCTGCCGCAATTGACGCCGCTTGAGAGCATGCAGGAGAACAGCTCAGCGTCCTTTTCATCGAACGAGACCACCTGTGATATGCAATATGACACGGATCTCCCATGAGATCGCCGAAAACGCTGATATCGACGGTTTATATCGCCCCCCCCCCGCTCCCGGTGGGTCCACTCGGTGAGCGGTGCGCAGTGCATCCTCAGCGCGCCTACGAGCCACCAGTCAGTGCAGCAGCCCCAAGCCACGAGCTCAGCTGAGCGTCAAGAGCTGAGGGGTGAGGTGTGTGCGCTCGCGCCTGCTCGAGCTGAGAGGCGAGGTGCGCTCGCGCTTGCGCGCGCAGTGCAGACGAGAACCCCGCAACACTGATGCCCAGGTCGGTGAAGATGCTGTGCAACTCGTCGTCGGTCAGGGGGGGGAGGGGGGTCGATGCCAGCATGCCCATTGCTGGCTCTTCGCTGCGTTGCTCCGCGGGCAGCAACCAGTCAAGTGATGCCCGTAAGCAGAGGGCAAAGGCACTGCCCAAGGCGGCTCGGCTTGTCGCTTTGGACTCGAGTGGTGCGTCTGCCGCGTCGGTGCCCAGCTTGCACAGCACGCTGGCGCACTTGGCCACCTGCGTCCCTGCGCATTCGCCACTTAGCCGTGGCAAGCCGAGCTGCCGCAGCAACAACCTGGCCGCGTGAGGCGAAATCTCGGCAATGGGCACCGGAGGCGCAGCCTGCTCGAGCTGCAGCAGGCCTAGCGTCAGGTACGTGAGGCGGTACTGTTGCACCAGCTCGAACTCGTTGGTAAAGCTCGCTTCGGGTGGTGCTGTAGGGGCCTGCGATGTGGTCGTCGCGCTCGCAGCCACCGCGTCAGGCACGTGGAGCGCGAGCAACGCCCGCGAGAGCGCCTGGCATAGCCTCTCGCACTCGACGCCGTGGGCCCGCAGGCCCCGAAGGCTGGCCAAAGACGGCGCCAGCTGCGCTTCGGAGGCGCCGAATAGTCGTTGCTCCGCGGCCTCCGCGCCAAGATGACACTCAACAACTGCAGTGCCGGAATGCAAGACATGTAAGGGTGGCTGTTGGCGGTGTGTGGGCGTATGTAAAGAGCGATGTCTGCGGGCGGCCCCAAGCTGTCCGGGGCGGCGGTGGTCGCTGCGCGACGAAAGTCAGTTTCTAGTTACCGAAGTCCACGGTCAAGTCCAAAGGCGTCGCTTGGCTGTCCACCCACGCTTCAGGGTAGTCAGGCGGCGGCTCTGGAGGCAGAGCGAAATTGGCCAGACCATAGGTGTCGGCTACTCCCACCCATCGTATATATACGTATCGACACGCTCAGGCGGCCTGCATCGAGGGCCTCTGCTGGGGTCGGACCATCGGCGCCCGGTGCTGCGACGAGGTACGCCTGGAATTGCGCAGACAGGTGCTCCGGGACCTGCTCAAAGTGACGGAGCGAGTAGTGCAGCAGCGCATGCAGCCGAATCAGCGCGACGCCGCGTGCGCCGGGTCTCGCCTCGACGGCGTCGCAGATCGCAGCCGCCGTCTTGGCGATGAAGGAGCCGCGCGCCACTCTGCTGAGCGAGTGCCACAAGAGAAGCACTAGCTGCATGTGCGGCAAAGGCAGGAGCCCTCGGGCCCGAGCTGCAGCACTCCGCGGTTCGCATGCATCCGAGCGCAGCGACGCCAACACGCCATCGAGGATGTCGAGTGCGAGCAAGTCATCACCTGAGGTCGGTAGTCCGGCCGTACGAGCGGGGTGGCATGTGCGGATACGAAGGCAGGGGGCATGAAAGCGTAATTCCAAAGGCAGCCAGAGGCGGTCGGGCCGTCCACATATCTCTACATATTGACGTGCTCAGCGGGACCATCGGCAATGGACGAGACGCGGCCGGCAGTGCCGGCGTCGCCGGACGCCCTGCAGAGGAGCACGCGCGAGTAGAACGCTAGCACCTCGAAATGAAGCGTGAGAAAGACTGCTCCGCCATCTTGCAGGAGGGCACTCACCAGGCTAACCTGCATTTGCTCCGTAAGAAGTCGGCGCGAGGCTAGGAGGAACCCAAGCTGGCGCAACTGCAGCTGGGCATCCTTCCGCCGCTCGGGGGCAACCGCAGCCGCGCCGAACTGGAGCAGCAACATGTACGCACGCAGGTGCCGCGTGGCCACGTGGCGGCGCAGTAGCGGTGACAAAGCGTCAGGGGCTGCGTCGCTGAGCACAAAACCGTTGAGAAAATGGAGAAGGGCGAGCTGCACGCCGGGCGCACCCACCTGCACGAAGGAAAGGTGATTAGCAGAGCAGGGGCAGCAAGGGCCAAACGCCAAGTCAAAGGGCAACACGCTCCTGTGCCAAGCAAGTGGCAAGTAACATCCCCACCAGGGTGTCGAGCATCGTGCTCCCTGGCAGCGAGAAGAGTAGGCCAACCCGATGCGATGCGGTGAAGGGCTGCTCGAGGTTGAGCACAAACCCTCCAGCCAAGCGAATTATAATATTTTCTTCAGAGCCGGCCATCGGCGCACGTGCAGCCTGTGGCGGCAGGTCGGCAAGCGCACACCTGAGCTCACGGGTCGCGGGTGCTACTCCCGGGATAAAGCTCACAGCCTGCGCATCGATCTGTGGCGTGGCAGCCGCGCGCAGCAAGCTGCCGAGCACATGTAGCAACAGCTCGGTCGCGCCAACGTTGAAATGAGCCTGCGCAACGGCCGCTTGCAGGACGGCCCACGCCGCAGAGCCAAAGAAAGCGGCTGGCGCGCCCTCCGCAGAGCGTGCAGGCGCACCCAGAGCGCTCGGCTCGAAGAGCGTGGAAAGAGGCACGCTCGCGCCCAGCGACATGCTCAGCGCCACGGCCACGCACAGCCACGCGTTCGGCTGCCACGACGCGGAGTGTCCCATGGAGAGCAAGCGCGTAAGCAAACCCTTGTCCACGATAGATCGAAGAATCGCAGCAGTGGTAGCCCGGAGCTCGCCGGCTGCAGCACTGCGGCACGCAAGAGGCGCTGACTGACTGGGCCATTTCGGGCGGTTCGAGGTGCGCTGGCGCACGCTCCGGCTGGAAGACTGGCGCTCAGCGCAAATGTCGGAACGAGCGCAGCCAACATCCTCAGAAAGTCCTTCTGGAGGCGGTCCTCGTGTTCAGACTGCGGGCACGGTGGGACGTCACAGAAGGCCCACGAACAGGCCGCTAGCCACCGGGCAGAAGGGCAACGACTCCGCCGTCTCTGCGCTACAGCCCAGCGCCATCTACACGCTACGGGCCAGAGAAAGGGGCCACTCAAGAACGACATGTTGACCGCTTCGCCACCACCTCGTTGGCTTTGCAGACTCCGAGCACAAAGTCGCAGAAGACAAGCACGGGCTCGGCAGCTTCGAGGAAATCGTCGACTGACCTCTTGCTCAGCAGCTGACGGCGCAAATCCAACGGTTCGAGCAGCTGCGCGCAGCACACGGCGAGCCGCTGCGGGCCACGCATTGCCCTCAGCATTTCTACTGCGCCGAAGCCGGCACCGCCCTCCTCAGCGCCCCTGCCGCGGGGTTCCAGCCTCGCCAGGACGCCGAGAGCGTCGGTGAGCTCATCTGCCGCAGACGGCTGCGCCTGGTGCCGCGCGAGCGCCTCGAGGAGCGGCACGTAGCTCGCGTGCTCGTCAAAACTGACTCCGTCGATGGTGAAAGATTCGGTGTCCGCGCCGGAGGGTGCCGTGTCCGACACAAGCCTGTTCAAGACCGCCATAGGCGCACTTGCAATCTGCAAGCAATGGCAAGGTTGTCAGCAAACCAAAAAGGTCTATGATAAGACTCTGAAGGCCCGCCGCGACCACTAAGCCCAGTGAACGCCGTCAAGCACCTGCCACGCGCGCTCCAGTCCTACTGCCCAACGCTGGCCCCGCACCTGGCCCACCCCGCACCTGGCCCAGCCCATGCCACGCCCCACCCAGCTAGATCGATCCCGAGCAGCCGTCTCACCCTCAGATCGACGGTCGGGTCGCTTGCGATGTGCTCGAGGGCGCGCAGGCAGAGTTCAATGAAAATTTCACTCCTCAAGCGCAACTCTTGCATCCCATTCGGAAGGCGGAAGAGTGCAGCTGTCGCTGCGTCAACCACGTGTGCCAAGAAGACCCACTGCTCAGTGCGTAGCGTGCCAGCCAAGCACACTTCCAGCAACTCAGCCAAGATGTGGAGATTTGCGGGAAGGTCATCGGTTTTCCCACTCATCAACGCGCCGACCATACCTTGGAGAAAGTCCTGCGCGCGTGGCACGAAGTGTTCAAGCGCAACTCGACGCACGTGTGTGGGCAAGCAGGCGCACAGCCAGTGCGCGCTGGTTGTGCTCATTCGATTCATCGTCGGCGAGGAGATCCTTCTCGGCTGGCAGAGCGGGCTCAGGCTCGTCCTCGTGGTGCACAGCATCGACCTGCGACAGCAGCCGGTGCTGTGGTTAGTCGACAATCTCGAAGCCCGTTCAAGGCGAGGGCGTGCCATCAGGCTCTTGCTCAAGGCTATTGCCAGCAGGAGGTCGGGATCATCGTCGCGGTAGCCCGGATTTCGGACAGGGTAGCTCATGTCCGGGGGGTTGGCAACCGACTGATGCCCCGCCACGAGCCCGGGCTCCGCGCGCCGCCAGACAGCTCACTGGCCGTGGGTGTTACTTCAGGGGAGGTCACACCTGGGTGTTCGTACAACCACACGAGCACGACGGCCCTGTGTTTATGGAACGATACAGAACGTTACCGGCTACAGGATTCCTAGGATTCCTAGACCCGCAGAAACATAGCGCTGCAACACAACCTG
>Ga0209302_10000795_pt1 | contig 18191 bp, 7 predicted proteins | sample ArcOceMetagenome_2_FD_187445 | JGI IMG/M metagenome (GOLD analysis project Ga0209302, IMG submission 187445) | Marine eukaryotic phytoplankton communities from Arctic Ocean - Arctic Ocean ARC135M Metagenome (SPAdes) (version 2) | ecosystem: Environmental > Aquatic > Marine > Oceanic | place... | reverse complement strand
GCTTTGGAATGTTTATTCATTGGGGGCTATATGCACTTCCTGCGCGTCATGAATGGGTGATGAGCAACGAAAAAATGTCCAAAAAAACGTATGAAAAATATGCAAATTACTTCAATCCTGATTTATACAACCCAACAGAATGGGCACAATTAGCAAAAAAAGCAGGCATGAAATATGTGGTTTTTACTGCGAAACACCATGACGGGTTTTCTATGTATGATTCAAAACACACCGACTACAAAGTAACCAATACGCCTTTTGGAAGAGATGTTATGAAAGAGTTAATAGACGCTTTTAGAGCAGAAGGAATTCGCATTGGATTGTATTACTCACTAATTGACTGGCACCATCCAGACTTTGTAGTTAAAGATCCCCTTCATCCCGAAAAAGACAACAAAAAAGAATTAGCAAAAGATTCGAATCGAAACCTCCAGAACTTTCAAAAGTATTTAAAGAATCAGTTAACAGAAATCCTAACCAATTATGGGAAAATAGATATTTTGTTTACCGATTTTTCTTATCCACAGAGAGAAAATGGAAAAGGAAAAGCATATTGGAATTCAGAAGATTTGTATCGTCAAATAAGAAAACTTCAACCACAGATTATTATAAATGATCGCTTAGACTTGAGAGAGGAAGGTGGATGGGATTTTATGACGCCCGAACAATTTATGCCAAAAGAATGGGTAACGTATGAAGGTGAAAAAGTGCCCTGGGAAACATGTCAAACTTTTTCTGGATATTCTTGGGGGTACCATAGAGACGATCGCTCGTGGAAGAGTTCAGAGCAAACCATTGTTATGCTTATTGAAACCGTAAGTAAAGGGGGGAATCTTTTACTCAATGTTGGCCCAACTGCCAGAGGAATTATTCAAAATAAAGCGGTTGAAAGACTTGAAGCAACGCACCAATGGATGAAGTTTCATAGCCGCGCAATCTATGGTTGTACGGCCGCTCCAGAACAGTTTGAAAAACCCGACAATTGCCTTCTCACATACAACCCCAAAACAAACCGATTGTATGTTCATATATTGGAATGGCCTTTTAAAACAATATACCTTCCTGGTTTGGAAGGAAAAGTAGCCTATGCACAACTGCTAAATGATGGTTCAGAACTCAAACTAAAAACTAAAAAAGGTGCTTGGCTTGATGACATTAAAGAGGATGATAACGGACTAACAATTACAATTCCTGTAACCAGGCCAGAGGTTGAAATTCCGGTGATTGAACTTTTTTTAAAATAACAAAATTTGATTAAAATTTTATGATAAGTAGCATCAAAACCATAGCAGTGTTGTTTACAGGATTATTTTTCGCTTGTGAATCGGCAGAATCTAAACAAATAAAACCGTCTAATTTAAATGACAAACCTAACATCATTATCATCTTAACAGATGACCAAGGCTATGCAGATGTAGGTTTTAATGGTTCGAAAGACATCCTAACTCCAAATATTGATAAAATTGCTGAGCATGGTGTTGTTTTTTCAAATGGATATGTCTCACACCCCTACTGCAGTCCCTCTCGAGCTGGTTTGATGACTGGGCGGTATCAGCAACGTTTTGGACACGAGCACAATGTTCCCTTTGCTCCAAAAGATTCCACAATGGGAACACCAAAAAATGAAATATTTCTTTCTAAAAAATTGAAAGAAGCTGGCTACAATACATGTGCCATTGGAAAATGGCATTTAGGTGACCACCCCAGCTTTTTACCTCCAGAAAGAGGGTTTGATCATTGGTTTGGGTTTTCAGGTGGAAACATGAATTATTGGGGCTACCCATATAGCAAAAACAAAACAATGCATATCCAACGTAATGGCAAAAATGTAGATCCTAAAGAATTAACCTATTTAACAGACGACTTTACAGATGAAGCATTGTCTTATATCACCCAACACAAAAAGGATCCCTTTTTTATCTATTTATCCTATAATGCCCCACACAGCCCTGACCATGCTACAAAAAAATATTTAAAGAAAACGGAACACATTGAATATGGGAGCAGGAGTGTTTATGGAGCCATGATTGCTGGTGTAGATGAGGGTGTGGGAAAAATAGATTCATTACTCAAAACTTTAGGGTTGCGAGAAAATACAATCATTATCTTCTTGAGTGATAATGGTGGCAGGTTAGATGGCGCAAATAACGGTCACTTTAGAGGGCATAAAGGGATGTTGTTTGAAGGGGGTATTAGAGTCCCTTTTGCCATTTCTTGGCCTTCTCAACTTCCCCAAGGCACAACCTACAACCAACCCATAACATCTCTAGATATTTTTGGAACTTGCTTAGCTGCTGCCGAAATAAAAGCGGACAAAAAGCAGTCTTTAGACGGAAAAAATCTTTTACCCTATCTCAACCAAAACAATAAGGAAGCCCCTCACGAAGCTTTATTTTGGAGAGTTGCTAATGGCCAAGAATATGCGGTTAGAAAAGGAACGTATAAATTAATAAGAAGTGCTTACAAAAACAAAACAATGCTTTTTGACTTGAGTAAAGATGAAATGGAATTAAATGATATTTCATTACAAAAACCAGAGATCCTACAAGAATTACAAACCCGCTATCAGCAATGGAATAATGACTTAGCAGCGCCCAAATGGACAGATGCACACATGCAAAATGTAAGAAAAGAGGAAACCAATGTTCAAAATATCAGAATTAAAAGTTTGTCTAAAAAAGAAAGAGGAAATAATAAATTATGAGATTAATTTTGAAGGAAAATAGAGCGCAAAGGTTTTTATTCAATTTATTATTAATTGGCTTCATCCAATTAATTTCTCTGCATCTAAGTCTTGCTCAAAAAAAACAACAAAAAAAACCAAATTTCATTTTCATCTTAACAGATGATCAACGCTATGACTTATTAGGAACTTCGGGAAATGAACTCATCAAAACACCCCATTTAGACCAACTTGCACAAGAAGGTATATTGTTTGAAAATGCACATGTCACAAGTGCTATCTGTACGCCAAGTCGTATTTCAATACTTTTAAGCCAATTTGAGAGAAAACATTCAGTGAATTTTAACTCTGGAACCAGTGTATCAGAAGAAGCTTGGAATGAATCATATCCTGTAGTTATGAAAAAAAATGGGTACTACACGGGTTATGTAGGTAAAAATCACGCTCCAATTGGTGCTGGAGGCTATCAATCTGGACTTATGGATGGATCTTTTGATTATTGGTATGCCGGTCATGGACATCTGTCTTTTTATCCAAAAGATCGACATGAAATATTTGCAGCAGCAAAACAAAATACGCAGATAGAAATAATGGATGAAGGTGTTTCTGATTTTTTTAGTAATGCACATAAATTAGAGGGAGCAAAACACTTTTTAAATCAACGTCCTAAAGAGCAACCATTTTGCCTTAGCATTGCATTCAATTTGCCGCATGGCGCAAGCACATCTACGATGAAAATGTTAGACGCTGATCCTGACACTTACAAAGCGCTCTATAGAGATAAAGAAATTCCACTTCCTCTAGATTATATTGCAAAAAAAGATATAAAAACCCCAAAATTGCCGCCAGAAATACTTCATGTTGATGATAGACAGGATATCTATGATTTTGTAGATAATGAAGAAGACTTGAAAGAGCGTATGATTCGTAACATGCAGGCCATTACTGGAATTGACAATCTTGTTGGTAACTTAAGGGCTACCCTAAAGCAACTTGACTTAGATGAAAATACAATTATTATTTTTACTTCAGATCATGGTATATTTTGGGGTGAATATGGATTGGGAGGCAAAGCATTGTGTTATGAAATTTGTACCCGTGTGCCAATGATCATTCATAACCCCATGAGTTCCGGAGCAGCAAAAGGAATTATTACTAACGAGCTTGTTCAAACAATAGATATCGCACCTACAATGCTCCAATATGCAGGCATCAAAATTCCAAACTCTTACCAGGGAAAGCCATTAAATAATTTGATTAATGGAAACAACCAGCCCATCCACAAATACTTATTTACAGAAAACTTATGGTCAACGCATTTTGGAAATCCACGATGTGAATCTGTTCAAGACAAGGAATGGAAATACATTCGATATTATAAAAATGAAAATATTTCATCGAGAGATGTGATGGCGATAGCAAAAGAGCATTCCATTAATCTTACGAAAATGTTATATGCAAATCACGATTCACAAATACCTATTTATCAAACTTACATTGAGTCATCAATTAATGGAGAGCAGCCTGTGTTTGAAGAATTATATCATTTAAAAATAGATCCAAAAGAGAAAAAAAACCTCATAAATAATCCTAAATTTAAAGATAAAATAAAAGAAATGAAGGCGGTATGGAAAGAGAAAATACTTTTTGCTCGTGGCGAAGGAAAAGCACAGATTTTGAGGTATACATCAGACAGTAAAGCAGAACAAGGAACTATTTCGATGCCTAAGTAATGCTTGCTTTTCTGTTTTGAACAACCTGCAAGCACCTATATATTCAACCTAAATATACTACAAATGAAAAGATATCATATCTTCTTCCTCCTCTCAGTTAGTTTGCTTGTTGCTTCTTGTCAAACGAAGATAATAAATACTGACCCTGTGAGTTTCAATACAGGATGGAAATTTTATAAGGGAGCTGCAAGCAATGCAGAAAATTTAACTTTTGATGATACCAATTGGCGTGCACAAAATTTACCACATGATTGGGCTATTGAAGGCCCCTTTGATGAAAAATATAACGCACGTTGTGGAGGGTTGCCTTTTCATGGAACAGGATGGTACCGCAAACAGTTTATAATCCCAAAAAATGTAAAAGGAAAACACATCACACTGCACTTTGATGGGGCAATGTACAATGCTAAAATATGGCTGAATGGCGTATTAATTGGCCATCGACCAAATGGATATATTGGCTTTTCAGTGGATCTGAGTAAACATCTGAAGTATGGAAGCGAAAACCTCATCGCTGTTCAGCTTACTCCTGAAGACCTTTCTTCAAGATGGTATCCCGGAGCAGGTATTTATCGCAATACATGGTTAGAAATCAATAACCCTATTCATGTTGCAAAATGGGGGACATTCATTACCACTCCCAAAATTACAAATGACAAAGCAACTATTAATATTCTAACAGAAATTGAAAACATTGGAGAGAAGGACAGCCCAATAACAATTCAAACAACCATTTTTAATAAAAAAGGGGAGCCTTTAACGTCAGTATCAGAAAATGTGTTTTCAATAAAGAATGACACATTAATAGTCAATCAAAACCTCGAAGTATTAAACCCAGAGTTGTGGGATTTAAAGACCCCTTACCTCTACAATGCTGAAACTAAATTATTTAAAAATAAGGAGTTAATCGATACGTACAACACTAGGTTTGGTGTTCGCACCATTGAATATGGAAGTGATTTTGGATTTAAATTAAATGGAAAAAAAACTCGATTTCAAGGGGTATGCCTTCATCATGATTTAGGACCTCTTGGGACTGCTGTAAATAGAAGAGCCACAGAGCGACAATTAGAAATCATGCAATCTATGGGTGTAAATGCAATTCGAACAAGTCACAACCCACCTTCACCAGAACAAGTTCAACTATGCGACGAAATGGGCTTGCTAATCCAAATAGAAGCGTTTGACATGTGGGAGAAACCAAAAGTTGAAAATGGTTACAGTACGTATTTTAAAGAATGGCATGAACAAGATTTAAGAGATATGATTCGAGCTTTTAGAAATAATCCATCTGTAATAATGTGGAGTATTGGTAATGAGATTTTAGAACAAAGCGACAAAAAGGGAGGGGAACTAGCAAATAAACTTGCAATGATTTGCAAAAACGAAGATCCCACAAGACCTACAACAGCTGGTTTTAATTATTACCCAGCCCCCATAAAGAATGGTTTGGCAAGTGCAATAGATCTTGTTGGGTGGAATTACAAGCCAAGAAAATACGCAGAAGTAGCAGCGCAGCACCCAGATTGGATCATGTATGGTTCCGAGACATCAAGCACCGTAAGCAGTCGTGGGGTCTATCATTTGCCTGTAGAGAAATATGAGCTTCATGAATCATTACAAATTACGAGCTACGATATCATTGGTCCTCCATGGGCTTACCCACCAGATATTGAGTTCGAATCTCTAGAAAATAATCCAAATAATTTGGGAGAATTTATTTGGACGGGTTTTGATTATTTAGGCGAACCTACGCCGTTTGGAGGGAAAGATAACGCAACAAATGGCTATTGGAATGGCGACTGGCCAGCTAGAAGCTCTTATTTCGGAGCGGTAGACTTGTGCGGCTTGCCAAAAGACCGTTACTATCTCTATCAAAGTCAATGGACAAGTGAACCTATGGTTCATGTCTTACCGCATTGGAACTGGAAAGGAATGGAGGGAACAATAATTCCTGTTTTTTCATATACAAACTGTGATGAAGTAGAATTATTTGTTAATGGAAAATCGCATGGTAAAAAAATAAAAGGAGTGGATAAAACGCCGATCCCTATTAATTTTATTGATTGGGAAGGCGGTCGCTATACAGGGGATTTTATGTCACCTTATCGACTCCATTGGAATGTGCCTTATGAAGCTGGAGAAATAAAAGTTGTTGGCTATATTAATGGAACAAAAGTTACTGAAAAAAGTATAAGGACAGCAGGAACACCCGCAAAAATTGAACTTATCCCGGATCATGATATAATAAAAGCTGACGGAGAAGACATGGTGTTTATTACAGTTCAAATTTTAGATGATGAAGGGAATTTGTGTCCAAATTCTGACAATCTTATTCATTTTGAAATTGAAGGAAATGGGGAGCTTGTAGCCGTAGGAAATGGGAATGCAGCGACCACTGCACCTTTTCAATCTAAACAACGTAAAGCTTTTAGTGGGAAATGTATGGTCTATATAAAAGCTACAACAGAACCAGGTGAAATTAGTCTTGAGGCTAAATCAGAAGGTCTTATTAGTAAGAGTATTCAAATCCAAACCAAGTAGTATTTTTAAATCATAATGCAGATTTAGAAAAAAACAAAGCAATACATGTCTCTTTTACTTTAAAATAGTTTTTCCTTTTTTATATTAAGAAAAATAAATATATTTAAAAGCTATCTCTAACTTTTATTAGATTAGAAAACACCTAATATGGTATATAAATTATCAGCTTAATTCAATTTTAACCTGTAGCCATATTTCAGAACAGGACAAAACAAAAAGAAATAGGCGTTAAAAAAAATTAAAGAAACTGTATAATGAAAAAAGCAATTTTACTATTTACCATTTTATTATCAATTCTAAGCAGTTGTAAAAAAGATGATAATAAAAATCCAGAGGAATGTTACTCAAATACTAATGCACAGACTATAGTTCATGACGGTCTCAACAGAGAATATGTGTTGTATATACCAAACTCTTATGATGGAACATCTTCTGTTCCACTAATGCTGAATTTTCATGGGTTTGGTGGTAGTGCAAATTATTATATGCAAGAAGCAGATATGCGCTCATTGGCAGAAGCTGACACTTTTATTTTAATCTATCCTCAAGGTAGTTGTTTAGATGGTTTATCTCATTGGAACGCTTGTCCATTAGGAGCAGACAATAAAAGTAATGCTGATGATTTTGGATTTATTGAATCCATGATAAATGAGATCTCATCTCAGTATAATGTAGATATGGAGAAAATTTATGCTGCTGGATACTCAAACGGAGGCATGATGGCATATGGACTTGCTAATTATAAAAGTGAATTAATTGCTGCAGTGGCATCCGTTTCTGGAGCAATGTTAGATTGTACAGGACCTACCAGTCATCCTATGCCGGTAATACATCTTCATGGAACTACTGATGGCGTTCTCCCCTATAATGGGAGTAGTGACTGGAACTCTGCCCAAAGCACATTGGACCATTGGATTAATTTTAATAATACAGTTTTAACCCCAACCGTAACAAGTGACAACAATATTGAACATTATATTTATGATCAAGGAGATAGTTTAGTTTCTGTTGAGCATTACAAATATATTGGAGGAGACCATGTTTGGTTTAGCGCAACTTTTCAAGGTCAGAACACATCTGAATTGGTTTGGAATTTTGTGTCACGATATGACATAAATGGATTGAGATAAAGAATTAAAGTGCAGAACAATGTATATAAAAAATAGGCGAAATAGTAGTAAATTCAAGGCTATTGGCTCATATCAAACTAAGTGCTTAACCGAAAGTTTCGTGCTTCGTAATCGCCTACTTTTCATATACTAACCATTCATGTAAGAAAACAAAATTATAATTATAGAATAATGAAAACCAAAATTGGATTAAAAATAGCATTTTCAGTTTTTAAGCTGCTATTCTTACTTTTTGTAACTTCATGTAATTCCCCAGAAAAAGAAAACACCCCTCCAAACATTATTATTTTTCTAGTGGACGATATGGGGCTAATGGATACTTCAGTTCCATTTTTGACAGATACGAATGGTAATTCGGTAAGATATCCGTTAAATGATTATTATAAAACGCCAAATATGGAAGAACTTGCAGAGCATGGCATTCGCTTTACAAATTTTTATGCACACTCGGTTTGTTCTCCTTCGCGAACATCAATTTTGACGGGTCAGAACTCTGCTCGCCATGGGGTGACCAATTGGATTAAACCTGAGGAGAACAATCGCTCCGAGTTTGGGCCAGCCAATTGGAACTGGAAAGGACTTACCAAAGAATCGGTAACACTTCCGCGAATCTTACAACAAGCAGGCTATAAAACAATTCATGTAGGCAAAGCTCATTTTGGACCATTCAACAGTGAAGGGGAAAATCCACTTAATTTGGGTTTTGACATTAACGTTGCCGGCAGCTCGATTGGGCAACCAGGGAGTTACCTTGGTACAGAAGGATTTGGGCATACAGGTGGCAATAAAGCAAGGGCTGTACCGGGTTTAGAGAAATACCACGGCAAAGATATATTTCTGTCAGAGGCTTTGACCTTAGAAGCCAATTTAGCCATATCTCAAGCCAAAGAAGAAGGCAAGCCTTTCTTCCTTCATATGGCACATTATGCTTTACATGCGCCTTTTTATTCGGATCTCCGTTTTGCCAAAAACTATAAAGACTCGGGTATGTCTGAAAAGGCTCAAGCTTATGCTACACTAATTGAAGGCATCGATAAATCTCTTGGTGATATTGTGTTACACGTGAAAGATCTGGGATTAGGAGAGAACACGCTTATCTTCTTCTTGGGAGACAATGGTTCGGATGCTCCTCTGCCAATTGAAAACAACTACAGTAGCGCATCACCGCTGAAAGGGAAAAAAGCCAATCACTGGGAAGGTGGTATACGGGTACCATTTATTGCATCGTGGGTAATACCTAATGAGAAGGCATTCTCTCAGGAAAAATTACCTATTGCGAAAAATGCCATCCAACAACAAATGGGTTCTGTTTTGGACATTTTTTCAACCCTGTCTCAGGTAGCCAATGTGAATTCACCTGGAGGTTTTGTCATGGATGGTTTTGATCTTAAGGATCAGCTTATGGCTAGGCAAAACAAAATACGTGATGAGTTATTTCTAAACCATTTTCCCCATAATCACCGCTCCAGTTATTTTACGAGCCTGGTTAAATCAGACTGGAAAATCATTTACCATTATCAAGTAGAAGAGCAACCTCTTTATGAACTATTCAACTTAAAAAAAGATCCGTTTGAAACTATGAATTTAGCGGAAAAGAATCCTGAACAACTCAAAATTATGATGAAGGTTTTATCTAGTGAAATGAAAAGCAAAAAGGCACGCTATCCTAAGAAAGAAAATCGACCACTGGAACTGATTATACCTAGATAAACAAATAATTTGGAATCATAAAATTCATTTGAACCAAATTGACAAGAACAAGAAATAATGCAAATCTAAATGTTGCTTAATTTTTATTTTGTTGAACGTACGCTGTAGGAGTCATTTTATACAAAACCTTGAAAGATTGTGTGAAGTAAGAGGGCGTATTAAACCCTGTTTTGTACATACATTCCTTGACACTGAAACCCTTTAATAAAAATTGTGCTGCTAATTTTAATCGATAGTTACGTAAAAACTCTGTTGGTTTTAGCCCGGTAATACCCTTGATTTTATTAAAAAAACTAGTTCTACTCATTCCGCTGAGGTTAGAAAACTCTTGAACAGTAAATATTGGATTATCGATATTATCTTTAATAATTGTAATTATTTTTTCTATAAATAGCTCATCTATAGTTGAGATATCAATTTTGGAAGGTTCAAAGTTTGGCTTTCTAAACTCACTGTGAACTTTTTTACGATTGTCAAGCAAAGAGGTGATTTGCGTTTTTAAAACTTCTAAACTAAAGGGTTTAGTCAAGTACACATCAGCACCAGATTTTAAACCTTCAATTTTAGACTCGTCATTTACTCTAGCTGACAACAAAATAATTGGAATATGACTTGTTCTAATGTCATTTTTTAACTTTCTGCAAACCTCAATTCCATCTGTCTTTGGCATCATAATATCACTAATAATAATGTCAGGAAGTGCATCAAAAGCCATTTCAATTCCTTGTGAACCATCAATACTAGACAATGTCGAATAGTACGCACTTAGTTCTGATGTCAAATAATGATATATTTCAGGGTTGTCTTCAATGATTAGCAAACTTGGCTTGTCCTTAATACTAGCGTCCGTTGTTTGCAGGTTCTTGGTCAAAACTGAGTTACTCGTATGATTTACTTTAGAAATAAAAATTTCATTATTTTCAACCATTTGTTCGTTAGATAAATGGGAGTTCCCTAAAGGAATCAAAAGTGTAAAACAGCTCCCTTTTTCTAGCTCGCTGACAACTTCAATCTTACCTCCGTGAAGCCTCGCAAGATTTTGAGAAAATGAAAGCCCGATCCCTACCCCTTCATTTTCCTTATTTTGATTATCCGATTGATAAAAACGATTGAAAACATTTTTTAAATCAGAAGCACTGATACCTTTCCCATTATCTTCTACGAATATTTCAACATGCCCTTCTGGATAATTCGATTTTTGTGAAACAACAGAGTTAATACCTATTGAAATACAGCCTCCTTTTTGGGTGAATTTAATAGCATTTGACAGCAAATTATACAGGATTTTCTCAATAATATTCACATCAATCCAAACAAATAGTTTGTTTTGAGGAAGTGTATTCTTTAATGCTAGTTTTTCTTGCTCTGCAAGCGTATAAAACTGGTCTGTTATTTTATTTACTAGCGTAAGCAAATTGAGATGCGTACAGTTTAATTTGATTTTCCCTTGGTCTAGTTTTCTAAAGTCTAAAAGTTGCTTAATCAGTTTTAATAGGTAGTCAGAATTGCGCTGCATGGTTTGGTACAGTCTCAGCCTTTCTTTTTTATGAAGCTTCTCCCCTTGTTTTATTAGTTTTTCTGCAGGCCCTAATATGAGCGTCAAAGGGGATCTAAGCTCATGAGAGATATTTGTAAAAAACTCTAACTTCACCTTATTAATTTCTTTTTCTTTTTCTTTTTCAAGACGGTCAAATTCTAATTTTCTTTTTCTTTTTAGGTTGAGAACAGCAAGCATTCTAAGAAAATAAACTAAAAGCACAAATGAAAGGACGTATATTATTTTAGCCCACAACATTAAATACCAAGGGGGCGATACTGTAATACTCACTTCTGCAGGATATTCAGACCACATCCCTTTATTGTTGCTTCCATAAACTTTAAAGAGGTAATTACCTGGCCTTATGTTAGTATAATTTGCAATACGCAGGTCAGAAGTTGTTTCAATCCAATTTTGATCAAACCCTTCTAAGATATATTTGTATTTATTTAGCTTAGAATCATTGTAATGAAGAGATGAAAAACTAAATGAAAAATTATTAACACTGGCCTCTAAGTTAATATGGTCTGTATGAGATATGCTTTTATTTAAAATGATTTCATTATTTATTTCCTCCATAGGCTCAACCGGCTCATACATGATGCTCAGTTCTGTGATTAAAGGACGTGGCGGCGCAATGTCTTTCTTTTCACCAGGGTTTGGAGTAAAGATATTGATGCCATTAACACCTCCAAAAATCAATTCACCATTTTTTCTTCTAACAGCCGAAATCTCACTCATTCCTGGGTTTTGAAGTTCATTTGTTGAATAGGTCTCATAGGTTTCTATGTGTGGGTCAAACCGAATCAGCCCTGTATTTGTACCCACCCATAAAAAACCACTATTATCTTCATTTATAGAGTTAATAACATCGTCTGGAAACAACTTATTTTGACTGCTATAGCGTTTAAACTCGATTACACTTCCATCTTCATCTCTAATTAATTTATTAAGACCGCCTCCAATAGTACCAATCCAAAGCGTATTTTTAGAGCTCTCAAAAATTTGTAGTGTATAATCACTTCCAATACTTTTGTCGTTGGCAGCATCATATCTATAGGACTTGAAATTACTATTGGTTATATCATTACTGTTTTCAATTAACTTATTTAACCCACTATTGGTAGTAACCCAAAGAATTCCATAGCTATCTCTATAGATGTCTCTAATGATCTTCCCAGAAAATTCTGTAGTCTGATTTGTTGGATTTATATAAGAGAAAAATGGTTGCTCTCGGGGACCATTCCACTCTGCAAGACCAAGACCCAATCCATAGTACCCAATCCATAATCTATTTTCACCTTCGCTATAAATCGAATGAATCGCCAATTTTTTTACGTTAGAGCCATCACTTGTCGGAATATTAAATTTTTCAAATTTAAAATTTTTTGATTTATCATTTCTGTTGAGTACTAATTTATTTAATCCTCCATTTTCAGTTGAAAACCACAATATAGAATAATCGTTATCAATGATATTTTCAGTTATAGAAAAAATATTATTGGAGGTTACCCCCCTTGATTCTTTAGAAAGTGTAAAGGGCTCGAATGCATTGTAATTTGTAGCTGCGTTAGACAAAAAGTTCACACCACCACCCTCAGTACCAATCCATAAATTCCCAAATTGATCTTCATGTAGGCTTCTAATTTTATTACTACTTAAACTTCCTTTGCCATTGTTTTTATTAAGGTGATTAAATTGATAATTGCTATTTGTCTTTTTATAAATCCCCCCTCCATTAGAACCCACCCATAAATTTCCAGTATTATCAACAAAAACACAGTTTATAGAATTATTTTTTAAACCAACAAATTCCAATTTTTCAAAATCGATGGTCTTTACACGAAGTTCATCTCCCTCATTTGAAACAACGGAAAGCTTTTCATTGATTAAACACCATAGATTTTTGTCCTGATCTAATGCGCTAATACGATTGGATAAAGTATTTACCTTTACCGTAAGATAAGACTCATCCTCCCCATTAAAAATAATTTTATCATCATACAACTCCCACCTTACACCATTAGATGCTATAATTTGTGAACTGTAACTTTGGGCTTGGTTCGGAATAAATTCAACATCCTTTAGTTTATCTGCTGATATTGTATAACGCAATGCATACATCGCTTGTGAACTTAAAAAGAAAACTTCTCTATCCTTTTGTATGATTCTATTTCCTAATTTTTCTTTTGGTCTACTTGCAGTGTTATTTAGAAGTGTATGAAATTCCATTTCCTCAAAATTTTCTTTGAGAACAGCGTAACATGTTTTTTGCTTAAACTGAACCCATAGAATACCATCATCACTTATTGTAATGTCATTTGCATAATTCCCAAATTGCGTAAGTTTTTCGCTAAAATTAAAAAAAGTTTCTAGTTTAGAGTTGTAATAATTCAATCCCCCATCAAGAGAAGCAATCCAAATATTACCATAAGAATCAGACACCATTTGTTGTATAATTCTTCCAGAAATACTGGATTTTATATTTTTTGAAGGTTTGAAAACTTTGAAATTATAGCCGTCATACTTATTAAGCCCGTCATTGGTCCCAAACCATAAGAAGCCGTCCTTGTCTTGCAAAATACAATTGATATCATGCTGAGACAAGCCATCTGCCGAAGTTAAATTTTCAAAAATTGGATTCTCATTTATGACAAAAATAGAGGCTAGGAATGATATAAATAGTAATCCCCTTTTCAAATGAAGGGTTTTATCTATTTTTTTAAGCAAATTCATTGGTGTAATCATTTAAATAAATTTACAAATAATTTGTTTAACAAAATACTATGCTTAACATGTGTGATGTATTATTAAACATATGAATAAAAGAGTTAACATATGTGGTGTATTTTTAAACATATGAGTAAAAGGCAAATGGTTATATTGGTTTAATTTTGACATTAATAATGAATAACTAAAAAAAATCTAATTTAAAACCGAACTTAATGAAAAACACAAGCAACCTTAAATTAAAAACATTTGGCAGCTACACAAAGCGAGTTTTATTATTTATGAGTTTAATAATACTTGGATTTAAAGGGCATGGTCAAAACTTAAAAGTTAACGGAACGGTCTTAAGTGAAGAAAGTGGACAACCAATCCCTGGAGTCAGTATCGTAATTAAAGGAAGTTCTATTGGGACCTCCACAGACTTTGATGGCCTCTACACGATTAATGTAGCTAAAGGAGAAACTTTAGTCTTTAGTTATCTAGGTATGGAAGAAATAGAAATTATTGTTAGTACAGCATCTAACAATGTGTTGATGAAAGAAAGCGTTACCGGCTTAGACGAAATTGTAGTTATTGGATATGGGACCGTAAAGAAAAGAGAACTGACTGGAGCCATCGCTTCCGTCAAAGCAAAAGATCTAAATAAAACTATTACTTCAGATTTTGCATCCGCCATTCAAGGAAGAATTGCTGGAGTCAGTGTCAGGCAAGGGAATGCTGCACCAGGTGAAAATGCTACGATTACCATTCGAGGCATCACTTCATTTCAGGATGGAGGCTCAGGACCGTTATATGTAGTAGATGGCGTGACCTATATTGAAAATCCAAACATTACCCCTCAAGAAATTGAATCTATCGAAGTTTTGAAAGACGGCGCTTCAGCAGCCATTTATGGGTCTAGAGCATCTGGAGGTGTGATTTTGATCACCACAAAGAAAGGAAAAGAAGGCCAAATGAAAGTAAATTTAGACTCTTACTACGGGGTTCAGCATATTACTTCTGGGCTTCCATTGGCAAACACGCTAGAGTCACTCTATATAAATGACATTCAATACAGGTATGATGCAATTAATTTCGACCCTCTTTTACAAATTACTGATGGTTTAGAAAATGACACCAATTGGCTGAATTTATTGCAAGTTGATGCTGCACCAATTCAAAACCATTCATTAAGTTTGAGTGGAGGTAAGAATGGACTTACTTATAATGTAACTGGAACATTCTTCGACCAAACAGGGTCATTTATTAATTCGAAATACAAAAAGCATTCCTTGAGAAGTAACACGGGCTTTAAAAAAGGAAAATTTACAGCGCAAACAAATTTAAGTGTAAATTTTAGTGATCAGCAAAGGGAACCTTATGGTCTAATTTATAATGCGATAAGACTCCAACCCTATATGGCACCAATAGACTTTAATAGTGACATCTATGATATTGATCTTGAAAATATCGATAATAATACCGGAAGAATTACCAATTTTGCTGGAACATTAAAACAAGAAAGTTCTAATAAAACAAACTCATTTAACGGGAACATTCAGCTGGGGTACGAAATCATTGAAGGATTGTCGTTTAGAGCGAATATTGGAAGAACGTATTACAATAAAAAGGACCGTTGGTTCAGACCAAGTTTTATCGTAAACAACAATTTAGGTGAGATTAATAACACCGTGAGTAACCTAAATGCACAACTAAAGCTTGGGGATGCCACCAGTACTAGAAGTATCGATGAATTTATAGTAAACTACAATAAGAGTTTCAATAAACATAATTTCAAATTTTTAATTGGCAACACATACGAGTCTTCAAAATATGAATTTTATAGAACAGGGGCTGACAACATCACAAGCAATTTGACGCCTGTATTGGGCAATGGTGAACCCATTGTAGGCACACAAACGATAAACAAAACAGAAAGTGTTTCCTATCTAGGGAGAATCAATTACAATTACAATTGGAAGTACCTTTTGAGTCTTGTTGTGCGACGAGATGGTTCTAGTAACTTTGGAAATAATAAGTATGGAACATTTCCATCCATTTCTGCTGGTTGGGCGCTATCAAATGAAAAATTCTTTAAAAGTTTAAAAAACACCATCTCTATGGCTAAAATACGATTTGGATATGGGACCACGGGAAGTGATCGAGTTCCCCCGTATGGCTATAGCCCTGTGGTCATCTCAAATGTAGATTATCCGTTTGGAGAAGACCCAAATTTGTCAATAGGATTGACGCAGCCAGGCTATGCAGATCCCAATTTAAAATGGGAATCTAACATCAGTAAAAACTTAGGATTAGACTTAACTTTTAAAGGTGGCAAAGCGGGGCTCGAAATTGACCTCTATGAACAAGATAAAAAAGACATGCTGCTTGCAATTGTCACACCAATTTCTGCAGGATCAACTCCAGTGAATGGCGAAACTTACGACCGGTTTTTAACCAATATTGGAAATTTAAGAAATAGAGGTATTGAGATCAGCGCACATTACAATCATAAATTTGGGCCTTTGAGCGCAAAATTTAGTGGGAATTTCACTAAAAATGAGAACAAAGTTGTGAGTTTGTCAAGAGAAGGTGAAATTGTTTTTGATGGGTATCCAAATATCATTAGAGCAGCCCAAACAGAGCCTGTTGCCGTGCTTGAAGCGGGTTTACCTGTGGGTGCTTTCAAGGTGTACGAAACCAATGGAACTATCAAAACGGATGAAGAGTTGATCGCATATCAATTATTAAATCCAAATGCTCAAAAAGGAGACTTAAGGTATGTTGATTCTGATGGAAATGGCGAATTAGATGCTAATGACAAAGTGTATAAAGGGTCTTATCAACCAGACTTTGAAGTAGGGTTTAATATTGATGCTACTTACAAAGATTTTGATTTTTCTGTTCAATTCTATGGGGTAAGTGGAAACACCATTTATAACGGTCAAAAACAGTATGCTTACAGTACCAAACGCCACCGTGATTTGATTTACAGTTGGACAGATATGAACCCAACTTCAAACATACCTACACCACGATCAAATATAGAACACCCCAATGTTCAAACGTCTTCGGATTATTTTTTGGAGGATGGTTCCTTTTTAAGACTTCGAAACATCATCCTTGGGTATTCATTAAAAACAACCTTGCTGGATAAAATTGGAATTGAGAAGCTTAGACTTTTCATCAATGCTCAAAACCCGATTACCTGGACCAAATATTCTGGGTTTGATCCTGAGGTAGGAAGCAATAACCCTTTTGAGGGAGGTTTAGACAGAGGAAGCTATCCGGTATCTTCAACCTATAGTGCAGGAATTTCAATAATATTTTAATTTAAAATAACTAAAAAAATGAAACTAAAAACATTAAACATAATACTGACAGGAGCACTCCTGATATTTTGCAGTTGTAGCGATGATTTAGATATAGAGAACCCCAATAACCTAAGTGCAGCGTCGTTTTGGAGCTCAGAAACTGACGTACAACAGGGCTTAGTTGCTACTTATGCTGCCTTGCAGCGAGACGGAATACTTGGTGGTTCTGCTGCAACACAACTTCCAGTTCGATCTGATGTTGGTAGACCCAACAATTGGAATGCAAATGCTATTGGTTTAAACAAATTAACTTTCAATGAAAATTCCGATATCGTCAAAAAAAGATGGAGAGATTGCTATATTGGAATCTATCGTGCCAACCAAGTGCTCACAAATATTAACAACATTGATTTGAATGAAGCGACCAAAACTCAAATAGAGGCTGAAGCCAGATTTCTAAGAGGCTTTTTCTATTATTCATTATACCGTGGTTACAATAGCGGTAGTGTCATAATCCATACTACAGTTTCAGAATCGCGAGATGATTTCTACAAATCACCATCGCCTGCAGAAGATGTTTATAATTTAATTTTATCGGATTTAGAATTTGCATATGAGCATTTACCTCAGCAATACCCTAGTAATGAGGATTTAGGAAGAGCCACCTGGGGGGCTGCCACCGCTATGCTAGGAAAACTTCACATCAATGAACTTGATTATGTATTAGCAAAAAAATATTTTGGAGAGATTTTGGATAGCAACCTATATAGCTTGGTGCCAAATATTGGAGATAACTTCAATGAAGAAGGTGAAATGAACAGTGAATCTATT
>Ga0209302_10000794_pt1 | contig 18207 bp, 21 predicted proteins | sample ArcOceMetagenome_2_FD_187445 | JGI IMG/M metagenome (GOLD analysis project Ga0209302, IMG submission 187445) | Marine eukaryotic phytoplankton communities from Arctic Ocean - Arctic Ocean ARC135M Metagenome (SPAdes) (version 2) | ecosystem: Environmental > Aquatic > Marine > Oceanic | place... | reverse complement strand
ACAAAAGCGCATAATCTATTTTTTTTCGTTTATAACTATTTAAATGAATATCTATGAATAGTATAAGAAATCACATACATATCCTGATTCAATTCTACCTTTCCATATGTATTAATATCTTTTATTCTGGTTGCTTTTTAAAATATTATTAATTATCACATTTTTAAAGATATAAAAAAAAATGAATCGTCAATCCACACTCTATTAATATAATATTTATTTTCTTCTCTTTTTTTTTGGAAATTTTTTAGTATTTTTACGCCAATCACACAATCTATGAGACTCACACCAAGGACATGTATTTAATTTATACATTATATCCTTTCGTTTTATTTTAAGAAAAAGACTAGCTTTTGTACAATAAATGTTGTAAATTATATCACTTCCATTTTTGTAACAAGCCAAAATTTTACCTGTATTATAAATTGTTTTTTTCTTACGATATCCTATTTTTTTTTCATACTTAAACCTAACAACATCACCATTTATAATATTTTGTTCCTGGTTTTTTATACAATTTGTACAGATAGCAGTATCGCAATATTTATAATAACCAATTTTTTTATTTTTTATACCCTTTAATCTACAGTTAACATATTTTATCATAATATCAACACATTGTTCGTTACACAAACAACATTTCAATAATACTTCTTCTTCTTCTTCTTCTTTAGGTTTTTTAATATCTATTTGTTCTATTACAATTTCACCAAAATTTAACCCAAACTTTAATTTTCTTTGATTTATTGCCCTACGACAAATAGATTGTTCACTTTCTTTGTTTTTTTCATGTAATGCTTCATGATTAGATGTTTTTTGTTGGATACCAAATTTAAAAATTCTTTGCATTGTGTAATAATATTTATTGATAGTAATTAAAAAAAAATATTTTCAATTTATAATAATTTATAAAATAAATATTACTATAATTTTAACACAATCTATTGGTATTTTAATCAGTTTACATAACTCAAAGAAATACGGTCTTCGTATTATTTCAAAATTTAATTTATTTATTAAATTTTGACGTTTTTTTGAAAATATTGGTCTAAAAATTTCTGTGTTTCCTACCATTTCATATCCTACACATAACTGATTATAATTTACCCAAAAACCTCTTTCGGTTAAAACAAATGGATGACTTAATTGTAAATCAACTGTAAAAAGTTGTGTGTTATCAATTTGTTCTGAAAAATCTACATCATATATTTTTCTATCAAATAAGTTACTTCCCCAATTGTACTCTAAAAGAAATTTTCGGTATTTTTCAGAATTCATTTTATATAAAAAAATTATATAAAATTATTGTCAATTTATTATTCCCATACAAATGACTGAACACCTGCAGCACCTCCACCAAAAGCCATTTCACACTCTGACCCATCTGCGTTAGGATGATTTTGGTCTTGATAATTTGGACACCCATAGTAAAAGTAATCATCAAAATATTCTCGGAAATGTTCTTCATCTTTGTCATTTAATTTACATTCACCTTTAAAAAATCCCTGTTGACGAATACCACCATCATAACGATAAACATAATATTTTGCCGGGTCATAAAAGTTATCTTCTACATATTTTCTCCACTCATTCAAATCACATTCAACCCATTCAAGTTTTTTTTCTTTTAATAAATCAACCTGTAGAGTTTTTCGTTCAGTTTTTAATACATTTTTTTTTTCCTTACATTCTTTTAATTCTTCTTTCAAATCTTTTATCATTTCCAATTCTTCCTCTATTTCTTTTATACGGTTATAGTTATTTCTTTCATCATCGAATACATCTTGTACTGTGCGTTCTTCCATTTTTTTTTGTATAAAAAAAATATATTAATTAATTTCAATTTTTTAATTTTCCAAATAATATTCAATAAATTCATCCAAAGAAATTTTACCGGAATTATCTTTGTCCATTTGTTTAAATAAATCTTGTAACTCTGCTGGAGATAACGGGTTGTTAAGAGCTATTGATAACGAATTAAGTCCTTTTTTATCTAAATAACCATTTTTATTTTTGTCAAATTGGTTAAAAATTTGTTTTATTTTTTCAGTAATTTTATCCATTTTATGAATAAAAAATATATATTATAAAATTAATTCAATTTATATAGAGTCAATCTCTAGCTAACCTCATCCCTATATACATATTTAACCCACTTTGTAAATCTCTTCCACTAATTTCTGGTCTATATCTACAGAAGACCATTAATATGGAAGCAATAAATATAATAAAGAATACGACCCATACGAGAAAGTAATTACACGACGGATTTTGCGAACAAGTTTCAATACCAAACCCTATAATAATTTCAATAGTCATGCGAACTAATTCACCAACCGCGGTTTTATCATCTTCATCATCTGCGATAACAATTTCAAAATTGGATACAAATATAATAATTCCAATAATCCATGATAGAACTTTGATTTTGTTAACTGTTATCATCTTTGTTTTTTACTTTATAAACAATTATAAAGTAAAAAATGATTCAATTTTATAAACTTACATAAATCTATAATTTTATGTATCTTTGTTACAATGAACTCTTCGTTTACAATTAATTAATATTTTTGATATCATGTGTCCTATTTTTCATATATTCAAAAAACTTCCAAAAATCAATAAATCCTTTTTTATTTGAAACTTTTTTAAGAAACAATATTTCTCGTTTTTCTCTTTCAAGTCTATTTAACCATCCAATTTCCATATTAAATGCTATTAGTTCATTATTTGAATAACATTCATTTTTAAATTTACTATTAAACATTTCCTTTTGAATTTCATTTTGTTTTTTTTTTGCGTCGTTAATAATGAATTCATTAACTTTTTTTCTTCTAGAAATCTCATACTTCTTTTTATTTTCAAGTTCGGTAATTTGATTTTGAACATGGAGTTTTGAAATACCATCTAATTCGGAAGATTCAACAACATTATCACCGTTATTATCTAACTGATCAAATAAATTTCTAATTTTAGAAAATTTATCCTTATCGTAATCACTTGGACACACAAGTTTAGAAGAAGCTCCTGAACCCATTATATATATATTTTATATAATGGAAAAAATTATGAAATTTATTAATCAATTTTTTATTGATTTAAATTGAAACATAAATAAGTTTTCTAATATTATTTTAATAAAACAAAATGGTGACAAAGATTTTTAGATTTCATAATAAAAATATCAAAACAAAGTATTGTGATGTTTATATAAATATTACAACCAATAAATATAAAAAGAAAAGTAAATATTTTATAATCCTTAACTTTACATATAGTGATAAAACACTTGATTCAACAAAGGCGAACCCCCTTTATATGGATGGTATAAATAGGGAAGATTTAAATTACGAAATGTATAAACTAAAGTGTAATGATTTTAATTATGGTCTGGTGGACTATTTATTAATGGATATGGAAAAACTGAGAGATTATAGTGGATGTAAAACGGCATACGAATATAAAAGTGAACTTTTAAAATTTTTAAATTTTTAAAGTTACGATAATTTATGCTCCTTTAACAAAATGTTGATTCATATATTTTTGTAAATTAAAATAAGTAAGGTCATCTGTTTGTTTCATATTTAAAAGAGTTTTCAATGCATTATCTGGTTTAATCCTCCGACCATTTGATTTATCTTGTAAATCTTTAGTTTTAATATATTGGATAATATACTGTGTAACTTCGGTTCTAGCCATACTTACACCGAGCGGTTCATTCATGAACTCGCACAATTCATTTGAAATCTTTGTTGGTAGTGCGAAACCAGAAGGTTGTCTACTACCTTTATTCTTATTTTTATTGATTTTCCTTTCTAAAACTCTAATTTTCTTGTTCACATTTTTTTCCAACACCCTAACCTGGTTTAAAGTCATTGTGATTTGCGATTTCAAAGAACCTAATGTGTTTACCAAGTTTTTAAATTCATTATTCAAAATTTCTCCTTTCTTAACATCTTCAATTGTTTTTTTTTCATTCATTATACTACATTTTTGTAGTTTATCTTTAAATATATTTTAATTAATAATTTTTAAAATATATTTAATTCGAAGATTGTCCTCGTCCTCTAGAATGACGATTTCCATCACCACGCTTCAACAATGACCCGTCATCATTACCTCTTTGTTCTTTATTACTACGTCCGCCTTCATCTTGGTCATCTCTCTTATTCTCCATTCTTGTTTCACACATTAATTTCCCCCCAAGAACTCCCTTTACGTTACCAGCCTGGAAAGGGTGGTCACTATTATTTGATTCTTTCATATCGAATGAAACATATTCTCCTTGTACAAGATACTTGTACTGTTCAGCTGAAACGACAACGCCCGAATGATGGACAAAGATATCTTCACCCTTTTTTTCACCGTCCAAAGATGTTACAAAGCCGAAACCGGCTCTATTATTAAACCATTTTACCTTTCCTAGATTACTCATTATAATATTATATGAACATTATTCTCTATATTGTTTTAAATATTATATAAATTGATTAAAAATTGTTACTATATAAATGAAGTATTAAAAAATGACAAAGATTCTTAATTACGTAAAATCAAATTTCAATAACCCAATTTCAATGTTTGGTTTAATTGTTTCATTTACAGTATTATTACACTGGTCTACAGTACAATTATATGCAAAATACTGTGCACCATGGGGTTTTTTCGGACTGATGCAGACATTTATTACTCTGGGTTCACCAATGTGTCAATTTGCTAATACAGTTCAATACGAATTGGGTAAACATTATATAGCAATTTGGATTGGTGCTGGTACAGCATGTATAACGTGGCTTTTGAACAATTTTCAAAAAAAATAAATTATTGAGAATTCTTATCTAATTCCTTTTTCAAATATTCAACTTTTCTATTTAATGAACCAACATTGGTTAATAAATTTTCAATAAGTGTATTATGTTTATCAATTTTAAAATTATAAATTTTATTTTTTGCTTCTAATTTTTTTATAGAATTCAATACATACTTTAATAATGGGTTCATTCTATAATATAACTCATACGGTTTTTCCAATGGATGTCCATAAGAATCTGTTCCTAAATATTCTTGATTATTGAAAAATTCCTTATATGTAATCTTACCGTCCTTTACATGATAGCCATTTTTTTTTCCGGGTTCCATTATCCATTTCCTCTTTTCTTTGTAATATTTTAATCCTTCTGGTGTATTTAAACCCCCAAATTCTCTTTTAATATACTCTTTTACAAAGTATTCTCTATTGTTTGTACCACCTTCATCGTTCAAAGTTTCATCTATATTTTTAATTAATTCTTCTAATAATGCTATAGAACACCCTTCATCTAAATTACGTATCCTTTCGTTTTCTTTTTCTATACTTTCTTCGACTATTGATATTTGTCTCTTTAAAATTAATAATTTATCTTTGTCATCTATATCCAAATTTAAAACGCTATTCATATATAATTATTTAAAATTAATTCTTAATTCTTTTTTTATATAAAATTGATAAAAATATTTTAATTATTCAAATAGTTTAAAAAAGAATTAATTGAAAAATATGAAAACTTGCAAAGAATTAATACATACATTTTATTTTGTAGAAAAAAAAATAATAAACAAGGGAGACCTTGTTTACGATAATGAAAAATCCATAATAGGATATTTTACTGGTTTTGGTACAAACCACGGCTATATTGAATGTGAAAATTGCAATGGAAGTACTTATTTTGTAGCAGGATTTGCTACTTATATTGAAGGATTTGGACTAAAACTAAATAAAGATTATAAAATAATCTAAACAGGTAATACACATACTTCTTGACAAAATCGCGTGGGGTCAATTTCAACAACTTCAATAATTGGTATTTTTTCTGGAGTAAATTTTTGCGCAAATATTTGCGCAAAAATAATATCGTTAGTATATTGAGGTCTTCTTGTTTTTTTCCTTGAAGAAATAAATTGAAATTTACCATCCTTTGGTAAAGATTTACTTTTTTTTGAATGCCATATATTAGCATGATTGCAAATAATACATAATTTAGAATTAGATGTGAATTGATTACAATTGCATTTTTTAAATTCACAATGATATCTACACATTTTTATTTATTTAATTTATTTAATTTGTACCTTCAATTTTAATAATTAACAAACATAATTTTATTTGTGAATAAGTTATGTTATTGTTTACCCTTGTTTTAATTGGTTTAAGACGAAGGAAATTATTAAATTTAACTACTTTTTTAATTTCTTCTTCGTTTTCTTCTGTTAAACCAAAATAATCTGGGTCAATATCAATATCATAGAATTCAAATATATTTAACATACTTTCTTCGATTGATCTTAAATTTTTGTTAGTAATTTTTGAAATTTCTTCCATGGTTTTACCTTCATTGTAATATTTTAAAATAGTATCGTTATTTTTTTTACAATTTGTTTTTTTTTTACCATTAGATTTTTTTGGTGTAATAATCCCTTTATATTTATCTATAAATTCATTACCATATTTCATAATAAATTCATTCGATATACCATCAACTTTCCAAAGTTCGGATAGTGTCTTCGGTTTTTTTTCGTGTATATTTAAAATAACTCTTTCATTTATAAATTCGGAATGAATTAGATTATTTTTCTTGGCTAGGTTTTTCCGGAGTTCTTTTAGGTCATTTAAATAATCCATTTTTACAAATTGATTAACAAATTTATTTTCAATTCTAATATTAATTGGTAATAGTGTTGGTTTGTTACCTGTAGTAATAATTGGACCAAATTTTTTATTTAATCGAATTAATATATTTTTGTTAATAAGGATATTAATTAATTCTTTAATCCATGATTTATGTCGTTTATCAAACAAAATATGTTTTTTTACCATGTCAACTGTTTTTGTCATCCCAAATGTAAATCCATTATTTTTATGTTGTCTTCCGATAATTTTAAATATTGTTTTTGTTTCTTCGCTCATATCAACCAGGTCGTTTTTTGTGTGTCCAATACAATTATCACACATATTACATTTGGGTATATTTTTTAGTTTATCTTCTGTTGGAAATTCTCCATTTTTAAAATAATATTCGATTATTTGTTGTCTACAAATAAATTTTTCTTCAATATATTTTCGCAATGTATTCATTGATTTTTTCTTAATTGCTATTTGTTTTGGATCATCTGACAGATTTATAAGAAACATGACTGTTCTCCAATCTCCAGTTGAATAATAGAGAACTGCTTTACTTTGCAATCCATCTCTACCCGCTCTCCCTATTTCTTGGTAATATGTTTCAATATCTGTTGGAACGCCATAATTAATAACTCTTCTTATATCAGATTTATCAATACCCATACCAAACGAAACCGTTGCAACAATAACCAGAATTTCACCATTAGTAAACAACTTATGATTAGTATCTTTTTCCTTTTTACTCATTCCACCATGATAATAACCGGTTTTTATACCTTTTCTCCTTAGGTCGTTATATAAACTTTCACATACTTTACGTGTTAAAACATAAATAATGGTTTGTTCCGTAAATTGACATTTATCAAAATCCTTTTTTGGCAGTACACTAATTTCTAAATTGGTTCTTCTTGTACCCAAAAGATATTCTTTTACATCTGTTAAATTTAATAAAGTAAAAATATCTTTTATAACTCTTGGTGTCGCTGTAGCTGTTACCGCTAATAATGGTATTGAAGGAAATGTCTTTTTAATTATTGATAATTCCATATAACTATGTCTAAAATCGTGACTCCATTGTGATACACAATGTGATTCATCTATTGCAAATAAACCTATTTCTTCTTTAATTTTCATAATTTTTTTAATTCGTGTTGTGATGAATTCGGGAGTTGCATAAATAATTTTATAATTTTTATATTGAGAAATATCAATATTTGTTTCAGAATTCAAACAAACACTGTTAATATTTATGGAATTTAAATACATACATTGATCATTCATTAAAGAAATAAGGGGAGAAACTACTATAGTTGTTTTTTTTGTAAAGGTTGCAGGAAACTGATATAAAAGAGATTTGCCCCCTCCTGTAGGTAAAATAGCAAACACGTCTTTTCCTTCCAACAAGTCACTTATTATATCCCTTTGATAATCTCTAAAATTATTAAAACCATATACAGCCTTTAAATGTTGTTCCATTTTTTATTTTATTATAATTAAATAAAATAAAAAACATTTCAATTTTTACCTGCTTCTACTTCTTGAAATACTAGAAAATAAATTAAGCACATCCAAAAATACACCCATCGATTCATTAATGTAATCCGGGATTACGCATTTTTTGGCGTTGACTTGTAGTTTCTTTGTATCATACAATATAAATAATGAAAACAATACTATAAATACATAAGAAGTATAATATGAAATATTATTTGCGGTTTTCCTTTTTGCAAAAATTGCGGTAAATATTTTCAATAATATACCACTTAACAATAAAACCAATAATATTGGACCCATTTTTAGGTCTATCATATCTGGTCTGTAAAACGCTACAGTAGTTAGAGTTGCTACCATTGCAAAAGTAACAGCCAATGAACTTAAAAATACACCGTTTTGCTTTGAACGCAAATATATTGGATACATTGTTATACCCATTGTTATTATCCAGACTAACCAAGACAAGTGTTTAAATACTGTTTTCCTTGGGTCTATTGACATTGTTAAAAATAAAAACGCCAAAGAAAAGAAAAGTAAAATCCAGAAAAATCCTCTTTGTCTAAAAAATCGCAATCCATTTTTCTTATCTGCTAAAATAACAACATTGCAAATAAGTAACAAAGACAATAAAATATACAAATAACTGTTTAAAATAAAATTATTACATGTTAGTTTCCCTTTGATATAGGCCTTTTTGTATATCAAAAAAGATACTATCAAACAACAAAAAAGTATAGTATTAAAAAGTAAAATATGATTTTCCATATACATTATTAAAATAATATAAAAAATCAAATATATTAATTATATCATGACTACTAAAAAATTATTATTAAATGGATGGATTTATTGTTTATCAAATCCCTCCATTCCAAATTTATATAAAATCGGGATGACAAAAAAGACTCCCGAAAGTAGAGCAAAAGAACTTTATAAAACGGGTGTTCCAGAGCCATTTGTTATTGAATTTGCAAAAAACGTGAATGAACCTATGCAAAAAGAAAAAAGCATCCACAAACTTTTGAAAAATGAAAGACATAATCAATCTAGAGAGTTTTTTAGTTCTGAATTAAGTAAAATAAAAAATATATTTTCATTGTGTGATGGTATAGATTGGGAACCTATAAAATATTCAAGAAATGATGAAAAAGAAATTGACGAGTTAAAAAAAGAGGAAGATAAAAAAATAGCAAAGAAGAAGAGAAGAGAAAAAAGAGAATATTGTTTTACCAATGATCAACGAATTCGTCACAAACTTGTTAGACAAAGTAATTGTTGGATTGGTAAATGGAATACTATTAATAAATGCATTGAATATAATAATATTGAATATAAATCATTAACATCATTTGCTCAAGCACATTCTAACTTTTACAAAGAATCAAAAAAATCTTCTATAAATGGATGGACATCATGTGAATGTGAAATAATTAGTGTAACAGGGAAAAGAAGTTGGATCAAATGTAATGTTTGGAAGGACACTTGGACCCCTCTCCATCATTGTGTTGGAGTTTTGCCATTTTCATGAGAAAAAAAAGTGGTATAATTTAATAATATTTATAATATATATGTCAATAAATAGTAATTTATTAAAAAAGAATTTATCCAACGTACAAAACGAAATTCAAATTTTTAATGAAAAATATAAAGATGATATATTAAAACTTAATAGAGAAAAATCTTTTCAAAAAATTTATGTTATTAATAAAATTCTTAAAGAAAATTTAAAATTACAAAAAGAAGTTAAAGTTCTTAAGGAAAATAATGAATATTTGAAATCTGAAAATAATAAAAAAATAAAAATAATAAAAAATATGAAATTATATATTAATAATAAATATTGTTATTTGAAAAATAGATTTTACATAGGTAAATTATGGTCTTGATATATAATTTCATATTTTTATTTTTTATAATTTGTAATGACATAATGTTGTCGGTATTTTTCTTTGTTATGTTTATATTATTTTACATTGTGTAAAATAATATTTCAATTTATATGGTTTCTTTGATTTTAATAAATTGAATCTAAAAATATAAGATAATGGTATTATAAAACACGATGTTTATTTTACCTGAAGATATACAAAGATATATCTATGAATTTTGTTCTGACAAATGGGAAAATATGGATAAAGTATTAAAACAATTTTTGAAAGGTGGGTTTAACAGAGAATTTTATAATATTAAAAGATTTCTAAAAAACGAAAAAAAACGAGCAATAAACTCGGCAAATTTTAGAAATGCAAGAAAATCAAAGGTCACCAAATGGTTACGTAATATAGAAAAGTTTGAAAAGACCCATCCGGAGGAAGCAAATTATTTGAGTAAAAAAGAATTAGAAATAAATTTTAAAATAGCGTTAAAAACAAGAAAGGAAAAAGCAGAAGAGAAATTACGTATTTCCAATGAACTCATAAGAGAACGGAAAATCTCTGCCAAATGTGAAAGAGAATTGAAGCAACAATTCCTAACAGAGTATTATTATGGACAGGAACTACAATTACCTATAAATGTATTAATACCTAGTATGAATAGCGGTGTCTCTTTAATAGAAGATGAAACGATGGATTGTAATATTTACACTTGTAAAATAGTTGATGTATATTGTTATAATAAAAGTGGACGGGGGTTTGGGATTGATGAAGAGTATAAAAAAATGCGTTTTAATGAAAAATGGGTAAAACAACATATAGAATTGATTGTAGAATTAAGATTTAATAGTGTATTGTTGCGTAGGTATTATAATGTCTCATTTTTAAAACAAAGAATCGAATTATCAAAACATTACGGTATAGAAAACACGCAAAATTGGGTGGAAAATGGTGAAGAAGTGGAACTTGATTTTATTAAAATAAAAAATTTGAAATATATTTATGACGAGAAGGGTGCATATGCTGGTATTAAAAATTTATTATTAAATATGGAACAAAAACCAATTGGTATATATGATAAAAAAACAGATGAAATATATTTATGTGAATTTGAATAATGAATATAATATTTTTTTTATATTTCAATATATTTAACATATACAAAAAGGAACGTAAAAAAGGAATTAAATAAATTGATAAATATATTAAGAAATATTTATGAATTATTAATAATATAATGACTGTAATTTGTGATAAACCTTATGATAAAGAAAATAATGCTTTCAAAGCTTGGACTTTTGAATTATCCAATTTTCAAAAATATGCGTTGGAATCTATCCAGTCTGGAAACAATACAATAATTACAGCACATACCGGTTCTGGAAAAACATTACCCGCAGAATTTGCAATAAGATATTTTAAAGACAAAGGTAAAAAATCAATATATACAACACCTATTAAGGCGTTGAGTAATGAAAAATTCAATGATTTTCAAAAAAAATTTCCGGAAATATCTTTTGGGATTATTACTGGTGATATTAAATTCAACCCAGAAGCGGATGTATTAATTATGACAACAGAATGTCTTTTAAATACGTTATATCAAAGGAAAATGATAGAGGAGGGTTCATTGGAATCAAAGCAAGTGGAATTACTATTTGAAATGGATATAAGTATAGAATTGGGTTGTGTAATATTTGACGAGGTTCATTATATAAATGATCCAGACAGAGGACATGTATGGGAAGAATCAATAATGATGATACCAAATCATGTGCAAATTATTGGTTTATCTGCTACAATTCACAAACCGGAAAAACTATGTAATTGGATTGAAAAGATAAAGAAAAAACCGGTTTGGTTATGTCCAAATGAAAAAAGAGTTGTTCCCTTAACACATTATTCATTTTTAACATTACCACCATCAACACTAGAAAAATTCCCAAAAGAAATTAAAAATTTGATAGAAGATAATAATTTTTACGAGAATGGAATTATTTTGAAGAACCCCGATTTCGACGATATTACCTATAGTAAAATAAACAAGGTATTGAAGTATTTCAAACAAAATAATATTTGGGTAGATAAAAAATTTGTACTAAACAGAATTGTTGATTATTTGTATAGAAAAGACTTAATGCCTTCAATTTGTTTTGTATTTTCACAAAAAAAATGTGAAGAATATGCTAGTACGATAACAAAAGTATTATTTGATTCAGAATCTAAAGTACCATCAACAATGGAACAATCCTGTAGAAACATTATGATGAAATTACCAAATTACCAAGAATATATTAACTTACCTGAATATGTCAAATTGGTAAAACTTCTAGAAAAAGGAATAGCTTATCATCATGCTGGAATGGCAACAGTTTTTAGAGAGATGATAGAAATTCTATTTTCAAAGGGATATATTAAATTGTTATTTGCTACTGAAACATTTTCAGTAGGTATTAATATGCCGACAAGAAGTGTTTTATTTACATCCATGAAAAAATTCTCAAATAAAGGATTTAGGTTTATTAAATCACATGAGTATACTCAAATGTCTGGAAGAGCCGGAAGAAGAGGAATTGATAAAAAGGGATATATTTTCCATTTAACAAATTTTTATGGTATCCAAAACAGCCAACCACCTGTTCAAATAATGAGAGAAATATTTTCATCAAAACCAGCAATTATGGAATCAAAATTTAAAATCAATGTAAATATTATTTTAAAACTCATTTCAATTGGTAATAATAATTTCCAAACATTTGTGGATAGTAGCTTAGTTAAAGATTCATTGGACAAACAAATTAATATTTTTAAAGATATTTTGATTTCATTAAAAGAAAAAGTTAAAAATAAAACAGAAATGATAAAAAATGCATCAATGAGTATTGAAGATATGGAAAAATACAAAGAAATAGAAGATAAAATTAACATTGTTCATAGAAAAAAAAGGAAGGGGTTGTTATTTGAAATGAAAAATATTAAAAATAAATCAAAGCAATTTGATAATAATTATAAGTTATTCCTTTCTATGAAAGAAAAAGAAAATGAAATATTTAAAACTCAAAATAATTTAAAAAACGTGAGTGAATATGTAAATAATGAAATAGGAAACATTTTACAATTACTTGAAGAAGAACATTTTATTGTTAAAGAAAATGAAACAAATATGTTAACTATGTATAATTCATTAGAAATCGAAAATTATAAACTTACAGAGAGGGGGAAAATTGCGTCAAATATTAACGAACTACATCCTTTAGTCATGGCGAATATATTGGAAAAAAGGCTTCTTAATAGTTTTGAACCAATTGAAATAGCCTGTATATTAAGTATTTTTACCCATGTAAAACTAAGTGATGAAAATAGTATTCATGATAAAAATAATTTGAATTGTACAAAAAAAATAATAAATGCGATTGAAAACATTGAAAAAGAACATAAATACTTTTACGACAAACAATTAAATATGAATTTGGAAGATATACAATCGGAATATCTAGATGGTATACATTATAATTTGTGTGATTTTATGACTAATTGGTTTGAACACTGCAATAACCCACAAGACTGTTATAAATATATTTCGGAAATGAAACTATATGGGATGTCGCTTGGTAAAATTATTAAATCCATATTAAAGATTAATAATATTGTTGATGAAATAGAAAAAGTTTCACTCATTCAAAATAATTTCGAACTTATTGAAAAAATGAAAATTATTAGAGAAAAAACATTAAAGTTTATTGTAACAAATCAATCTTTATATTTATAGTTGTTCGTCATCAAATATTTCATCATTTAAAATTTCATCGTTTGAAATTTCATCATTTATCTCTTCAACTAAATCGGAATCTTCATCCAAATAAATATTTTTTTCTTCTATAAAATCTAAATAACCTTCGTTATCAATACTTGATAACGAATTAAATATAATTTTAAAAAGAAAACTTTCCAAATTATATAACGTCATTATTTTTAAAACAGAAAATGGTAGAGAATCGAATGAAACACAAACATTTTTATAAATATTCCAACAAACATCGTTGGTCCATTCAATTTGTCTATTTTTTGTTATTTTATTTATATGATTTAATAATGTGTCTTGTATGTTTAATAATTTATATACACTGGATATACCATCATACAACAATAATTTATTTAAAATTTCTGTGAAAGTAACTTTACTTTTTATATCAGATATCATTGTCGAAACCATTTTTTTATAATCTTCTTTTGATGAAAAAATAAAGAAATAACATTCTTCCTCAGTTGATTCCATATAATAAAATAGTTATAATCATTTTTATATCATTTGTATAATAATTAATTTTGTAATATTATTTTTGTTATGGAATTATTGTCGTTGGTTGTTATATTATTAATACTAGTATTATTATAAGAGGTATTTGAAGATGATTTTATCATAATACCAATAGAATCACCGTTATTTGCAAAAATATTTTTTATATTAATAGACTTAAGATTTACATCTTTTGAACCTGTTACCACAAGACCAAAAGAAGCTGCTCCCTTTTTATCAATTGTTTCCAATAAAGGATCTGTACCAACAGAATTGCCATTACTTTTAACTGTATCAATCGTTAAATTATTTAATTTAATTCTTTCACCACTTGAAATAAACATGGCTATATTACCTTTCATTGCATGTGCCATAGAATCACCACCTGAGGTAAAATATCTATTAGAAGTATGAATAATCCCACTAATATCACTCTTACATTGTTCGACCCAATCTATAACTTCAGGTGTGATACAAGTTGTACCTTGTTTTGGATAATTATATTTACCCAATAATAATTTTGCATCAGATAAAACATTTGGTACATATTTACCATTACTATCAGAAATAGTTGATATTTGTAATACATCACCTGCGGGACCTACTTGTGATTTTTTTCCATAAGCACCTGGTTGAGGGTCTGGACAAGTGATTCCTACAATTTCGAGTGGTGTTGAAATTATATTTTTAATTGTAATATTATTTAAAAATACATCTCTGTTACCAGTAGTTACATCACCCAAAGTTGTAATAAAATCATTTATCACAACACCCTTTCTATTTAATACGATTCCATATACATTACCATCATACTCACCCGTCATATTTTTAAAAATACTATTGGGTAAAGAATTGTTATTTTCAACCGCAACTTTTACTTCATCCAATTTTGAATTTAAATCAGATAAAATAGTAGTAAGATTTTTAGTAACATTATTTTTATATAAAATTGGGTCACTGTGGTTATCGGGTAGTTTTTTTAAAAAATTCCGAATAAATCTACCAGATGAATATGTTGATAAAACTTTTATATCTAAGGATGTTCCTAATAAAACTATATTATCCATAATGGTATTGTTTGTACCATTTAAAGCTATACCAGCAACTTCAAAATCTTTACATACTAAATTCTGCAAAATAACCTTTTCCATTTTATTTCCATGAATACCATGATGCGATGATAAACCCAAACATCCATTTTTTATAATTATATTTTTGGGAATATTAATAGTACTTCCAAAATTACCTGGTCCTTGATTTGGTATAAAAGGGGAACTAGCTAACTCTATATTAGCATAAAATCTTTGCTGTACGTTATGCAATTTACTCTGTCTTAGTGTCTTATTATTTAAATCTAATAAAATATTATCAGCTTCGACGGTTATTGCTGCGAAAAATCCTAAATGATATGGTCCACTACTACCCATTGGATATTTTTGCATCTGGTCTGGTCTAGCAAAAAAATCATCATTTGGGTTAGGATTAAATACTATATTTTCTTGTAAAATATAGATAGCCGGTGTTGTTAATCTAACAGTACCATTATCAAAATCACTTTGTCTCAGATAAACAATAGAATAAGGAATTATATTTTCACTATAATTATTTTTTTCCTTAATTAATGGATATTTTGTAAAATAATTCATTGTTTTTGTTTGTTCAGAAGTTAGTTCGTTTGAAAATGGAACTAGTGAATCAAATGTTGGTAAATCATAAAATTTGGGAATTTTAATTCCATTTTTAAAACTAAACATAAAATCCCCCCTAGTTTTATAACATGACGAAAGACTACCAGGAGTTGTTGATGATGGAGGTAATCCCGCTTTGGTTGTACTAACATTTAATGTATTATTTCTTGTCCTGCTTTTTCTATTTTGCATTATACATATTTATAATAAAAAATTTAAAGTTATTTATTAATATTATATTAATAATGAAAATAATAATATTTTTATTTTTTCTTTTACATTTATGTAATTGTACATATATGTTAAGAAATGATAGTAATGTACAATACTTTGATATACCAACTGGTGGGATTTTTACAAGTACAAATTCATATCCTCCCGTTGGTTTTGGATGTACACAATCGTTTGATAATAATATTTATTTTATATCATCATCTTATCAATATAATCATCAAAGTTCTAATAAAAATCAAATGTGTAATTTAAGTAAAAAATATGTTGAAATTATGAAATTTGATATACGTAGTCAAACATTTATTGGTAGTTTACTTATTGGTGATAACACACAGACATACCCTACTGCAATTGGTGGTAAAGGTAACGATAATATAGTAACTTGTGGTATAGATAAAAAACATAACATATTATTTTATGGGGGAAATAATAAATTCGATTGTGAATCTAATTATAATTTTGATACTAGTATCGTTAGAGTTAATCTAAATACTTTTACATTCATTGACAGAACAATACTAAAAAATTTAAATAATTTACCTACTTTTTCACATAGTACTTATTTTAATTATAAATATATTAATTCTTTAACAACCTCAACTGTTTTCGATGGTGATAGTTTATGGTTAGGATTTGGTACATATTATACTGGTATATTGAAATTAGACATAACAAAGCCAAATATTGAATTATTAGATAACTTTCAAAAAATAACAAGAGAAACTATCGAAGACCCATATATGATAGGTAATACATACGAAAAAATAGAGTATTTTAATAATATTAGAATGTCATTTACATTAAATGATGGATATATATATTTTATAAAAGATGATAGATATAGTGATTCTAAGATTTTAAAAATTAATACAAGTATTCCAATTTCTATTAATAATAGTGAATTAATAACATTGGACGGTATTAATAATATTAATGATATTGCTTTTAATTTTGAAGATAAAAAAATATATATCGTTAAAGGGTCCTTAACGAGTGAATTGTATCAATATGATTTTAACTTTAATAAAATCAAACTAAATGAAAACTGTAATGTAGATTTTTTAAAATTTCCAACAGAATGGGGTGTTATTACTAAAATAGAATATAACAAAAAAACCGGATTTTTATATCCAATAATTTCTACAAAGCATCAACAAAATGGATTTTCTAGAATTAACACAAAGGATTTAACGTTGGACTTAAATACTCATAAAAAATTTGGAAACTATATTAACAATGGTAATAATTATCGTTATTATCAATCATTTTATAATTTTAATATATCAAATATAAACCTTATAAATGGACAAATGTTAATTTTACCAAATCAAGATGGTGGATACATTAAAAAAATTATAAATATAACATTAGCCGGGTGTGCAAAGGGTAGAGGACTGGAAAATAATACATGTAAAAAATGTACATATGGTAAATATTCAGATATTATTGGAGGTATATGCAAAGATTGTTCACCCGGGTTTGCTTCTAATGAAATAGAAAGTTTTTTTTGCAATAAATGTAAGTCTGGTAAATTTACAAATGGAGATTATTCTATTTATTGTATAGATTGTCCACGGGGATATTATTCAAATTTGGAAGGTTCAAGTAATTGTAATTCGTGTAATAAAGGTACATATTCTATAAAACTAGGTTCAGATAAAAAAGATGATTGTAATGAATGTGAACCCGGTAAAATTAGTGATATAGGTAGTGAAACATGTGAGTTGTGCGAAATTGGTAAATGGGCTAGAAAAAAGATAATATGTAATGATTGTGAAAAGGGTAAATATAGTTTTTCAACTGGTCTTACAAGCGATTCTGAATGTTTAACATGTTCAATTGGTAAATACAGCGATGAGTCCGGATTAACATTGGAAATAGATTGTAAAATATGTGAAAATGGGAAAATTGGGATTATTGAAGGTGCTCGTTCAAATAATTCCTGTGTTTTATGTGAAGCTG
>Ga0209302_10000793_pt1 | contig 18228 bp, 10 predicted proteins | sample ArcOceMetagenome_2_FD_187445 | JGI IMG/M metagenome (GOLD analysis project Ga0209302, IMG submission 187445) | Marine eukaryotic phytoplankton communities from Arctic Ocean - Arctic Ocean ARC135M Metagenome (SPAdes) (version 2) | ecosystem: Environmental > Aquatic > Marine > Oceanic | place... | reverse complement strand
TCAATATTTTCTTTAGTTGTATCAATTACAACCGCAGGAATATCTGATAACATTGTTCTTCTTACAGCATTTGCAACACTTACATTTGCATCTTCTATCGTAAATGTATAAATTCCTTTATTATTATTAATACCATCTTTTACTTTAGGTAATACAATTAAACTGCTTTTAGATTCAGACATATTAATATATATAACATTATTATATTTAAATTATTTCAATTTTAATAATTGAAGAAATAAGTTATATTTTAACTTAGTAAAACTTTAGATATATAAATGAGTAGTGTATTATATTATAGTAAATACTGTGAAAATTGTAAAAAATTATTATATGAATTAGGAAAAACCAATGTTCAAAAAAATGTACATTTTTTATCAATTGATAAAAGAATAAATAGAGGAGATAAAACATATATTAAATTAGATAATGGTCATGAAATATTTATGCCTCCTAATATAACACAAGTACCATCGTTATTATTATTAACCAAAGGAAATAAAATAGTAGTTGGAGGTGATGTTATGAATTATTTTAAACCACAAATCTATCAAGAAAAAGTTCAAGCAACCGAAAATAATATGGAACCTTTAGCATTTTCTATGTTTGAAATGGGAACATCTATGAGCGATACCTATTCTTATTTAGACCAAAGTCCTGATGAAATGAATGCTAAAGGTGAAGGAGGATTAAGACAAATGCATAGTTTTGTAAAATTACATGAAAATGAGTCTATCGAAACCCCACCCGAAGATTATATAGCAGATAAAGTAGGAGAAGTTGATATGGGAAAATTACAAGCTGAAAGAGATGCAGAAATAACACAATCTTCTCCAAGCAAATCTTTTAATTAAATAAAATAATATTTAAATAGTAAGTAATTTATATTTCTATATGTCACTATTAAAAGCTTTTAATAATCATTTACTTGAATTTATTGATGATTTAATAATAATATTTCCTGAAGAGTTAGATATTAGAACATCAAAAACATTTATACAAGGTATTATTAAAGTTAATCCTAAAATGATTTCTAAGTATTATTATGATAATATAGGATTAAGATACAAAGAACAGATAGAAAATGCTGATATTACCTTTTTTATAGATAAAGATTATACTGAAGATTTGGCAGCTGATTGGAAAACAAATAAAATTCATATAACTATGGATAGATGGAGAAGTATTTTAAAAAATACAAAAGATGAAAATAAAAAAAAAGCTATGAAATATTTCCAAAATTTATTAAAATTAGCAGAAATATATTATAACAGTTAAGTTTAATTTAAATATTAAATTTAAATTAAATATACAATGGCAGAAAAAATACCAGAAGAATTCAAAAAAGTAATAAAAGATTTTTACAAAGATATATTAACAAGTTTTCCTGAATATAAAGAAAAACTTAGAGAAAATGAAATTAATTTTCTCACAGATACAGATGATAATAACGCTTTGATATTATTTAATTATTGTCAAAATTTATATCCTGAAAGATTTTTTGATATTTTATATCAAAATGAGGAAATTTTTGATAATTCTGAAATTAATACTAATTTTTTACCAAATATTGCATTTAAAGATATATGGAAAGAAGATATAAGCATTAAAACAAAAACAGTTATTTGGAAATATTTACAATTAGTTTTATTTAGTGTTACGAATAATATGGATGATAGCGAATCATTTGGAGATACAGCCAAATTATTTGAAGCTATAAATGAAGACGAATTAAAAAAAAAATTAGAAGAAACAATGGGAAAAATGAATGGTATGTTTAATGATATAAGTGGTGATTTTCAAATACCTGAAGGGTTTTCTGATATGTCAGGTATAAATATGGAAGATATTCCCAATCCTGAAAAAATGCAAGATCATATTAATGAATTATTAGGAGGTAAATTAGGCAGATTAGCTCATGAAATTGCAGAGGAAACCGCTAATGATTTAGATGTTAATATGGATGATGCTACCGATATCACCGATGTTTTTCAAAAATTATTTAAAAATCCAGGGAAACTAATGGGTATGGTTAAAAAAGTAGGGTCAAAATTAGACTCTAAAATTAAATCAGGTGAAATAAAAGAAAGTGAATTAATGCAAGAAGCAAGTGAATTGATGGAAAAAATGAAAAATATGCCAGGTATGAAAAATATGGATAAAATATTAGAAAAAATGGGATTACCTACTGGAGGTAAAAATACTAAAATGAATATGAATTCTTTTCAATCTCATATGAAATCTAATATAGGTAAAGCTAAACAAAAAGAAAGAATGTTAAGAAAACTTGAAGAAAGAAGAAATAAAATAATATCTCAAAATTCTCAAAATTCTGAATCAAATAATACAATAAACACAAATAATAAATATAATACAACCACGTGGGGTGATAATAATAATGTTGAAAAAAGCGATAGAAATGATAAAAAAAATAAAAAGAAGAAGAAGAAAAAGAGAAAGAAAAAAAATAAAAATAAAAATTAAAAAATAACTATTTACTATATATCAAATGACAGAATTTTGGTTAGAAAACCCAAACATTTTATTAAATAAAAGTTATATTACAGAAATTTGGCCCAAAGATGATTTTGATTTAGCACGCAAATTAAATGCTATCACCAGAATTATTACTATTATGGGTATTTTAGGATATTATTTAACTAAATCTCCATTTATACCTGTATCAGCTGTTGTAAGTTTAATAGTTTTAGTAATTATATTCAAGTCTAAAAATAAAATTATTAAAGAAGGATTTTCAAATGAAATTGACAATAACAATTCACCTAATTTAAAAGAAATATTAAAAAAAGAATTTACTATGCCAACACAAAAAAACCCGGTTATGAATATACTAATGAATGAATATACTGATAATCCTAAAAGAAAACCCTCCGCACCTATATATAATGAACATGTCCATAAAGAAATGAATCAAAAAGCAAAATCAAAAACAGACAAAAGATTATTTAAAAATTTAGGAGATAATATTTCATTTGAAAATTCTATGAGAAATTTCTATGCTATGCCTAATACTGAAATTCCCAATAATCAAAAAGATTTCGCTCTATTTTGTTATGGAAATATGCCTTCATGTAAAGATGGCGATGGTTTACAATGTTCAAAGAATAATGCTCTTTTAAGAACCTCTTAAATAAAAATTATCTTAAGTAAAATATATATAGAATGACAAGTAGCGTATATAACTTTAATTTTGATAATTTAACCAGAATCGGAGATGACACATGTGGAATCTCTGAAAGAGAAATGCAAAATCAAAACTTTGGAACATATCCACTCCAAAGTTATTTTTTAAAAAATTGTGGCATGAAAAAACCTATTAACTTTGCTACAAATCAACCAAATGTTTTTTTCAACGGCGGACATGGAGGTTTAGGAGGTTGTACTATTGATAAAGATACTAATCTTAAATTAGGTTCTATTCAAACTAATACTCCTTCCAAACTTAATTTACAACAAAGACAATTTTTAACTGTTCCATTTTTAGGAAGAGGTCCTACAAGACCTGTTCAAGAAACAAAATTATTACAAGGAGGATATAGTGGTGATAAAAAAGCTTGCAAAACTCTTATGGAAAAAACTATGAGAGTTAATCAGCATCTTGTTCCTTCTTTAAAAGCCACCATCCAAAATCCTGCTAATTTATGTGAATCTGCTGCATCAGACGGATGGATTAGAGGAGGATTACCTTCCAGAGAATTATCCAGAGACAAAGATTATTTTAAAAAATGTAATTAAATATAATTTAATATTTATATTATAAATGTATAATTATTCAATACCAACCACATATTTAGATATAGATGATATAAAACAAGACACACAATATAGAAAAGAATATCTCCAGATATTTAATTTAGAACAATTTGATAATAAATCCATTACTATCACTACTGATCATCTATTTAATAAATATAAAAATAATAAACAAATTTCCTCTCTTATTCAATTTAACAGAAATAATAATATATATGCCTTTTCTGATAATATAGCATTTATGCTTTTTTTCTCATTTGAACATTTTTATTACTTTCATAAAGCATTGCAACTTTTAAATCAAAATAAAATTATTGATGATAAATTAATTCAAATTTTACAAAAAAAATAATTACTAATTATATATGACTTCTTTAAAAAATTCACCCGGCGAATACAATTTACAACAAAAATCATTCAGACAAACTAATGATTATTTAACATATAAATACAGTCAAATACCTTCTCAAAGTAAATTACCCGGTTTAGGAATAAACCCTGGTAATATGAGAGGAGGATTTTACAATAATATACTTTCCTCTAATCCCTCTAATATTGAAAGTAACCTATTTGGAATTAGACAGATTGATTTAACCAAACCTAAATCTAATTTCAAACCTTGCTTACGTACATTAAAAGAACAATCATTTTTTCAAAAACCTGATGTTTTTATTCCTGAACCTCTTGTTATACAAAAAAATCAACGACCTGTTGGACCATTCTCAAGCGTATAGATTTATATAATAATATTAATTTATTATATAAATGTCGTCAAAAGATAATCACGATACTTCAAGAGATCAATATATTAGTCATAAACTCTATTTAGAAAGAAGACATGGAAATAGATATTATAATTTGGGATATATGACATATAAAGGAATTGTTAGTGAACCCCAAGCTATTACTCCTACTTATGATATTTTAAAAGATTGTATTAAAAATTTTGACATCGCGTTAATGTTTAATCCTAATGATATTGATGCAAAAGAAAGAAAAAGAAATTTATGTCTTAAATATGGAGAAAATGCTACTATCTTTCAAATTATTACAAATAATGATATAAATGTTATAATCAAAAATGATGCCAGACAAGAATTTAGAGAATGTAAATGTTAAATTATTTAATTTAATGAGTATTAAATTAAATAATCATTTTTATACCTATATAATATAAGATAAATGTCTCATGGAAGTTATAACTTATACAATACGAAACGAAAAGCTTATGACACAGAAGCTACGTGTATAGCAGCAGGACCACAAGGACATCAAGGTTTTCAAGGTGTTGATGGTGAGTACTTCGTTGCTCAATCATATATGGGACCCCAAGGTTATACAGGATTTCAAGGTTACACTGGAGCACAGGGCTTTCAAGGATTCACAGGTTATACTGGATTTCAAGGATTCACAGGTTATACAGGATTTCAAGGTTACACTGGATTTCAAGGGTCTCAAGGTTATACTGGTTATACTGGATTTCAAGGATTCACTGGATATACTGGTTTTCAAGGTTTCACAGGATTCCAAGGGTCTCAAGGATTTACTGGATACACTGGTTTTCAAGGTTTCACCGGTTACACTGGATTCCAGGGTTATACCGGATTTCAAGGGTGTCAAGGATTCACTGGTTTCACTGGTTTTCAAGGATTCCAAGGATATACAGGATTTCAAGGATATACAGGATTTCAAGGATTTCAAGGATACACAGGTTATACTGGATTCCAAGGATTTCAGGGATTCACAGGATATACAGGATTCCAAGGATTCCAGGGTTACACTGGTTACACTGGATTTCAAGGGTTTCAAGGATACACTGGTTATACTGGATTCCAAGGATTTCAGGGATATACTGGTTATACCGGATTCCAAGGATTCCAGGGTTACACTGGTTACACTGGTTTCCAGGGATTTCAGGGATACACTGGTTATACTGGATTCCAAGGATTTCAGGGATATACTGGTTATACCGGATTCCAAGGATATCAGGGTTACACTGGATATACTGGTTTTCAGGGATTTACCGGTTTTCAGGGATTTCAGGGTTACACCGGTTACACTGGATTTCAAGGTTTTCAAGGATACACTGGTTTCCAGGGATTTCAGGGATATACTGGTTATACTGGATTTCAAGGATTCACTGGATATACTGGTTTTCAAGGATTCCAAGGATTTCGGGGATTCCAAGGATTTACTGGTTTTCAAGGATTTCAAGGATTTCAAGGTGTTGATGGAGCATTTGGAGGTGAAACATTTGACTTCAGTTATAATAAAACTTCTACCATTGCATCCGACCCAGGAGAAGGTTATATTAGATTGAGTACTCAAAATATATTAACAGCTGAAAAAATATATATAGACAACAATGCCTTAGATACTCATACCATCAATAACACTATGAGTACTTTGGATTCTGCCTCATCATCTATTAAAGGATATGTTAGATTAGCTAATTCTCAATACAATGTTGTTTATCAAATTACCGATTTAACAGATAATACTGGATGGTGGTCTATTGACATTACATATACGACCTCTTCTACGAGCTTCTCATTATGGAATGATGATGAAAAAATACAAGTCAGTTTTATTACAAATGGCGATAAGGGAGAAAAAGGACAAAAGGGAACTCAAGGATTTACTGGATTCACCGGTTTCCAGGGATTTACTGGAGCACAAGGTTATAGTGGATTCCAAGGTTGGCAAGGATATACCGGTTATACCGGATTTCAAGGTTTTACTGGAGCACAAGGATATACTGGATTCCAAGGTTGCCAAGGATATACTGGTTATACTGGATTTCAAGGATTCCAAGGTTATACTGGATACACCGGTTTCCAAGGGTTTCAAGGTTATACAGGTTATACTGGTTTTCAAGGATTCCAAGGATTTACTGGTTCTCAAGGTTATACTGGATTCCAAGGTTGGCAAGGATATACAGGTTTCCAAGGATTTCAAGGATATACTGGTTATACTGGATTTCAAGGATTTCAAGGATATACTGGTTATACTGGATTCCAAGGATTCCAAGGATATACTGGTTATACTGGATTTCAAGGATTCCAAGGTTATACTGGAACACAAGGTTACACCGGATTACAGGGATTTACAGGATATACAGGATTCCAAGGATTCCAAGGATATACCGGATATACTGGATTTCAAGGATTCCAAGGATTCACTGGATTCCTGGGTTTCCAAGGTTATACTGGTTATACTGGATTTCAAGGATTCACCGGTTATACCGGATTTCAAGGTTATACTGGAAAACAAGGTTACACCGGATTTCAAGGATTTCAAGGTTATACTGGATGGCAAGGTTATACAGGATTCCAAGGTTATACTGGAGCACAAGGTTACACCGGATTTCAAGGATTTCAAGGTTATACTGGAGTAAAAGGCGAGAGAGGTGTTGCTGGAGCATTTGGTGGTCAAACATTTGATTATAGTTTTAATAAAACATCTATCGATGAATCTGACCCCGGAATTGGATATTTGAGATTAGCTAATCAAAATATTTTAAGTGCCGCTAAAATTTATATTGATGATACTGATATCAATTCTGTTGTTATTAACAATTTTATGACTACTATTGCAAATGCTAATTCAGATATTAAAGGATATCTAAGATTATCATCTGTTAATACTTCTAATTATGTTGTTTATCAAATTACAAGTTCTGAAAACAAAACTGGTTGGTGGTTAGTAAATATATCATATACTTCATCGAACACTTCTTTCTCATTATGGGCAGATGATGAAAAATTATCTGTCAGTTTTGTTACCAATGGTGATAGAGGTGATGATGGAATTCAAGGTGATAAAGGACAAAAAGGAGAACAAGGAGCTGATGGATATGTTGGTTCTGATGGAAATAATGGTACTCAAGGATTCACTGGATTTACTGGATTTCAAGGATTTACTGGATTTCAAGGTTTTAAAGGAATTGCTGGGACTTCTTCTTCTGCTATACGATTATCATTAAATACTACCCAATCAAACCTATTAACATCATTTAGAGGCATTGAATTTAATTCCACTCCAAATTTTTCTGTTGGTAATAATTGGTCAGTAACAACTGGATCTGGTTCTGTCGGTACATATGTAAAAACTTCTATTGCTATTAATGGATATATTGCATATGGATTTACTATTGACGATGATGGTGCAAATAACGATAATATTTGGGTCAAAATTCAAAAAAGTACTGATAATGCATCTAATTGGGTTGATATACCTCAATCAACAATTGTTAATTCTTCACCTTCTGCCACACCACATTATTATAATTCTTCTGGTTCTTGTATGGTATCTCTTTCAGCCAATGATTGTATACGTGCTGTTGTGAAAACAACTGATACTAATATTAATTTACTTGGTAGTAATGTTTATGGTGGAACATTTTTTAGTATTCATGATATGATTGGAGGCGAACAAGGTGTTCAAGGATTTACTGGATTTCAGGGATTTACTGGTCACGGCTCTCAAGGATTTACAGGATTCCAGGGGGCAACTGGTCCTGATTTAGAGGGATTAGGTTCTGGTACATTTACAAGATATTTACCTGCAACATTTGACCCTTTTACATGGGATACAGGAAGTACACGTGATAATATTACACTGTCTAAAGATTTAATTCCTGCTCAATCTGATACTTATGATTTAGGAGGTAAAAATGATAGATGGAATGCTTTACATGTTAAAGAAATTTTTGTTTCTCCCAATACAGTTTATCAATTCGCTCCTGGAAAAAATGAACCTATTAAAGCATTATCAATGACTAATGGTGGAAATATTGATATGCCTGCCGGAACTACTATCGGTGGCGTTAATCCTGGAACTATTGTTATCAAAGATTCATTAGATAGTACTTCTGATTTACCTGCTGTTGCTACTACAGTTGGTGACGGATATATTATTAATGGTACATTACACGTCGCACTCGATACTAATAGTCCAAATTCTACATGGACTTTAGTTGGTGATATCAAAGGACCACGGGGATTTGACGGACATCAGGGATTTACTGGATTTCAAGGTTGGCAAGGATTTACTGGATTTACTGGATTCCAAGGATTTACTGGATTTCAAGGATTTCAGGGAAGAGGTTTTCAAGGATTTACTGGATTTAGAGGATTTACTGGTTTCCAAGGATTTACTGGTTTCCAAGGTTTTACTGGAAATAAAGGATTTAAAGGACAACAAGGATTTACTGGATTCCAAGGTTACACCGGAGCACAAGGCTTTACAGGATTTCAAGGACAACAAGGTTTTACTGGATATCAAGGAGACAGAGGATATCAAGGCATGGATGGTAACTTTGGAGGAGAATCATATGAATTTATTTATAAAACTGGAACAACTTCTCAAAATCCTGGAACTGGAAAAATTAACTTAAGTAATACCTATTTACCAAATGTCAATAATATCTATATCAATAGAGATTCAAACGATTCTACTTCTAAAATTATTGATGAATTTATGGAAAGTATCAGACTTAATGAATCTCTAACTAAGGGATTTATTAAACTTGTTGATAATGATGAAAAATATACATTATATCAAATTTCTGTTGCAACGAATAATACAGGATGGTGGACGTTAGATGTTACATTACAAAGTCAATCTGCAATATTACCAACATTTGATGATGATGAAGTAATTAAAGCAAATGTAATTATAAATGGAAGTAGAGGTGACAGAGGACCACAAGGGGATAAAGGGCAAAAAGGAGAACAAGGAGTTCAAGGATATACTGGTTTCCAAGGTTTCCAGGGAAGAGGTTTTCAGGGATATACTGGTTTCCAAGGTTTCCAAGGATATACAGGTTTCCAAGGATTTCAAGGATTTCAAGGATATACCGGTTTTCAAGGATTTCAGGGCTACACCGGTTTTACTGGTTTTCAAGGATTCCAGGGAAAAGGTTTTCAGGGATATACTGGTTATACTGGTTTCCAAGGTTTTCAAGGTAAGGATGGATATATTGGCGCCGATGGTACAATAGGTTTCCAGGGTTATACTGGTTACACTGGATTCCAAGGATTTACCGGATTCCAAGGATTTACCGGATTCCAAGGATTTACCGGATTCCAAGGATTACAAGGATTTACTGGTTATACTGGATTCCAGGGATTCCAAGGATATACTGGTTACACAGGCTTCCAAGGATTTACCGGATTCCAAGGATTTACCGGATTCCAAGGATTTACTGGACTACAAGGTGTTAAAGGTACAAAAGGTAACCAAGGTAATGAAGGAGTTCAAGGATTTACAGGATTTACCGGATTCCAAGGATTTACCGGTTTCCAAGGATTCCAAGGTTACACAGGATACACTGGATTTCAGGGATTTACTGGAACACAAGGATTCACCGGGTTACAAGGTTTTGCTGGACAAAATGGAATTAATGGTTCTGATGGAAATGATGGAAATGACGGAACTCAAGGATTTACTGGGTTTACAGGATTTCAGGGATTTCAAGGAAAAGATGGAGGATTCGGCGGGGAATCATTCCTTTTTAAATTTTCCACTTCTGTTACAAATCAGGATCCTGGAGAAGGAAAAATCGCTTTAAATAATTCATATTTCGCTACTGTTTCTAATATGTTTATCGATAGTTCATCTAATAATAGTCCTATCAAAAATTTGGATTCATTTTTAACTACATTAGATGCAATAACATCTGATATCAAGGGTTTTGTAAAAATTAGCGATACAACATCTATGAAATTTTTATTATATCAAATTGCTGATTTAACAGATAATGATGGTTGGTGGAAAGTTGATTTAACATTGCAAAATCATTCTGCATTATTCCCTGAATTTGATAATGATGAAAATATAAAAGTTAGTATGGTTACTAACGGAACCAGAGGAGATAGAGGACCACAAGGTTATCAAGGATATACTGGATTTCAAGGATTTCAAGGATACACAGGTTTCCAAGGTTTCCAAGGATATACAGGTTTCCAAGGATTCACCGGTTTCCAAGGTTTCACTGGTTTTCAAGGTTTTCAAGGATACACCGGATATACTGGTTTCCAGGGGTTTCAAGGATACACCGGATACACTGGTTTCCAAGGATACACAGGATACACTGGTTTCCAAGGTTTTCAAGGATATACAGGATATACAGGATTTCAAGGTTTCACTGGATTCCAAGGATTCCAAGGATTTACAGGATTTCAAGGTTTCCAGGGTAAACAAGGTGAAAAAGGTGATAAAGGACAAAAAGGAGAATTAGGTGATCAAGGAGACAAAGGAGATAAAGGAGACCAAGGTCAAAAAGGAGATAAAGGTGAGATTGGAGTACAAGGTATTCAAGGAGAAAAAGGATTTACAGGGTTCCAAGGATATCAAGGAAAACAAGGCGAACAAGGTATTATTGGAAATCAGGGAGTTCAAGGATTTACTGGGTTTCAAGGTGATATTGGTCAAAATGGAATTAATGGTTCTGATGGAAGTGATGGAGCTCGAGGTGATAAAGGACTGAAAGGAGAAATTGGTGAAGAAGGTATTCAAGGGGAAAAAGGAGAACAAGGTAATAAAGGAGATAAAGGAGAAATAGGACTGAAAGGACAAAAGGGAGTAATTGGAACACAAGGTTTCACTGGATCAAAAGGATATCAAGGCAACCAAGGAGATCAAGGTAATATTGGAAATAGGGGAGTTCAAGGATTTACAGGATTCCAGGGGTTTCAAGGATTCCAGGGAACTATTGGTAATAAAGGAGTACAAGGAAATCAAGGTAGCGAGGGTGTTCAAGGTTTTACAGGATTCCAAGGTTTTACTGGACACGGATATCAAGGTTTTACAGGGTTCCAAGGATTCACCGGATATCAAGGATTTCAAGGAAAATCTGGAAGTTTTGGTGGTGCTACATTTGAATATATTGCAAATTTTTCTTCTACAACAGAAGAAAACCCTGGGAGTACAAAATTCAGATTTAATGGAAGCTTTCAGACTACTTCTACAGAATTGTATATCAATGAAACAACAAATGTTTCAAATGTTACTATTGAAACCTTTATGGAAACTCTTAGCAGTGTTACTTCAGATATTAAAGGATTTGTAAAATTATCCAAAAAAAGTGATTCATCCAAATTTCTTATTTTTCAAATTACATCTATTACAAACAATACTAATTGGTACAGCTTAAACATATCCCATCAATCTTCTTCTACAACCAGTCCATTTTCAGATACAGATATTATTTCTATTAGTTTTTTGACAAATGGAAGTAAAGGTGACCAAGGACATAAAGGTGAAATTGGTAATAAAGGAGATAAAGGTGAAATAGGACAACAAGGAAATAAAGGAACACAAGGTTACACTGGATTCCAAGGTTTCCAAGGATATACGGGTTACACAGGATTTCAGGGATTAGAGGGTGATAAAGGAGATAAAGGTCAACAAGGTAATATAGGAAATAATGGAACTCAAGGATTTACTGGTTTCCAAGGCGTGGTCGGCGAAAATGGTACTAATGGTTTTGATGGTGATGATGGCAATCAAGGAACCAAAGGAGATAAAGGAGAAATTGGTAATAATGGAGATAAAGGAGAAAGCGGAGAAGAAGGACAAAAAGGACAAAAAGGTGAAGTAGGTGTACAAGGTTATATAGGTGAAAAAGGATTTACCGGATTCCAAGGATATCAAGGAAGACTGGGAGAACAAGGTAATATGGGAAATAATGGAACTCAAGGATTTACTGGTTTCCAAGGAGTTGCAGGTCAAAATGGAAATAACGGTTCTGACGGAAATGATGGAGCTCATGGTGATAAAGGAATGAAAGGAGAATTAGGTAATCTGGGACAAAAAGGACAAAAAGGAGTGATAGGTCTTCAAGGGGAAAAAGGTAATTTAGGCCAACAAGGGTATCAAGGTAATCAAGGTATTCAAGGTATTCAAGGATTTAAGGGCGACAAAGGACAAAAAGGAGATTTGGGACTACAAGGTAATAAAGGACAAGAAGGTGATGTTGGTAATAAAGGACAAAAAGGTGAGATAGGTCGAAAAGGGGATGCTGGAGCCCAAGGATTAAAGGGTTATACAGGATTCCAAGGATATCAAGGAAAACAAGGAGACCAAGGAGATATAGGAATTAAAGGATATCGTGGATTCACCGGTTTCCAGGGACCCGTCGGTCAAAATGGAAACGATGGTACTAATGGAAATAACGGCGTTCAAGGTAGTAAAGGTGGTAAAGGAGAAAGAGGTCAAGGAGATAAAGGAGATAATGGTTCACAAGGTGATAAGGGAGAAATTGGACCACTTGGTACTAAAGGAGAAAAAGGTGACAAAGGATATACCGGATTTCAGGGATATCAAGGAAGACAAGGTGAACAGGGTAATCTCGGAAATAAAGGAGCTCAAGGATTTACTGGTTTCCAGGGTCCTGTCGGTCAAAATGGGGCTAATGGTTCTGACGGAAATGATGGCACTCAAGGTGATAAAGGTAGTAAGGGTGAAATAGGAGAAGGAGAAAAAGGACAAAAAGGAGAACTGGGCGATAAAGGTCAAAAAGGTGAGATAGGAAATCAAGGAATACAAGGTGAAAAGGGATTTACAGGATTCCAAGGATATCAAGGCAGACAAGGAGAGCAAGGTAACCAAGGAGTTCAGGGTTTTACTGGTTATACTGGTTTTCAAGGATTCCAAGGAATATTAGGAAATCAAGGAAATCTTGGTAACCAAGGGAGTCAAGGATTTACTGGATTCCAAGGTTTTACTGGACACGGATATCAAGGTTTTACTGGATTTCAGGGTTACACAGGATATCAAGGATTCCAAGGTAAATCTGGAAGTTTTGGTGGTGCTACATTTGAATATTTTGCTGATTTAGCTTCTACCACATCAGCAGACCCCGGTTCAACCAAATTTAGATTAAATCAAACAGATTTGAATACATCTACAAAATTATATATAAATGAAACAACAAATGGTTCAATTGTTACTATTGAAACCACTATGCAAACTATAAGTAGTGTTACATCTGAAGTTAAAGGATTTGTTAAATTATCCAAAAAAAGTGATACATCCAAATTTATTATTTTTCAAATTACAAGTGTTACTGATAATACTGATTGGTATGAGTTAAATATTTCCAACCAATCTTCTTCTGAAATAATACCATTCGTTGATACAGATACTATTTTTGTTAGTTTTTTGACAAATGGAAGTAAAGGCGATCAAGGACAAAAGGGAGTAATGGGTGATCAAGGACTAAAGGGTGAAATAGGACAACAAGGAAATCAAGGAACACAAGGATATACTGGTTATACTGGATTCCAAGGATTTCAGGGTTATACTGGGTTCCAAGGATTCCAAGGAAGACGTGGTAATAATGGTAGTATTGGAACTCAAGGATTTACTGGGTTCCAAGGTTCTGTAGGTCAAAATGGAACAAATGGGACTGATGGAAATGATGGAGCTGAAGGCGATAAGGGACAAAAAGGTGAAGTGGGACAAAAAGGTCACCAAGGACAAAAAGGAGAAATAGGTAATAAAGGAGATAAAGGAGAGATAGGAATCCAAGGAATTATTGGAGTTCAGGGATATACAGGTTATACTGGGGTTCAAGGATATCAAGGAAAACAAGGAGATACGGGAGAGAAAGGTGAAAATGGAGTTAGAGGATATACAGGCTTCCAAGGTTCTGTTGGTCAAAATGGAACAAACGGAACTGATGGAAATGATGGAACACAAGGTGACAAAGGACAAAAAGGAGACCAAGGACAAAAAGGTCACCAAGGACAAAAAGGAGAAATAGGTAATAAAGGTGATAAAGGTGAGATAGGACAACAAGGAAATCAAGGAGCTCAAGGTTTTAGAGGTTATACAGGATTCCAAGGATATCAGGGAAAACAAGGAGAACAAGGTAATGTGGGAAATAAAGGAGCCCAAGGATTTACTGGGTTCCAGGGTATTGTCGGTCAAAATGGAATAAATGGTTCTGATGGTAATGATGGAACTCAAGGAGGTAAAGGAGATAAGGGAAACTCTGGTAATCAGGGAGAAAAAGGAATAATTGGAGATAATGGTGCTAAAGGAGATAAAGGAGAAATAGGAGAAATAGGATTCAGAGGATTTCAGGGATATACCGGTTATACGGGCTTCCAAGGATTTCAGGGAAATGATGGAGCATCTGTAAACAGAGGATATCAAGGATTTCAAGGATTAAAAGGAGAAGCTGCTGGGGAAGGAGCAATTCCTATTGATGAAACCGTTGATATTTCTCTTAACAACTTAAAAGTTCATGGTGATTTAAGCGCGAATGATGTTAGTTTTAATGATATTAGATTTTTGGGTAAAATTTTTCAAGCGGATGGTACTGAATTTGTTGGAGGTGCGGGCGGTGTTAATAAAGCAAATCAAACATTCTACGACATACTTACACAACAACCCAATAAATTTAAAAAACAAGGTGAGACATTAACAACTACATCTACTATTGATATTAGTTGGAATTATGATGATATTTTAGCTAATCAAACTGCAAATATATTAGCAAAACTTTCATTCCAATCATTACAAAAAGACAAATCTCTTCCATTTATCAATGAAATTAAACTTGATATTTCTGGCAATACTTCTGTTAATAATAATAATGCAAATAAATGGTTGAATTTATACACATTTTCTATTGAAAATTCTGTTGATTATAATACAAATTCTTATAAAACTTATCAATTACCCAAAACTGCTATCGCACAAGCAAATAATAGCGATACTCTTAACATTTTAAGTAGAACTGAAAAATTTGATTTAAGAGTTTATGGTATTAACTTTGCTGAAAATTATCCAGATGTTGATACACGCTCACTTATTTTTCAAAATTTACAATTTTTACAAGCAAGCACACCCACTATCCCAATTTTTGTTAGTGAAAATGCTAATTATTCATCAGATATTGGATTAACTTATAAAGTTATTGGACCCGAAGGAGGTAATCCGGGGTCTTCTGCTGTTATATCTCAGGTTATTACCGATTATAGTCAAAACGAAACTCTTTCTTCATCTATTTACCCCGTTGTTACTACTGATTTAAGTGATACAGAAAATGAAAATTCAAGTGCTAATCAAAATTTTAGTATTTCATTAAGTAATTTAAGAGCCGCAACTAAATATAATTATAAGGTCAAGGCTAAAAATGATTTAAGAGATATATTTTCTGAATTTTCAACACCAAAAATATCTAATTTTTTACGACTACCCAGTGATAATGGATTATCTACTTCATTAAATTTTAATTCAAACGAATCCAGAACATATATTTCAACTCCTTCAACAACTGCTAATTTAAATAACTCATATGTTTATTATTTGAATTCATCCTTAAATTCTACATTTAATTTAAGTAATACCAATAATCAAACCATACAAATTAGTAATCCTTATAGTAGTAATCAACAAAATACACTAACTGGTTATGGTAAATGGATTGATAATAGTCAAAATTTAGTTCAAGTTGAATGTTACATTAATTCATCATTAAAACAAACTATTTCGTTTAATGGTTTTGATACCACAAATAATAATGCAGGAATTGCCAACAGAAGTAATTCTAACAGTAATACATTTAATTATTTCAATAATCCTTCTCAAAGTGATATTTATTCCACCACAAATACAAAAGGCTTCAGAATTAAAGGTATTGTTGATTTAAATCATATAACATCTGTATTAACCCATATTGGTATCGCTCAAAATGATAAACATACTGTAGAATATAAATATATTAGACATGCTGATGTTGGTGGTTCTTCAACTAATACGATTCATAATGTTTATATTGATACATTATCTTCATTACCATCTTCTGTTTCACCTCTTACAAGTTCTACTGTACAAAGTATTATTTACACTATGGGTATTCCAAGTATTAAAACTACAGATATTTCTATGAACAGAACATATCACAATATTAACTCTGAAAATTTATACATACCAGGAAATAAAATTATTGCCAGAATTAATAGTATCAGCAAAACCAATAAATCTACTATTAAAAATATAATAATTAACAGAGATTCTATTGTTTCAAACGGACAATATAACTTTGATTTTAATGATATTAAAACACAAACTAATAGTTATTATTATGGAACTTATTATACACAAGAAATTAATGGTAGTACTTCATTAACAATCAGTGAAAATTCTATTTCGTTAAGAAGTTCTACAAGCACTCCTTCTAATTTTACAGTAAATCACTTTTTTGATTCATCAAGTTATAATAACACAGGAGGAAGTAGTATCAGTAGAAAATTTACTTATACTGATGTTTATGAAATTACAGATGCTACAGAAATTGCAAAATTAAATAGTGATGTAGGAGATATTGGTATTACACAATATACTTCTGCAAACACTGATGCCTATCATAAAAAAATACCTCAAGATTGGACATTATTATACCTTGGTGGAAAATTTAGAACAAATGCAAATAAAACATACCCAAATGTAAATAACTTTCAATACGATGGTATCGATAGTATTGTTAATGGTTCTGGACAATATTCCGCCGGAACTACTGCTTACTCTACCTCTGGAACAAGCGATGCTAATGGTTACAAATGGATTGTTTTTAATCTTACAAAATCTTCAGGAGGATACAGTATGATGGGCTTAACTATATCTATTGATGAAAATGGCGATGCTCAAAAATATTTAGATTTTGATGCAGCATTATCTAATTTCTTTAAAACTTCCACTATTGATGCACTATTAAATTTAACCGATACAAATGCTATTGGTTTCTGTAGAGCTACAAAATCTGGAACTACAACTGAAATTATGGGAAGTTTCAAACAATCATTCAATCCTATTGGAGGTAATTGGATTGTAAATGGAACAGGAACTAAATCTTACTCTGATATTTCTACTGACTCAGCATTTGGTGCTATTGTTGATGATGGTTCAACTGGAAGAGGTATCTATATTAGTAAAACTGCAATCAATGATGATTTGAAAATATTTATTGGATTAAAAAATAATTGGAGTGAATAATTAAATAGACATTTTTATAATATAAACTTAAAATAAGTTATATTATATTATATTATATGACCGATACAGTAAATTTAGACACATCGGAAAAAGTGGATATATTATTAAAATCCGCATACGGATTTCCTTCTGCCGATGAAACTCGCGCATGGTATGAAGAAACTGCTGTCAAATTTAACAATTCATTAAATGGTGAAGACGTTTTTGTAGAAATTATCCCCAATCAACCAGATTTTGATACTAATGGAACTGTAAAAACTGCTACCGATATTGGATTAAATACAAGTGATTTTAAAAATTATAGCGATGATGATACTGATAAATCTTCTTGTAGTATTGTTGATGATTCTACCGGTACAGTTAGAAGATATAAATTACTTATATTAGAAGAAACTCCACAATTATCAACTCCTGGATTATCATGGTTCAAATTAAATTCTTCTG
>Ga0209302_10000790_pt1 | contig 18262 bp, 20 predicted proteins | sample ArcOceMetagenome_2_FD_187445 | JGI IMG/M metagenome (GOLD analysis project Ga0209302, IMG submission 187445) | Marine eukaryotic phytoplankton communities from Arctic Ocean - Arctic Ocean ARC135M Metagenome (SPAdes) (version 2) | ecosystem: Environmental > Aquatic > Marine > Oceanic | place... | reverse complement strand
CATGCCATCTATATGTAGAGAGTGACCATGAACTTCCTGAGCCTTCAGAGGATGAAGAAGACATGTTGGATCAAGCGTTTTTTGTCGAGGATAATTCTAGGCTAGGCTGCCAGGTTCATTTAGCGAATGAACTAGATGGCCTTACGGTTAGATTAGCTGAAGTTAGTGGAGATTAGACTACTTTCTCTAGATAGTTTCTTGATGGTCGTACTTGGACTTTTCTGAAGTTATTTAATCAATGTATGATTTAAAAGACAATCACTCGAAATAAGGTCTTTTAGGTACGGATTAGACAGGACTTGCTTAGAAAGTGTGATGTGGCCTAAATGATGACAATCCGAACCAAGAAAAGAAATTAGCTGACTCTCTATCAATTTCTCAGATGTTCTTTTCACATGAGGTGAGTACTGACCTGCAAGTGAATTCAGGTTTAGCTGCAGAAACACACCTTGTTTATGAAGGTTTTCATAAACCTCAAAGGAATTGTGATAATACATATATCTTTCTGGATGGGCTAAAATAGGCTTATAGCCAGCGCTTTGCATTTCAAATATAGCTTCCTGTAAAATAGGAGGTTCCTGCATAAATGACAGTTCAAATAACACATAATTATCTCCAAACGTTAAGAGTTCTCTTTTAGACAACAACCCCATAAAGTGGTCATCTAAATAATACTCAGCTGCTACTTGAAAAGTGACATCCATGCCCCTATTCTTCAGTTCTTGTTTGACTTTTTCACCCTCGGCTAAGAGATTAGACCCTACATTAGGATATATATCACTCATAATATGAGGTGTGGTAATGAAGTGTTTTATTCCTAATCGACTTAAGCCTTGAATTAATAGGATCGTATCATTCATAGAGTTAGACCCATCATCTACTCCTGGAATTAGATGAGAATGCATATCTACGAACATACTTTCTAAGCTTACAGAATGTTCTTCTTTCTTTCGACTGAATATTTTGTTTAAGAAGCTCAAAGGTGATTACCTTTTTAAATATTGTTCATTATAATAATCCATGTATGCACCATTAGTTACTCTAGACATCCATTCAGCATTTTCCAAATACCAGCTTACGGTTTGGCTCATTCCTTCTTCAGGAGTTAAGCTCGGCTTCCAAGATAATTCCTCCATTAATTTTCTAGAATTTATAGCATACCTAAAGTCATGCCCTGCTCTATCTGTCACAAACTTAATCAATCCTAATGAGCTCCCTCCTTTTCTACCTAGATGCTGATCAGTAAGCTGTATAAGCAACTTAACCAAATCCAGATTACTCCATTCGTTTTCACCTCCTACGCAGTACGTTTCTCCTCTTTTTCCTTTATGGAAAATCTCATCTATGGCTCGAGCATGATCCCCTACCCATAGCCAGTCTCTTACGTTATCACCTGTTCCGTATACAGGAATAGGCTTAGAGTTATTTATGTTATTTACTACTAAAGGAATTAGCTTCTCTGGAAACTGATTAGCACCATAATTATTGCTGCAGTTAGAGATTACATAACTCAAGTCAAAAGTATGCCCATATGCCCTAACTATATGGTCTGAAGCAGCCTTGCTCGCAGAGTAAGGACTCTTGGGGTCATAACTCGTTTCTTCATTAAAGAATCCTTCTTTACCCAAAGAACCAAAAACTTCATCAGTACTCACATGGTAAAAGAGATTCTCAGCTGAGGACCACGATTTTTTAGCTTCATTTAAAAGAGTAGTAGTACCTAAAACATTGGTCTCTATAAATTGGCTAGGGTTAGATATACTTCTATCCACATGAGACTCTGCTGCCAAATGAATGACGTCTGTCACTGCCTCCTCATGAAATACTTTAGCCACATTTTCCTCACTACAGATATCTCCTTTTACGAATTTATAATTCTCTGCATTTTCTATTTCAGCTAAATTCTCTAAGTTACCGGCATACGTGAGTTTGTCAAAGCAGATAATTCTATACTTAGGATATTTATCTACAAGAAGTTTTATGAGATGACTTCCTATAAAACCTGCCCCTCCTGTTACTAATATGTTTTTCTTGCTTTGCAATGCGCCTATCAATTATAAACTCCAGTAATTGAAGTTTTCCTTCATCTTTCTGTAAATTCCTTTCAGGTCTACAAAAACACCTTTATCATCATTGAAGTATTTCTCAAAATCAGCTGCTTTCCAATCTATATACTCATTATGATTTACAGCTACAATAATGGCATCGTAAGCATTTTCATCTGCCTCAGCTTTAATCCCTATTCCGTATTCATTCATGAAATCCTCAGAACTAGCCCATGGATCTATTACATCTACATTCACACTAAAAGATTCTAATTCCCTAATTACGTTTATGACCTTAGTATTTCTAATATCACTTACATTCTCTTTAAATGTGGCGCCCATCACCAGCACTCTAGAATCCTGAATGTTTTTTCCTTCGCTAAGAATTTTTTTCACTGTTTGCTTCCCTACATAGAAACCCATAGAGTCATTCACATATCTACCAGAATTAATCACTTTAGCATGGTAGCCATGTTTCTTAGCTTTATGCACTAAGTAATAAGGATCCACTCCTATACAATGTCCACCAACTAAGCCTGGTGAAAACTTCAGGAAATTCCATTTAGTTCCTGCAGCTTCTAATACTTCATATGTATTTATATCACCTACTTTATCAAATATTATCGAGAGCTCATTAATAAGAGCTATGTTAACGTCTCTCTGGGTATTCTCTATGATTTTACTCGCTTCAGCTACCTTTATGCTAGACGCTCTATGAACTCCTGCATCCACAACTAATTCATAGGTTTTAGCTATATCTTCCAAGCTCTCGTCACAACAGCCTGCTGCTACCTTAACTATAGTTCTGATAGTATTAACTTTATCCCCTGGATTTATTCTTTCTGGAGAATAACCTACCATAAAATCATCCGTCATTTTCAGACCACTTAATTCCTCTAAGACTGGCACACAGTCTTCTTCAGTGCATCCAGGATAAACAGTGGACTCATAAACTACATAATCCCCCTTTTTAAGCGCATTACCTACTGTTCTGCTTGCAGAGAGGACTGGCCTTAGATCAGGAAGGTTATTTTCATCGATAGGTGTAGGAACGGCTATCACAAAGAAATTGGCCCTTTTAAGATCTTCAGGATCAGCCGAAAACTCTATATCACAACCATCAAATGCAGAAGAATCTAGCTCCTGGCTAGGATCCTCATTATTCTTCATCATTTCTACCCTTTCGGCATTAATATCAAACCCTAGGACTTTTGTTTTTCTTGCAAACTCAAGAGCTATAGGAAGTCCTACGTATCCTAAACCTACTACGGCTAAAGTAGCTTCTTTCTTTATTAACTTATCGTAAATCATATATCTACAGTTTTCTAACTTTTTTATTCTCTAATATGTATTCTTCTTTGCTTTCTTGGCATTTAGCCCTTCCATCAATAAAATCTAATCTATGGCCAAATGTGCTCATCCATCCGATGTGTCTGGCTGGATTGCCAACCACAAGACTAAAAGGCAGCACTTCTTTAGTGACCACGGTCCCTGCTCCTATAAAAGCATATTCGCCGATATCATTTCCACATACTATGGTCGCATTAGCTCCAATGCTAGCTCCCTTTCTAACAACCGTTTTAAGGTAGGCATCTTTTCTATTTACTGCACTTCGGGGGTTAATTACGTTCGTGAAAACGCAAGAGGGTCCGATGAACACATCATCTTCACAAATCACTCCAGTATAGATAGAAACATTGTTTTGGACTTTAACATTATCTCCTAAAATTACCTCAGGTGAAATAACCACATTCTGTCCAATATTACACATTTCTCCCAAAACGGAATTAGGCATTATATGACTAAAGTGCCAGATTTTAGTGCCTTCACCTATTTGACATCCTTCGTCAATAACAGCTGTTTCATGTGAAAAATAGCCCATTTTATTTGCTGTAATTTTCAAAAGTCTTATGGTCTTTCTTGTATAGCTCTTCTTCAGGAAGGGATCTAAAATAGTCATACGTTATTTTTAATCCTTCAGCCCTATTAACTTTAGGCGCCCACTTTAATATTTCCGTGGCTTTAGTTATATCTGGTCGTCTTTGTTTGGGATCGTCAATAGGTAAATCTTTATAAATGATTTTTTGTGATGTCCCTGTAAGTTTTACTATTTCTTCAGCAAACTGTTTAATGGTAATTTCATCTGGATTACCAATGTTTACTGGTTGGTGATGATTGCTCTGAGAGAGTTTAAATATCCCATCCACTAAATCATCTACATAACAGAAAGACCTTGTTTGACTTCCATCACCAAAAATCGTTAAGTCTTCACCTCTCAATGCTTGACCTATGAACGCTGGAAGTACTCTTCCATCATTTAATCTCATTCTAGGGCCATAAGTATTAAATATTCTAACTATTCTCGTGTCAACTCCATGGTATGTATGGTAAGCCATAGTTATAGCCTCCTGAAATCTTTTAGCTTCATCATAAACCCCTCTGGGCCCCACAGGGTTTACATTTCCCCAGTAACTTTCTGGTTGAGGGTGAACGGTAGGATCTCCATACACCTCGGAGGTTGATGCTATCATTAATCCTGCTCCTTTATCTTTAGCTAATCCTAGACAATTATGAATCCCTAAAGAACCCACTTTTAAAGTCTGAATGGGAATTTTTAAATAATCGATAGGACTCGCAGGAGAAGCGAAGTGAAAAATAAAATCCAAATCACCAGACACATGTACAAAATTGGAGACATCATTTTTCTGAAATGAAAATCTCTCATTATCAAATAAATGTTCTATGTTTTTGAGATCGCCAGTAATCAAGTTATCTATTCCCACCACAAGACATCCTTCTGCTATTAATCTATCACATAAATGCGAACCTAAAAATCCAGCTGCACCTGTCACTACGACTCTTTTCATATTTCCTTTTTATTTAACACCTCGGACCTACCTATGGATTTATATCTAAACCCTAGCTTATTCATTTTCTCTAAATCATAAAGATTTCTTCCATCGAATATCACTTTGTTGTTTAGCTTCTCCTCTATAATCTCAAAGTCTGGGTTTCTAAAAGCTAACCACTCCGTGCAGATTAAAAGTGCATCAGAATTTTCAAGAGCTGAATACATATCTGGAGCATACTTTATTCGGTGACCAAGTAATTTCTCAACATTCGGCATTGCTTCAGGATCATAAGCTGTTATCTCGGCTCCCTCACTAATTAATTGCTCTATCATATACAGTGCTGGAGCTTCTCTAATGTCATCTGTATCCGGCTTAAATGCCAAACCCCATAGAGCGATTTTAATCCCACGAAGATTTCCTTTAAAGTATTCCTTTATGGGTTTAGCTAAAACAGTCTTTTGCCTATCATTAACTTCGATAACACTTTCTAAAATTTTAAAATCGTAGCCCAGCTCCTTTCCTGAGCGTTGCAACGCTTGAACATCTTTAGGAAAACAACTTCCTCCATACCCAATCCCTGGAAACAGGAATCTTTTTCCAATACGGGTATCTGAGCCCATTCCTAACCTAACTTTATCCACATCTGCACCTACTATCTCACAAAAATTAGCAATCTCATTCATGAAAGTAATCTTGGCTGCGAGGAATGCATTAGCGGCATACTTTGTTAACTCAGCGCTTTTTTCATCCATGAAAATAAGCGGATTCCCTTGTCTAATAAAAGGGGCATAAAGTTCCTTCATTACTTCCTGCGCTCTCTCTGACTCTGTCCCCACGACCACTCTATCTGGCTTCATGAAATCATCTACAGCAAATCCTTCTCTCAAAAATTCCGGATTAGAAACCACATCAAAATCCACTTTGGCATTCTTAGCTATGGCCGCAATTACCTTATCTGCTGTTCCAACTGGAACTGTGCTTTTATCCACGATAACTTTATAATCGGTAATCATCTTACCCAACTGCTCGGCCACTCCAAGCACGTAAGACAAATCAGCAGACCCATCCTCTCCCGGAGGAGTAGGAAGAGCTAGAAAAATTATTTGAGCATCTTCAACCGCCTCCTCCAGATCTGTTGTAAACAGAAGTCTTCCCTGCTTGATACACCTCTCGAATATCACATCCAAATGAGGCTCATAAATAGGAACCTCACCATTTTTCATTTTCTCTATTTTCTCGCTATCTATATCGACACATGTTACCTGATTTCCTGTTTCAGCAAAACAAGTCCCTGTAACTAACCCGACATATCCACTTCCTACTACTGCTATTTTCATATCTTATTTATTCAAAAATTCTTTTACTTTACTCACAATATACTCTAACTGGATTTCAGATAATTCAGTCTGCATAGGTAAACTAATTACATTCTCACAAAGTGCGTCTGTGCTCGAGAAATCCACTGCATCATATCTCTCATCCATATATGCCTTTTGCTTGTGCACTGGGATGGGGTAATAAATCATAGATGGAACATTTTTCGATGCTAAAAAATTTTGCATCTCATTCCTATCTATACCGTTAGTCTTTATAGTGTATTGATGAAATACATGACTGCTTTTGGCGTCTCTCTTTGGTGTCAAAAGACCTGTTTCATTTTTAAAAGCTTCATCATAGTATGCCGCAGCAAATTGTCTTGCTTCCGTGTATTCTTTCAAGTGTCCTAGTTTAATTCTAAGAACTGCTGCCTGTAGACTATCTAATCTTGAATTCACTCCTATATTCTCGTGATGATATCTTACTGTTTGCCCATGGTTGGCTATCTGCCGAATAGATATAGCGAGCTCATCATTATTTGTAAATACAGCCCCACCATCACCATAACAACCCAAATTTTTACTTGGAAAAAAAGAAGTCGTTCCAACGTCACCCATACAACCCGCCTTAACTGCATCACCATTAGAGAAAGTATAAGTAGCATCTATAGCTTGCGCTGCATCCTCTATGACCTTTAAATCATGCTTCTTAGCAACCCTAAGAATCTCCTCCATATTTGCACATTGCCCATAAAGATGCACCGGCACTACTGCCTTTGTCTTTTCAGTAATAGCGGCCTCAAATGCGTTTACATCCAAATTAAAGGTCTCAGAATCCACTTCTACCAGAACCGGCACTAAACCAAGCAGCCCAATAACTTCCACCGTTGCTATGTAGGTAAAGCTAGCTGTGATAACCTCATCCCCAGGCTTTAGCCCAAGAGCCATCATTGCTATTTGAAGTGCATCTGTCCCGTTAGCACACGGAATAACGTGTTTAACGCCAAGAAACCGAGAAAGCTCTTCAGAGAATGATTTAACTTCTGGTCCATTAATGTATTGGCTAGATCTTACCACCTCTAGTATTTTTTGATCTACTTCTGTTTGGATTTTCTCGTATTGAGACACGAGATTAACCATTTGAATTGATTTCATTTAATTCACGTAAGGGCATGCGAATATACCAAATTTATGAAGAGATTAGGCTGCTTAGAAATATGCTTCAAGTCGTTTTTTTTCACTCACATCCTTTAATTTCTGCTACTTTAGCACTCATGATTAAAAAACTCTTTTTATTTCTGTTTATTAGCTCTATAACTGTCAGCGTTAGCGCCCAATTAGAATCTAAAGCGCAGTCATTTTTTAGCCCAAGGTACACATTCCAAATCCCTGGAGGGGATATGTCAGACAGATTTGGACTGAATAGCAGCCTAGGACTAACTTTTGCTACAAAAAAAGAAAATGGAAATTATTTTGGAGTTAATGGAAATTACCAATTTGGAAGTGACGTAAAAGAGCCTGGTTTAATTCAAAACCTACTTTCAATAAATAATGAGATTATTAGCGTTGAAGGAAAACCTGCATCAGTTCTTATCCAACAAAGAGGGTTTAATTTTAGCATTGACTTTGGGAAGTTCATGCGCTTCAAAAAGTCTAAAAACGAATCAGGAATTCTCGTCACCATCGGAACAGGTTTTATACAACACAACATTCGATTTGAACATCAACTAGATGACATCCCTCAGCTAGATGGAGAGTATGAAAAAGGATATGACCGACTCTCTAATGGATTAATGCTTTCTCAAAATATAGGCTGGCTATTTTTTAGCAAAAAAAGATTTGGTGATTTCTATCTAGGACTAGAACTGATAGAAGCACTAACCTTTTCCCGAAGAGAATATAATTTTGACACCTTAACTTCTGACCAAGGTGATGCCCGATTAGATTTATTATTCGGTATTAAAGCAGGATGGGCTGTCCCATTCTATAAAAAAAATCTGTACGATTAATGGGCCGAATATATGACTCGAGCATGACAATGGCTTGGCTAACGCTTAAGTTTATTGGCGTTTTTAATGCTAAAATAAAAACATTTGTTCAAGGCAGAAACAAGCAAGAAACCATAACCAACATCACATCTCCAATTTGGTTTCATTGTGCCAGCGTTGGAGAATTTGAACAGGCTAGACCCTTAATAGAAAACATTAAAAAAAACTACCCTACCCAGGACATTCTGCTTACATTCTTTAGTCCTAGTGGATTTAATCATCTTCAAGATTATCCATTGGCAGATGCTGTTCTATATTCTCCCTTCGATACCAGAAGACAGGTTCGCGCATTTTTAAAATCATACCAGCCAAAATCAGTAATCCTCATTAAATACGAATTTTGGAAAAACCTGATAAGTGAATCATCCAAATTAGGTATACCTATTTATTCCGTGTCTTCGATATTCAGAGAGAATCAATACTTTTTTCGTTGGTATGGTAAATCTTATGCAAAGGACTTACAAAAAATTAAATTCTTTTTCGTTCAAAACAACGAGTCAAAAAAGCTCTTACAAAAAATTGGAATAACACAATCTACCGTCACCGGAGATACGCGATTTGATAGAGTTCTAGACATCTCGAATAAAAGTAGAGAATTAGATATTTCTTCTGATTTCCTCTACGAAAATGACAAATGCATCGTAGCAGGTTCCACATGGCCTAAAGATGAAGAGCTTATTCTAAAAGCACTAGTCAAAATGAGTGGTGATTGGAAATTACTAATAGCTCCTCATGAGGTAAATGAGGATCGAATAGAGAGTATTATGAAACTATTCTCCAAAGACCACGTCTCCAGACTATCAACCTCATCAGCTAGCGAGCTGAAATGGAACAGAATAATAGTTATAGACAGCATAGGCCTGCTAAACAGACTCTATAAATTAGGCGACATTTGTTACGTAGGAGGCGGTTTTGGAGATGGAGTTCATAACATCTTAGAAGCGGCCGTCTGGGGAAAACCAGTACTTTTCGGTCCAAACCACAAAAAATTTACTGAAGCCAAGGAACTTCTAAATCTAGGAGGAGGAATTTCATTTGACAGTATAGAACATGGAGTAGCGAGATTATTAGAATTAAAATCAGATCATTCAGAAATAATCAGAAGAGGCCGAGTCAGTAAAGAATATGTCTTTAAAAATGAAGGAGCTACTACAAAAATCCTTCGGCATTTAGAAGACTCAGGAATTTTCAAATAATTTGACAGAGAAATAAGAAATATTATTACATTTGCGCCCCGCTTTAGCGGAATGTTCTTTAAACAACAACGCGAAAGTAGCTCAGCTGGTAGAGCACGACCTTGCCAAGGTCGGGGTCGCGGGTTCGAATCCCGTCTTTCGCTCTGAGAGTGCTTCATTAGTGATTGAAGACAATTAAACTTCTGCTATTGTTAGGTAGAAACAAAAAAGATTTTGCTCGAGTGGTGGAATTGGTAGACACGCAAGACTTAAAATCTTGTGCCTTATGGGCGTGCGGGTTCAAGTCCCGCCTCGAGTACAAAAGGCCTGACTCTTTGGAGTTGGGCTTTTTACTTAAAACACTAACTATAGGGGCTTCCACCCTTTATTAGTAAAATTGCCCGACTTTTATTAGTCGGGCTTTTTTCTTTTCATAGGGATTTAAGATATTTAATTTTTAATCTAATACCCTAAGTTCAAGGTAACAGCTAAACTAAGGAGTGCAGGAGCAGCTGCCTTCATCATAAATTGTCAGAAATAATTCTGTGACCTGTATAAACGTCATGTAATTATAACTTTGCAGTGCATTAAATCTGATTATAGGCATGGAAAAAAAGAGACCTGACAACGTAGTTTACAACGAAAAAGAGCAAACATATGATGCTGCTCTAAAGCCATACGGAACTAACGTAGGAGCTCCTTCCATAACTACTGTAGATACTTCGAGCTGGAAAAATAGAAGCATCAATAAAATCAACCATAAAGTCCAAACTAAGTTTCTCGAACTTAAAGCTGAGTATGAACACATGATGAAACAGTTCGAGTATAATGAGCTAATCCACAGTTCAAAGTTGAGCTTTGAACCCATCGTAGGTCAGACTTATCATCTTTACCAAAGGGATTCTGGTGAACATTTTCTCTCTATAATCGCTCCGCATGAGTGCCGGTTTAACGCGGTAGGAAGTTTCTATCTCAATGCAGACATGATTTGGGAAAAACTAGAAAAAGACGAGGATAACCAAGAGAGTTAATCTTTCTTTTTATCGATTCAGTTTAAACTGAATATATTTAATCGTATCTCCCTGAGCAAGCCACATCTGCTCATAATAGGTTTTCACTTCAAGTAATTCTTGAATGTCAGCAGGAAAATGAGAAATGTCTGACTCGTAAATATTTCCGTTTTCTACCAAAAGTTCTGCTCCGTGCTCCTTAATCTCTTCTAAAGCATTTTTATAAATCAAGGGACTATCCGTCTTAATATTTATAATCCCATCAGGCTTGAGAAACTTCTTATATCTCTCCCAGAAATGGTAGCTCGTTATTCTTTTAGTTCCACTTTCATTTCCCTTTTGGGGATCTGAAAAAGTGAGCCAAATTTCACTTACTTCATCTTTTCCAAACATGTGATGAACGAACTCTATTCTCGTTCTAAGAAAAGCTACATTAGATATCCCCTCTTGAATAGAAGTCTTAGCCCCTCTCCAGAAACGATGTCCTTTTACATCTACACCTATGAAATTTCTTTCAGGATATTTTTTAGCCAGCGCTAAAGTGTATTCGCCCTTTCCACAGCCCAACTCCAATGTAATCGGATTATCATTCCCAAAAACAGTACTCCCCCATTCATTTTGTTTGAACGTGGCTCCTTCTACTATTTCTTTTAATGGCGGTTCAAAAACAATATCAAACGACTCGTTTTCCGCCCACTTTCTAAGTTTATCTTTGCCCATGTGGAATAAATTCTGCGGTGCAAAAGTAAATCCAAATCGGACATAAAAAAACCATATTAATAGCTCCTTTAAATTGGGGGTTGGGACATGCCACAAGATGCATCCCTATAATTAAAGAACTGCTGACCAACAACATTGACGTGGTCATTGCAGGCTCTGGAAAAAGCCTGGATTTAATCTCAGCTGAATTCCCTTTGTTGCAGACATTGACCCTTCCAGATTATGACCTTCATTTTAATCATTTTATTCCCATAGGGCTTCATGTAGTGTTACAATCATTAAAAATAAAACGAAAAATAAAACGCGAAAAATTGGTTTTGGATAACTACTTAGCCGCACATGAAATAGCTGGAATTATATCTGACAATAGATACGGAATCTACTCCTCATCCCTACCAAGCGCAATAGTGACCCACCAGATAAAACTAGCCCCAAAAACACCCTTTAGAGGATTAGCCAATAATCAAATAAAAAAGTATCTCCATAGGTTTTCTGAAATATGGGTGCCCGATGAAAAAGGTTCTGTTATTTCTGGAGAACTTTCTGATACAGATGATTTTACAGCTAAAAAATACTTGGGAGTCTTGAGCAGATTCAAAGCTGCTCCGAAAACTAAGAGAGAAACCTTTATTCTAGCTACTCTCTCTGGCACAGAACCTCATAGAACAATACTAGAAAACAGACTAATTAAATCCTTCCGGAACTCTAAACAAAAAATAATTCTAGTAAGAGGAATCCCTAAATCTGAGGAAAAAAAGATCTTTCCTGAGAATTTTACTGTTCACAACCATCTCACAACATCAGATTTAGAAAAGCTTTTAACCTCCTGCAAGCTTCTTATTTCAAGATGCGGCTATAGCACTATATCGGATGCTATGGTTACAGAGACTCCTGTTATTTTAGTGGCTACAAAAGGACAGTCTGAACAGGAGCACCTTTCTAGAAGACTTCAAAGTAAATTCAACGTTCCACTTCTTAAAGAGAAGCAAATTTCCGAGGACAATTTACAATTGGCTCAAAAGATATCGTGTACTAGTGAAAACTTGCTTTCTTCTGTGATTGGTAAATGGGTGAATCAATTGTAATTTTGCACCCAATATGGAAATCTACTCAGACGAATATTTTATGAAGATGGCTTTTAAGGAAGCTGAATACGCATTGCAACGCGAGGAAATACCTGTAGGCGCAGTTATAGTTGCTAAAAACCAAATCATAGCCAGAGGGCACAATCTCACTGAACAACTAAATGACTTCACTGCTCACGCAGAAATGCAGGCATTTACAGCAGCTTCCGATTTTTTAGGCGGTAAGTATTTAGATAAGTGTACCCTTTTTGTGACATTAGAACCTTGTTTAATGTGCGCTGGTGCCGCTTTTAATACCAGAGTAGGGAGGATCGTTTTTGGGGCTTATGACGAACGCAGAGGCTATACTCAATTTGACCATGAACATCTCACTAACAAAAGAATACTTCACCCGAAAACTGAGGTTACTGGAGGAGTATTAGAAGATGCTTGCCTACAACTACTCCAAGATTTTTTCAAACGGAAGAGAAATTAATCTTACTTCCAATCTATCTTTTCTAATTCAAAAAGGTCCTGCACCTCTCTGCCAAATATCTTAGCCAACTTTAAGGCTAAAACTGTTGAAGGAACGTACTTCGATAACTCCATAGCGTTAATTGTTTGCCTGCTCACTTCTGCTAATTCAGCCAATTTAGCTTGGGTCATATCATTTCTAGCTCTTTCTACTTTAATATTATTTTTCATCAAAAGAAGTCTTTTTTAGTTTTGAAATTTGCCAATTGAACCTAACGATAAAGAAGATTAGAAGAGTAAACATATTGAACATCATGAAAAACAAAAAATCAAAATCATAAAGAATTACCAAAGCCAACAACAGCAGAATATAATTCACATAGACAGACCACACCAAAGATTCTAGTCTAATCTTTTCTATAAATTCATCTTCTATTTTTTCCCTAGAAAACGCGACCACTAATCCAGAAAGTATAATTAAGACCCCGAGTATTTCATTCAATAAATTATTGTTTAATGAGGAAAATGGAGTCTCACTCAAAACGAATTTGATTTTAATATCTAAGAATTCAGGAGAAAAGTCTGTTATAATAACCCCTATACCAAAAAGAATAGAGGGAAGCAATACCATTAATCCTATTTTTTTATACTGATGTGGAAATAAATAATTCATGAAGTAAGATTTTATAATTTAAACACAAAGGTAAGTGTTTTTTTACATAATGTAACAATTACTTTACATTTAGTAATAAAAACCATACACAAAATAGGTGAACAGAAATTGTATTCATTTGAAAAACCTTATTTCATACATACCCTTATCTTTGAAGGCAGATACAAATTTATTGCTACGCAGCTATGCAGTTCGAATTAACTAAAGAATTCATATCAATTTTACAGGAGTTCATAGAGAACGGCCGGGATAATGCTATCCAGGAAACTCTTCATGGTCTACACCCTGCCGACATTTCTGATGTGATGGAAGAGTTAAAGTCTGATGAAGCCACTTACATCTATAAACTGCTAGAGAACGAGGAGGCTGCGGATGTATTGATCGAATTAGAAGATGATGAGTTATCCAAGCTATTATCTGCGCTAACCTCTAAAGAGATCGCTGAGATAATAGATGAGAATGTAGACTCAGATGATGCTGCAGATGTAATTCAACTCTTACCTGAACAAAAACAAGAAGAGGTAATTTCTCAAATTTCTGATGAATCACAGGCTAGTGACATTATAGCTCTACTCCAGTTCGAAGAAGGTACTGCTGGTGCTATTATGGCCAAGGAGCTAGTGGCGGTTAATATTAACTGGACTGTAGGCCAGGCTATTCGGGAAATGCGAAAACAAGCAGATGACCTAGAGAACGTATATACCATATACGTCATAAATGATGAAGGAATACTTAAAGGAAGGTTAAGCTTAAAACAACTACTCTTTTCTGCTACGAGTACAAGAACTACTATAAAAGAGATTTATACTGATGAAGATCTGCGAAGTGTTGAATCTGATGAAGATGTTGAAGAAGTGGCTGATGTTATGCAGAAATACGACTTAGTGGTGATACCTGTAATCACGGCAAATAATCTTTTAGTAGGCAGAATTACCATAGACGATGTGGTAGATGTAATCAAAGATGAAGCCGGAAGAGATTACCAAATGGCGAGTGGAATTTCTGAACGTGTAGATTCGGAAGATCGAATCCAACGGATTTTAAGAGCACGATTTCCCTGGCTATTAATCGGTCTTATAGGTGGTATATTCGGAGCTTTAGTCATCAATATTTTTGAGTATGATATAAAAATATATCCAGAGATGGCCTTCTTCATTCCGCTTATAGCTGCTATGGGAGGAAATGTAGGCGTTCAGTCATCAGCTATTATAGTCCAAGGACTGGCCAACAAGACCATAGGGTTGTCCAGCACTGGTCAAAAATTACTTAAAGAGCTCGGCGTAGCCACCCTTAATGGTGTCATATTAGCACTTGTCATCCTCGCATTCAACTTGCGTTTTGGAGACTCACTAGCACTTAGTTATACAGTTAGTATCGCCTTGTTTTGCGTGATAATATTTGCCAGCTTATTCGGGACACTTACTCCGCTAGTCTTAGACAAGCTTAACATAGACCCCGCATTAGCCACTGGACCATTTATAACCACAGCTAATGATATCGTAGGTCTATTTATATACTTCATTATAGGTCGAATGATGTATCTATATTTCCAAGATCCTGAGGCTTGCAATACTATTCTCGAGCTAGTTACTTAATGAATGTACATTTCATAGATACGGTGCATGAAATACTTTGGGATACTTTATCTTCTAAGGGGTTTACATGTTTAGATAGGACTAAAGTATCTAAACATGATTTTTTTAAGTCTGCAGAGCAATGCTCGGGCATAGTGATAAGAAGCAGATTCAAACTCCTCGAACAGGAACTTTTGCAGCTTCCAAATTTAAAATTCATAGCACGATCTGGTGCTGGTTTGGAGAATATTGATCTGGACTACTGCGCTGCTCATGACATCAAAGTCTACAACTCTCCGGAGGGCAATATGACCGCTGTGGGGGAGCATGCCATAGGAATGATTCTATCGCTATTTAATCATTTAAAGAGAGGAGATATTGAAGTGAAATCTGCAGAATGGAATAGAGAACTGAACAGAGGCTTGGAACTATCCGGAAAAACTGTAGGAATAATAGGATATGGCAACATGGGTTCTGCTTTTGCCCAACGGCTAAGCGGTTTTGACTGTGAGGTGATCGCTTATGATAAATACAGAAAGGGGTTTCAAACTAAAAATATAAAAGAAGTCTCTTTAGCGCAACTCCAAGAAAAGGCAGATGTAATAAGTCTTCATATTCCTATTTCAGAAGAAACAAACTATTACGTCTCCACTGCTTTTATACATCAAGTCAAAAAGCCATTTTTCCTCATTAACACTGCACGGGGAAACCATGTGAAAATTACCGATTTACTCCCTGCCTTGGACACTGGAAAAATATTAGGCGCTTGCTTAGATGTAATTGAATATGAAAAGTTTGATTTTGAAAATATTGCTTCAGAAGAACTTCCTAAAGAATGGAACGAACTTATCAAAAGAGAAAATGTTCTCCTTAGCCCTCATGTAGCAGGATGGACTAAAGAGTCATACCTAAAACTCTCCTCCTATTTAGCTAAAAAAATACTGTCCGACTGGCACTAAAAAAAAGGCATAAAAATAGCCCAACTAGAAGTTGAGCTATTTTAAGTACTATACTAAGTTAGTGATTATTTATTTCCACTTACTTTAACATCTTCTGTACTCTGGTACATAATCTTTAATGCCGATGATTGTCTTAATTCCTGCTTTATAGCTGAAATTCTTCCCATCTTAGTCTCTTTATCTACATTAAGCACCCAGGTCATCTTCTTTCTGTCTTCCTCATCTTTAGAGTTCTTAGTATCCTCAACCCACTGACGAATATCTGCTACTTCAGCGATATCGTCATTTAATTGAAGTACTGGATCAGAACCTCTTTTTCTATCTACAGGTGGACCTACACTTAAGAATGCTGCTCTAGTTTTGTTTTTTATTTTCTCTACTTCTGTAGCCTTTGGTAGTTTAATTTCTACCAATGGATCTTTATCTCTCATCACAGTAGCTACCATGAAGAAGAAAAGAAGCATGAATACGATATCAGGCAGGGAAGCTGTCGATACCGGTGTTACTGACTTTTTCTTTTTGTTTGTAAATTTTGCCATACTATTCTTTTTTAACCTCCGAAACCTCTTACATCTAATGGTTCTGCCTCAGAAATACGCTGAGGATAAACTTCTCTTATCGCAAGGATTTTCTTTTTATCCTCCTCATCATTTTCGTCAAGCTGATTAAATAGCACTCCGAATTTCGCTAAGCAAATCTCATCTCTCAACTCTCTAATAGCAGCCTCTAATTCATTATTTACAAGTACATAGGTCTCATAATCCGTACTATTATCATTTTGAACTGAAATTAGTGCTGAACTAGGTAGCGGAGCATATTTCCCGAAAAACTCGAAAGCATACTGTTCAGCAAGTGATGAATTCAAACTGCTATTCGCTGTTTTCAGCTCCTTTTCGATCGCCTTAATCTTGAGAGCATCAGAAGTCGCCTCCAACTCTGTTTCCAATTGGGTAATGAGCACCTCAAATGAACGAACTACACTATTCACACTATCTCTACTTAAAGATTCTCTTATAGGAAAGTTATCTAAAGCAGGACCTAATGGCTTAAGAACGTTATCTCCATTAGATAGTAAAAATTCTTTAGCACCCGCTTTAAGGTCTTTGACATCCATAGCTTTCTCTTCCACTAGCAAGTCATTATTAAAGTTTACTAAAACTTCATAAACATTTCTGGCTATAACAGGAGGCGGAACAAACTCTGGAGGTAATGGCGGAGGAAGTAGCCTTTTCATACCGCTATCAGAGTTCATAGTAGTCACCACTAGGAAAAACACTAATAGAAGGAAGGCTATATCAGCCATGGATCCCGCATTAATTTCAGCTAATTCTCTTCTTGCCATCTTATTTATTTTACAATTTTAGAAACTTCAGCCACCACTGCTACTAGCACAGCTATAGCCACTAAGATGTAAACAGCATATATTCCACCTTCCGAAAATGTTAACCAGAAATCTGTGAGTCCATTATACTGAAGGTCGGCATCTAGAAACTTTCCACCTCTAATATTTCTATAATCCAAAATATCCGTTTTAGACATAAATCCAAAAGAAACAGCAAGGATTACTACAAAGGCAATTAAACCAATTAATCCCCCTTTATTCTTTCCGATTTTAGTAATGAATTGGAATAATCCGAATAACACAGCTACTACTGTGCAGATAACAAGCCCTGCCAAACTCATCCAATAGCTACCATCTAAAAAAGGTAAAATATCAGACTCGTTTTCGAGCTTAGTATCCCATTTAAACATAATCAGTGCAGCCAAAATCACCCCAACGATCGCGAAGGCAAATTTCACAACATTAGCACCGATATTAATTCCTTTAGCTGCTCCCATTATGCTTTATTTTGAAGTTGATGCTTGTAAATCATATCGACCATTTCGATAGAACTATCTTCCATGTCCAATACAATTCCGTCAATTTTAGAAAGGATGTAATTGTAAAACACTTGAAGAATAATAGCCACAATAAGTCCAGAAACTGTAGTAATCAATGCTACTTTAATACCATCAGCTACAATAGCTGGCGCGATGTTATTTGCTTTTGCTATGGCATCGAAGGCACCAATCATACCGATTACTGTACCCATGAATCCAAGCATCGGAGCAAGTGCTATGAATAAAGAAATCCATGAAAGACCTTTCTCTAATAATCCCATTTGAACACCGCCATATTGTTCAATCGCTTTTTCTACTTGGTCTATGTTTCCATGACTTCTGTCAAGTGCTTGATAAAATATAGAAGCTACAGGTCCACTAGTATTTCTAGTTACTTCCTTAGCTGCGTCAAGCCCACCTTTATCTAACGCTGCTCCAATTTTATCTAGAAGTTTTCTAGTATTGGTAGTA
>Ga0209302_10000789_pt1 | contig 18269 bp, 19 predicted proteins | sample ArcOceMetagenome_2_FD_187445 | JGI IMG/M metagenome (GOLD analysis project Ga0209302, IMG submission 187445) | Marine eukaryotic phytoplankton communities from Arctic Ocean - Arctic Ocean ARC135M Metagenome (SPAdes) (version 2) | ecosystem: Environmental > Aquatic > Marine > Oceanic | place... | reverse complement strand
AAAAAAAAAGGAAGACAAACAAAAAAATGAAAACAGTGAAAAAAGCTGGTAAAAAAAAAAGGAAAACGTTTTATAAAGTCTCTAAAAAATGATGAATTCGGCATAAACCAATTGATTACACCAGTGAATATTTATATTATATTATATTATATGTCAGTAAATAAACAACTTAGTAATAACAGTTTTTTTAAGTTAATTGACGCAGTTAGAAAAATAGATATTCCTGAAGTTACTCAAGATACACCACCACAAGAAGATATTCCTGAATTTATATATAGTTCCATTTACGATTTTAACATTTCAGATATAAATGACAATGTATTTTTGAATAATACACCCAATGATGTTATCAATGATGAAGATGGAACTATGTTCAATCCACTAGAAGAGGATATTAAACGCGAACCATCTATATCAACTAATTTAGAAGGACTTTCACATACTACACGTAACATAATAAAAACCGATTTATATCCATCTATTCGCAGTCCTGGAATAGAAGCTAGTATTCAACCAGATGATACGCAGTATATAAATTCTAATTTTGTTAAAGAAAAAGACTCTATTAATATATTAAACCCACATTCCCATGTAAGACTACCATCTGAATTCCGAAAGAATTTATACGAGAATACCAAACAATTTAATCAATATACCCCTTATTGTATTGTGTATGGAACATTTACTCCTAAGAATAAATCATTGTATCATGTTTCAGCAGCAATCGTCTACAATGGAAATTTATATCCTTTTGGATGGACGAATGAATCGGTATTAAATAACCCAAGAGATAAAACGGTTAGACCTTTACAAGCGATTTTAGTTTCACCGGAAACCATTAATTCTAATTGGAATTACTTTATTATTGACATTCTATTAATAACGAGTGATATGCTTTCAAAGATAGAGAGTTTCTTCGATAATTCAACTTTAAAAACTACAGTAGATTACTATGAACCGTACACAGAAGGTCCGGCAAAAGGCACATTGGGAATTATATTTGGAGAAAACCATTTATATGTGGATAAATCACGATATACTCGCGTGGCTAATAACCTAACCCAAGTTTGTTTTGGATTTAATTGTTCGTCTTGGATTGAATATATATTTGGTATTAATTGCCGTTTATTCACGTTATCGGTTATGCCATCAATACCCAACTATTGTAAACGATCTGGGTATCAGTCAAAGTTTAAAATGGAAGTATTGAATAATATTATTCAGTCGATTCGTGACGGAGATTTTTCGAAGTTTTTCCAACTAATAGATAATACGAATAAACCACAAATTAATAAATCTCTTGGTGGCAACAAAATAAAATCCAAGTCTAAAAAAATAAAAAAAACGTATAAAAAAAATCAGAATTCGATTAAAAATCGGTCTAAAAAAAGACGGAATTCGGCTAAAATTCGATCTAAAAAAAACGGAATTCGGCTAAAATATAGCCTAAAATCGCCTTCTAAACACTAGCATAAACACATACAATCAATAATACATTTCATAATTAGTGTTTGAGTATAGACATTGCGTCATCCGTTTTCGGAAAAGTTGGTGGTAGATTTAATAACTTAATTTCGGATTGTGTTAATGCAACAGTTTCATTTGAGAACGCCTCTTGTTCATATATGTTGTTTATGTAAGAATCAAAACACATATTTTTGCAATAATGGAAATAGAATTTACAAAAACCTTCACGTTCTATTTGATGAACATGCGTAACCTCATGTTTCAAGATTGATGGTAATGTTTCATCAATTGATGTGGATAGTAGGACGAATGGATACAATACTAATCCGTCTAGATTTAATAACCGTGTTATATATGAGTTGTATATGACTTTTATTTTACCCATTTTATTTAATATACTGTAATAACATAACCGTATATTAAAGAGCCAACTTCAATTTTTTATTACACATATGACATCATTAACTACATATAATGATCTATCGCCTATACATATTTTCTACACCTATCGAAAAATGCATTGACTTCGCTTATATCTGCACCTGATATACTATCGTCTGGTGCAAAACTAGTCGTACCTCTTTTATAAGCCATCATTGTAGGAATTCCTTTCATCATTTTTTTCGTCTTCATAAAAGCAAACAAATCAAAACATTCGTCAATGTCAATTTCATAACACAATATATTATCATTTGTAATCTTTTCAAAATGGGTATTCACTTCGTTCTTAATGCTTTGGCACGGTTTACACCAATCGGCAGTAAATTTAAATATCAGTACTCCTGGGTTATGCTTTAATAAAGTTAGAAATGCGGTTCTATCTCCCTCGAATACATATGCCATATATAGTAATAAGTTATTAAATTTTGTTTATGTGGTTTTCATAAAAATAAAAATTGAAATTTGAAATACGAATGAAGTAGAGATAACAAAAATCCTAATTCAACAGAATCATGTCAACATCTACACGCATAACAATGGCACATATGTTATATGTAATAAAATCCGCTGGTAAAAATACACAGACACCACTTGGACGATGGGGACAATATAAAGATATTAGTCGCGGACTTGTAATAGATTACGCCAATGAAGACCATTGTGGAAGTTGTGGTGATTACATAAATAGTAAACTACCAGTTCCAACAAGTCATTCGAATGTTTCAAATCAAATAATCGATAATCATAAAAACGAATCATTTAATTCTTATGATTATAATAATATGCTAGAGGCAGAATATTCACATATGGTTGTAAACACTCCCAATTAAAATAAAAATGATAAAAAATAATAAAAATAGTTATGATTCTACAAGGAGTTCTTCGAGTCGCTCTATTTTTATTTCAGGAAACTTCACATGTCCCTCCCAAAAATATTTACAATAAGCCCATTCGAATTCATAATTCTCTTGATATAATTCATCAAGCTCGCTCAATAATTTTGCCTCGGTTCTTTTGGGAAGAAATCGGAGACTCTGTCGCGGCAACACATAACTCAACTGGACTATTTCTTTCACTGGATTTTTTTCTCGTGGTTCCAACAAATTCGTATCAAAATAGGGTATATATTTCAACAAATCTTTCAACAATGGCGGATAATGATATTTATACGACCATCGCCAATCGATACATCCGGTACTATAATATTTAAATGTCCATTCTAAACCTTCTAGGTAATTCAAGCTGATATTCTTTCGGTGTTTATCTGTTATATCTATATCAAACAACATATCATAATATCGTGATTCCCAGAATGAATCTACAGGATTAATGTATTTTTCGACTTCGCGGTGTTTCGACGGAGCGTGTAATAATTCCCTGTCAAATTTACTAGCATCATCGTCCATTTTTATTACTCTATGTTCTTGTTTATTACGAACTATATAGTCATTTTGTATATATTGCTCTTCGTTATCAGCTAATTCCTTTATAAATTTTCTGAAATTCTTCCATACTATTTTTCCATCCTTGATTATATTTTGTTTATGTTTTCCAATAATATTGCGATATGTTTCTAAGAGTATATCCATACCATTTCGCCTTATATTTAATGCTGGAAAATGAGGCAAGAAGTCATTTCCTAACATAAAACACAAAAATATGTAATCATATATGCGATTGGATTCTATTTCTGTAGTTGGCTCTACATCATTATTCAAATAAAATACTAATTGATTTTTAAAGGCGGGTATATGAATGACATACAAACTATTTGGATCCAGTGATTTATCAATACTGCGAATAAAATCCGGAGTTTCTCTAAACAAGTACATTTCACTACATATATGTAGGTGATTAATTGTAAGCATGATTAAATCGGCGTCTAGACCATAAATGACCGTTTTCATGTTTTTAAGAATGGCTTCATTGTCGCGAATATATTCAAATATTTTATGTTCACCTTCGCCTGGTAAATTACTACCACTCACTATGATTTGCTTGACATTATGATTTGTTGGAATTCTAAAATGATACTGAATTTGTAAATTTAATTTGTTCATAAACTCGGTTCCAGGTGTGATTGCGGTACTATTCCACGAAGAAGATGAATTATCTGATGAATTATCTTTATCATAGTCTGCCATGAACCATGACTTATAACGACGATTTTTTTGCTGGTTTAACTTGGCAACAGGTGCTACACCATCAAATGCTATATACACTAAATGTGATGGTGAAATTTGTTGTATATAAGTCTCGATGTTCGCACATACTGTATTAATTAATTTTCGCTCGAACATTTCGTCATTTCCAGTGTATTCCAATTGTCGAATACTGTCATACACAATAGAATTACTATCTATGTATAAATGATTTACTTGTAATTGCTTTTGAAATTTTTGCAATATATTCGGATAATTTTTTATAATATGTGAAAAGTACGCAGGAATACCCATTTATAGTATTTATCATTTTGTATTTAAACCATATCCACATTAGATATATCGTATTTCACAATACATTTTGTCATTCAGTCTAAAAATCATCATTCATTCTGAATACATTTAGAATAAATGTGAAAAAATAGCAATTATTTTATTCGCTATTTTTAAAATCACTATAGTATATTAATGAAAAACACGATTATCCCTAATAATACGGATATAAATGGTGACACAAACACGAAGTCGTCGAATTCAAAAAAAATATTGAAAACGTCAAATGTTAAAACAGTCGATAAAGTCAAATATAAAAATACCAATAATGTCAAGGGTATACCAAAGGAAATGTTTATTCAACTACATGACACAATTCGTTATTTTCAAAATCTAATTCAAAAAACAATACTGGCTATCCAAGGATATAAGAATAAAACTATCGTAGGAACCAATGATTTAAGCAGTGCAACGAATACGCTAGAAATGTTATATACAGAATTATCCAATAATTTAATTTTATTAGAAACTATATCAAATTATAAAACGGTTGAAACGAACTTACATACAATACGCGTTGATATTGGAAATATATTTAAACAATATGGTACTGAAAATATATGCGACCTAATAAATATTATTTTTGGTGACAGCTTTTTATCAAATGTACAATGGGATAAGAATAAGTATTTATTAATTGACAAATACTTTCATCCAACTAATTTTAAAATAATACCATGGACATCAGATAGTCAACCAATATCCGACAATACAATTATTCACAATAATTGTGGTGAAAACGATAAACAGTCCCTCATTGAAAAAAATAAAATAGTAGAAGAACTAACTATTGTTGAGAAATCTATTAACTTGGATTGTTTTGATTTATCTAGAACAAGCAAACTATTTTATTCAAAGGTATATGGAATCAAAATAGCTATTCATAATTACGATAAAAAAAGTACTCTTATTGTATCTGGTATAATAGATGATTTGTTAACCACCTGTATTGACAATGATTTTTTGGATAGCAAAATCGAGTCGATCGTTTTGTCAACTATAAATAATGAAGAATATGACCCAAATATATTTCAAAGATATATACAATCATTAACTTTAAAAGAAATTTTAGTATATTCAAACGATGAAATATTATACAAATATTTGGGACACATATCACAAATAAAACTAATCAAACAGAAACCAATTTCTCAAGTTGTAAAAGAATTCATGGGTAATGAATTATACAGCCAACGAACCACATTAATTCAACTACTATTGAAATCCGACGAACACGAATACCAATATCTTGCCTATTTATTATATGACTTATTATCCAACGACAACGATGGTATTATAGATACTTCTGAACAAACATTATTGTTTGATAGTTTACCATGGAAAATAAAACGCTTCTTCAAAGAGGCAATGAAAGAGACGATAACATATACTAACAATCTCTCTAATTTTGATAATAATAAAATTCCACTGGAACAACAAATATGTTTGATGAAAACGGATGATTCAGTAAAGGAAAAGGCAATGAATAAATTAAAAGAGATTAAATCTAAAGGCGACGACTCGTGTACGAAAGCACGTACCTATTTGGACGGTCTATTAAAAATTCCGTTTGGAATTTATAAGAAAGAACCGATATTGAATGAGACTGAAAATATCCGCGAATTATTTAAAAATGTTATATATAATCTGAATATGGTTGATGACATTTCTGTATACACAAATGGAGCTGGTGTAAATGTTAACAATATTACGAATATTCAGATAAAGAATATTTGTATTCAAATAAAAAATAAATATACTACTACAAGTGATGATATCATTATAGAGAAGATACTCCAAACATACTGTGTTGATAATCGTAATGATCTAATTCTTCACATATGTATGGTAAATAATATTATAAAGAAACTTAAATTAAAGCGACATAAACTTAGCCATTCTGGTAAAAAAATAGAAGCGATGAAACAGCAACTTCATTCCTTTATTCATGAACATAAAGCTTACCCGAATATTGTACATGAATTAGTAGAATGTAAAAATATCGTAAATATGAATGTGATACAAGAAATGTTATCAGATATTTCCATTATTGCGGAAAAATGGAAATCGATTAATCATTATATGAATAATGTTACTGATATATTAACAGAAGCTGTCCATGGTCATGATAAAGCAAAGAGACAAATTCATCGCGTATTGGCACAGTGGATAAATGGAGAGTCAAAAGGGTATTGTTTCGGATTCGAAGGTCCACCTGGAACCGGTAAGACTACGTTTGCAAAAAAAGGATTGGCTAAGTGTCTATTGGATGAAAATAATGTATCAAGACCATTTTCGTTTATTGCAATCGGAGGTCAAGATAATGGTAGTTCATTAAATGGGCACAATTATACTTATGTCGGTTCAGAGTGGGGTAAATTTGTTGATATTCTTATTAAAAATAAATGTATGAATCCTATCATTTTTATTGACGAATTGGATAAAATAAGTAAAACGGAAAATGGTAAAGAAATTGTTGGTATTTTGACCCATTTGGTAGATTCCACCCAAAATGATGGGTTTCAAGATAAATATTTTAATGGTATTGATTTCGACTTGTCAAAAGCCCTTTTTATATTTTCATATAACGATGCTTCTGCTGTGGATAAAATATTATTAGACCGTATACATCGAATTAAATTTGAACATTTAACAATTGAAGATAAACTTGTAGTTACTAATAAACATTTACTTCCAGAAATCTATAAAAATATGGGTTTAGAAGGATGTATTCAATTGTCCGATGATAATATTGTCTATATTATTGAAAATTATACAAATGAACCGGGTATCAGAAAATTCAAAGAATTATTGTTTGAAATTGTCGGTGAAATAAATCTAAAATGTCTTACTGATTACGCTACTTGTGAATTACCAATTACTATTACAAATGATGATGTCAAATATTGTTTCTTAAAGAACCGACCAACTAATCTAACCAAATGTATCCCCAAGACACCATCGGTTGGAATAATTAATGGCCTGTGGGCAAATTCAATGGGACAAGGAGGTATTATTCCAATCGAAGCCCAGTTTTATCCTTCTAGTACTTTTCTAGATCTGAAATTAACTGGACTTCAAGGAGATGTCATGAAAGAAAGTATGACAGTTGCTAAAACATTAGCATCTTCGTTAGTATCGCCTAAAGTAATGAGACAAAATATTAAACGGTTTGAAGAAACAAAAATGCAAGGAATTCATATACATTGTCCAGAGGGGTCTGTGCCAAAGGATGGTCCGAGTGCGGGAACTGCGATTACATGTACATTATATAGTCTATTGACTGGAAAGTCTATTAAAAATACGATTGCGATTACTGGTGAAATAAATCTACAGGGATATGTCACTGCAATTGGTGGATTGGACCTAAAGATATTAGGAGGGTTAAAGGGAGGTGTGAAAGAGTTCATTTTTCCAAAAGACAATGTAAAAGATTTCGAAGAATTCAAAGAGAAATATGAAAATAAAACGACCACTTTATCGGAAACTGTCGATTTATTAAAAGATGTTCAATTCCATCCAGTTGAACATATCACAGAAGTTCTTGAAATAATATTTGCAGAATAAGTAAAAATATCTATCTATATTATACTCATGGCAATGCAATTAAGTTTTAGTAATTTGTTCCAATTTTTTGGAGCAATATCGCCACTATTATTGACAACCTGTTTAGTTTTAATATCATGTTTTAACCAAGATGTCAAAGGATTTGTTTATTTAGGTGGTATTCTAATAGCAGGGCTAATAAATGTTGTTCTACAAAATACATTAAAAGTAAAACCAAAGCTTCCGATTCAACCTAGCTGTAACATGATTGAATTCCCGTTTAATTTAAATGAATATGATACTCCTTCGTTCAATACTATGTGGTTGTCATTTACATTATTCTATTTATTAATGCCCATGGTCTATATTTCATCGGTTAATATTGGTATTATTTTATTCGTTTCTGCATTATTAACAATAGATGCTGTGACTAAATTTATAAGAGGATGTACACAAATAAGTGGCATTGGACTCGGGTTCATTGTTGGTGGTTTACTTGGATTATTATGGTTTATACTAATGTATAGTTCTGGAAACAAAAATTTATTGTATTTCAATTTGGAATCATCTGATAATGTAATGTGTTCCAGACCTTCAAAACAAACATTCAAATGCAGTGTTTATCGCAATGGACAAGTCATTAGTTCATCCATCGCTTAAATCTTCTAGAATGACATCGCTCAAATAAATATTTATGATTTGTGAAAATAAATATTTATTGGTTTATGGAGTGAAATATAGGTAGTTTTTTTTCCACCACTTTATAAAAGTTGTAGTGATTAAATTTTTGTGAAGACTATTTGACATCATTTTAGGGTTTCTATTAGGAGTATTCCATACTTGAAAAAAATATTTAATAACCTCATTCGTTCTTGCTTTGGAATATTTTTCATTTAATTGAGTTTCATTAAATATTGGTTTGTTGTGTTTTGTATTTACTTCATTATGAAACGATAATAACATCATTTTCATATCATTTTTGGTTCGCACTCGATTAGCATTTAGTCGAGTCATATATTGAGTTGCATGTCCAGCACACTCGGGACAAGGCAATGAAGAACAAATTTGCTTTATTATACCAAGTAATTCTAATCTTAAAGCAGGAAAATGTTCTTCTTTTATTTTTTCTGCTAAACTATGAAATAAGTACCAGGTACACGGTCCCCATGTTTTGGTCATTCTATATTATAAAACATATAAAGAGTTTTCTAGAATTTCTGTATATGAACATTATAATAGAAGATAATATTGATTTTTATAAACAATTACATGATTTAGAGTCAGATAGTGAATCGGATGATGAACAATTATGTCTAATTACAAAAATGCCCCTAGATCGAAATAAAATTGTGTTGCCATGTAATCATTCATTCAATTTATACCCATTGTACACAGAAGTATGTAATCAAAAATTACGGACACTTACTTCCTATTTGGAGACAAATCGTCTAAATATGAATCAAATGAAATGTCCATATTGTCGTCAAATCTTTGATTTCGTCTTACCTCATGTCCGAATCAATAAAAAAATGGGATTTATCACTGGAGTTAATTCTCCTGAAAAAATATGTATGACGCCATTTCATTCATGTAGTCATGTTTTTAAGACAGGCAAGAATAAAGATACACATTGTAGTAAAACTGGCTATTATACAGAAAATGGGTGCTATTGTATGTTGCATCAAACATCAGTTGCAAAACGGATTACAACGGCCATTAATAATAACCTACATACATGTAATGCTATTTTACAGAGTGGTAAGCGAAAAGGGGAGATATGTAACGCAAAAACATCGAACAACGAAACATCATTGTGTCACCGACATGACAAAAACAAGGTTAATACAAAAGTTCCCACTTTATCCTCGTAAATGACGGATTTTATAGATTGACCACGGGTTTGCGATATTTCGCCGATAAAAAAAACGGCATAAATAGCACCTATTTTTATCTCCGCTACAGGATTAATGCATTCCTGATTTTTGGATTTCGGAAAAAACTGAGATAAAAAACTGGATTTACCTTGACATGTAGGGGAGTATTTTACTGGGGTTTTTAAAGACTATTCTTTCATCATGTAGGTACTGCCTACATATGTAGGGGGTGTTTTTGGACTGAAAAAAGTGCACTGTATACGATACATGTAGGTAATTTCACTTTTTACTTTTTTTCTATACTTCATTTGACTTTTCAAAAAAACACACAAGAATTCTTGCAGAGTTTTGAATATTCTAACATAGATGTGAAAAAAAAGTGAAAAAGCGGTTTAGACCATTAAGGTAAGGTCCCACAAAATGGTATTTTCTGTTTGTGACTGCAAAAAAAAGTGTTTTTATGAAAATGATTTAGGCATTTTTTATGTGTAGCATATATATGCTACAAAATGCTACGTTTTCGGCATTAAAAAATGCCGATTATTTTTATTGTGAAAATTGTAACTTCCAATGTAGCAAGAAAAGTAACTATGATAAACATTTATTAACTAGGAAGCACAAAAATGCTACATTTATGCTACATAATGCTACGTCAAATGACGATTATGGTGCGAAATTATCATCAGGCATTAAAAAATGCCGAAAAAATGCCACATGTGAATGCGTGTGTGAATGTGGAAAAATATTTAACCATAGAAGTTCTTTATGGCGTCACAAAAAAAAGTGCTTGATGGATGTAGGTAGTGATACGGACGATGATAATGACTCTACCTACAGCATCGTTGATTTATGTAGTGACAATCAAAAGAATGATTTTAAAGACCTGGTTGTTTTACTTTTAAAGGAGAACAAGGAAATACAAAAATCGTTTGTTGACTTAATTCCACATATTAAAGGGAATAATACAAATAGTCATAATAATATTAATAATACAACAAATAACCAGTTTAATATTAATATGTTTTTAAATGAACAGTGTAAAAACGCAATGAATTTAACCGATTTTATTAACTCGTTACCTATTACAAACGAGACTTATGATAACACTATTGAAAATGGACTCACTAAAACAATTACTAATATGGTGGTAAATGGATTGAATAATATGGATGTTTTAGATAGACCAATACATTGTACTGATCCAGCTAGGAAAACAATGTATGTCAAAGATAATGATACTTGGGAAAAAGACAACGAAATGCTCCTTCTGATGCGAGGTATTAAACATCTTTCGTCAAAACAACGAACCCTTATTAATAAATGGCAAGATGCTAATTATGGATGGAATACAGATGAAGGACTTCAATCAAGAATGACGAAGCTAATTTTTAATTCCATGACTAGTATTGAAGAAGATGAAAAGGAAACAAATAAAATTATTCGCGCGATTGGTAAAAATACTTATTTAAGTAACGATATTAAAGATAGTTTCAAAGTGGGTAATGTGTAAATATTAACACCGTAAAACATTTAAAGTTTTTAGGCGTGTTATATATAATGTATTTTTCTATGTTTGCGTTGCTTACTATCATGTCAATTGGTAATATATTAGGATATACTACTAATTCATTTGAACAAAACATCGCTATTTCAGCTCTTCATTTGTCACAATCTGCTTATTGTATGACATATAATAGTAATTGGGATTGTATTACATGTGATAGTTCGAATAAATTAGACTTCGTATTAGAAGAACATAGTGAATTGGTAATACAGGGATATAATTCAGATACAAACTCCTTGTTTGTTTCTTTCAGGGGATCGGTTAATATTCCAAATTGGATAGACAATATACAAATCAGTAAAATTACTCCTTATACGGATAAAAATATTCAAGTTGAAAAGGGATTTTATAAAGCGTACAATTATTTAAAACCCGATATCATACATAATTTACAGATATTGACTACTAAGTACAATACGAATCGACTTTTTATTACTGGACATTCTTTAGGCGCATCCATGGCCACTCTTCTAGCATATGATATTTTAACAATATACACAGGATTTCAATTGTCTTATTTGATTACATTTGGTTCACCCAGAGTAGGCAACCCGGAGTTTGTCAGTAGTTTTACAAAAAATAACAAGGGTGTGTCTTACCGTATTACTCATTATTATGATATTGTTCCACATGTTCCAGAAGAGTTATTCGGGTATTTACATTTATCCAATGAAATATGGTTTAATGAAGATAACACTCATTATGATGAATGCAATGATAGTGATTCCAGAGGAGAAGATCCAACGTGTTCTAATTCGTGTTCTCCAATTCATTGTACTAGTGTGTCTGACCATTTACACTACATGAATATAACTATGGGTAGCGATGGAACATGCTAGTATTGTTAGTTATTATACTTAAAAAATTAAATTAAATATAATTCATTGTTTATATATAATAATGGATACTAAGGAAGAATTGGTTACACGCATTAAAGATTGGATTAGGGTCGATAATGAAATTACGAAACTTCAAAAACAGATAAAAGGATGTCGGGAAGAGAAAAAAAATATGACCACATCACTTGTGGATGTTATGAAGGATAACGAAATCGATTGTTTTGACATTAATGACGGAAAGCTAATTTATTCAAAATCCAAGTGTAAGAAACCTATTAACAAAAAGACGTTATTAAACGCTTTACAAGGATATTTTAAAAACGATGATAAAACTGTACAAGAAGTTAGTGAACATATTCTTAATAGTAGAGAAGAGACAATTAAGGAGTCTATACGGCGTAAAAAAGATAAATAAAATTCCACCGTCTAATTTATTACAATACATCATATGAATTATAATAAATATCATGAGCCAAATATATCATACCAAGTGAGTGATTCCATTTTAAATGATATTATACGACATCCATTCATCGATACATTGTCCATGGATATCAATTCTTTCACCGATTCTGATTGTCCCAATAATATCGTTAAACATAATGTTATTTTATATCGGATTCAACATCACAATACTCACCATTATGTTGAATTTTATTTACCATCTAATAATTTCAATGAATCTGGCGAATCTGACGAATCGAGTGAATCTCTATTCAGCATAGAATATCATACTACAACTGAAAGTGCGGAGAAACCCATTTCTAACACCAGTCTTATTAAATACTTAAAAGAACATATACAATATATTCCAGGTGTCAAGCGTTTTAAAGGTCATATAATACATAATCGTGTAGTATATAGTATTGTTCAGGTAAGGGATAAAAACATTGATGATAATTCAAATAGCCTTAACCGAAATCAGTCATATTATAACTATAATAATTGGTTAACTCTTTGGGATATACTCGCATACAAGCATGTGTTTAGAGAGAAAATAGACAGTAATATTGTCGATCTATTTATTAAACATCATACCATAGCACATTTATTCTTAAATAAACATCTTTGTTTATTACCCATGACTTTATATTGCAATGTTTCAAATAAATATGAGACATTTATTAAGAAACATAAGTCTGTCCAATATTGTCAGAGAGAAAATACTCCAATTATTTATCTTAATTCTCGTTATTTATGCGAATTAAACAATGTTCGTAATGTCTGTTTTATTCAGGACGCCGACATATATACAACCATAGAAAAACTACAAAATCAATCTTGTATTATTCTTAACAATGAAAATGGTTTGGATTATTTGTTAAAAAATGACGACGATATAATTTCTTATATCAAATAAAATTATTTACCTAATATAAAAATGAATTTAATAAATACCGGAATGATTCTACTATCAATTATAATCATTAATTATATCGTAACAGCTATCATGAATTTTCTAGGTGTTAGTATTGTATCGTATATGGGATATTTAATATGGTTTTTAGTACTAATATTGTTTTGGGCTATTTTACCCAAACAACAGAACTACTTTTCTTAAACTTGGTTTAATGCGTCATTACTATTATGCTGATAATTTAAACTTGCCATTATTTTAGTTACAATCTTTGTTAATATTTCAGGATTCATTTTATCTTGTAAATTGTCAAGCAATTCACTCTCTAAAGGCTTTCTATTATGTTTCTCTTCAAATTTAGATGACCATAATAACACTTCGCGCTCATAACCCTCCATTATTTTATTCTTTTGACGAACAATATCCGCCATAGATGGAACATTTGATTTGTCTGTTTCTTTTGGTATAAATACGATATCGGCTGTACTTACTAATTCATCACATATTTCTGGACGAATAATATCTGCCCTAGTAAAGTCCGAATCTGGGTCAGTGGGCTTTAATGGCTTCCTTGTAGGGAATGTGTAATTAAATAGACCAATGATTTTGTCACCAATAGATGGACTAGTTTCCATCAATCGGTCGAATTCTTCCTTACACATTTTTAACATGTGATTGACGTGCATGCGTTCGTCTCTTGATTTGGCTAACTCGACCTTGATATTGCGGTAAAATTTATCCCATGAAATTGAACTGGCTCTATGAGCCTCGTTTAATTCGCCGATTTTTAAAAATTGGGCAATAGTTGTTAAAATACCTGCAAAAATATTTACAGCACCGATGCCCATTTGCGCATAAGGTCTATATTGCTCATCTATTTTATCTTGTGCAAAATTAGCAGTTCCTGTTAAAGTACTCATTATAATTACTGGTATCGTAAACCATGTATTTGTGTTAGAGTAAGATTGATGTGACTTAGCATGCAACCACCTATAACACATTGCTTTATCAGCCCATTCGACCAATATTTTTTCGTGTTCACTTTTCCATTCTTGTTCTTTAAAAGATAAAGTGTCCGTCGTAACTATTGGCATATCTACTAAATTGGCGTCTGATGAGTTAGTCATTATAGAATATAATAATAATTTTATTTGAATTATTATCTAAATAAATAGTAAATGGAAGATAAATTATTGAAAGTGAAACATGTATTTGATAAAGTCAAAGATATGCGTTCAGAATTAAATTTACTTTTTAACCATTTAGATGGTAGAATTTGTAAATTAAGTGAAATATATGATGAGTTTATTAAAACCACAAATATGATCCGAACAGCTGATATCAAGGTTCTTATATTTAGTCTGGATTCATTTTATTTCCAAAACAGTTTATTACGTCGTGAATATAAATACTTGAAAGATTATTATAACATCATTATCAATCGAATGTATGGTGAATATTACAAATTATTTAAATTGATTACTGAATACATTAATCGTAATTTAAGTGACAATAAATTAAACGATGTTCTGAAGAATAAAAACTATCCTCGATATGATGATTTAGACGATGAAAAGGTTTATGATTTTAAACTAATTACACAGATTAATGAGGATATTATGAATACCATTAATTATTTAATAAATATTTTACGAGACAAAGAAACTTCTCTTAGAGAGTATACGACCAATCAAAATTATGGTCTAAATGTTAATAATTTTGTTTCTACCTACAAATATGATGTGATTGTTTTACAAGAACAAATAACTCTATATGAAAAATACTTAGATTTTTTCTATCATGTTCATGAAAAACTGTTACAAAGATTAATTACGAAAGTTAGTGTATTAGAAGCTCAATTAAATGCTGATATTAAATTTGAAGGTGGATTAATTGGCAAAAAGAAAGATAGTAAGGTATTGTTTGATGAACTTGGCATCAATGGACTTAACAAAAAAACTGCTCGAGAATTGCGGAAATCAATCACAGGAAACTATAGTCCAATGACGATTGAGCACGATGATGAATCGGATGAATCGGATGAATCGGATGAATCGGATGAAAATTGTGTAACTGATGAGAATGTCTATTTCAATACTACGGAATTATATGAACTAGATGACTCTATGAATTCTATTAGTTCGGTTGATTGTATACCACCACCTCCTTCTCCAGCTGATACAATAGACAGTGATAAATATGTCAAAACTAGTGTAGCGGTTAAGTTGTTTAATGTAGTTGAACAGTCGTCATCAGACAATGAACCATCAGTAGACAATGAACTGTCAGTAGAACAAGAAGTCACAGTCGATGAGTTGTCGGCAGATGAAGAATATGATACAGATAGTTCTACAGAGCATATAGTAGAAGATATTGTTGATGAGTTATTAGACGATTTGGACGACACATTAGAAAGGATAAATGGTAATAATATTGAACAATTGACTGCGAAACAGAAAAAAAATAGGAAAAAAAATATAAAAAGGAAAGAAAAGAAACTTCACGATAAGATAGAGTATTCACAAACTGAATAAAAATTTGTCTATGTATCACCATTTAACATTTAATAAAAAATTGATATTAACATAATGATAATTCATTATATTAATATCAATAATATGGAGCGCAGACTAAATAAGAAGATTAATGATTATGTTCATACATTTAAAACCGATATTACAGAAAAAATTAAAATGATGGCGAATGAAGACAATGATACTGAATTTGATATTGTAGGATTAACGAATTATGTATACGAATACAGTAGATTTGAATTTCAAAAGGATGACTTCATGAAGCGAAAACGCGTAAAGAATACAGTTCCTAATTATGAAAGATGTTGTGCGAAGCGAGCATCTGGTGAACAATGTACTAGACGCCGAAAGGATGAACTTCAGTATTGTGGCACTCATAGTAAGGGAACGCCTCATGGTATTATTAGCGATCCGGATTCTACTTGTCAATCGACTAAAAAAGTGGAAGTTACAACGATTGATATCAAAGGAATTATCTATTATGTTGATAATACATGCAATGTTTATGATCCTGAAGATATTATAGCCAATATTGTAAACCCAAAAATTATCGCAAAATATGTAAAGAATGGAGATGAATATAGTATCCCCGAACTATTTAATAACTAACTTGATAAAAGCATAAATACCTAATAAATCACAAAAATAAATAAGATAAAAACAACATTTTTATATTTTAACGATACAAGTTTTGCATCGTTAAAATACTTAAAAAAAGGAACTATATATATATAAATAATGAATAATCAGCATATGGAATATATAAAAACATTTTTAAACAAGTGTAAAATTGTCATGACTACATATGATGATTTGGATGGTATGTTAATCCCCCGGGAAATATTTTTAGATAAGGCGAATTATATTAATGTGAAAGAGGATATTGCAATTTTGAAGCAAATATTTGCCTCTTCTTCTTTAACCGCACTTCAATCAACTGCGGAAGATAATCAAAAGTGGCCATTGCTTAATTTAGTTCGACAAATACTAAGATCGTGTAATTATAAAATGACACCTAAGCGAATTAGTGCTGGTTATACAAAGGATGGTAAAAAAATATATAAGCGAATGTTTATCGTTGAACACATTCCTCAGACTTCTTCTGTTGGAGTTTCTCCATTGGAATCTGAGTCAGCGACTTTGACTTCGACTTCGACTTCAGCATCTTCGTCTTCTGGTAATTCTTCCACTCTGGGTTCCCCGTCTTCATCAAGTAAATGAAGTTTATCAGGGTCAACATCATTATATTGTACCTTGTTTTTTAAATATGCACTATAGAATACATTCTTTTTTGTATTTACAGTGGAGAATACATCAGACACCTTGCTTCCCATAAATAATAAATTTGTAAGTAATACAGTTAGTGTTTTGCTATCTAAATAATGATTATAGATAGTAATAATACTGAATACGGTGTTAAGAATGAATGCAATAGTAGAAACATATCCACATGTTTGGTAATAATAATCGTATTGTAATAGTTTATCACGCTTTGTATTAGGTAGCTTTTCTAAACATTCACCAACAGATTCGTTGTCGACTGGTGTAAACCGATTTACTTCTAAATAATTTATCATTTTGTTTTCTCTCTTCACTTCGATAAAGTATAAGATTAAGAAGGCACCTAGTGTTGTGAAGTTGGTCACGACAGCTGTCTTGGCCATGACATCATTTCTTGATAAATTTTCATTCATTGAACATAATTGACCATCGCAATTTTGTGGCACGAATGCAATTAGTAAAGCGCCCATCAATACCCTGTATATCTCGAGTATTAATGTTGTTCCTACACCAAGTTTTTGCTGAAAATCTTGGTCGTTTTGTTTTTCTTTAATTTTATCCATGATGGATGTGCGTTTTTGTACGGTTTTTGTAGATTCGACCATTGCGGTAGCTTCTTGTGATTCGTGAGACGACATTATATAATAAAACGATATTTAAAAAATTTGTAGTTTTGTTATTTTTTCATGGTATTTGTCATTTACTCTGTATTTTTAGTATCGTTTTATCCGGATAAATGACAATATAATGTGTGAAAAAAGCCGTCGGCAGACAAAAAAAATTGAAGAAGAGAGTGGAAAAAGAGTGGAATAAAAAGAATGAGTGTAGTATCAGAGTGTTGTCGTCGTTTATCGTTGCAGGGAGTGGGTTC
>Ga0209302_10000788_pt1 | contig 18274 bp, 16 predicted proteins | sample ArcOceMetagenome_2_FD_187445 | JGI IMG/M metagenome (GOLD analysis project Ga0209302, IMG submission 187445) | Marine eukaryotic phytoplankton communities from Arctic Ocean - Arctic Ocean ARC135M Metagenome (SPAdes) (version 2) | ecosystem: Environmental > Aquatic > Marine > Oceanic | place... | reverse complement strand
CGGAGTTCAGGCACCCCGACGAATTTTTGCGAGCGTTGGCGGCGCCAGCCGCCGACGCGAGCCCCTTACCTCCGAGCGCGAAGGGCAAAGGGGCCGTCTTTGGCTTTCCAGCGTGCACAAAAAAATCTGGACTTCAGCTCGTTTTGATTCAATAGCAAATCCAATTCCGTAATCCGCAAGTTTCGAGCGCCAAGCCTTCAGCATCAGGAGTGACCCACGACGAGAGGCTCGCCGGAGGCGCTGGCGCAGAGCGCCCACGCCATCGAGGCCGAGCGCGGAGCGCGGAGGCCTCGATGGCGTCCGCCGGAGGCTGCCTGAGACCTCCGCCTCCCCGGTGATTTGCACCGCAGGTTTGTTCGCCGGTCGGAGGTTCGCTCTGCCACAGAGCGCAGGCACCTCTCACTGTCACCCCTTCGATCGCGCCTCGTAGTGCCGAGCCAAATCGATTCGGATCCCGATGACACTCATGTCCTTCCACGGCCGAGCGTCCCGTCCCCGTTGGCCTGAGTCCACTCGCCACACCAGCGCCGCTGCTGTCCACACACCTGTCACCTCCTCACCCTTGCTCCTTCTTGCGCCGCAGGCTCGCCGGCTCTTCTCTTCCCGTGGTCCTCGCACCCCGCACTGTCTCAACGGCTCTTTCGCCCGTCCACAGCTCCAAGGCGCGCCGCTGCACACGGCGTTCTCAGGGCGACCCCTCACAATGCCCTCTCTCTCATGCCTCGCCTCATCGTCGCTCCCTCATCCATCTTCTCACGCTCCGAACGTGGCACGGCTCCCCAAACAGATGGCCCGTTTTGCTCGGTGCCGCCGCAGGAAGGGCGCCTGCCTCCGGCGCGCTTCAATTTCTCGGTCTAGCTGTCGCTGCTCGGCTTCTCGCATGCGCAATGTGGAGCGCCCTCTCGCCCCCCACCCCGCGTGCTCGTGCGTGCCGTGCAACCCGCTAGCGCGTGCGCCCTCCCTCCCTGTGCGCTGCACACGCACCTCTTCGCGGCCAATTCGACACGTTGCGCAGGAGCACTCAGCGTTGCGGCCCGTTCCAGCGTTGCCGAGCTGAGTGCGAGTGGGTGCGTTGAGGCGGTGTGTAGCTGCAGCGGTTTGGTGGGCGGCCTGGGCCGGTGGAACGCTGCCGTGGCAAGGCAAGCAAGGCAATAAGGAAGTAGCCACGGGTCAGCTGGACCTCTAAAGGTTCAAGGTACGTGCAACGGGGAGTGGCGGCCGCGGGTGTAGACATTGCTATGCCGTGTCAAAAGGCTTTCGTTCTCGCGCGGCACCGCGCCTCTGCGCGTCACCGCTGCATGCTGTCCCGCCTGCCCGGCGTGGCACGGATCCAGTCAGTACGCGGCGCTGCAAACTCTCATGTAGCCGTACTAAGTGGCACTCGCTAGAACCGAGCCATCCACAACTCATTTCCCGTGAAAAAATGGGAGTTGTTGAGCTTGCGAGTCATATACAGTAACACTATGCCTCTCTCTAATATCACCTTTAAACACCCAGTATTTTGCACACACCCCTCCCGTTCTGTAGCTCATCAGCAGCTCCGTGACACCGCGCGAGCTCTGAAGTCTCGGCACGCGTGGCGCCCAGCAGCTCCACAAAGTCGCTCGCCGGGCACGAGCCCAGCGAGGTTGTGCTTGTGCCGGTCGTACGTCGACCACACACAGTGCTCTCCGGCGAGGCGTTGAGCTCGGGTCATTAATGCGCTTCGACGCATCTGGAGCTCAGCTGCGCCCCGTGCCGCTCCAAGAAAGATCTCTCAGCCGGCGCAGCGAACCGAGCGATCGTCTCGCCGAAGTCATCCAAGTCGACAGGTTTAGATCTCGTGAGCTTGCATGTCTCGCGCCGTAGCGGTCGCGGCTGCGGTCCATCTAGAGGCCGCGTGCGCTTCCCATGCGCCAGCAGCGCGACCTTGGGGAACTCCACGGAACGCGTGAACGGCCGCCTGGCGCTCGAACGACGATGCGGCTATAGCCATGGAGCCGCTTTTCGTGTGGCATAGTGTAAAGGAGCTTTACTTCAGTACCACGGCCACAGCGCGGTACCACAACGAACGCCAACCGTATCCCTCGAAGCTGGGGTTGCTGCCATCGTGGTTAGGGTTAGGGGGGGGACAAATTCCTAAATTAACTCCCGTCGGTGTGGCGGCCACACCTTCGGTTGCAGCCAAGGTGTGCCACCTCAGGGTTAGATGACGCTAAGCCCCGCCGCTGAACGCTTGGGGGTCGACCAGAGTACCGCAACCGAGGGCGACATAAGCCGCGCCTACAGGAGGCAAACGCTGCAGCTTCACCCGGACAAAAGCCCAGGCAACCCAATCCGAGCCGCGGCGGAGTTTGTGCAGCTCCAACGCGATCGGGAGAACCTCTTGCGGGCGTTTGCGGCTCGCCGACATGCTCGCCGGGTGGCCGCGACAGCGCTGCGTCGGTGGCGTCACGAGCTTTGTGGTCACGTGCACGGAAATCGCCTGCACGGATCGTGGTTGTGGAGTTGTCAGAGAGACCGGCAGCCGCCCCAGGAGCGGCTGCTGTGTATAGCGGCCACCACTACCCACGAGACATACAGCCTCGGCGGCCTAATGTGGCTATCCGCCGCTGGTTGCGTCGACTGGGCGGAGGTGCGCTAAAGTTAAGCCTATAATGTGTAGCCTCAACCTTACACGGTTATAAGTAATAAAGGTACTATCAACCTACTGACCTAACCCTGACCACTATATACTCCTATATCCTTGATCCGTTACCTTGACCTGCTCCTAATTTTAACCCTGCGCTCTCGCCACAGGCTGACTTGCCAACGCAGCTGCCAGCATCTTGCCTCCACGCCGCACCCAATCTGCCGCCTGGAGCCGCACTCGCGGAAGCTGCCAGCCCGCCTCGTCGCAGCTCTCGTCCTATGGCCGCACAGCCGGTGCGCCTGGCCGCCGCGGAGAGTGCCGATGCCCTCGCTGCCTCCACACCCACGGACCTCTGGTCTTGGGCCACGCGCGAGCACTTCAACTCGGTGGTGCGCAACTTGCCGTCTCCACGCAGAGCAGGCGGTGCTGATGATAGACTGCAAGAGGCGATCGATAGCGCCCGTATGCTACGAGAAGACGAAACGCAATTCGCCCTCTTCTTGCAGGCCGTCAAAGCTGAAGCTTCTGCGACAGTGTCAAGTCAGAGAGTTTGGACAACGAGCGAGCTGACTGCGCTAGCCTTCTACGTGTACCAGGCGACCTTTTGGTCCGGCGGTCAGAATCCTCAAGCCCTTGCGAACGCTTTCGGCTATGAAGACTTGGAAGACTCCTTGCTCGTCGCAGTAGGACTCGACTGGGCCGACTACCAGGACAGACTGACTCAGCGCGATGCTGCTCGTAGCGCTGCCTCGGGCGAGGCCTCGTCGTCGAAAAGACAGGCGCCACAACCGCAACCGCCGCGAGGATCCGGACTGACGTTGGATGAGCGCCTTGCAGCACGCCAGCTGCGAGAGTTTGAGGCTGGCGGCAGCGGTAACTGTTTCTTTCTTTCCGTGCTCCATGCTGCCAACATTTCTCATTTGACGCACTTGGAGCTTCGAGCTGCTGCCATCCATTTGTTGCGCCAGCGTCGTGACGAGTTTAGAGACCAGCTTGAAAGCCACATGTTCGTCCGTGGGCCAGAGCTGGCTAGCAGGCGGTTGCCTCTGACCGTCGATGGATACCTCAGCTACACTGCCCGCAGCGGGGTCGATGCTGATGGGTTGCTCGCTCTAGCTGTTGCCCAGCATCTGCAAGTGAACATCTACATTCACTCGGGAGGCAGCACCCTTGGCACGGACCACGACCGAACAATCACAACAAACCAACTTGGTGCCGCCACTATTCACATCGTGCACGTGCCTGATTGGCACTACCGTTCCACTGCTGCGCGGCAGGCTCCACACACAGCCGCTCGAGGCGCGGCCGCTCGAAACACAGCCACCCGGGGTGCTCGTTTCGACAATGCAGCCCGAGCCCGGGCATCTGAGCTGCATAAGCAATTGGACAAGTCCGCCCTTGATAAATCGCTCCAAAAAGCCTCCGTGCCCAACCTCAAGGCTGTTGCGGCTGCTTTGGCATGGCTCTCGGAACTTAACTGCTACTCTCGCGATTCCAAGGGGCAGGAGGCCGCTGCGCGAGACTTTGGCTCGGGAGATGAATTGTTCAAGCTGCGTGGATACTTGCCGCATATTCAACACCTACCGACTACTGCACCGCCTCCGCAGTCTGACCCGGCCTGCTGTCTCCTTGAGCTTCTGGCTGAGCTACGCCGCAGCTGCGCCCTGAGTGATAAGCATTTCCCTCGGCTTGACTCTACCCGTCTTCTCCTGTCACTGCGGTTGGTGTTATCTGGTTTGGATTTCGCAACAGCCACAACAGCCATGCAGTCACTGCATCGATCTCTATCTGGCTCTCAGCAGCATCGTCTTCTATCTGACTCACCTGGCAAGCGCGACGCTATTCGACGCATCGTGCTGGGCATTCACGCCATTCTGACGGAGCGTGGCACGTTGCCCTCACCGTGCGCGTGCGAGGCCTGTGCGCGCTTCCCGCGGCCTGCCAGCGGGCTGCTGCCGACCCTTGCCTTGGACATGTCGGCGCTAGAACAGGAGCAGACGTCGGCCTCTGCAGCGACGCTCGAGCACGAGCATCCATCAGCCACCCCAGCGTCCAGCTGCAGTCTGCCCGACGCCAAGCTCGCTGAGCGCGTGAAGAAGCGGCGTGACGAGCTGCAGCTGAGCGGTGTTCAAGTGGGCGCCCCTCGAGCTCAACTCGCCTTGCGCCTCGTGCTGGCGGGTCAGCCGCCCGAGCGTGCTGCAGCACCAGCACAGCTCAGCTCGGCCGCGCACCGGTTTGCAGTGGCGCGCGTGATGAGCGCGCTGCACGCTGTATTGACCGCAGACGGCACCATTCCCCCTTCCTGCCCCTGCACGGCCTGTGCACCCTTCCCGCGGCCTGCTGATGGGTCGCTGCCGCCCCTCGCCTTCGACATGGCGACGCTCGAGCGGGAGGCCACCCAGACAGCACCAGCCGCGGGGCCAGCCTCGTCAGCGTCCAGCACAAACGCACCTGCTTTCACACCTGCAGCGCAAGCTCACGCAGCTCAGCTGGCAGCTATGTTCGTGCGCTTTGGCGTTCGCGCCGGTGAGTTTGCAAGCTCACTCGAAACTTCCTTGGGCGCCCCTTCCTCCTGACCTGACGCCGTAAGTGTCTCGTGCCACGATGCTGGCAGGCATGCCCACACAGCTCCGTCATTTGGCCGCTGCCGTTGCTGCCCTCGAGGCCGCGACAAGCGACCAGTACCTTGATGTTAACGGCGCCGTTGACGTGTCCGCAATCATGAACGCGTTCGGCTCGAACCGACCTGGGTTAAATGCCGCCAAATCTAGCTTACAGCTGCTGTACGACGCGCTACCAGCAGAGCGCCCCGAGCATTGGCCACGGCCTCCCTTGACAGAGGATGCCGCCTCGTCCGAACAAATTCACCCATCGGCTTTTGTCCTCACCGCCGTCGACCTCTTCGAGCAGAATGAATCCAAGCACCGTGTCGACACGTGCTATGTGTGCAACGAGACTCGCCCGGTCTTTACATCTTCGCAGTTGGAGGACCGTGCGCGGCGTCCGGGCGAGGCAAAGACGGTCAAGTTGAATCCGTGGACCGTCAGACTTGCCCCGGCAGAGAACGAGTCCGACGGTTCCGACGGCAGCGATGAAGAGGAGGATTCAAACGACGGCCTCAAGCAACGAGAGAAGAAGCGCGTTGCCGGTTCCGTGGCAGACGTGCGCGCTTGCGCCAAACGAGGCATCTGCACACGCTGCCGCGACTCTCGTCGCCAGCGCAAGCGCGCCGCCAGTGGCGTCGCCTCTGCGGTTGAGGCGTCTCCCTACTCAGGCTGGAGGACGGTGGCGGCACGCGACCTTGGCCCCGGAAGCACGGCGCTGCGTCACAACGACCAGCACTTTCTGCCCGTGCCGCCCTTCCTACAACATCTCACAGCGGTTGAAGTTGCCCTGGTTTGTCGCATTAGCTGCATTCAACGGATCTTCATCCTGCGCGGTGGCATGCTGGGCTCGCGCGGACACTGCGTGTCCGTGCCGGCCAATATGAAGGTCGCGAGCAAGCGGATGCCACTGCTGCCTTCTGAAGTTGACATCGTTGTTCTCAAGAGGCGCAATGCGAAGGGCCAACTGCGCGCCTACACCGTGCAGCGCAGCAAGGTCGAGATGGCGCTCAGAGGCTTGTGTGATGGGCAGGGTGGCGGGCCGACTGAGCTACAAGTTCTACGCGCCCTCGCCGAGGAGCTCCATCTCCCCCAACGCCTGCCACTCTCTGAGCTCCGAGAGGCTGTCGATAAGCTGGTGGGGCCGGTGCGCCAGTATGACGGCCCAAGGCAGTCGGCCAAGGGCCTTTGGTTTGCTGCCTCGCGCGCCCCTAACCGGTTCTACGCGGACGTGGTCATCGACGCCGGCCGTCTCTCCGCCTTGCCCTTGGCACGGTCTGTCCCCGATTCCCTCCGCACCATTCACGTCGACGACATGCCTGAAGAGGAGGACCTTGGGCCTGCCCCGGCTCAGCATAAGATGCCAGGGACGTCGGCCACAGACCCCAATGCTGCACTGAATCGTCTCTTGGGCGTTCAACGACTCGATGACGCAGACGGTGCGGTGGACAGGGGCGAGGGGCCTGAGCCGGATGACGCGCTGCAGGCCAGCACGCATCAAGGCGGCGAGGTCTGTGCTGACGACGTGCTTGAAGAGGGGGCGGCCGTGCTCTACGAAGATCAGCCGAGCGGCAAGACTGTCAGGGTCAGGGTGTGCAAAGTGCACCATGACCACACGCCGCCGTCTTACTCCATCCGCCTTCCCTCTGGCCATGAGCGCCACACGCTGCGCGAGCGTCTCGAGAGAGAGCCTCTGGACACGAGCACCGACGTCAGTAACAATGATGCAACGAGCTGTGCCGCTGCTGCCACGGAGACGCCCATGGACGAGAGCACAGACAAGGGCAAAGCTGGGCTCGGCGGTGGCAATGGTTTCAGCACGCGAGGAGTGTTTCCCGTGGGATCGGAGCTTTCGACGCATCCACTGGATCTTCCACCAACGGAGTACGAAGCACTCGCTGCTCGTGAGCGAGCAGTTGCGCCTGAGTTGGATGAGCAGCCCTCAATTGAGTGCTATCAGTGGTTGAACGACGTACTCACGAAAGCTCGCGCTGAGGACATGCGCAAAGGGTTGAAAGACCCAAGCGTGGGTGCTTGGTCTTACCGCCGACGGGCCCAAGTCCAGCAAAGGAGGCGTGGGCTTACGGACACCTTCTCCCCGCATAAACCAGCGGAAGAAGAGCCGTGCAAGCAGCCAAAGCTACCTCCTATGATTGCCCCTGAAGAGGACGACATCAGCTCCTACTCTAGCGACGAATGCAGCCACGACGCCGTTAGCCGCGACGGCACCAACGGCGGCGACGAGAGCGATCGATCGAACGACGGTGAAGAGGAGTTGCCTCGGCGATTCAGGCCCCTCACCATTCTCGGCGGCACGTTAAATCCGCCGAACTTGTCCGTCACACCAAGCGACAAGGGCGTCGACGATGAGGACAGCGAACCGGCTGGGCCGGATCTCACCTACTCGGGCATCGCTTGCCCACGCGATCCACGCGACCTCGAGCAGGAGGTGCGGCAGGCTCTCGAGCAAATGCTCGGGGCCGGAAACGCAGATGCCGTGCGGACCGCCCTCAGCAGTGGTCGCGTTGCCGTGACAGAATGGGAGCGCGAAGAGGGCGAGGCGGTCAAAGAGTTGGCGACAGAGGGCTTCTTTGCAATGGTGGCTCCGCATGTCTTCGTCAATGGGTCGTGCGACATCACGATCCCGCAACTCGTGCGGCTAAGCCTCCACGAATGGATACGTCACATCTATTGGACCGGAGATGGGCGTGTGCCTCGCCACCGCAACCTCAAGTTCATCCTCTTCAATCTCATGCTGCGCAAGCGCGCCCTCGAGCAAGGAGGTTTCCTCGTTGCGCAGCAGCTAGATGATGCGCATCTGGGTATTGAGGCACTTCGCGCGGCGCATGAGTCCGGCGACGACAGCGTCGCTCGCAAGATCATTTCGGTGGGCGGTAACCTCATCAATACCGACACCTACTGGCGTGAGAGAAAGCGTGAGCTAGATGCGATGCACTCCTGGCGGCGTGCGCGGTACGGTGACCTGCCTGCCTACTTTCAGACCAACTCCATTGCAGAGTATCACGATCCCCACTTGCACCGTGTGCTCGCGCTGTACCTCTCCCGGACGCGGGGCGATATTGACGAGCGAGCCGGCAGCTTTGAGACCGCTCTGCACCATCTGCAGACTGACAATAGCTACCTGCGAGATGTCCTCCAAGAGTGCGGGCACATCACTACAACGTACTTTGACGCGCACGCCACCAACTACTACGCAACCGTGCTGAAAGAAGTGATGCAGTACGACGACGCGTGGTGGCGTTACGAATTCGCCAAGTCGCGCGGCGCCATCCACAGCCACGGTCTCACCAGTTCACGCATGCACCGCGCCATGACTGAGGCTGCCCAGCGTTGTGGGTGGAGCGATTGGGCTGCCGAGAGTGCACGGCTGCCGCCAGAGGAGGACGACGGAGACGAAGACGCCGCGGATGAGGCGCGGCGTGATGCCGCTGCGCAGCACCTCGCCTGCTTCCTGTGCGATGAGACTGCTTACGCGCCAGAGGCCGAAGACGCCCGCGACCTTGGGGCCATTGTGAACGAAGCCAAGAGGCCACAGCCTCACGCAGACCTCAACCTCTCAGCCACTTCTCTTCGCTGTCGTCTTACCGAGCAAGACGGCGTTCCTGTTGGCCCGGGCTTCGTCTCGCTTCACCCTGCGGGCACCATCACCCCCGGAGTGCCCAACACGTGCCGCTGGGCGCCACCGGAGGGCTCTGAACCCGAGGCTGGTCAGCCCGGTGGACCACCCAGCCATTTGCTGCGCAACCGCCTCCGTCATGCGCTCGCCGAGGGCAGCGCAGGAGTACCCGACTTCCACCGCAACCTCTGCAACCGTCTGCTTCTGCACGGCTGCTCCTCTGGTTACTGCCTGAGCAGAAAACGGGACAAAGCATCGAAGCAGAAGTGCGCGGCCGCCCCTCTCGCCCCGGCGCGAGAGCCACATGCCACAGCGGGAGGATAGCCGAGCGTGTGTGTGCTCGTGCTTGTGCGTGTGCGCAGGAAGGCAGCTTGCTATTCGTGCCGTCTTGGCTTTGGCGAGTGGGACTCAGCTACTGGTGCCAAGTATAAGGGCCTCAAGATTTCCAGCGGCAAGGTAGTGTGCACCGCAACCTGCATGCGGCCACAGTGCTCCGATGTGCCTATTACTAAGCGTCGCTCTCGTGCTATTGCTGTGCAGTTGCCCCATTCACGCCCTACGCTCGAGATGTCCTCGAAGGGGCACCCGCAATTCGAGGGGCCACGCGATCACAGGCGTCTCATTCAGCACGTCAAGACGCTCATCCTGACGTGGGTCGCCAACTGCGACACCCAGGTCGTTCTCGAGGACAATTTGCTCGGCCTGCAAAAGTATGTGTCAGCCTATGCTTGCAAGGGCGCCGCCACGACGGAGGACCTCGTTGCCATCTACAAGGTTCTCGTCAATTCCTTGGACAACAGCGCAACTGTCCGCTCACTAGCGCAGCGCCTGCTCTTGCGCACCGTTGGCATGGTTGATGTGCCTGCGGCCGCTGCAGATTACATTCTCGCCGGCGGCGCGCTGTACCATCATACACGTGTGATGCGCCGCGTCGGCCTCAGCGGGTGGCGCGTGCTGGATGTGGAGAGCGAGCGAGAGCACGGGAAGGCCACACGCGAAACGCCGCTGGATCGCTTCAAGACCGCTGCCGCCAAGAACTTAGAAAAGAAGCAAAAGCCTTCAACCCTCTGGGAGTGGGCGCAGGGCTGCAACTGCACACCTGGGGCAGGCTGCGGCTCCGACCACGCCCCTCTCTTCACAGGTGCCGTCAGTGTTCTCTAACCTCATGCACCTCACAGCCTCTGTGCCCGGCGTGGCACATTGCACACGACACACACCTTGCATTGGGCACTTGGCCCGCATCGCTCTCACACAGCTCTGTGCGTGGATCTACTATAGGCAAGCCAACCATTCCCACGTGGCCGCTCGTTGAGGAGTACGCGCTTGCCATGTTGATGATCCACCGTCGCGACTTTGGCATGATGAAGTCAATCGAAGAGCTCAAGGGCTTCACGGTCGCCGCCGCCATTGCAGCAGGTGGTGGTCCAGGCGACCGCGTGTACGCATTCCGAGCCTACGAGACCTACGTTGAAGCCTTCTACGCTTACTTCTACGGCGTGGGCTTTGCACCTGAGGACCCCGAAGATCCCGACCCCTCGAATCTGGTGTGGCATGGCGGCAACGGCCTCAACACAACGGAGCCGGCCGAGCCGTTGCATCCGGATGCGCGCCTACCGCCTCTGCAGAGCGGCGTGCCTGGTGTGGGAGGGCCGGGGCTGGTCCGCGAGCAGGTGGACGCGCTCGCTAAGCGCGTGCGCGCGGCTAGAGAGGCCAAGGCCACGCGGCCAGCGCGGCAAGCGCCTGCGGGTGCCGGGCGCGGCAACGGCAACCATTCCACTGACGAGGAGGGTGCGGACAACGACGAGGACGACGCTTCATCTGCGCGACGCTCTGCGTTGGATGGCCTCAACGATGAAGCCTCGACTGTCATCGAGAACGAGAACGAGGCTGAGGAGGCGGCGCTCGCTACAGGCGGGAGTGGGCTCGACTGGTTCTACAACTACGGCCGCGACTGCTACGGCAGCGCAGTGCCTCAGGGAGCCGCATCGTTTCTGAATGAGTTGGCTGAGAAGGTGACTGGGCTCGGCGACGACGACAAAGATTACGCGCAGCCTCCCAACAATGCGCCTCCAGACTCCCAGCAAGAGGCAGAGCCAGCACCCACGCTGCCGTCCGTTACAGGTGGCATGCTCGGCGCCAATCGGCTGCAGCAGCTGGCTATTGCTCTCAACCTCGACCACCTGCTCGAGCTTCGCGCCTACGAGACTGGGCAGCCACGCCGCTACAATGGGCAGCCGCCACAGCCCAACGCGGTGCCGCCCTCTCAACTGCCAACTCCGCTTCGCCTCCTCATCCAGGGCACGGCCGGAACGGGAAAGACGAACGTGGTAAAGGCGATCACTCGAGTGGCTTGCCGCCTTTGGCGAAGCGCCTTGGCTTGCGGCAACTGGGCCCCAACTGGCGCCGCAGCTACACTCTTGCCGTCAGGTTCGACCATCCACTCATCCGGTGCCGGGCCCAAGAATCTCTCAGACAAGGATAGGGCCGTGGCGCAGTTCGTGTCCCACCCAATGGACAGGGTGCGAAAGGAGGAGCTGAAACGCCGTCTCGCGCCTCTCAAGGTGGCCAACTTTGACGAGCGAGGCGCGCGCGCGTGCTGCGCAAAAGCCAGCGCCACCTCTGAACTGCGTGTGTTGCTGTGCAGGCATGTGGTCGCACGACATGGTGGGCTGGTGCGACCACCGGTTTGGTGAAGCCACAGGCAACACTTCAACCGGCGACGATGACAGCGAGACAATGCCCGACACGTTCGGCGCGGTCCCGTGCGTCAACTTCTTCGGCGACCTGGGACAACTCGACGCTGTCCTCGGGCAGGGGCTGCATGTCCCTCCCAAACTTAACGACGGGCCTCCAGCACAGCACGGTGTCGCGTGCATCAAAACACGCCACCAACACACACGCAACCAACATCCACACTTGGACTTGGTCTTTGCATGTACGCGACAGGTTTCAATGTGTATCGCTCCTTCAACGACTGCGTCCTCCTCGACGAGACAATGCGCCAAGGGCGGGAGGAAGCCGAGCTCCTTAGCCAACTGCTGCGCATTCGCACGGGGCACGCCACCCAAGGGGACTGGCAGCAGCTGCTCGGTCGCCTGGAGTCGCGGCAAACCGAAGGGTTCATGCGGGAGTTCTATTCCAGGTCCAACCGAGCAGTCTGTCTAGATAGAGCTCGCGCCACCCGTGCCCGCCCCTGCCCCTGCATCGTCTATGCGCACATGGACATGGTCTATCTCCTTGCGCCCACGCCTTTGTACATGGACATGGTCTATCTCCTTGCGCCCACGCCTTTGTGACCATGCGCGCGCTCAGGCGCTACATTACGCTGTACGAGACGTGGGCCCCTGCCCACCAAGAGAATCGACGGCGGCTTGCAATGCTCCACGCACCTGCCGTGATGCCTGTCCGCTCTGAGACGCAGGGCCGCCGGCCGACTGGCGAGGACAAGGACGTGTGCCAGCTACCGGAGACAGTGCTCTTGGCGCGTGGTGCACGCGTCGTGCTCACGAAGAACCAAGGTCGTGGTAAGCTCACGTGTTATGGCTTGAACAACGGTGCCATCGGTACCCTGATTGCTGTGCTCTACAAGCAAGGCGAGGGCCCCACCGCCGAGCCTGCAACGGGTCGCGTCGTTGGCTTCCCAGAGGCCGTCGTGGTGGACTTTCCGCACTACTCTGGGCCGGCGTGGGACCCGGCGCACCCTACGTGGGTACCTGTTCCGGTTAACGAGGGCTTTGACCGGCTGAAGGGCCACGGTCGCAAGGGCCTGCCGCTACGACTCGGATACGCAACAGTCGTGCACAAGGCCCAGGGCATGTCGATTGGTGACGGCAAGCCGATAGAGCGCTTGCGGCTCTGCCTTGCGAACAGCGTGAACATGGAGGCGTCGAACCTTGGCTTGCTGTACGTGGCGTTGTCGAGAGTTGAGAAGTTCATGCACTTGGTCCTGGTTGACGCGGTCGATCAGCGACGGGTGCTTTACGTGAACCAGCATCCCAGCATGCCCGGACGCCACGCAGAGGAGCGCCGGCTCCAAGCACTTTCGGCTGCCACCGTCGCTGCAGCTTTGGAGCGCGACCTCGACTACGCGGCCCTGCTGCGAGAGCACGTATGCTGGATGAGACGGCGTCCCGCCGCAGTGGCTGCCTATTGAGGTGCACGCCGATTTGGTGCCGTGGTGGCGATGGGCCGCCCCCCAGCCTCACAGCTCACACGGCACGCGGGCAATTGGTATTAGTGGCATCGGGCCGCCCCTTGAACACCGCACTGAGGTGGACGCGTCCCATCGCGTCTAGCCCCGCCTCACCACTCAGTGCCGCGTTGCACGTGCAGGCTGGATGCCACATGCGCCGACGGCATCTTCGATTTCCCGACAGCACCGGAGGCAGCGAACGGTGCCCACAGCAACGACGGTGCAGACGGTGTTGATGACCTCGCTGCTGCACTCGACTCCCTAAGCCTTACTCCGCCGCCATCACGTGAGCATCTCGTGCTGAGCACGCTCGGGCTGCTCTTCCAAGAGCTACAAGACGAGGTTTGGCCCGCCCTCCAACCCTGCGGCAGCAGACCTCCGTACGCACAATGCATTCACAAACCTGCGTTCTGGGTGCTTAGGTGCCAATAAGGTTGCTGAAGGAGAAATTGCAGAGCACCTCGCCGCGGTTCACCGATGCTGAGCTCAAGACAGGTGTGAAACCACCAAGCCCCGCTCGTGCCAACCCAAAGCCTGCCCCACCTCGAACGTGCCCGCCTGTGTCCTCGTGGCAGTGTTGAAAGAATTGGATGATGCCAATTACATCATGTACCGCGATCCTGTAATCCACAACATTTCGTAGCAGGAGTGGAGGAATCGAAAGCGTGAGTTATTTGAGTGTGTGTTTCCTTCTTTCCAACACCTAATCACATGCGCCTTTTTGTCAAGTGCGCCTTGTGTCAACACCTAATCTCGTGCGCCCTTTCTGATCGAGGCGATAGCCTCAACTCTCATGCTGATCACAGCTTGAACGGCTGAGCAGGTTTTCCCGCCCACGTGTGGCAGACCCACATGACCACTGGTGGACCTCGCGGCGATGGCTGACCCTAACCCTAACTCTAACCTGGGACTGACATGTGACATGTGCAGCAGCCCATTGTCTTCACCCCCCAAAGTTGAGTATAAGAGGCGCTGTGCGCCAGGCCGCATGTGACCAACCTTCCTGATCGATCTGGCTCAGTGAAATGTCCAGCAAGGACGGAACACGGGGAGCATTACTGACCAGTCGTCGTCAGAGCACACATGTGCCGCGAGTGGACTTCAGAAAGCTCGCAGGGGTCGAGGTGCGACGCGCGCGGCACAGGCAAGGTCGCTGCTACCATGAGTGCAAGGGCCTGAGAGCCGACCGCTTGGACAAACATTCCGTGCTCTCTCTGGACTGGGAATCGTGTGGCCCGTGACGTGCCGACAAGATGGCGGCGGTCAGCGTCGTCAACGGTGACTACGTCGCAGGCTCGTTGGCGTTAGCATGCGGTCCTTGTGCTGACAATACCTCGCAGGCTCGACGACTCCTTGGCTCGTCCGGAATTGGTCAATCGTGCCGCTTTGCTCACGCCACGGCGTGCTCACACCGTGCGCTCCCACGGCGTGCTCCCACGGCGTGCTCATACACGGCGTGCGCACAACTCAATGCCTCGCATCGCCACCGCTCGCCGCCTACACCCTCTCTTCTCTTCAGGCCTAGGCCAACCAGATCATCCCCTCGGTGCCGCAGCAGGAAGGGCGCTGGGCTACCGCCCGCGCCTCCACTGCGAGGTCCGAGGTCAACTACTTCCCCTCGGTCTCGGCCCGGCAAGCTGGTCCGAGTTCGACGTGGGCGCTCGGTGTGCCGTCCTCGCCTCGCACCCGCTCCGCCGCGCACTCTCAGCACCGATCCTGCGCACACGAAGTTCACCCACCGATGCTGCCTGCACCCATGCACAACTTACGACGTGCCTCGCTACACTTTCTAGAGGCAGGCGCGCGGACTCGAGACGGTCGATGCCGCGAAGTCGACCGTGCCGGGTCGACGATGCCGTCGACGGCGATAACTTCGGCGCCGCTGTGTCTCTCGCCACTACTGAGTGCTGTGTGTGTGTATAACTGTGTGACAGACGTGTGAGCGCAGATACCCCAGGGACGGGTCTATGTGCGCGTTCTGACTCGCGGCGGTGAAAAAAGTTTCGGCTTGCCGACGAGTGGTTCACCCGGAACAGCGAGCAACCTTGACGCAGTCCTATTAGGATCACAACGCCGCGTTGGCGATCTTTCGCAAACTCGCTGGTGCTGGCGCAAACGGCGGGGCTCTCCCTTCGTCTTCCTCTAGCGCTCAAGGCAACGTCGGGGGAGCACAATGGCGGACATTCGAACCTCTTTGGCGGCCCCTGCTCCAGCTCCGGCTCCGCAACCAACCTCTTCGGCGGCTCCCTTGCCGAGGCCGTTTGACGAGGCGAGCTCGGCAAGGATTCAGGCGGCGCTGGAGGAGCGGCTGAGCCCAGACGAGATCTCGACGCGAGACGGGCAGGGTGGCCAGAGGGTATCTTACGTGGAGGCATGGCGGATGATCGACAAGGCGCAGCGCATCTTCGGCTTCGACGGGTGGAGCTCCACCGTGCTGAACATGTCAAAGGAGTTTGAGGAGAAGAACGCGTCCACGAGCCGGTTCAGCGTGGGGTACACGTGCATGGTACGAGTCACTCTCAGGGACGGAACCTTCCATGACGACGTCGGGTTCGGCTCGACTCTCAACGAGAAGGACCGCGGCAAGGGCATCGAGAATGCTCGCAAGGAGGCGGTCTCAGACGGCATGAAGCGCGCGTTGCGCCACTTCGGCCACGGCCTCGGGCTTGGTGTCTACGACAAGGCGCACTGCAAAGAGGCCTCGGACTCCAAGAAGCGGCCCGCAGCGGTTCCGAGCGCAGTGGCGGGGCCCGCCGAGCCGAAGCGTCAGGCGACGGGTGCGCCTGGCCCCAGCTCGGATGTGCCGCCTCAGTTTCGGCATGAGCTGCCGCAGCAAGCCTGCCAGACTACGCAGCAACGCCAACCTCTGCAAGCACAAACGCAGCCACCTCCGCCGCAGCAGCCGCAGCGGCCGCCGCCGCCGCCGCAGCAGCAGCAGCAGCCGCAGCGGCCGCCGCCGCAGCAGCAGCAGCCGCCGCCGCAGCAACAACAACAGCAGCAGCAGCAGCAGCAGCGGCTGCCGCCGCCACAGCAGCAGCAGCAGCAGCCGCAGCCGCCGCAGCCGCAGCAGCAGCAGTCGCAGCAGCCGCCGCAGCGGCCGCCGCCGCAGCAGCAGCCGCAGCAGCAGCAGCCGCCGCCGCAGCAGCAGCCTCCAACCGCGCCCTGGCGGCCGGCGCCGCCGCAGCAGCATTCAGCCCAGCCACACCAGCAGCCACGCCCCGCGCCGCAGCAGATGCACCAGCAGCGGCCAGCGCTCCCGCCTTCGGGGTGCGCGCCGCCGGGCATGCAGCCGCAGGGCCAGGGGATGCAGCCGCAGGGCCAGGGGATGCAGCCGCAGGGGATGAGACCACCGGGGATGCAGCAGCCGATGCAGCCGCAGGGGATGCGACCATCAGGGATGCCTGGTGCGCCGCAGCCAAGGCCGCAGTGACGCCTGCGCACCCCAAAGGGAGCGCCCCTCGACAGCGACGGCGATCCCCACGCGTGCCTCTGTGTCGCGCCTTGGGCGGCGTCACAACTGCTTTCGTTTACAACTGCTTCTCGTCTGCTTGAGGACGTGGGTGGGCCAACGCACACACCACTTGCGTTTGCCCTTGACCTTCTCCGTGGGAGGGAGGCGGGCGGCGCCCGGGGATCGCGTGGAACCGGTAAGCTCGAAGCCGTTTACAGCCCCCCCCCCTTGTGCAAGTTCAAACGCTCGCTGGCGGGCCTTCGGTGCAATGGCTCTCGCGTATCTCGCTGCGATGGCGTCGGCCCTGGCGCCGACATCAGTGCTGAGGCCATCGCTCCGTGTCCGGCGTTCGAGAACGCTCCTTGCGCAGTATCAGCAGGGTCTCCCAGCTGGTTGGACCTCGGGCTTCGATCAGACGAGCCAGTCGACCTACTACGTGAATGACCAAACGGGCGAGTCTCAGTGGGAGCAGCCACAGACTTATGAGCAGCCACAGAGTGAGCCACAGTGGGAGCAGCCATATCAGGCTTATGAGCAGAGCAGCAGTGCCGTGCTCTGGCACATGGTGCCTTGCTCAGGTGTACGGTGTTACGTCCATAGTGGCGTTCAGCCACGGCGCTACGAGATGCGCAATGGCGACGTGCAGGTGCTGAGTCGGTTCAGTATGCTCACACAGAAGCTCACGGTGTCACGGGTGCAGGCCATCGTGCAAATCCACGACGGCATCGCCACTCTGAGCTCATGTGGCCGAGACTCAACGCTGTGGCGCGGGCGCGGCCTTCCCTGGGTGGCGCTGAACAAGGGCGACCAGGTGCCCCTCACCGACGGCGACCAGGTGAGCTTGGATTGCAAAGATCCCGAGGCAGCTGTCTACACGTGCGAGGAGCAGGCACAGGAGCAGGGTGCCATGCAGCAGGACACCTACGCGCAGCTCCCGTATCCGTGGGAGCAGCTGGCCGACCAGGAAGGAAACGTCTACTACTCCAATACGCAGACGGGAGAGTCGCAGTGGGAGCCGCCGCCGCAAGGATCCTGGTAGTAGCAGAATCTGGTCATGCTCGCCGGACTTTTAATCTCGTGGCCCCGCCTTTTGATCTCGTGCGCCCCGACTAATAACCTCATAACATGCCTCATAAGCCCGACGGGCGGGACCACGGTAGGACCTGAGTCTGTGCTGTGTCCTGTGACTGTGAGGTTAAAAGCGAGGTTGCGTCGAGAGACTGAAGATAGATAATACTACCTGAGGTAGTAACACTCTAAGTAGTAAGTTTGCGCGGCCGTTTCGTGTTTCGTGAGTCCCGTGGGACACTGCAAGTGCGCGGAGCGCGCCCCTCCGTCGCTTCTTTCCCCCTTTCTTGGTTTCAGATCTGCATTCTGCAACATGAGGGTGATATAAATAGATACGGGACGGAGGGTGCGGTGAGAGGCGGGGGTAGTAGAAGGGGACCACGGTTGAGGGCACGGCGTGCAATAAGGGGATAAGGGCGAGGCGCGTGATGAAGCGGATAGACACACTGCTTCGTGAGTCAATAATAATCCCGGGTCTGTGTAGGCGCATGTCCGTCGCAGTGGTGGGCCTTGTGTGCAGTGATCAGCTTAGCTGAGGGCTCCGAGTGTGTCGCTAGCGCGTTTACCATCGCAACTGGGAAGCACTATTGGTGACTGCGACCCTGTGCCTTCGATCTCAGCTTCGTGCACACCAGCGCTGGAAGCTGGCGATGCAAGGAGCACGGCAAGCATAAAGAGAGTGGCTGGGAGTACTCTGAGTGTACCGTGTGTG
>Ga0209302_10000787_pt1 | contig 18283 bp, 11 predicted proteins | sample ArcOceMetagenome_2_FD_187445 | JGI IMG/M metagenome (GOLD analysis project Ga0209302, IMG submission 187445) | Marine eukaryotic phytoplankton communities from Arctic Ocean - Arctic Ocean ARC135M Metagenome (SPAdes) (version 2) | ecosystem: Environmental > Aquatic > Marine > Oceanic | place... | reverse complement strand
CCGCTGCAGCCCGCTCCGCCGCTGCAGCCCGCTCCGCCGCCATCGCCTGCCCCTCCGGCGAGCGCGCGACGCACAGCGCCGCCTCCTCGGCGGTGGCGAAGCTGCCCAGGGGCACTTGCTTGCCACCACGCGTCACCTGCGCCTGATAGGGCTTGGGCTGGCCGGGCTTGCTGAGGTGCACATTGAAGTAGCCCGACTTGTTATCGGCCACCAGCAGCGTCAGCTTCTCCGCCTGCGCCTGCTGCCGCGCCTCGTCGCTCGTCAGCGGCACCGCCGCTGCAGCCCGCTTCGCCGCTGTGCCGCCTCTCGCTTCGCCGTGTGCTGTACTTAGCTTCTCGAGTCGTGTAGCGCGTGAAACCCAACCATCTATCTCTATCCCTTCCCCTAGGTGAGTGACACAGACAGACAGGCAGAGAATTACGAAGAGAGAAGAAGGGACCCATGGTGAGCTGGGTGCGCGAATGGTCGCCGGGCGCAAGGCCTTCGCAAGGGCGCGACGTCGGCTGGCTAAGCGGCGGCGCTCCCCCGTTGGCCATAGCCGGCGTCCCGGCGACCGCCTCCCCATGGGTGGGACCGCCTCAGTCAGTCCGGGCTTAGTCCGGGCGGGCGGGGGGCGCAGCAAGCGAGGTGCCGAGGTGCGCGCTGAGGCGTCAGGGGCAATGTCGCAGGACTGTCGCAAGATCTCATGTACGAGAGGATTGCACAAGGACGTCGCGTCGGCGAGCCTAGAGCCAAAGTGGTATCTCTAGGCGTGGGCGGCTACTCCGGCTAGTTTCACGATCTGGTAAAAAGGCAACGGAAAATCGGCCATGTGGAAGGGGATCACATTCCACAGGGCCGCCTGGTTATACCCAACCCATGACAACGCACGACACGCACGTCGTCATCGCGCTGGGCTCGTACGGCGCGCGCGTCGGAGGGGGGGTCTTATCTCTTATCGGGGTGCATAATGGCATGTAATGGAGGAAGTTCGCGGACATCTCTGGGCCACAAGCGAGAGAGACCGGAAAACTGGTTGTCACCAAGCGGCAGGAGCCGAAGGCAGCGCGCCGATGTTGCCCTCCGAGCGCGCCGAGACGGTAGATAGCAGTGGCGCAGGAAGCGCAAGCAGTGCGGCCGAGCCACTCCAGTCATCTGATAGCACGGTGGTGGAGATCGCGCCCGCCACTGTTCCCGAGGCCGTAGACCCGGCTATGCCTGGTGAGGAGTGCGTCATCTGCTTCGCTGAGCTCGACAGCGCCGAGCAGCAGCGGCGGCTCGAGTGTGGCCACGTGTTCCACGCCGCTTGCGTTGGCGAATGGATTGCCAAGGACGGCCGATGCCCCGTCTGCCGCCATGTGATCGACGCGCTTGTTGCCGACCGCGCGCAAGTTCGCGCCTTGCCGCCGAGCCACGGCCTGAGCCTGAGCGAGCTGGACTCTTCGCGCCTGGGCGAGCTGGGCTTGCCGGGCAGGCCTAGCACGCTGCAGGGGGACCCGCTGCACATCGGCGATGCCATCCTGCTGCTGCTGTCGCGCCGGCTGATGGTCTTTGCGACGATGGAGGCGGTGCTCTCGGTGCTGATCATGTCGTACATCGTAGACCACTTCTCCCCTGCGCTCATGCTGCTCTCGGCGTGCGTCACCTTCAGCGGCGCCAACCACTTCTCGCTGCGCGCAGTCGCCATCTGCCGCCCCGTGCTCGGCCTCAACATCATCTACCACCTGTACCTGGTCGCGAACCTCGTGCACATCAACGAGGGCACGTCCTTCGTCGATGACGGATTCGCGACGGCGCGCACCGCGCTCCTCTCGCTCGGCGGCGTCGTCGTCGTGGAGCTATTCGCCCTCAAGAAGGCCGGCCTATTCTACCTCAAGCTACGGCTGCGCAGCCCGATCGAGCTCGAGCGACTGCGGGTGTTCCGCCGTACCCAGGTTGGGTGGGTCCAGCGCTTCATCGTGCTCTTCACCTTCCTGCTCATCTGCACGCTTGTGGTCGCCAAGTACATGTGCGCAATATGAACATTTTTTGTCTGTGTTTGGATGACAGTTCGTTATAATTATTTATGAGAATGTTTCCGTCTTTTGCGATCGTCGCACAGCGGTTTTGTGCGCCTCGTTCGTGTGCTTTTCCGCTGTACTCGCTCGCGCGCTCGCAACCCCCACAAACGGGTTCTCGCGCCCGTGCTACATGTACTAGAGGTGCTTGCTGCTTGGCTCGTACTTTGTGCTCATCCCTTTGTTGTCTTAGTATCTTAAGATAAGATAAGATATCTTATCTTATCTTATCTCTTATCTAAGTATCTTAATCTTATCTTGTCGTTGACGGCCCGCTGGTCGGCCCCCCCCCCCCCCCCCCCCCCACCACAAACGGCCAGGCACTGGAGCCCAAGTGGGGCTACGCCGAGTGGGGCTACACCGAGAGAGCCCATGCCGCCGCCGCCCATCCCGGCCCCAGCGGCAGGGGCTGGGCAGATCTCAGCCTATGAGGAGGTCAAGGCTTTGGGTAAGGGCGCGTTCGGCGTGGTCTACCTCGTGCGCGAGCGTGCGACGAAGCGAAAGTGGGTGATGAAGCGCGTTGCGCTAAAGGGGATGCAGCCGCGCGAGCGCCAGTCTGCGTTCCAGGAGGCGCGCCTGCTGCAGCGGCTGCGCCACCCGCACATTTGTAGCTACCAAGACAGCTTCGTCAACAAGCCGACCAACCAGCTGTGCCTCGTCATGACCTTTTGCCCGGGCGGAGACATGCACGGCTTCGTGCAGGACCACAAGAAGCGGAACAAGCGGGTGGCCGAGGAGCAGATCGTACAATGGCTCTTGCAGCTCACGCTCGCGCTCGAGTACATCCACGACCGGCACATCATCCACCGCGACCTCAAGACGCAGAACGTATTCCTCATGGATGACAAATCACTGAAGCTCGGTGAGGCTGGCGACACGAACTAACCTCAGCCTTCACCTAGCCTCACCTCACCTGGCCTCACCTCACCTGGCCTCACCTCACCTGGCCTTCCCTCACCCCGCAGGCGACTTTGGCGTGAGCCGTGTGCTCGAGTCGCCGACCGACCTGGCGCGCACGTGCGTGGGCACGCCCTACTACATGTGCCCCGAGCTCATGCGGCGGCAGCGCTACTCCAACAAGGCGGACCTGTGGGCGCTCGGCTGCATCGTGTACGAGCTGGCCACGCTCAAGCACGCCTTCGACGCCAAGGACATGGACGGCCTCACGATGAAGATCGTGCGAGGCCGCTACCCGCCCATCTCGGCCTCGCACTACTCCAAGGAGCTGCGCTCTGTCGTCGACGAGTTGCTGCGTATGTCTCCGGCGCAGCGACCCGCGGCCGAGGCGCTGCTGCAGCGGCCGCCTCTGCGGCAGGCAATGGCCGCCATGGCGGACATTCACGCGGGCACGCCGCCGGAGCCGCCGCAGCCGTCGCAGCCGCCGGCTGCGGCGGCGTTTCAGCCGCAGCAGCCGCAGCAGCCGTCGCAGCCGCCCGTTTACGGCGCGCCCAAACCCGCGCGCTTTGCACATGCCATACACGAGGGGCCACCCGCACCGCCGGTGCCGGCACCGGCCGCTCGCGCGGCCGCGGCCGCACCGGTGCCGGCGGCGCACCGGCCGGCCGTCGCGGCACCAGCCAAGGCTCACGTCGACGCGCCCAAGCCGCCGCCCGCTGCGCCGCCCGCTGTGCCAGTGCCGCGCCGAATCTCTGCCGACGGCGGGCAGGTGCTCGACGGCGCGGCGCACCAGATGCCCGCCAACCCGCTGGGGCCGGGCGCGGGCGCACCCAACGACGCGGCGCGGCGGCGGCTGCAGCGGCAGCTGCGCGAGCTCGAGGAGCAGCGTAACGAGCTGCAGGCGCGTCGCAAGGAGCTGGGGAGGAGGCCGTCGCGGCTGGCGCGCAAGCCGCCCGTGCACGGGCACATCGTCCCGAAGGCAGCGCGCAAGCCCGGCGCGCCGCCCGTGTTCAAGCCAAGCCACGCGGCCGCCGCCGCGCGCGCGCCGCCGCCGCCCTCGATTGCGGAGGTGGCGCGCGGCGCGGGCGTGCCCCGCTCGAGCAGCGCGTGCGCGCTCGGCCCCGGCGACGCTGAGGTAGCGGCGGCGGCGCGCGAGGTGGCCGACTTCGAGGCGCGTCTCGCGAAGGCCGCGCGGCAGCGAGCAGCGCAGGCGGGAGCGCGTGGCGCAGGTGTGATCCAGGCAGGGCAGCAGGCGGGCGGGCGGGGCAGCAACCTGGAGCACCGTCCCACGGCGGCGCCCGCGCCCGCGGCTGGGAGGGTCCTGCCGAGCGCGGCGGAGAAGGCGACGGCGGCGCAGCGGGAGGTCGGTGGCGCGAAGCGCAGGTCGGAGGAGAACGGCGCGGCGCAGGCGCAGGCGCAGGCGCAGGCGCTGGACGGCCAGATCCGAGATTTCCGGCGCGACGTGGCGCCGCCGCCCGCGCAGGCGATGAGTGCGGAGGCGGAGCGGCAGATGTGGCAGCAGCACCTTGCTGCCGAGTCCGCCCAACCCGCCCCGCCTGCCCCGCCGCACCACGCCCAGCGAGCCGCCACGCCGCCCGACAACGTCAGCTTGGAGCGAGATGCCGCGAGGGTCAAGGCGGTGCGAGAGGCTGCGCTCGCAGAGGCGGACGCTGCCGCTGCCGCCTTGGCGGCCCGCCTGCAGGGCCCCCTGCAGCACCGGCCCGCTCGCCACCAGCAAGATGCACCCATCAGCTTGGGAGCTGCCCGCGGCGCCGCCCACCTCCACACGCCACTGGTGCACGCTGTGCCAGCGAACCCGGCCGCGAACCCGCTGCCCACCGGCGCCAGCGCCACGCCGAAACGCCACGCCAGCTCCAAGTCGCCCACGTCGCCGACCGAACCAACTGGCCCCGCCGCCAGCGCCTTTCCCGCCAACTTCTTCCCGAACAAGCAGAAGAAGCCGGCGTGTCCCACCTCCGCCTCCGCCTCCGCCTCCACTGCCCCCGGCCAGCCACCGCCTGCGAAGCCGCCGCCTCCGCCTCCGGTGCCGCCATCCGCGCGGAGCCCCGGGCTCGCGGGCACCAAAGACTTCAACGCAGCCACGCCGCGACCTCAGAATGTCCAAGTGGGCGCGGCAGCGGCGGCGGCGGCGGCGGCCGGACCTCGGCCTCGATCCTCGCCGCAGCCGGCACCCCGATCGCCTCGATCGTCGATCGCCTCGACCGCCTCCGCCGCCACCGTCGAGGAGGACGAGGCCGACCGGCTGTTGCGTGAGGAGACTGCCGCGCTCGGCGTCGATGCGGAGGTGGCGGCGCAGGCGCGCGAGAAGCGGATGGTGCACAAGAGCGCCGACGACCTGCTAGAGCACACGATGGCGGCGCTGCTCAACGCGCCGGCGCCGCCCTCGCCAGCGTGCGGGACGCCGGGCGGGACGCCGGCGCGCGGCTCGGGCTTCGGGCCCAAGCCCGTGCTGCAGCCGCCGATGAGCATGGACGAGTTTGAGAAGCAGCTGAGCGCGGTGCACACCGCCAAGCAGCTCATGCCCAGCTCGCGCTACGTAGGCAGCCCCAGCGGCGCGGCGGAAGAGGGCGGCGCGGCGGCCGAGGGCAGCGCGGAGGAGGCGGCAGCGGTGGAGGATGAGGCGCCTCGGCTCGAGGCGATCTGGGCTCTGGACGCGACCCTCGAGCAGACGGAGCTCTCGATCCAGCTGCTGCGGCACACGCTGGGGCGCACGCCGCTGCCCACGCCCGGTGCGGGCGGCGCGCCGCTCGGCACGCCGTTCGGCTGCGCGGCGGTCGAGGAGCGCACCGAGGGCTCCGGGCTGTTCTCGCAGCTCGAGGCCAGCCTGCCGCCGCCCCGCTACTCGGACAACCCCATCGAGCGCAAGGCGGCCGCGGCGGCCGCTGCGTCGACCGCCGCGGCGATGGCGAGCTCACTGCACGAGCACAAGGCGGCGGCCGAGGCCGAGGTGGTGGCCTACGAGGCGGCGGTTGGCAGCTTCCCCGACGGGTGGGGCGAGCAGGAGGAGGAGGAGGAGGAGGAGGAGGAGGAGGAGGAGGAGGAGGAGGAATTTTTCGGCGAGGAGGACGGGGAGGGGCGGCTCGAGGAGTACACCATGGTCGAGCCGGACGGGGCCGGGGCGGCGGCAGAGGGGAAGCACAGGATAGGGCTGGAGGCGCACACGCACGGCGGCCGAGCAGCGGTCCTGCGCCGCGAGTGCGAAACTCAACTGGGGGCCGACGTCTTCAGCGCGGTCTACGCGTACCTCAAGTCCAAGGCCGCAGACGCCTACGCTATGGACTACGACACACGCATGCGGGACGACCTGCTGGGTCTAATGGGGCCGGCGATGCTGCGATTTTGGCCCCTTGTCGACCAGCTCATCTTCTGCGAGGAGTGCGGAAACGGCAAGGCCGACGGCGATGACATTGATGACAAGTGGTAACAAAGAGTAGCGTTGTGCAGCGTTTACCGTGGGTTATGCGCTTTGTTCGGTGAGCACTGTGTGATTAAAGCCGCGCGTGGTGAGCATGCGTTTTGTAAATTAACTAACATCAAAGAAATAAAGTAAAAGACGTGCCAGCGAGATCTCGTTTGCTATCCCACCCAGTCCCACCCAGGCGTGCACCTCAAGGTCCTGAGATGTGCGCCGAGAATCCGCCTTCCGCCGCCAGCGCCGCGCCTCGGCCACGGCCTGCCGCCCCGGCCCCCGCTCTCCCCTCTCCCCGCAGCCGCACGTACGCGCGCGGGGCATACGGTGTCCCACTAGCGGTCAGCTCACACACCTCGGACATACGCCCGCAAAAGCGCCGCGCAATATATGGTTATATGCGCAAACGGTTATCGGTTTATCTCTTTATCACAGTTGACACGGTTTTTATAGAATAATCTTCATATTCAGCGTCAATCAACTAACACATGATGACACATGCTTAATAACAACTGTTCGATTTAGAACTCCAGCCATTCCAGCTCTCCACCCTCGAGTCTCGATCATGGTTCATGGCCGCACGTGAGAACCATCCGAGAGAACCATCCGCCACGGGGCGTCGTTGAAGAGCGTTCGTTGAAGAGCGTTTGTGGGTGAGCGGGCCCGCAGCTCACCAATGAGCATGGGAAAGGATCCACCCGCAAGGCGACCAAACTCGTTCTCCGTGCGATTTTCAGCGGTAATCAGGAGCAGGGGCGAGTGCACGAGGTAGCACAAGTCCGTGTCCAGGACGGGCTCAGACCTGAACGTGAGCGGGACTCCAATTCTCTCCTTCGAGAGCTTGAACAGGTCTTCGAGGAACTGGAGGTTGGTCCGGTCCGTGTGCGCAGTGCGCACCCATTTGCCGCCGGGAGCGCCAGTATATAACAAGTTGTTGCCGTAGTGCATCACAGCATTGAAGACGACGGAGCGCACGCTCTTGCTTGGCGCAGAGGCGAGGGCACGCTTCACTGACCGCACGACTTCCTCGGCCGACTCGGGCAGCATGTCGCCCATCCGTAGCGGCACAATCAGCTCATCATCCTTGGCAGGGGTGCAGTTGCCTCTGGCGGCTTCAATGAGCCCCGACAAGGTCTCCAGGCGCGCCGCCGCCTCACCGACCACGAGGAACCCCTTCCCCAAGCAGCGGCCCTGCAGCCGCTCTGTAGCCGCTCTGCAGCCACTCATCTTGCCACCCTCCTCCTGCGCCGCGTCGTAATGCGTTGTGTACGAGAAACCGGGGTGTGGCTCTGCAATGGCAGCGTTCCTTGCTTCGCAGCCGTCGTTGCATGCGGCGGGGCGGCCGTTGACCTCGCACGTCGCCGCGAGCATTTGCCGGAGCAGCGTGCCGCGGTAGACCTTCTCGCACATGATCGTGCGCGCGTCCAGTCGCGCGCGGGTGCAGCCTTTGTCGTCCTCCGCGTCGCAGTAGACGATGTCGTTGGCACGGTAGACCTCGTTACGCTCGAGCACGACGACGCCCACCGGCTGCGACGGTGTGAACAATCGCTCGTGCTCGCACGCGTCACCCTCGCCCACGGCTTGCCCGCAGTGGCCGCTCGCGGAGCGCAGCGCGGCATCTCGGCTGCAGGTGGTGCTGCACGCGCAGGCCGCAGCCGGATGCGGAGCCGAGCACTTGACGTCGCCCCCCCAGGTGGCAGGGATGCTCTCGTCGCAGGGCAGAAAGCCCGACTTACCTCCGCTGGTCTGGCAAAAGTGGCCTTGGATGCCGCCGCACTCCTTGGGCTCGTTAACGGCCCCGCTCTGTGTGCACCACGCCGCTGGCTTCGGGCAGGTGCCGTCCTCTGGCTGCTGCATCGACTTGGCCGCCGCTGCCTCGTCGCGCTCCTTTACAACGTCGATCTGGCGCTGGAACAGCCGCTCCGCCTCCCCGTAGACGAGCATATCCTCGGCGATGGCGCCTTGGATAGCCTCGCTCGCGCGAGCGTCTTCGTTGAGTCGAAGGACCGCCTCCTCCATGCTCTCGTTTGTACCCAACGGCACTTCCTCGTCGATGTGATCCTGCCCTAGCCTTGCGGCCACGCTGAACCAGTGCTGCAACCCGATGGCCTTTGTGAAGACCCCCATCGTCTCGTCGAAGCGCTCGAGCAGACCCACGGCGGTGAACATGCGCCCTAGCGTCCCAGGCACGGCGAATGCAGCGCCGGCGCTTGGCAGTCCCAAGTCGGTGACGGCAGCAGAGACGGCGTCGGCGTGATTCCCGTCACACTCACTCCCAAGAAGCGCGTTGTCCATGAGGCGGCGTGTTTCGTAGTTGCCCCAATGCCTAGCGAAGGCTTCCAGTGACGACTTGGTCCATCTCAGCAGGGGGTGGCGCTCATGCAACTCCCGCTTCTCTTCCCCAGTCGCACGTGCCATCTCCTGGTAAGAGAGGCCTGTCATGTTGGCCATGTACCCGTCACACAAAACGTCCATAGGCTGTTCCCATGTGCACCACCGGAAGGCCGATACCAGCCTCGAAGTGGGCTCACGGAAGATATGAAGCAGCGCCACTGGAGGTGGTCTTGGGCTAGGCATTGTCATGCTGCTCGGGAAGCATCCGCTGCACGCCTGGAACCCGTTGCCACACACGGAAGAGAGCGTCATCAGGCGATCCGAGGCAAAGATCGTGCACTGGCGATCCCCGGTACAATTCGTGGATCCCCACAGTGGCCTGGGTGAGCGTACACTACCCAGGTAGTCTGGGTCGCGTGGACACACTTCCCGATATGCGTCACGCAGCGTCTCGCTGCCGGCCTTCTGGCTGTGCAACACTGCAACGAATGCCTCCCGGTAGGCCTCGACGGTGAGCTTTTTCTGCGTGAAGAAGTTTGGCAGCACGTTGTCCTGCAGAGCCCACACTCCCTGCTCCCACGCGGGCGAGAGCACGCCGCACGCGCTTCGATTCACGACGCACGCAGCCCAACTGGTCGCGGCAAGGTTGCACATGTGGCCAGCGCCTTGCACCGAAGCAAAGCGCTCCTGAAGCTCGGCAACGGACAGACCGGGGAGGCGAGTCGTATTTGCGCTGTCCTTCGGTCCAGCGATTGCATCGGCCAGGCCAAGCCCTGGCGTCGACCAAGCCTCGGGGCCCAGGGCTCTGGGCGCCATGCTGGAAGGCATCGCACAAAGTTGCCTTTCTGAGCGAGTTTTTTGCCTGAAAACTCACGACGCAGAGAATTGTGCGGCAGAGAGCTCGGTCTCTATGTCCCTCCTCTTGGCCACGCCTCTTCTAGCTGCCACTCCGCGACGACAGTGGGCCGACAGGCACTTGGCGTCGAGCTCTGAAGCTCAATCGCTGCCCATGGCCCTAGCGAACGGCGGCACTGTGCAGCGAGAGCACACGTGCCTGGTGGACTCTACCAGCTCGTGCCCAGGCCTGATCGAGATCAACCGGCGCACGTGGCGCCTTGATCTCCCACCGTCTGCAAATTTGTTTCTCTATGGACCAAGCTTCATGAGTGAGATCGTCAGCAGCATCGTTACACCCAACGCGGAGGAGCTCACACCCAATATCACATCAGCTGTTTCGTATGTGCAGGAGCAGCGGCTCGGTCAGGCTGCGTCAGCAAGCTGGTCAGACTGCAACGTGCCCGGAGGTGGTGATGCGACATGCCGTCTGCGCGGTGCCTGCCGAGACGGCGTCTGTACCTACACGTTCAGAAATGGCGCACGCCTCACTGCTGTGACCAATGCGGAAGAGCTCCAGGACCCAGGCAGCCAGGCGTCAAGAGATGCCTTCGTAGAGCTGTTGCGCGCCAACAGCTTTTCGCACGTCTTCTTTATGATGCCTCATGGCCAGGAGTATTGGGTCGAGAGCGCGGCAGCGGGGCATTCTCGCAGAAACGACCCCGCACAGATCAACGATTCTCTTGGCCGCAATATGTGCCTCCCGTCTGTAGCCGGGACAGTGGCAACGTGGGACGAGTACAGCGCGTGCGTCTCCGAGTCAATCTACTGGCAGGCCGCGCACCGTCTCTTAAGAAGCGACCGCCTGACACTGGTGGTGCCGTGGATGCAGGCCGTGCCCTCAGACAGCCGCCTCTCGGGGCACGCTGTCCTGAGCACTGCGAAGACAGCCATCGGGCGCGGGTGCGGCATTTGCGACCCAGCCACGTCGAGAGGCTGCCCCACGCCGAACCCCATCTTCGGCCATCTGTTGCACCAATGCATAGTCGTATGCGAGCGCGGGAGCGCGCTCAATGCGAGCCTCGCCGCGAGGCGACCGGGCGGACCCTGCCTCGCTGGGACGGTGCCGGTCATGGCGGAACAGCTCCTGGCGGCCGCGTATCCCGAGATGGCGAGAGATCCCTCACTAGATCCGACGCGTGCATCAAGAATCGACCCTCTCGCTGCAGAGCCCATCTGGGCCGGCACTGCGGCCTCGCGCTATGCTCTCTTCTGGCGTGAGGTTGAGCTCCCAAGCAACGTGCTTGAGGCCCACATTCTCGCGACCGCGGCCCAGAGCGGCCCGAGTGAGAAGCTGTTGGGCGCCTATCGGCTTTATGTCGGCGGCGCGGCCATCGGCATTGGGCCGGGCCGCGGGGGCGCGCGCACGGCAGCGTACCCAGACGGCGGCGACGCCAACCACACGTATCTCGATGAGTACAACGTGACGGCGCTCGTGCGAGCCGCTCCCGCATCCGGCACGCTGGTGCTCGGCTTGCAGTGCTACCACGAGACGGGCGACACAAGCTCGGGCGTACTTCTCGAGCTGCGTATGCATCTCTCCAACGGGTCGACGAGCAGCGTCGGCACCTCCTCGAGCGACGGGCGGTGGCTCACCTACGATGCGACCGCGGCCTTCAATCCGACGCAATCTACTTCGAGCCAGTACGACGCCCCGCAGGAGTGGTCGCGCTCTGGACTGATGCCGGTCGGGTGGATGGAGGTCGGTTTTAAGCCGTCGGCGGCGTGGCGGCCACCCGCCTCGCGTAGAGACACCGCGAGGTCGCTGGCTGCCAGCGTGCTTTGGCCGAAGCCAACGCAGCCTCTGAGCCTCACGACGGGTGTGCGGCCGAGCTCGCTCCGCCAGCTGAACGAGACTGCTTTTTTTGCGGACTTTGGCCACGAGATGATGGGAGGGCTGACACTTCGGCTGCCCATAGATGCGTTCCCCGTGGGTACTGCTCTGCAGGTGACCCTGGGCGAAGAGCTCGTTGGCGATAGGCATACGTCGACGTCCATTCTGTACCCGATGCGCACCGGCAACAGGTACCGCAATGTGTGGACGGTCACTGTCGCTCCTCCCAGCGACGTGACCACCTTTGAGCACCACGAATACATGCTCTTCCGGTTCGCGACGGTGGAAGTGGTGTCGCCGCGCCCTCTGCCGGCGCGCAGCGGTGCGCTTGAGCTTGACTTGGCGGCGTGGCGGGTGAACTATCCGTGGCGCGACGGGGACAGCCACTTCTCGAGCAGCGACAGTACGCTCAACGCAGTGTGGCAGCTCGCAGCGGACACCCTGCGCTTCACGAGCCTGGACACTGCAACCGACAGCAACACGCGCGAGCGCCTCCCCTACGAGGCTGACGGCTACATCACCGGCCAGTCTCGGTTGGCGCTGCAAGCCGAGTTTGCTTGGCCGCGCCACTCGTGGAGGCACAACATCCTCAACCCGACTTGGCCGACCGAGTGGCGGCAAACCACGCCGCTGATGGCGCTCGCAGACTTCATGGCGACCGGCGAGATGCAGCTCTTCGCCAGCTTCAAAGGGGCGCTTGCAGTACAGACGCAACAAGCGTGCGTCAACGCGACGACGCATCTCGTCGACTTTCGTCAGTGTGCACGTCAGACAGCGGGGCTTGGCTCCAACTCACCCAACGAGCTGCGCGACCTCGTCGACTGGCCGCAGGCCTATCGCGATGACTACGTACTGACTGACGCGGCAAACACCGTCGTGAACGCCTACGCAGTCGGCGGGCTGCGAGCGCTCGCCTCGCTGAGTAACGCGAGTGGCGACGGCGAGGGTGCTGCAGCTTTGGCCGTCACCGCTGATAGCATCGAGAGCGCCGTGAACGAGCTCCTGTGGGACCCTGCCTCCGGCCTGTACCGAGATGGGCTCGACAACTCCGGCGAGCCGACGCAGCACGCGGCGTGGCACGCGTCCGTCTTCGCGGCCGCTTTCGGCCTAGTCCCGGCGGCGCGCTGGCCGCGCCTGCTGTCCTTCTTCCGTCAGCGCGGGATGGTTGGCTCCGTCTACGCTGCCTACTACTTTCTCCAAGCGTACGCAAACCCCAGCCTCAAACAGCCTTGCCCCCCCCTGTGTCCCACGCTGACGTGGGCTAGCGGTGCGTGGCAGACTCTACCAGTCGCCGGACGACAACGGGCAGCTCGCGCTCGAGATGCTTACGTCGTGCGCGAATAACTCGTGGTGCTCGATGCTGCGGCAGGGCGCGACTGCGACTATGGAGGCATGGACGACCGACGAGAAACCAAACCTGAGTTGGAGCCATCCATGGGCCAGCGCTCCCGCCAGCGCAGTCGTGTGGGGCCTCTTTGGCATTCGGGCAACCAAACCCGGCTGGGGCGGCGTCGTGGTCAAGCCGCAGCCGGGTAACCTAAGCTGGGCCACCATCCGAGTGCCGTCGCTTCGTGGGCCTGTCGAGGCCACGTTCAATCAAACCCGCTGCAGCTTCCGCTTGATGCTACGTGTGCCCGACGAGGTGCAGGCGACGGCGTGCTTGCCTCGGCTCGGTCGACCGGACACGATGGTGTGGGACGTCATAAGGGGGAAGGTGATCGACGGCTGGCGTACAGGCAACTTTGTGTGCGTGAAGGTATCGCCAGCAGGCTCGAGGTCGGTCGAGCTGGTACGCAATACCACAGGTGACTGTTGACCATGCACGGCCTCGGTAAAGCGTCGCTGTGCGCGTTGTAGTAGGTAGCAGGACCACAAGCAAGAGATCAGATAACTCGATGACATATGAGGATAATGGGATGCTAAAAAGCGGACAAGCAAACTCCGGCGCCACCACGGCGCGACCAGCTATTTTTGCCCCACTGGTGTCGCCGCGGGCGCGTGCGCGGGCTCCGATAGCGGTGACCAACGCGCGAAGTATGCGAAACCGATCGCGCTCGGCCGCCGCGTCGTGCAAGCCATTCCTTGACGCGCTTCGCGAACTCAAGCAGCAGCGGCGCAGCCTCACACAACGCAGTAGCGTTGCTGTCTGCCTGACGGGTCAGCTGCGGCTCTTCATGCTGAGCCTCCCGGGCTTGGTCAAGCACCTGCTGGCACCGCTCGCTGCAGAAGCACGTGTCGAGTTCTTCTACGTTGGCCCAGCAGACGCCTCGTTTGCCCATGGACGCAGATGGTTGCAACACGTGCCGGGGCTTCGATTGTGCTCCGTGTACTCGCCTGTGCTGCGCTGGGCCAGCCGCACGGGCGCACCGATGTACGAGGAGCTGCCAAGCCCAAACCGCAGCTCCTCGTACACCGCTCCTCGTAACCGCACCGTTGCGACTGCAGCAGCCCGCCATCACCGAGCCCAAAACAGCACAAGCGCCCTTGGGCTGTTGTCGCCCGCCGAGCTGTCATTGCCGATGTCGCCGCCCTCTTCGCTGCCCAGCCTGCGTCTCGGGGTGCGCACCGCAGGATGCAGCGAGGCCAATGCTCGTTCGCGGCTTGTACAAGCGTGGCAGGCTCGGCGCTGCCTGCAACTGGTCGAGCGCCACGAAGCTTCGCAAAGCGCGCGCCGTCGGACGCCTTGGCAGTATGACGCAATCCTGCGCGTACGGGCGGACGCGCTGCCCACGCGCAAGGTGGAGCTTCCGCCGCTGTCGTCGCTCCTGGCCCAGCCCACCTTCACCCCGCTCGATGACTGCCCAGCGCGCGGAGAGAGCCGGCTTGCAAACCACGATTTCGCGTTGCTCGGCCGGCGCGACGTCATGGCCGTTGCCCTTCGTGCTGTCGACACGCTGGATCAGCACGCACAGACGAATGGCGCCGCCCGTTCGGGGCGGCAGGGCGGCAGGCGGCCGTGCGACTTTGACGGTCTGGTGGGCGCGGCAGTGCGGCGGGCGCTTCCCGACGCCAAGTGTGTTGCCCTCCCCAGGGGCGGTTCGCCCGTGGCGTCGGTGCGTGGCAACGTGCGCGGTGGTTGCTTCTTTCTCGACATTGAGTCGCCACCAAACGACGGCCAGCCGCAGCCGAGGGTCGGCGCGCTCAGATTGGACGCTGCAGCTTCGGTCGCCTCGCAATGCCTTGGCCTTGAGGAGCAGCGCGACCCTCGCAGGCCCGGCACAGGCGCGGCGTGCGCGCCACGTGGAGGCTGGGACGGCGACTTTCGAACCGACGCCTCGCCGTGGGACGCGAGCCCTCCGAACCGAGGGGCGGGGTGAGCCCCGCGATTAAGCGGCGTGTAAGCATACAGGGGGTCGCCAAAAACTCTGCTTGGATAGAGAGAAAAAAAGATTGTTGGGTTTCTATCTATCTGCTTGGGATAGATAGATAGATAGATAGATCTCTATCTATCTATAATCTTATCTATCTCTATCTATCTGCTTGGCTTGGTTTTTCATGCTAGGTTTTTTTCTTACCTCCCAGCCGCACCGAAAGACTTTTACAAAGAAGGCATCCCCGGCGGGGGCAGCGCTCGGCCGGCGGAGCGGTGCCACTGATGCGCCTCCTGCTTGTGGCGTGTGTACCGGCCGTAGTCGGAACGCCCGGCGCGGCACTGGCATCGGTGGATGCAGCTAGAAGTGCTGCACGCGGGCTGCCGGCTGAGCGGGGCGCCGGCTCCAATGCCGCCACCTCCACGCACTTCAACTCCTATGAGTCCAGACCAAAGGGCGGCGATGGCGGAGCCGGCGGTGGTGGAGTGGGCAGCGTCGGAGTCGGCGATGGTGGAGTGGGTGGCGACCGAGCTGCCAGCAGCAGGCTGACAGCACTCCATCAGCAGCGGGCCAGCTTGCGCTACAACATTGGTGCGGGAGTCGCCGGGCAGTACGTTTTTAATCCGTGCGATGGGCTCTGGACCGCGGGCGACGTGTGCCCCGAAGTACTGGACTGCGCGGTGCAGCAGAAGATGGGCACGGGGGAGACCGTCTTTCGTGACGAGGAGAACGCTTGCAAGATCACAGGCCTGCCGGGTTGGGGGTACAACCCCTCCGTCGTGGCCGCGCCAAAGTGGCTGCGTGAGCGCGCCAAGTGGCAACTCGGTCTCTCTAACAAGGTGGCCTTCGTTGCCACATCTCGAGTGAAGGCGAGCAACAAACCGGTGGCTTGCATGAATCCAAAAGTTGTTGATTGGGACATCCGAAGGCGCGCCAACGCTACGGCATCTGATTTGATCCTGCTAGACGCGAAGTGGAACATCCTTTTCTCCATGCCGATTCGGGGCGGGCACTGCGAGGACAACCCCGAGAGCGTCCAAGACGCGCGCCTCTTTCTCGCGGGTGGCACGGAGGTGGGCAACGAGACGATCTTTGTCACATACATGACCTACAAAGGGACACGGAGCTCTGACTCCAAGCAAACCTTCGGCAGTACAGAGTGCGAAGGGCACTGGATGTCGACTCTGCGTGTCCCGCTGGGATCGAGACCGCGTACATTAGAAGCAATCGTCGGAACGAGTGCGCGTCGGCTGACGGCCGAGCGCAACGCGGGCATCGTGGTGTCACGCACTACGCGAGCGACCATGGCAGAGCTGACAAACTTCGTGCCTTCCATGTCGTGGCGTGTTTCAAACGGAGCCATGCGTTATGAAACGGCACCCGAGTCGTTCGCCGAGTCGGTGCACAACAGCATTCACCCGGTATGGGTGGAACGTTTGAGGCGCTACCTCGGCGTCGCTCACCGCCACTACTTCGACAACCCGCGCCACCTGGTGCACAGCGACGACAAGGTGCACTATGCCTTTGGCAAGCTCAAGACGAGCGATGTGCCCTTTGCGTACGGCTTCTCGTACCGCGCGATCTTCTTCACCCTGACGGAGGACCTGCGCCTCGACCGCTTCTCGAGAGAGCTCCTCCTCCCTGCCCTCGACTCGGCCAGGGCACCGCGCTCTGCCAATGGCGCCGTACAGCAGTTTGCCGAAGGCATCCAGTTCATCACCAGCGCCGTTGTTGAGCCGGACGTGGGCGTCACCCTCGTCTATGGCGTCAATGATTGTGAGGCAGCCAAGATGAGGCTGTCGTTTGAGCGGCTGGGTCAGATGCTTGAGTTTGCGCACCGTCCGAATGGCGATCAAGATCGCAACCTGGATGTCGACGAGACTATCACCAACAGTCCAGCTCAGGGCTGGCACCGCAATGCCGAGCGGGTGCTCCTCCCACAGCCGGGGCGGGGAACAGCCCCGCGAACCGATCAAAAGTCTCCAGTATATTAAATCGACATGAGAACATACTTTATCATGTTTAATAGAGGTGCAGGCCGAGCGGGGTGTTTCCCTTTGTTTGCGTTTGTGATGGAAATTTTGTAATGAAGTAGATGCCAATAACAATATTGTAATGTGTGTGGGGGCTGGGGCCGTGGGGGGCGTGCGGGGCTGGGGGCGTGCGGGGGGGGGGGTTGGGGGGCTCTCTGAGCGAGCTCTCGCTCTCGTCGGCCCCGTCTCGCGTCGCGTGAGAGCTGAGAGAGCCGCGTGAGCATGTTTGCGCGTGAGCCGGCGCGGGGGCGACGGGCGTCTGCCGTCTCGGCTCTCGGGAGACTCTCGGCGCGGCCGCGTCTCGCGCGCGCGCCGTCCAAGTGCATAGACTGCTGATCGTGACGCGGGTGGCAGCGGGAATGTTTACGATAAAATGAGTTCAGACTACCACCCCAATTGTGCCGCCATATGAGATGCTGTGTCACTACACCACTGTGTAGTTCGTGTAGAGTGCAGCCCGGCCCCGGCCGCTAGGCGCGGTTGGGCTTGTTCCGCAGGGGAAACAGAGGGGCACGCAGCGCTTGGTCGCAAGGCGGAACGAGCATGCTCGCAGACCACGCGTAAGCTTGCACCGACATCAGAAAACCTTGGTGTACACGAGGTACTGGTCAGGCCACATTCCCATGGCCGCCGCCTTTTCCTCGATATCGCGCTCGTTTGCGGTCGCCTTCCACGCTGCCAGGACGTGGTCCAGTTCCACACGCTCCATCGTGGGGAACTGATTGACGCTCCGCAAATAATCGTCCACGTACATCCCGCGTGATGCGGCAGCTGCGGTGATCTCACACTGTTTGGCGGTAGCCTTCAGGGCCGCCTGGCGGTGATCCTCGTCAATCAGGGTTTCTTTGGCGTGCTGCTGTGCGGTTGCAAACAACGCGGCGCGACGGTGATCTTCCGCAACCATTGCCTGCATCATATTACTTGTCGAGGGGTGCTCGTGGGGGTGCGGAGCCTTGACGGACCCTGATGGCGTGAGAGGGGGGGGGGCATTACCGGAGCGGCGGCGGATCTAGCCGGAGCGCGGGCGGCTCAGCCGGTACCCACCAGCCCACGGCGGCCGCGCGCCACTCACAGCACTGCCGGCGCGCGTGCGGTCGGTGTTCCACCAGAGGGGTGCTGTAGAGGTTGTATAGTGTACGATAGCGCTGTATAGCTGTATAATGTGTAGCGCTGTATAGCTGTATAGTACTGTATAGCTATGGAGGGCCGTGACGCAATGCGTGTCCGTGCATAGCGCCTTATACATCGAAATTTTGCTGTATAGTCCGCTGTTAGGCTATACATCGAAATTTTGCTGTATTAATAGCGCTATACATCCAAATGTTTACCAAATTTTGCTGGCTCGAGCGTCGGGCTGCCCGGCCGGGGCGGACGACAGGTTTGGGTAGGCCAGTGGGAGGCTCGGTGGCTGGCGGGCTCGGCTGCGGGATTGGCGGCGGGCTCGGTGGTGGGCGTGACGGCGGGTTCGGCGGCGGGTTCGGCGGCGGGTTCGGCGGCGGGTTCGGCGGCGGACG
>Ga0209302_10000785_pt1 | contig 18296 bp, 16 predicted proteins | sample ArcOceMetagenome_2_FD_187445 | JGI IMG/M metagenome (GOLD analysis project Ga0209302, IMG submission 187445) | Marine eukaryotic phytoplankton communities from Arctic Ocean - Arctic Ocean ARC135M Metagenome (SPAdes) (version 2) | ecosystem: Environmental > Aquatic > Marine > Oceanic | place... | reverse complement strand
GGTAGAAGAGCGCCTTAAATCTCGATTTGGTTGGGGACTGACGGTGGCTGTTGAGCCTCCGGAATTAGAAACTCGTGCAGCGATCTTGATCAACAAGGCTGAACAGGTGGGTATGTCCCTGTCTGAAGACGCCGCATTCTTTATTGCCCAGCGCATTCGCTCTAATGTTCGTGAGCTCGAGGGCGCGCTGAAAAGGGTAATGGCTCATGCCCAGTTCACTGGCCGGGCAATTGATATAGATTTAATTAGGGAATCCCTTAAAGACCTATTGGCACTGCAGGATAAGCTAGTTACCATAGACAATATTCAGAGGGTTGTTGCCGACTATTATAAGCTTAAGATGTCGGACCTTCTGTCTAAACGGCGCAGTCGTTCCGTGGCTCGGCCTAGGCAGGTTGCAATGTCTATTGCTAAAGAGCTGACGAACCATAGTTTGCCTGAGATTGGAGAGTCATTTGGTGGTCGCGACCACACGACGGTACTGCATGCTTGCCGCAAGGTGAAAGAGCTTGAGAGTATTGATAGAGAAGTGCAGCGCGATCTAAAGAACCTCTACAGAACGCTATCGACCTAATTTAACTGTTACCAAGTGTTGGAGAATAAAAGTTACCATGAAATTCAGCCTTTCCCGAGAAGCATTACTCAACCCCTTACAGCTTGTTGTTGGTGTTGTTGAACGCCGCCAAACTCTGCCTATTTTGTCCAATGTCTTGCTAAGTCTGCAAGGTACCCGTCTGTCATTGACCGGTACGGATCTTGAGGTTGAAATTGTTGGCTCCACGGAAGTGGGTTCTGCGGATGAGGGTGGTGAAGTTACCGTCTCGGCGCGTAAGTTTCTCGATATTTGTCGTTCGCTTCCAGAAGGAGCGCAGGTTGATTTCTCAAGTAGCGATGGCAAAGCTCAGCTCAAGAGCGGGCGCAGTAAGTTTACCTTGGCTACTCTGCCTGCCAATGAATTCCCCTCGGTTGATGAGGGCGAGAAAGGCATTGATTTCGCGGTCCAGGCCAGCATGCTCAAGGGTCTCATTGAAGCTACATCCTTTGCGATGGCTCAGCAAGACGTTAGGTATTACCTAAACGGCATGCTGTGGGAAGTGTCGACAAATAAATTGCGCGCAGTCGCCACAGACGGCCACAGAATGGCCCTATGCGACGGCGAGTGTGAAGTAGAAGTCGAGGGCACGTTAACCGCCATTCTGCCTCGTAAGGGCATTATGGAGCTTTCGCGGCTGTTGGGTGACGAGATTGTGCAAGTGGCTATGGGTGCCAACCATATTCGTATCACAGGTACTGACTACTGCTTTACGTCTAAGTTAGTTGACGGCGCATACCCAGACTATGATCGCGTGCTGCCCAAGGGTGGCGACAAGCAGGTTATTGGTGATCGCGCTGAGCTCAAGCAGGCCTTCGGTCGCACAGCTATTTTATCTAATGAAAAATATCGTGGTGTGCGTATCTTGCTATCTAATGGCGCCATCAAGATGGTAGCTAATAATCCTGAGCAAGAAGAGGCTGAAGAAGAGGTCACTGTTAACTATGCTGGTAATGACCTAGAAATTGGATTTAATGTTAGTTACCTACTGGATGTCTTGAATGTGCTTAAGGGCACTGAAATCCGGTTCACATTGTCGGATTCAAATAGCAGTGCTCTAGTCGAGGACGCTGCCGATGGCTCAGCGGTCTATGTTGTTATGCCAATGCGCCTGTAATGTTGGTTAAGATACGTACCCGTCTAGCGCCACAAACCATTAAGTACTAGGTCTAGTACTATGCACATCTCCCGGTTGGATGTTCTGCAAGTCAGAAATATTGCGAACATCCAAATCGACTGCCATCCTAGCGCCAATCTGATTTACGGAGCTAACGGAAGCGGAAAAACCAGTTTTCTTGAAGCAATATACCTTCTCGGCCGCGGCCGGTCCTTTAAACATCGTGATCTTCGTGTGGTGGTTAACCATCAGGCGGATGAGCTTGTTGTGTCTGCTCGTATCGAGCGCAGTAAGTCTGGCACTAGCCACCAGCTAGGAATCAAGCGTACTGCTCAGGGTAAATTTGAAGCCAGGTTAGATGGAAAGTCCATACAGTCTGCGGTGCAGCTGGTAGAAGAGCTACCGCTGCAACTTATTGATGCCCACAGTTTCACCTTATTAGAGGGCGGCGCGCTGCAGCGGAGGCAGTTTGTGGACTGGGGAGTGTTCCACGTGGAACATAACTACACAAACCTCTGGAGGCGGTTCCAAAAGGCGTTAAAACAGCGCAATCAACTACTCCGCCATGGTAGAATGGACGAAGATTTATTGAGCGCCTGGACGGCTGAGTTAGTGCCTCTATGCGAGCAGGTAACGGAGTTTCGCCGGCAATATATAGAACAGCTTGCGGGCATTGTACAAGAGGTGTCAGGGGCTTTTGATGGCCTTGGCGCGGTTGAGCTTGAATACTACCAAGGTTGGGCTGAAGGGCAGGAGCTTGGCGCTGTCTTGAAGGCTGGCCAGAAGCGAGATATGGCTTTAGGGACAACCAATTATGGTGCCCACAAAGCAGATGTTCGAATCAAGGTTGATGGTATTGCCGCGGCAGAGGTTCTGTCTAGAGGCCAGACAAAGCTTCTGGTCTATGCTTTGAAACTGGCTCAGGCAACGCATTACCGAAATAGGGTGGGTCAGTCTTGTGTGTTTTTACTCGACGACCTGCCTGCAGAGTTGGATTATGATCATAGGGCTCAGGTAATTGCTTGTCTTAACGGGCTAGACTGCCAGTATTTTATGACCGGCGTGGACAAGAAAGATTTTGGACTATTGGTGGAAGGGACGGCGCATCAGATGTTCCACATGGAACATGGTGCCGCATCAGAAGGTTGAATAACGGGAAAGTAAAAAGCTATGAGTGAAGAAGCAAATTATGACTCCTCAAGTATTAAGGTACTTAAGGGGCTAGATGCGGTTCGTAAGCGCCCAGGAATGTATATCGGTGACACAGATGACGGCACAGGCCTGCATCACATGGTGTTTGAAGTCGTCGATAACTCAATAGACGAGGCGCTAGCGGGCCACTGTTCTGAAATTCGTATTGTTATCCATCCCAACGAAGCCATTTCTGTCTCAGATAATGGCCGCGGAATCCCCACCGAAATGCATGACGAAGGGGTGTCTGCTGCGGAAGTCATTATGACAGTCCTCCATGCGGGCGGTAAGTTTGATGACAATAGCTATAAGGTGTCAGGCGGGCTTCATGGAGTAGGGGTATCTGTTGTAAACGCCCTATCCAAAAAAATGCGCTTAACGATTCGCCGCAATGGCAAAGTCCATGAACAAACCTATTCTCACGGTGTTCCTGACGCTCCGCTGGCAGTGGTTGGCGATACAGACGACTCGGGTACAGAAGTGTATTTTGAGCCTTCTGAGGCCACATTTACCAATATTCAGTTCCATTTTGAACAGCTGGCAAAGCGTCTTCGAGAGCTGTCGTTCCTGAATTCCGGTGTTCGTATTGTTCTTCATGATGAACGTTCAGGAAAAGAAGAAGCCTATGCCTACGAAGGTGGCTTAAGCGCCTTTGTTGAGTACCTTAATACCAACAAAAGTACTGTAAATAAGATAATGCATTTCAATTCGGACCGTGAAGACGGCACCAGTGTTGAGGTTGCACTGCAGTGGAATGATGGTTTCCAAGAAAATATCCTCTGCTATACCAATAATATCCCCCAGCGCGATGGAGGCACCCACTTAGCGGGCTTCCGCTCAGCGCTTACTCGCGGTCTTAATACCTATATCGAAAAAGAAGGCATTAACGGCAAGCAGAAAGTGGCGACTACCGGTGATGATGCCCGGGAAGGTTTAACCGGCATTGTTTCTGTGAAGGTTCCAGACCCCAAGTTTTCGTCTCAGACTAAAGATAAGTTGGTCAGCTCTGAGGTAAAAACCGCCGTAGAGCAAGAAATGGGCGAGAAATTTAGCGATTACCTGATGGAATTCCCACAGGAAGCGCGAGCTATTGTTAATAAGATGATTGATGCTGCACGCGCCCGTGAGGCGGCCCGTAAGGCCCGCGAGATGACGCGGCGTAAAGGCGCATTAGATATTGCAGGTCTGCCGGGAAAATTGGCCGACTGCCAAGAAAAAGATCCCGCTCTGTCAGAACTATACCTAGTGGAGGGAGATTCTGCTGGCGGTTCAGCCAAACAGGGTCGTGCCCGAAAGACTCAGGCGATCTTGCCCTTGAAAGGCAAGATTCTCAATGTTGAGAAAGCTCGTTTTGACAAAATGCTGTCAAGTGTTGAGGTCGGTACTCTTATCACTGCGCTGGGTTGTGGTATAGGTACTGCAGAATTCAATCTTGAAAAATTGCGCTACCACACCATTGTTATCATGACGGATGCTGATGTCGATGGGTCCCATATTCGAACTCTGTTGTTAACGTTCTTTTTTCGGCAGATGCGTGAGCTGGTAGAGAATGGCCATATCTTTATTGCTCAGCCGCCGCTCTATAAAGTGAGTAAAGGTAAGTCTGAGCAGTACGTAAAAGATGATGCTGCACTGCTGGTATACCTGACTCAAAAGGCCCTAGAAAGCGCCACTTTACATGTTAATCCTAGTGCGCCAGGTATTCAGGGCACTGCTCTGGAAAGTTTGGTCGCTAAGTTCCGGCATGTGGGGGATATTATCAATCGTATGTCTCTTGTATACCCGGTCGAGTTGCTAGAAGCGTTGGTCTATATTAGCGGCCTAGAAGGAAAACTTCTGCAAAAAAGCAGCGATCTTGAGCCCTGGTGTAGCGAACTCCAGAAAAAGCTCGAAGAAGCCGATAGCGGAACTCATCGCTATAAGGTCTCTATTAAAGAAGATAAAGAGCGCAACCTGTTTATCCCTAATATTGAGATCACCGCCCATGGCGTACCTTATTATCATAGTTTGGGGCGTGATTTCTTTGCCTCTAATGAATATGCGGCCATGGTTGAGCTAGGCAAGACGCTACAGGGCCTGATTGAAGAGGGCGCCTATGTGAAAAGAGGCGAACGTGAGCAGCCGGTTAGCAATTTCAAAGATGCGTTAGGTTGGTTGATGGCCGAGTCTCGCAGAGGCATCAGTACTCAGCGTTATAAAGGGTTGGGTGAGATGAATCCAGGACAGCTTTGGGAGACCACCATGGATCCTGAAAACCGTCGAATGCTTGTGGTGACTATTGAAGATGCGATCGCAGCGGACCAGATGTTTACGACTCTAATGGGTGATCATGTTGAGCCAAGACGTGAATTTATTGAGGCTAACGCCCTGTCTGTGGTTAATCTAGACGTCTAATAATATCTAAAAACTATGGAAATCTATTTTTCGATAGGTTTCCAGACATCTCTGTCAGTTAATCGCCGGCCCGAATTTTGGCGGCGGTTATCTGTAAGGGGTTCAAAGCGAATTTCTTCTCTGCGGTCTGGCGCAGCCCGGCGGTTTTTAGTCCGTTTCTCGAAGGGAGATGGCTTGTTGGGTTTCTTGCTGTCCATTGCTTAACGCTTCCTATATTTAATCTTGCTTAGCCTCTTAGACGCCCCCTTACTTACCAATGTCATAAAATGGCGGTGTCCTAGGGGAATAGCCTAATTGTATAGCCTAAATTGTATCGCCATTAATTAGCTTATTTTGTGCGCTAATTGGCAGTTATAGTGCGTTCTCGATCCAGGTGCGAGCCTGCTTAGTCAGCTCCCGGGCGTCGCCAGAACGGCTATCAATGGCTGGTCCAATCTGCAAATGAATGGTCCCGGGCTTCTTGATAAAGCTATCCTTTGTCCAATAATGACCTGCGTTGTGGGCAACAGGGACTATGGGCACACCAGCATTCCTGGCCAGAGCTGCACCGCTGGTCTTAAACTCACCCAGTGCCTCAGGGCTAACTCGAGTACCCTCTGGGTAAATAACGATTTTATTGCCGGCCGCGAGGCGTTTTGCCCCCTGCTTCAACACATACCGAATCGCCTTTGCCGGATTTGACCGTTTTATGGCAATAGGCTGCATGAGGGCAAGTGCCCAGCCAAAGAGCGGAATCCACATGAGCCCTCGCTTTAAAATAACGCTGGCAGGCTGGAAGAACCACTGTAGATAAAAGGTTTCCCAGGTACTTTGGTGATTACTGAGAATCAGACAGGGACCCTCTGGGACATTGTGCTGGCCGCTGACAATAATATTGATTCCACAGGTTAGCCTGAGCCATGTCATGGAAAGATGATTGCCGGTGGTTGCGATACGCTGCAACATCCGGAACGGTAAAAAGAAGAGCAGACAGGCAACCGTGCTCATTAGAATAACCAAACTTAAGAAGCCAGCATAAAATAATGCTGACCTAAGAGCCCAACCTAACAGTCTTAGCAATTCCATCTACAGACTACCTAAGTAACGCGGCTTACATGAAGCCGCTTTTGATTTACGTCTAACTGCCTCAATAAGCTCTATGGCAGTCTTGCGGATTCTACCGCCAGTCTTAATTACTTCGCCGGTGCCAGCTGAGAAATATCCGCCACATTAATAAATAAAGCTCGCAGGCTGTGCAGCAATGCAAGACGATTATTACGCACCGATTCGTCGTCTGCCATGACCATGACTTCGTCAAAAAATGCGTCTACCGGTTCTCTTAGCAAAGCCAGTTTTGTTAGCACTGCATTGTAATCACGTTGCTTATATAGGGGTGTAACCACCTTTGTCAGGCTGTCGATTTCTGCCGCTAGACGTTGCTCGGCAGCCTCTTCTAGAAGACTGTTATTAAGAGCAGCAGGAGCTTTTTCGCCCAGCTGTTTGGCTAAAATGTTTGACACTCTCTTATTGGCAGCGGCTAAGGCTACAGCGTCGGGTAGCAATGAAAACTGGTGCACTGCCTGCACTCGAGCATTGATATCCAGAGGGTTAGCCAACTCTAAGGAGGCTACTGAGGCAAATACCTCTGTGCTAATATCTTCTTCTTTATACCAAGCCTTAAAGCGCTCTAAAATGTAAGTAAGTACTTGCTCTTGCAGCTCTTCCTGAGACGTTTTGGCATCTTTAGGGATATTAAATTGCATAGCAGCAGCGCTAATAGCACTGCGCAGGTCCAGATCGATCTTGCGCTCTATAATAATACGCAATATACCCAGACTAGCGCGACGCAATGCAAACGGGTCTCTAGATCCAGACGGCTGCTGGCCGATGCTAAATATACCCACAAGGCTATCTAGGCGATCTGCCAATGCTAGGGTTGCGCCTGTCGCGGTGCTTGGAATTGTGTCTCCGGCGAAACGCGGCAGGTATTGCTCAAGAAGTGCTTCAGCGACCTCTGCGGGCTCACCGTCATTAAGTGCATAGTCGCGACCCATAGTGCCCTGCAGATCGTCAAACTCACCCACCATATCGGTGACTAAATCTGACTTACTTAACTGTGCCGCTCTACGTGCGAATCCCACATCAGCGCCAGTATCTGCTGCAAGTGTCTCAGCGAGCGCGGCTACCCGCTCAGTTTTGTCATAGACAGAACCCAGCTTGGCTTGAAAAACCACCTGCTTAAGTGACTCCCGGCGACTCTCCAGCGAGGTCTTTTTGTCATTACTATAAAAGAATGCAGCATCGGCAAGTCTTGGGCGAATCACTCGCTCATTACCACTGATAACTTGCCCAGGGTCCTTGCTTTCGATGTTAGCTACGGTAATAAACGCAGACATTAGCTTGTTATTGCTGTCCACCACATGAAAATATTTCTGGTGCTCTTTCATTGACGAAATCAACGCTTGAGCAGGCACGTCTAAAAAGTGCTCGTCAAAGCGGCCCATCAAAGGCACCGGCCACTCATTGAGTCCACTGACTTCATCGAGCAGATCTTCGTCAATCACTGCAGTGCCGTTAAGTCCGGCAGCCAGAGATTCAACACCAGTGCGAATAATATCTCGCCGAGTGGCAAAGTCCGCTATCACATGGGCTTTGTATAATTGGTCGGCGTAGGTCTGTGGCGACTCAATGGCGATTTCGCCACTGCTGTGGAAACGGTGACCGCGACTGAGATTGCTTGAGGTGATGCCTAACAAGTTTTCCACGCAGGTTTCGCCATTAAACAGCAGTACCGCCCATTGCACTGGGCGGACAAATTCTTCTTTGCTACTGCCCCAGCGCATGCGCTTGGGAATGGGTAATGCCGCCAGAGAGCTATTGATCACATCGCCCAATAGATCGCGAGTGAGGGCGCCGGTCTCGGTGCGGCGTATGCAAAGCTTATCTTGCTGGCCGTCATTATCGACATAGCTGCTTAGCTCGCTTACCGCGATACCGTTCTTGTTAGCGAAGGCCTCAGCGGCACGTGTTGGCTGACCTTCTGCATCAAAGGCGACCTTTACTGGGGGACCCCAAGCTACAATATCAGCACTGGGTGCCTGGGTATCCAAGTTTTTAATCACAACCGCAAGCCGGCGTGGTGCGGCATAGGCAACAACGTCGCCAAAGCCTAAGTTTGCGGCCTTGAATCCATCGACAATACCAGCGGTAAATGCTTTGGATAAGGCTAATAGAGCCTTAGGGGGCAGTTCTTCTGTGCCTAGCTCAACTAGAAAATCTGCACTCATTTTTTATCTCCCGCAGCACTGTGTTTGGCAATCATCTCTGCGGCTATGTCTTTATCGGCAAGGGGGAAGCCTGCGGCCATGCGGGAATCAAAATAACCCTGAGCCACGCCTCTAGCCAATGTGCGTACTCGCAAAATATAGCGCTGGCGCTCTGTCACCGAGATGGCCTTGCGTGCATCGAGCAAATTAAACGTATGAGATGCCTTCATTACCATTTCGTAGGCAGGGAGAGGCAGCTTCGCCTCGGTGAGCCTAGCAGCGTCCTTTTCGTACTGATCGAACGCCGTAAACAAAAAGTCGACGTCCGCATGTTCAAAGTTGTAGGTCGACATCTCTCGCTCGTTTTGCAAAAACACGTCGCCATAGGTGACATCGCCCTGCGGACCATGAGCCCAAACCAGATCGTAAATACTGTCGACACTTTGCAGGTACATGGCAATTCGCTCAAGACCATAGGTAATTTCGCCGGTGACGGGATAGCACTCCAAGCCACCAACCTGCTGGAAATAGGTAAACTGCGAGACTTCCATGCCGTTCAACCAGATTTCCCAGCCCAGACCCCAGGCTCCTAGGGTGGGCGACTCCCAGTTGTCTTCCACAAAGCGAACATCATGAACCAATGTATCAATACCCAAATGACGCAGTGACCCCAAATAAAGCTCTTGGAACTCAGCGGGAGATGGCTTCATCACCACCTGAAATTGGTAGTAATGTTGCAGGCGATTGGGGTTTTCACCATAGCGACCATCGGTAGGCCGTCGACTGGGCTGCACATAAGCTGCATTCCAAGCTTCAGGGCCAATAGAGCGCAAAAAAGTGGCGGGATGAAATGTGCCGGCGCCTACTTCTAAGTCGAGTGGTTGCATAACGACACAGCCCTGATCGGCCCAGTATTGCTGAAGTCTTGCTATAAGTTCCTGAAACGTATCAGGAGGAGCACAGAGATTGCTCACAAATATCACCTACAAATAATTGATGCTGCACAGAGAAGGCGCAATTATAAACCCGCCAAACGAGAAAGATAGGGCAATCCACTGGTAATAAGGTGATTAACCCGACTTGATTTCGTCAGTTATGGATATAATACTCGCTGGAGAATAATTCTTGATCAATAAGGGAGTTTGTAATGGTCCATGTAAGGCGCAGTGATAAGGTTCGCAAAGCAGTATTTCCGGTAGCGGGAATGGGCACTCGATTTTTGCCTGCCACAAAGGCAAGTCCCAAAGAAATGATGCCGGTGGTCGATAAGCCACTCATTCAATATGCAGTCGAAGAAGCCGTAGAGGCTGGTATTACAGAGTTAATCTTTGTTACCGGCAGAACCAAGCGCAGCATTGCCGATCATTTTGATAAGGCTTATGAATTAGAGCACCAGCTTGAACAGCGGGGCAAAACAGATCTGCTAGCCATAGCCCAAAATGTCGTTCCCAAAGGTGTTAGTTGTACCTATATTCGTCAGACAGAAGCACTGGGTCTCGGCCATGCCGTATCCACAGCAGCCCACTTAATAGGCGACGAACCCTTTGCGGTGCTGCTAGCCGATGATTTGATTCATCATGGTAAAGGCGCTGTAAAGCAAATGGTTGAGATCTATGAGTTTTACAAAAGCTCTGTGATCGCAGTGCAAAAAGTACCAGGGCCAGATATTTCTTCCTATGGTGTTATCAGTGGTACTAGACAGGCAGACCGTGTCTTTTTGTTGGACGAGATTGTTGAAAAGCCAGCGTTAGAAGATGCTCCATCCGATATGGGTGTGACCGGCCGTTATATTTTTACCCCACAATTGTTTACCCACCTTGCGGCACTCAAGCCCGGCGCGGGAGGTGAGTACCAACTTACCGATGCTATTCAGACATTACTCACCGAAGAACAGGTGCTCGCCTACGAATATGAGGGCACGCGCTATGACTGCGGCAGTAAGATGGGTCTGCTAAAGGCCAATATTGAATTGGGCTTAATACACAAAGAAATTGGTGAAGATCTGCGCAACTATTTAAAAAATGAGTTACTCGCCAAACTGTGAAAAATCGTCTTATCCTCTTAATCCTCAACCTGATCTCGTGGATACCTCTAGGGGTATCCAGGCAGCTTGGTCGCATTTTGGGGTATATCCTTCGCTGTGCCAATGCGGGCCCTTACCGAGTGACCAAGATTAATCTGGGGCTCTGTTATCCCGATATGGGTGCTGAGCAGATAGAGCTCCTAGCCCGGGAGCGAATGTCACAGTTCGGCCAAACCTTTTTTGAGACCCCCAAGCTATGGCGCCAATCCTCAGATTGGCTGTCTAGTAAAGTTATGGCGATTCATGGGCAGGAACATCTGCAAGCAGCGTTAGATAACCCTCGCGGCACTATCTTACTCATTCCTCATCAGGGAAGCTGGGAAGCGCTTGGCCTTTGGGTGGCGACACACACCACCATGACCGCACTTTATGAGCCACCAAAAATCGCAGAACTTGAGCGCTGGATTAAGTCCTCTCGAGAGAGATCAGGTGCCATTCTAGTGCCTACTAATGTCCGCGGCGTTGCAGCATTACTCAAAGCATTACGCAGAGGCGAGACTACCGCGATCCTTCCCGATCAGCAGCCACCCCCCGCCAGTGGTGACTTTGCACCTATTTTTGGGGTTCCGGCACAGACCATGACTCTGGTCCATAACCTAATTCAGAAGTCGGGCAGCCAGGCATTGATGTGCGCGGCACTGCGAGTTGCCGGTGGCTGGGAGCTGCACTTTATGCCCACAGAAGAGGCGATTAATAGCGCCGACCAGCAAATTAGCTTGGATGCACTGAATCGAGGCGTCGAAACCATTGTTGCTTTGGCACCGAGCCAGTATCAGTGGGAATATAAGCGCTTTCGCGCTCGTCCCGAAGGGTTTCCTTCGATCTACCCAAAGGGCAGTTAATCATTTTGCCAACTGCCAAATTTTCTGAATTCCGTTTACATCGAGAACCAGCCTGGCGGCAAATGATCTCCCTGTCCGATAGCACTGTGCCCGCGCAATGGCGCGATTGGCTGTCAGATACTGGCTCGCTTACCCGGCGGTTGGTGGATGCCTGCCAAGGTGATTTCTCGGTACAGATACTGCGGCAAGAGCTTCACAGGCCAAGGCTGTCAGAGCGACGCGCCCTCGGGTTACCTGCGCGGCGTCTGGCATTAATTCGCGAGGTAGTGCTGCTCGGTGCCGGTGTGCCCTGGGTTTACGCTCGAAGCGTTATACCTCTCACCACGTTGACCGGCCGCCTGCGCAGCCTAGCCCATCTCGATAACCGACCTCTTGGCGCGCTGCTGTTTAGCGACCCAAGTATGCGCCGGGAGCCTGTCGAAATTGCCTGTCATACTGGCAGCAACAGCCAGATGCCTATGGCGCTGGGGGACTTCCAAGATCCCATGTGGGGACGACGGTCGGTATTTCGCTTAGATAACAAACCACTGTTAGTGAGCGAGATATTCTTGCCTAGCTTTACGCCTTACAATCAACGCCTCAGCTTTGGTTATCCGCGAACAATATGACAATACCTTCTAATACACAGCCCAAAAAAGAGCCTGACAGAGAACGTAACACAGGGCCCGGGGCGCCAGCCAACAAATGGCTGCGCCTGATGCGCCTCGACCGTCCCATTGGCACCTACCTTTTATTGTGGCCAACCTATTGGGCGCTTTGGTTTGCGGCCGAGGGCATGCCTTCACTGCGCAATTTGGTTATCTTTACCTTGGGGGTTGTGGTGATGCGCGCCGCTGGCTGTGTGATCAATGATTATGCCGATCGTCATGTGGATGGCTCCGTAGAGCGTACTAAAAGCAGGCCTTTAGTGACAGGCGAAATAGCCCCGCAACAGGCACTACGCCTGTTCTTCAGTCTTTTAGCCTTAGCTTTAATACTCGTATTGTTAACCAATATTATGACTATCGTACTTTCTGTGGGCGGACTGCTATTAGCCGCTACTTATCCATTTTTAAAGCGAGTAACCCACTTGCCTCAGGTTGGTTTAGGCGCAGCTTGGGCCTGGGCGGTACCAATGGCCTTTGCGGCACAACAGCAGGCGTTACCGCCAGCCCTATGGTTAATTTTTGCTGCTGTTATTCTCTGGACTGTCGCCTTTGATACCTATTATGCGATGGTCGATCGTGAGGATGATTTGCGCATAGGCATTAAGTCGACCGCCATATTATTTGGTCGTCATGACCTGTTAATTATCGGCTTGCTGCAGCTTGCAGCCTTAGCATTGCTGCTGATGGCGGGAATACAGTTCGGGCGAGGGACTTTATACATTGTGGGATTAGGTGTTGCCGCCGCCCTTTTTGTACGACAACATTTTCAGGCGAGAAGCCGCGAGCGAGAAGGGTGCTTTAAAGCCTTTTTAAACAATCATGTTGTTGGCGCAGTGATTTTTATTGGCTTGGCGCTCGACTACCTATAAACCTCTATCCAATTACCACGCTTTTTAAGCTTGCCGGCCGCAACCTCAATAATAGGTTTGCCTCTGGAGTTTTGTGTTTCCAGACTCTCGTCGACAGGGACGTCGACGCGAAGCCCCCATGGATGGGTTCACGGCGTGTCTGGAAACACAAAACTCCAGAGGTGGACCGGGTTAAGAGCTCCTAAGTTAAGCCATCCCTTACTAGATTTTTTGCCAAACCAGAAGGCGGTTGTTAGCAGGCATGGAGTGGTCATCCAAAAGCACCAGCCCAGCCTCAAGAGCCAGTCGATTAATATCGTGAAATTCTCTGATACCCATATGGGCTGCCTGTTGGCGTAGGTTGCGGTCAAACTGAATATTGCTCGGGGCAGTGATAATACCGCTGTAACTCATGGGTCCATAGAGGCAAAAAATACCATTGGACTGCAGATGCTGCCCTACTAAAGCGATCATATTGACCACAGCGTCCCAGGGCATAATATGTGCTGTATTTGCCGAGTAAATACCATCGTAGCTGCACTCAGGCCAATGGTTTTCTAGCATATTTAGCGCAATAGGCGCCTGCAGGTTGGCAGAGGGATAGGCGTCTAACCAGAGATTGATGCCCCGATGATTACCTTCTAGGTCACTGGTTTGCCATTGCAGGTGGGGAAGCTGTTTTGCGAACCAAACTGAGTGCTGGCCGGTGCCGGAGCCAATTTCAAGGACACTGGTCTTGTCTGCTAGCAGGGGTTCAAGCACCGCAAAAATAGGTTGTCGGTTATTCTCGCAAGCTTGGGAAAACGGCTTATCCATAAGCTGAGGGACCTACGTTTGGTCGCGGGTAAAAACCCATTTATCCGCATCACTCATGGCTGAGTTATAGCTATAGCCATCGGTATCAAAGCGTTTAATCTTCTCTACGTCAGTAATTTTGTTTTTGATAATAAACGCGCTCATCAGGCCCCTAGCTTTTTTGGCAAAAAAGCTAATGATCTTAAATTTACCGCCTTTCATGTCCATGAATACCGGCGTCACGATGCGGCCCTGCACCTTCTTAGGTTGCACAGATTTAAAATATTCATTGGAGGCAAGGTTTAACAGCACGGCGCTAGATGATGCCGCCAGCAGCTTGTTAATTTCTTTGGTAATAATGTCGCCCCAAAACTGATACAAATCAGTGCCTCGGTCATTGGCAAATTTAGTGCCCATCTCCAAGCGGTAGGGTTGCATAAGATCCAGTGGCCGCAGCAGGCCATAAAGCCCAGAAAGAATACGCAAATTGTCCTGAGCCCAGGCCAGCTGCTTGTCGGTCATGTTATCGGCGTCGAGCCCTTGGTAAACATCGCCTTTAAAAGCCAGCACTGCGGGGCGTGCATTTTCGGGGGTAAACGGCGTCTGCCATTCTTGAAATCGCTCATAGTTGAGTGCGCCCAACTTATCACTCAGACCCATCAGGGCACAGACACCATCGGGTGACAGGGTTTTTAACCCGGTGAGCAATTCTTGGGAGTGGCTGAGAAGTTCAGGCTGGCTATGGTTTTTAGCTGCTGCTGAGCTGCTGTAGTCGAGCTTTTTCGCGGGAGAAATAACAGTCAACATCATTTAAATTCGCCGTGGTGTGGAAATCTAGTGCATTTAGTGCTGTCATTATAGCAACCTATGGACGTTACATTGAATCAAGGAGTAATAAAATGCAGCACCGCCTAAAGTTTTTTTACGCAGTAACCCTAGCCACGGTTTTATCGGTTGCTGGCTGTGCCGTTAACCCAGTTACGGGTAAAAACGAGCTCTCACTTATCTCCCCCGCCCAGGAAATTGCTATGGGCGAAAAAAACTACCAGCCCTCAAGACAGTCACAGGGTGGCGACTATTATCTAGACCCTACATTACAGGCCTATGTTAAGTCCGTGGGTGAGCGGCTTGCAGCTGTGAGTGATCGGCCAGATCTACCTTACGAGTTTGTGGTGCTCAATAATTCTGTGCCCAATGCCTGGGCTATGCCCGGCGGCAAAATTGCCATTAACCGTGGCCTACTGGGCTATTTAGAAGACGAGTCACAATTAGCGGCAGTACTAGCCCATGAGATTGTTCATGCTGCAGCCCGCCACGGCGCATCACAAATGAGTCGCGGAACACTGGCTAATATTGGGCTAGCGGCTGTTGCCGTAGGTACTCAAGGGCGGGACGGTGGTCAGCTTTACGGTATGGCCTCGCAGCTAGGTGCCGCGGCTTGGATGGCCAAATACGGGCGCGACGATGAATTGGAGTCTGACTTTTACGGTATGGACTATATGGCTAGGGCAGGCTACGAGCCTCAGGGCGCCGTTGAGTTGCAGCGTACCTTTGTGAAACTTAGCGAAGGCCGACAGACAGATTTTTTAAGCGGCTTGTTTGCCAGTCACCCACCATCACAGCGTCGTGTTGAAGCCAATATTGCCAAGGCTAAAGAACTCCCCAAGGGCCAGCGATACACCAAGCGCTATCAAGCAGCCATTGCGCAGCTAAATAAAGACTCCCGAGCCTACAAAGCTGAGGCAGAGGCCTTGGCTGCGCTTAACAAAAAGCAGGGCAAGGAGGCTTTGGTGGCCCTAGACAAAGCGGTCGCCCTGCAACCCAGAGAGGGTTCCTTTTGGGAATTGCGGGGTCATGCCTGGAAGCTGGTGGATAACTTGGCCAATGCAGATCAGGCATTTACTACCGCGATTAGTAAAAACCCAGACTACTTTAGCCCCTATCTAGCGCGGGGAGTCCTGCGTCACGAGCGCGGCCAAAAGAGCCGCGGCTTAGCGGACATCAAGCGCAGCTATGAGCTTTTGCCCACCCCAGCGGCCAGTTATTATCTTGGTGAACAGGCCATGGTGGCACGGCAGTACTCCCAGGCATCCCAGTATTTTAACCAGGCAACGCAGGGCGGCGGCGAGTTAAGTGCCCGCGCTCAGCAGCAGCTCGGAGCAATACAACTTAGGTTAAAGCCCGAGAGTTTTATCCAGACGCAGCTACTGTTGTCGGACCGCCGTGAATTGCTGGTGCGAACCTCCAATAAAAGTCCTGTGACCATGAGCGGCATACAACTGCGGCTGACCATTGGTGGTCAGGCTCAAATACTGCGACTGCCCCAGCCCCTAGGTTCAGGCCAGACTGCCACCCTGAGTACCGGCATCGGCCCCATTGAAGACGCTAGTTCGGGTTACCGAATCGAAGCGGTTGCAGCCGTGCCAACCCAATAGACATAAATAAAGGACATTAGAGATTAATAAAGAAATGCGCCAGAAGCTTTAATTGCGATAGTGGTCGGGGACGTCATACAATAGCTATATGCGATAGCGAATAATGACTCTCGAGAGATACGCCTATGACTGATCACAATGAAAAGCCCCCCTGCGCATTTTGTCGCCGTCTGCGATTTATTGCGATGATGTTCGTGATGATAATGGGTCTGGCACTTTCCAGGCCTGAGCTGTCTTTTCTTCGGGGCATAGATTTAACCCTGGTTGCAGCCTACGTTTTTGGTGCCGCTTTTGTGGTGCTGCTGCTCTGGAAGGCGTATCAGGAGCGGGGGGCTAAAGACCATGACGAATTCTCAGAGCCAAACCCCTAACTGCTGGGGCTGTCGCTACTTCAAGATCACCCACGAGCAAGGCAGGCCCTACGCCTGTGAAGCCATGGGTTTTAAATCTAAGCTTTTACCCTGTTTACAGGTCATTCAAATAGAAGGTAATCCCTGCCGAAGTTTCATGTCTAAGCCAAAACCCCTGTCCTAGCCTCCCGCTAATCGAACCGCTCGTTAAAGCTAGGCTTTCTATGCGCAACCGAATAGCCTACTATTGCGCAGCTACTTGCAATGGAGGCGCATTGAGTTACAACAGGCGAATAGCAACAAGTGCACAGCTAAAAGACGCGGCGCGTTATACAAATGGCGCAGCCATAAATAAAGAGCGTCTCAAAAGCTAAACAAAACCAAAGAACTGACGATGTTTAAATAATGGAGATTCGCCCAGGTGAATTTCCTCCCTTTTTCTATGCTGTTTTGTGGACTGAGAGAGCCACCAAAAACAGTAGCTTTAACTTTTAGGAGTCACAATGGATATTGCAACTATTCTCGGCCTGTTCGGAGCGCTCGCAGCAATAAGCTTGGCGGTTCGAGATCCCAGCGTTCTTATTAGTGCGGAGTCGCTTTATCTGGTGGGGCTCGGGACATTTGCTGTAACTCTTTTCCGCTCTACCCTAGGCGAATTTTTAAATATGTTTGTCGTCTCGATCAAAATGTTCCGCTACAAAATGGACAAGCCAGAAGATCTAATCGATCGCTTGGTAGAACTAGCGGGCATCGCTCGTAAAGACGGCATGATCGCCCTAGAAAATGAAGAGATCCCTAATCGATTTCTGGCCAAAGGTATCAGTGCTCTCGTGGATGGCAACGAAGCCGGCTTCATTCGCAGCTCCCTAGAGCGCGATATGTACATGACATCAAAGCGTCATGAATCAGGAAGAGGAACACTGCAGGCTGCGGGCGATATCGCGCCATCCATGGGTATGATCGGAACGCTGATCGGTTTGGTTAATCTATTGCAGAATATGTCATCTGATCCCGACGGCATTGGACCCGCAATGGCCTTGGCCCTGCTAACAACACTGTATGGATCGCTGCTAGCCAACATTTTCTTTATACCCATGGCTATGAAACTTGAGAACCATGCCAAGAACGAAGAGGTCAACAGTGAGCTCATTATTGAGGGCGTACTGTTTATTCAGGGCGGCGGTAACCCAAGACTGTTGGGCGATCTATTATCGGCATTCTTGAATCCCAAGAAAAACAAAAAGCGCGCCAATGCGGAGCCCGCTGCGGCGGACTAAGAATAGCGATTAATGCTATGGCAAAACTACGAGCGTTCAGTCATCAACTGGCAGTGCCTGTCACTGCCCTGGTGCTAGCTCGTGGCTGAAGAAGAACAGCAAAAAAGGAAAACCACCTGCCCTCCATGCAAAAAATTTGCACCGGCATGGATGACGACCTTCGCCGATATGGCGACGCTATTAATGGCGTTTTTTGCTCTGCTGTACAACTTTGCCAGTATGGATGTGGGAGAGCGAGCTAAGGCAATGGGCTCTCTAAACGCAGCCTTTGGTGCCACTGTTATTACTCCCATGATTGAAATCCCCATCTCTACAACGCTTATGGTGTCATCAGATGCCAGTGATACAGAGACCGATCTAAAACTTAAAAACCTAAGCCCAGAAGAATTGGCGGCTCTGCGTGCAGACCAGACTTTCGCTGCACTGCAAGAGAGCCTGGCTAAAGAAATAAAAGAAGGCGCGGTGATACTGCGCAAAACC
>Ga0209302_10000782_pt1 | contig 18355 bp, 20 predicted proteins | sample ArcOceMetagenome_2_FD_187445 | JGI IMG/M metagenome (GOLD analysis project Ga0209302, IMG submission 187445) | Marine eukaryotic phytoplankton communities from Arctic Ocean - Arctic Ocean ARC135M Metagenome (SPAdes) (version 2) | ecosystem: Environmental > Aquatic > Marine > Oceanic | place... | reverse complement strand
CTGTTTTGGTTAATATTAATGGGATGGTTGGCGTCCGCGATTGTCAGTATCTGGATGATCTATCGTATTATCAAGGGAGCTTTGTACCTCAATGACGATAAGGCTATTATTTTTTAATGTGCTGTTGTAGTTCTGTCGAAAGGTAGCAGGGAAAAGGATAAATAATGCGAGAGTACCACCATGTTGTTGACGGTCAGACGGTCGATCTGCCGTTGGGCAAGGTAGTCTGTGTGGGGCGCAATTATGCTGCCCACGTGCGCGAACTCAATAATCCGGTGCCGACTGAACCAGTTTTGTTTATTAAGCCCAATACGGCACTGGTAAGTCTTGCGCAACCGATCATGATCCCAATCCACCTAGGGGTCTGTCATTTTGAAACAGAAATGAGCCTTTTAATCGGTGAGCGGCTGATTGATTGCACCGAAAAGCAGGCAGAAAGTGCGATCCTCGGTGTGGGTATCGGCCTCGACTTAACCCTGCGTGATCTGCAAACCAGGTTAAAAGATAGTAGCCTGCCCTGGGAAAAAGCCAAGGCTTTTGACGGCTCCTGCCCCATGTCGGCATTCGTCAGTCCAGACAAGCTTGGAGACCTGCAGTGTCAGCAGATTCAGTTGCACCAGAACCAGCAATTGCGGCAGGATGGCAATAGTGCTGATATGTTGACACGAGTGATACCGCTATTGGTTTATATCAGCCAGTTTTTCACCTTGCTACCGGGTGATCTGGTGCTGACTGGAACACCAGAAGGCGTCGGACCGCTTGCGGTTGGAGACGAGCTTGAGCTATGTCTGTCCGGAGTCATTCATTGTAAGACTGAGGTCTTCGCAAAAAATAAGGCTCTCCTATGAGCATGATCAAGGGTATCTATAAGCATTATAAAGGTAATCTCTACGAGGTGATCGATGTGGCCAAACACAGTGAAACAGAAGAAGAACATGTGGTCTATCGAACCCTTTATGGCGACTACAGCCTATGGGTGCGCCCCCTGGCAATGTTTATTGAAACCGTCGAACTAGACGGGCAACAGGTTGCGCGTTTTGAGTATGTTGAAGACGCTGACTAATGGTCTTTATTTCAAGCACTATTTCAATTCCTGAGGGAGAAATCGAGCTGACAGCGATTAGGGCGCAGGGTCCTGGAGGTCAGAATGTTAATAAGGTGTCGTCGGCGATCCATTTACGCTTTGATATTCCGGCCTCATCGTTGTCCGCGTTGGTTAAATCGCGGCTTCATAAGCTCAGTGATCAGCGTATCTCCAAGGAGGGTATTGTGGTTATTAAGGCGCAGCGTTACCGTAGTCAGGACAAGAATCGTGTCGAGGCCCTGCAGCGGTTGCAGGAGATGGTGCAGTCGGCGATGTTTACGCCAAAGACTCGGCGGCCCACAAGGCCGACCAAAGGGTCGCAACTGAGGCGTATGGATAAGAAAACGCAGCAGGGACAGAAGAAAGACAGACGCTCAAAACCCGGCCTTGATTAGGTCCTTTAAAAGCTCAATGCGGATTATTCAATGACCGAAACTCGTAGCCATCCCTTCGAAGCGCTAGGCCCCGATTTATTGATCGATGCGGTTGAGAGCCAGGGCTTTGTTTCCGATGGGCGCTTTCTGGCGCTAAATAGCTATGAAAACCGCGTTTACCAAATCGGTATTGAAGACCAAGCGCCAATGATCGCCAAGTTTTATCGACCCGAACGCTGGACTAATGAGCAGATTCATGAGGAGCACGAGTACTGCTTTCAGCTGATGGAGCAAGAGCTACCGGTGGTTTGTCCCTGGGTGAATTCCCGGAGTGACAGCCTGCACAACTATGGTGATTTCAGGTTTGCACTGTATGAACGTAAGGGCGGCCATGCCCCCGAATTGGACAATCTCGACAATCTTTTCATTCTGGGCCGCGTGCTGGGACGGTTTCACGGTATAGGGGCGATGCAGGCGTTTAAGCATAGGCCGACCCTGCGTGTTGAAAACTTTGGCTGGCAGTCCTATCGACTAATTAGCGAGCAGTTTATGCCTAAAGAGCTGTTGCCAGCTTACGACTCGCTAGCCTTAGATGTCCTTAAAAAAGTTGATCAGCTACTGGAAGACTATGGGCCAATCAATAATATTCGTGTCCACGGTGACTGTCATTCTGGCAATATTCTTTGGCGTGATGACTACCCGCATTTTGTCGACTTTGACGATGCGCGCATGGCGCCAGCGATTCAGGATCTTTGGATGTTGCTGTCGGGAGATCGTCAGGAACAGACATTACAGATGGCAGAGCTAATCGAGGGCTACAATGACTTCTATGATTTTGACTACCGCGAGCTGCGGCTAATTGAGGTGTTCCGGACCCTGCGAATTATGCACCACAGCGCCTGGATCGCCAGACGCTGGACCGATCCGGCATTTCCGCGAGCGTTTACTTGGTTCAACTCGCCGCGTTATTGGAGTGACCATATTCTGATGTTGCGCGAACAGTTGGCTGCCCTCAATGAGCCTCCGTTGCAAGTTCGCCTCTGAGCTTAATGAGTTTACCAGCTGTAATTTACGCCGATGGTTAGCTGGCTATCCCGGGCTTTAGTGCCCAGAGCGGGTTTATTGTCGTAAAGCCACTCAAGCTTTAGCTCGGTAAATAGGTTTTCCATTAAGGGAGTTTTGAGGCCCAAATCGGCCTTCAGCTCTGAATCATCGACGTCAGAGACTGAGACCAGTAGTCTGTGGCTATGAAATAGTTCTACGCTTTGCACCAGTATTTTGCGGTAGTCTGCTGACCAGCTCCATGTAAGCCGGCTATCTGAGCTCTGATCATTATACTCTTCACTGATCCAGAGAAAACCGGATTCCGCCGATAGCGCGCTAGCGTCGGTGTCCCATAATTGGCGGCCGATGGCGCTACCAACAGAATAATATTGGTCTATGGCGCGACTATCATTGGCGCCCCATGTCGCACCATTTTTCCAAAACCATTTCTCACGAAAGAAAAAGTCAAGGCCATAACCGACATGATGCTCTTCACTGGCAGCAGACCCGTCTAGGCTGTGACTCTCATAATTAATCGCGGCGTCATGGCGATAATCGCCCGCACGCCATTCAACGGCAGTTCCAATGTCCCAATCCTCGCGCTCTTCGTTGCCACTGGCATAGGCTCCGGTGACAGATAGTTCGCCTCTGAGACCATGGCTCAATGAAGACACAGCAGCAGTGACTTCGGGCATCGTCGACGAAGAGAAAAGTGGCTCTCCATCAATAGAGACTACCCGTTTAAGGGCGATAGTTAACTCACCAAAATTATCTGACAGCCAAATCAAGTGACTGTCGGTCTGCGCAACGGTTGTACCCTGCAAGACGTCGCCATTGACGAGCGCTAACTCGTCGGCTTGTAGCAGCGCGGCAGGCAGAAGAATTGCGCCTAATATTATGGCGCGAGGGGTGTTTTGCATGATTTTCTCATCAAGTTAAAAGACATGGCGGGCCAAGAGTGCCGCCCAGTTTACACAATTACTCAAAATGGTCATTACCTGTCGAAAATTACTCTATCTTTACAGGCTATTATCAGTAAAATACCGCCAAACCAAAAGTCTGACCGAGGTTCGGCGGTTATTGAAGATTTTAGCTATTACTAGTCACTGGAGAATACAATGAGCGACCTTCCTACGGAATTAAAATACGCCAGCAGCCACGAGTGGGCTCGCTTGGAAAGTGACGGCACTGCTGTTGTTGGGATTACCGATCATGCTCAGGCAGCACTTGGTGATATTGTTTATATTGAGCTGCCAGAAGTAGGTGCGACGCTTGATGCGGGTTCTGAAATCGCGGTCGTTGAGTCGGTCAAAGCGGCGTCCGATATTTACTCGCCACTGAGTGGCGAAGTGATTGAGATCAATCCAGTACTTGAAGATGAGCCTGGAACGGTGAATCTGTCGCCCTATGCCGACGGTTGGTTCTTTCGGGTCAAGCTGTCTGAAGTCAGTGAGCTGGAGGATATGATGGATGCCTCGGATTACCAATCGATGGTCGATGAGTCCTAGTAGCCGGCTCTGATTAAAAGAAAAGCCTTAGCGGTTACTAAGGCTTTTTTACAGGCAGGCCTTAGGCTCGTGCTCATCGGGTTACTTTTAAGCACAAACTATCTTTACGCGCTCTAATAATACCCTACCTTAATGAGATGATATCCCAGCCGCGATTGACGGCTTCTGCGCCCAGTTGTGGGTCCGGATCTACAGCGACAGGATGGGTCACTTGTAACAGCAGTGGCATATCATTGATGGAGTCAGAATAAAAATAGCTACCGTCTAAGGTCTCATTATTTTCACGCAGCCATACATCTAAACATTTAACCTTGCCCTCTTGATAGGTGGGTATGCCAACAATTCTTCCAGTATAAACACCATCAATAATCTCCGGCTCTGTGGCAAGAATCTCACTAAGCCCCAAGGACTGGCAGATGGGCTCTACAATAAAGCGGTTTGTCGAGGTGATAACTAGCAGCCGATCGCCGTCAGCGCGATGCTTCTCAATAAGCCGGTCGGCGAGGGCCAGCCTCATAGGCGCGATCATCTGCTCCATAAATTCAAGGTGAAGTGTTTTTAGGTCTGAGGCCGATAGAGTCGCTAGCGGCGCAAGAGAGAACTTGAGGTAGGCGTGAATATCTAAGCAACCGGCTTCGTAGTCCGCATAAAAGCGATCATTCATGGTTTGATAATGGCTCTGATCCACCCGTCCTTGCGCCACCAAAAACTGACCCCAACTGTGGTCGCTATCACCAGCAATCAATGTGTTATCTAGATCAAAAATCGCCAGGGCCATCAGTATTCCAGTTTCAATGAAAAGTGTAATAAAACTCAGGTGCAGGATAGCGATGATGTAAGATAGGCTCAAGAGAAAATTACTGTCCGTACCCGGCAGTGAAATAATAAGGCAAATTAAATAATTTAAAGTTGGAATAATGCCATGGTTGATAAGGATGGATTTCGCTCCAACGTGGCTATCGTCATCAGTAATGGGATGGGGAAGTTGTTTTGGGCTAAGCGGTTGGGTCAGAATGCCTGGCAGTTCCCTCAGGGCGGCGTGAGTCAGGGCGAAACTGCTGAGCAGACACTCTACCGGGAGCTGTATGAAGAGGTGGGGCTGGAATCCAAAGATGTAAAGATCATTCAGCGCAGTAAAAAATGGCTGCGCTATCATATCCCGCCAAAGATGCAGCGAAGGCATTCCAAGCCATTGTGTATTGGCCAAAAACAAAAATGGTTTTATCTTGAGTTGACCGGAGAGGCCTCCGCAGTTCGATTTGATACCACTGACAGCCCTGAATTTGATGGCTGGGAGTGGGTTAACTATTGGTATCCCATTGGGTCTGTGGTTTCATTTAAGCGCAGTGTTTACCGCAGTGCGCTGCTTGAATTTGCGCCCGCCAATGCACTCTTCGAACAGCAGAGTCGAGGTGCCTAAGCGTGCTTGCCACTCTAAGAACCATAGTCCAGGAGGTCAATAGCGCCCGCAGCCTGCCAGAAGTACTCAGAATTATTGTCACCGAAGTCCGGTTGGCGATGAACGCAGGGGTATGCTCTGTCTATCTATTTGATGAAACGGATCAGCGCTACGTGTTAATGGCTACAGAGGGTCTGCGTGCAGAGTCTATTGGCAAGGTGCGACTTGCCATGCGCGAAGGTCTGGTAGGGCTGGTGGCCTCTAAAGAAGAGCCGCTCAACTTAAAGGATGCTGATCAGCATCCTAATTATGCCTACTTTGAAGAGACTGGTGAGGCGCCCTATCATTCATTTTTGGGTGTGCCCATTATTCACCATCGCAAGGTATTGGGGGTGTTGGTGCTGCAACAGCAAACTGAGCGACGATTTGCCGATGAAGAAGAAGCCTTCGTCGTCACGGTCTGTGCTCAGCTCTCGGGGGCAATTGCTCATGCGGAGGCTACTGGCGCTCTACGTAAATTGGCGTCAGCGGGCCGTGGAAAAAGCCGCGAGGCAACATTTAAAGGTATCCCGAGTGCACCAGGGGTCGGCATTGGCCGTGCGGTGCTGGTATCGGCCAGTACAGATTTGGCATCGGTGCCAGAGCGCTTCACTGAGGACCCCATTGCGGAGTTGGAAATTTTTCGCGCCGCATTGGAAGCGGCCAAGCAAGATATGCGCAATTTGAGTGCCGGCCTAGAGGGGCAGTTGAGTTCTGAAGAGCTGGCACTATTTGATGTATATATTCGTATGCTCGATGACCGTTCATTGGGAGGTGAGGTCTTTGCGGCGATTACTGAGGGGCGCGCGGCCCAGAGTGCTTGGAGTTCGGTAATTCTCAAGCATGTGCGTACGTTTAGGCAAATGGATGACCCCTATCTGCGAGAGAGAGCGGCGGATGTCAATGATCTGGGTAAACGGGTGCTGGGCTATCTACAGAGCCATGATAAAAAAACGGCACCCCTGCCACGCCGTGTTATTTTGGTGGGAGAAGATCTTTCGGCGACCTCGTTAGCCGACATTCCGGTCAATCGGCTAGTGGGTATCATCTCCCGAAAAGGCTCGAGTAATTCCCATCTCGCTATTGTCGCCCGCGCCCTCGGTATACCGACTGTCATGGGTGCCGTGGGGCTGCCTTGGACGGAGCTCGAAGGTCAGGAATTAATTGTTGATGGCTTTCTCGGTGATGTTGTCAGTGGCGCTACGCGCGCTCTACGCCGTCGTTATTTACAGCGACAGCGAGAGGAGAAAATTCTCGCCAAAGATCTTGAAAAGTTGCGAGATATTCCCTGCATAACCGTCGACGGGTTGGCTTTTTCGCTTTGGGTTAACACTGGACTGCGCCAAGACACCCTGTTATCGCTTAAAAGTGGCGCCGGAGCGGTAGGTCTTTTTCGTACAGAAATGCCTTTTTTCCTGCGCTCGAGCTTCCCCACTGAAGACGAGCAAATAGGCATTTACCGTGAGCAATTGCTGGCGTTTGCTCCACGCACGGTGACTATGCGGACATTGGATATTGGCGGCGACAAAGACCTGCCGTATTTCCCTATTGAAGAGGAAAATCCCTTTCTGGGATGGCGTGGTATCCGTATCTCTCTCGATCATCCAGAGATTTTTCTTGTACAGATACGAGCTATGCTGAGAGCTAGCGAAGGCGTCAATAATCTCCGTATCATGTTGCCGATGATTAGTAGTATTCCAGAACTTGATCGAGCCTTAGAGTTAATAGATCGGGCCTATCGAGAGCTTACCGAGGAAGAGGGGTACAGCATGCAGATGCCTCCTGTCGGGGCCATGATCGAGGTGCCTGCGGCCGTTTATCAGGTCAAGGAGATAGGGCGTCGTGTCGATTTTCTCTCGGTGGGTACCAATGACTTAACTCAGTATTTGTTAGCGGTTGACCGCAATAACCCTAGGGTTGCCGACCTCTATAGCAGCTTGCATCCCAGTGTATTGCGTGCACTAAAGAGTATTCATGAGCAGGCGAAATCGGTCAACTGCCAGCTCAGTGTCTGTGGTGAAATGGCGGGTGATCCCTTGCAGGCAGTGGTACTAATGGGGCTTGGCTATGAGAATCTTTCTATGAGTGCCAGTAGTCTTTTACGAGTCAAGTCGGTTTTGCTTAATGTCAGTCATAAACAGGCGCAGGATTTAGTTAAGCGAGCGCTGCGTATGCCCGATGCAGGCTCAATAGCGCAATTCATGGCCGACGCACTAAATCAGCCGGAGGTAGCCAGGCTACTTCATACGAACAATCAGAGCTACGCCCGAGATAGATCGAATTCGTAAACCTGAGTACCCAGCGTCTCGCCTGCTTCGAAGCAATGCTCCGCCACAACAATCCCGCCCTGTTTCGATATAATAATGGCCGAAGATGCTCTGGTTCCGTAACCGTCGGCGACAATAAAAGGTGAAGACAGCTGTGCCTCTAAGTCTTTAGGTACGCCGGTATCGGGGAGTAGTTCAAGCGGGTAGGTTTTTTCGAGGGACAATGTGGCGATTAGGTCCGACAACTGTCCAGCGCCAATTTGACCGACTTCTATAGCTCGTCTTAGCTGCTCACGGGCGTGGTCAACTTTTGGCCATGGGCTGTCGAGAAAATGATTACTCAGGGCATAGATGCCCGGCTCCAGAAGCTGCCTAGCGCCATTATGATTATTTAAATACAGCAGGCTAAGGCCGTCGTAGAGTAATAAATTAAAGCCACCATAATCAGGCATTGTCGCCGCTATGGAGTCGGCCCATTGTTCGACCGTTTTTTCTGAACTTAAAAAACCGGTCACTAGATGACCTCGAGACAGGGCTTTAGTCTCGGGCATAGCGCCAGCCACCAGCTGACGAAAGTTCGTTACCGCGGCAAATCGACCGCTGCGAGAAAGGCCCATCCATGTACCGCCAGCCTCAGCGTCTCGACCTGCCAAAATTGGTGCATCGGGCCACCAATGCATGGGTTCTGTAGGGCGTCGATAAAACTCATCACGATTGGAGGTCACAATCAGTGGGCAGTCGATTTGGGTTTGAAAAGCAACGGCGAGCAAGCACATGCCGGAAGTCTAACCTGTCTGCCTGTTGCCGTCATGCTCTGTGTCATCGTCTGTGGCAGAGAGGGCCAGAAACCGCTATGATCTGCGTCCAAATAGTTATAAGGACCATGCTGTAATGCTTAGTTATCCAGCCATAGATCCGGTCGCCTTGTCGATTGGGCCATTACAGATTCACTGGTACGGCATTATGTACCTGCTGGCCTTTACCGGAGCCTATTTTCTCGCGCTACGCAACAGTCAAAGGCCTTGGTCGCCTATTCGGAAGCCTCAGGTTGAGGATCTTATTTTCTATGGTGCCTGGGGGGTTATTCTCGGTGGTCGTCTCGGCTATATGTTTTTTTACAGTGCGGATAAATGGCTGGCTGACCCTACCATGCTACTGCGAATTTGGGAGGGAGGGATGTCCTTTCATGGCGGGCTTATTGGGGTCGTGGTTGCCGTACTAATATTCTCTCGCAAGCATGAGGTGTCCTTTCTCGATCTGAGCGACTTTGTCGCGCCCCTAGTGCCGGCCGGTTTGTTTTTTGGTCGGATAGGCAACTTTATCGGTCAGGAGCTCTATGGCCGCGCCACCGACCTGCCCTGGGCGATGGTATTTCCCGCTGATCCATTGCAGCTTTCACGACATCCCTCGCAGTTATATGAAGCCCTGTTAGAGGGGGTACTGCTGTTTATTATGGTTAACTGGTACGCTCGTAAACCGCGACGACCCGGTGAGGTAGCGGGCCTATTTTTGGTACTTTACGGATGCTTTCGCTTTGCTGTTGAAATGGTGCGTCAACCTGATGCGCAGTTTGTGGGTCAGGTAGCATTGGTAGAATCCTTTAATTGGATGACACGCGGGCAAGCGCTATGCGTCCCCATGATTCTCGCAGGAGTTTGGTTGATGCGGCAGTATTTGCAACGTCCTATCAGCGCTCTAGGAAAAACAGGTACGTGAAGGCCTACTTAGATTTAGTTCGCCATATCCGTGATTATGGTACCCGCAAAGAAGACCGCACTGGCACCGGCACCATCAGTATTTTTGGCCATCAAATTCGCTTTGATCTTGCCCAGGGATTCCCTCTAGTGACGAGCAAAAAGGTCCATTTAAAGTCGATCTTACACGAGCTGCTCTGGTTCATTCGAGGTGATACCAATATTCGCTATCTGGTTGAGAACGGTGTTGGCATCTGGAATGACTGGCCTTACCAGAGCTGGCTGCGGCAAACCGGACAGGACAGCGACCTAGTTATGTATTCACCCGAGTGGAAGGCCGGCCTGAAAACCTTTGTCGAGCGCATTAAGTTAGATGATGCCTTTGCTGCACAGTATGGTGACCTGGGTCCAGTTTACGGGAAACAGTGGCGCGACTTTGAAGGCGTAGATCAGCTAGCGCAACTCGTTGAAGAGATCAAATCGAACCCAGATTCGCGACGACTCATGGTATCGGCATGGAATCCCAAAGATATTCCAGTGATGGTCAAATCCGGGTTGCCACCCTGTCACAGCCTGTTTCAATTTTATGTTACCGAGGGTCGGCTATCGTGCCAGCTATATCAGCGCAGTGCCGATGTGTTTCTGGGGGTGCCGTTTAATATCGCCTCCTATGCCCTATTGACCCTTATGATTGCTCAGGTTACCGGTTTAAAGCCGGGCGAGTTTGTTCATACCTTTGGTGATGCACATCTTTATAGTAACCATATGGATCAGGTCGAGGAGCAGCTTTCTCGGACCACGTTTTCGCTGCCAACGCTGGTCATCAATCCAGATGTAGATAATCTCTTCGACTTTGTCTACGAGGACTTTGAGTTACAAAATTACCAGTCCCACGGTGCAATTTCAGCGCCAGTAGCGGTTTGATAGGACCCTGTTGATGAACTTATCTTTAATTGTTGCTGTTAGCCGCAACGGTGTTATCGGCGCCAATAACGCCCTGCCTTGGCATCTGCCAGAAGATCTCAAGTACTTCAAATCGGTTACCATGGGCAAGCCTATTGTGATGGGCCGAAAAACCTATGACTCCATTGGCCGTCCTCTACCAGGACGCACGAATATTGTGATCACGCGCAATAGCAATTGGTCAGCGGAGGGCGTTGTGGTTGCACAAACTCTCGCGGAAGCATTAGCGCTTGGTACAAAGGCCTGCGCGGTGGATGGTGCCGACGAGATTGTAGTCATTGGTGGGGCTCAGATTTACAGTGCGGCCTTACCCCTAGCACAGCGCCTTTATCTTACTGAGGTCGATGCCGATGTAGAGGGAGACGCGTTCTTTCCGGCGATCAATCCAGATGAATGGAAGCAGGTCACAGAGCGGTTGCCTGAACTAACTGGCATCCACTCTTACCGGTTCCTTGTGCTGGAAAGGCAGCGGTTGGCAAACACTGATGGCCCTCAGTAAACCTGTTACGTTAGGTAACATAGTAATAATTTCTTTGTTTTATCGCCTAAATTTGCGGTAGCGCAAATTGATTCTTTAAGTTGAGGCTGTTACAAAGTAACCCCGAACAAAGCTTGTCTTTTGTCGGCAGCATTCTTTGTCGATTTTAGACAGTGAAAGATAATTAATCCGGTAGACCCAAATTGAGGGAACTATGAATAAGCAACCATTAAAAGCATTGGCAATTCTTGCCGTTCTTGCTGGTAGCCTGACTGTTAATGCAGTCTATGCTGCTGAGGTAACGGACGTGCTCAAAGCTGGAGCCGTAAAGGCAAAGGCAGCTAAATCCGCGCAAAACAAAGTTGATCGTATTGCTGATCAAACCGATGGTCTTTTGCAAGAATTTAAACAGGTCAACAAGCAGATCGAATCACTGCGAGTCTACAATTCTCAGCTTGATCGTCAGATCATTAGCCAGAAAACTATGATGTCTGAGTTAAAAGAATCGATCGAGAACGCGACAATCATCGAACGTGGTATTTCACCACTGATGCTTAGCATGCTCGCCGGTCTTGAAGATTTTATTGCGCTGGACGTTCCGTTTAAGAAAGCGCAGCGCAATGCGGCAATTGCCGATCTTTACGTCAATATGGATAGCGCTAAGTTTTCAGCCGCTGAAAAGTTCCGTCAGATTCTTGAAGTCTATGATATTGAATCGGAATATAGCCTCTCGCTGGAGTCTTACCGAGACATGATCGACATTGATGCAGACGGTTCAGAGGTTGAAGTCGAAGTACTTCGCGTCGGCCGAGTAGCATTGATGTATCAAACGAAAGATAAATCTCAAACTGGTGCTTGGAACAAGACTACCGGTTCTTGGGAGACCTTAGGTTCTGGATATCGTAGAGCCGTGGACCAGGGCATTCGGATTGCGAAGAAGTTGTCGCCTCAGGATGTTATGCAAATGCCCATCACAGCTCCGGAGACCGCACAATGAATATCAATTTCGCTAAATTTTGTGCCGCTTTTGTAGCGGCAGCTGCCCTCAGTATGCCAGCTATGGCACAGGACGCTAAGACGCTCGACGAGCTATTGCAAATGATTGAGAGCTCAACACTCTCAGAGTCTTCTGAGTATCGCAAGCGTGAGGCAACGTTTAAGCGTGAGCAGCGTACCCAGGCGCAGCAACTGAAGAAGGCTGAAAATACTAAATCTGCTGAAGAGCGTCGTTCAGATCGCTTGGAACAGGTTATTCGTGACAATGATTTGTTGTTGGCTGGCCTTCGTGAGCAACGGGATAAGCGCCTCGGGTCACTCAAGGAGCTATTCGGTCATTTGACTGGCGCTGCCGGTGACATTCGTGCCAACCTCAACCAGTCTATTGTCAGTGCCCAGATTCCTGGTCGTACCGAGTTTCTCGATACGATCATCGAGAAAATGAGCAGCGATACACGCCTACCATCGATCGAAGATATTGAGAAGCTTTGGTATGAACAGCAGCGAGAAATGATTGAGAGTGGACGTATTGTTAAGTTCAACCGATCCGTGCTGCTAGCCAACGGTACACAGGATGAGATGGAAGTTGTTCGTGTTGGAACTTATAACCTGATGGCTGACGGCATGTACCTTGAGTATAGTCCTGAAACTGGTCTAGTTTCTGAACTTGCGCGACAGCCTAGCTCACACCAATCTAGCGCTGCAGATCTGCAGGAAGCCGTTAATGGCTTTACTAAAGTGGGTCTGGACCCAAGTGGACCACTGGGCGGCGGTCTTTTGCGCGCCCTGATCAATACACCCACATTGATGGAGCGCTGGCACTACGGTGGCATCGTAGGCTATGTAATCTCTGCCGTGTTTGTTGTGGCAATCTTGTTGGCTCTATGGCGCTTTAAAGTGCTGATGGGTATGTCTAGCGCCGTTACTACTCAGCTAAAGGCTAAGACAGCCAATGTTGGCAACCCATTGGGTCGCGTACTCAAAGTCGCTGCCGATAATCCAGGTCTGGATCCAGAATCGCTGGAATTGAAGCTTCACGAAGCGGTCCTTAAGGAACGGCCTGACATTGAAGCAGGCTTAAGTTTGCTTAAGATCATTGCGATGGTGGCGCCGCTGTTAGGTCTTCTGGGTACCGTGACTGGTATGATTATTACTTTCCAAATGATCACTTTGTTTGGCGCAGGGGATCCCAAGGCAATGGCTGGGGGTATTTCTCAGGCATTGATCACCACTGTATTGGGTCTGGTTGTTGCTATACCGACCGTTCTGATGCACACATTGGTCAATGGTAAAGCACAGCGTATTCTGCATGTTCTTGAAGAGCAGAGTGCCGGAATTGTTGCTGGTTCAGTAGAGGGACGCTGAGATGTTTTTCGTTGATACAATGGCGGAAATCGGGAAGTTTATGGATTCAGGCGGCACGGTCCTTTGGGCTATTGTCGTCCTGCTGTTCGTTATGTGGACTCTCATATTCGAGCGTATGTGGTATCTCCGAACCAGCGTAGGCGTTGACGTTCAGCGTGCCCTAACGGCGTGGGAAGAGCGCAAAGAGCGCAAATCTAAAGGCGCCCACCAGGTACGGGAAAAGTTGATTTCTGAAGTGAGTATTGAAATCGATACCAACCTTATGATGATTAAGACATTGGTTGCGTTAGCACCACTGTTTGGGTTACTGGGAACAGTGACCGGAATGATCACTGTATTCGACGTCATGGCATTTACTGGTGGCGGTGATGCCAAGGCAATGGCCGGTGGCGTATCTCAGGCAACGGTTCCGACAATGTCGGGGATGGTTGCGGCTCTCTCGGGCGTTTTTGGCATGACCTATGTCGAGCGTGGAGCAGAGCGAGAGAAGCACCTCCTAGCCGATCATCTGACCATGGATCACTAATTGGGACCTGCCGCCTAATCGCTGCAGAAATCCTATGAGAGACAACTATGCGCAATAGAACAAACAGAGCACAGGCACAGGGTGAGACCATTGATCTTACACCTATGCTAGACGTGGTTTTCATCATGTTGATCTTCTTTATCGTTACCGCTTCGTTTATTAAGCTTCCCGGTGTTGAGGTTAATAAGATTGACACTAGCACCGACGATTCCTACAAGAAGGTAGGTATATTGGTAGCGGTAACCGAGAACAATGAATATTGGATTGATAAAAAGCGCGTTGAAACTACCGCGTTGAAAATTAATCTTTCAAGATTATTCAATGAAAACCCAAAGGGCGGCATGGTCATCCAAGCTGATAATGAATCTAACATTGAATCGGTTGCCAAAGTGGCTGATATCGCACGCGATATCGGTATTGCCCCAGTAGCCATTTCTGTTGAAAACGACTGAGTTAAAAGTATGCCTGTAATCAGAGTTGGCGTTTCCGCAGCACTTGGAGTGCTGGTTACCTTTTTGTTGATTATTTTAATGTATAAGTTAATCGACTCAGGTAGCAAAGACCTAGATCCAAAAGCTAGCATTAAAATCCCTGACTTCCTCCATATAGAGCGTCAAGTTACCGAAAATGTAAATTCAGAGGTTGCGAAACCTGAAGAGCCAGAGGCACCGCCACCGGATATTCCCGATGATAACATCGAGTTTGAGGTACCCGATAATGCTATAAGCATGGCAGCTCCCGCGGCTGGTGGTAATTTAAGTATTGGTAATTCAGGCTTCGCGCGAGATTCGGATTATATCCCCGTCTACGTTCCACAGCCGCGTTACCCCAATCGTGCGCAAACGCGAGGTAAAGAGGGTTATGCAGTCATCGAGGTAACAATCACGACGACTGGTGGCGTTCGTGATCCAGTGATGGTCGAAGAGTGGCCTGAGGGCTGGGGCTTCGGCAGAGCGGCGCTTAAAGCGGCCCTCAAGCTGAAATATAACCCCCGGGTTATTGACGGAGTGGGCCAAGAAGTTCCGAACGTGATGTATAAATTTACCTTCCAAATGGCTAAGTAAGGGGTACCTGATGTTCAGTCGCACAAAATTGTTAGCCATATTTGGCGCCGCATTTATGCTGCCGCTACTCATCGCAGTAGCAAATCCAGAGGCACTGTCAGGGACCTCTGTATTAGCAGCAGAAAAAAAGCAGCCGAAGTATAAAGATGTTAAGACTCGAAAAAGGCAGTCGGTGGGAGGCAAGTGCGCCAAGGCTCTAGAGAAAGTCCAAGTCGTTCTGGAAGAAGAAAATTGGCCTGAGTCGCTAAAAATGCTAAATGGCATTGAGGCGAGCGCTAAAACTTGTGCTTCTGACTATGAGCAGACTCAAATATGGAAGTTTAAGGGTTATATTTACTACTCCTTAGACGACTTCCCTCGCGCTATTCGCAGTTACCGCAAAGTTATCGATGGAGTGGGTACACCGCTTGAGTTGGCTCTGGATACCCGATATACAGTTGCCCAGCTTTACACTGTGGAAGAGCAGTATGGCAAAGCCGCCATAGAGCTTGAAATCTGGATGGACGCTGCCAATATTATCGGCGGTGACGCCCGTGTCTTACTCGCGCAAATTTACTACCAGCTGGAGCGCAAAGCTGAGGCGTTGAGCATGTTGGAATTGGCGATAGATGATGCCGAGTCGAAAGCGATTCTACCAAAGGAAAACTGGTGGGGGCTGCAGCGGGTTCTTTACTATGAGAAAAACGATTTTAAGCGGGTCACCCGCATCCTCGAAAAGCTGGTTAAGCATTATCCTAAGTGGACCTACTGGAAGCAGCTTGGTGGCATGTATGGTGAGCTTGAGCGAGAAATGGACCGCCTTGTGGCTACCGAAGTCGTCTATTTAAATGGCGAATTGAACAAAGAGCGGCAGATCATGAGTATGGCTTACATGTATCTAGGTGCCGAGGTACCTTACCGGGCTGCTCGGATTATTGAAAAAGGTATGCAGGATAAGGATGCTGACGGCAAGACGTTAATTAAACGCAACGCCAAGAATCTTGAGATATTGGGGACGGCCTGGTATCAATCAAAAGACTTAAAGCGTGCGCTCAAATCTCTTGAAAGTGCCTCCAAATTTTCTGATACTGGTAATCTTCAGGCGAGATTAGCAGGGATCTATCTGGATCTTGGCCGCGACAGAGAAGCTTACCGCGCATCTCGACGAGCGGCGCAGAAAGGTGGAGTTAAGCGACCCGACTCTAACTATCTGGTTATGGGTAATTCGCTGATCAATCTTCATTGTTATAAAGATGCTATTTCGGCGTTCCAAAAGGCGTTGAAGCGAGCGAAAGACAAAAAAACCAAACGTTATCCTCAGCAGTGGATCCGCTATGCGGATACTGAGGGCAACAGGCTTCAGAAGCTTCGTGATGTCGGTGCCAAGGTACCTGGTTGTAATAAGGCTTAATATATTGCAACAACAAAAAAGGCCCAGCAATACAGATTGCTGGGCCTTTTTTAATTACTAGCCGGTTTGATTACGGCAGAGATACAGAGACCTTGGCCGGTCGCACCTAAGCGATATTCAGACATGAAGAATATAACGGCTTCAGTGGGTACAAAAATTTCCGATTACTTAGATAGTTTTACTAAATATGCGAGAATTGCGCTGATAGTTATAGAGGGGTTGGGTTTGCGCTGGCAGATCGGCTACCTCAGCCTCAACAAAACCTTTTTCTAAGAACCAGTGGGCTGTCTGAGTGGTGAGCACGAATAACTTGCGGAGTCCCCTCTTTTGGCCTTCCTTTACAATTTCCTGAAGTAGTCTTGCAGCTATGCCCTGACCATGAAATTCGGGATGGGTGGCTACGCAAGCCAGCTCGCCAGCAGTCTTATCTGCCGTTGGGTATAGCGCGGCGCAGCCAAGCAATAAACCCTCTGGATGGACTACCACCATAAACTGAGAGATCTCAGTTTCGAGTAATTCGCGGGAGCGTTTAACTAGCACTTGCTGATCTTCTAGCGGTGCAATTAAATTAATTATTCCGCCGACATCCTCAATAGTGGCGGATCGCAACACCTCGGAATAATCCATCATGATCAAGGTACCGCTGCCGTCACGTGTCAATAGTTCAGAGAGTAAAGCACCATCTTCCGCACAGCCGACCAGATGTACCCGCTCTACACCGTTATTACAGGCCTGATAGGCCGAGAAGAGTAGCTGCTTTTCGTCCAAATCCGTCGACTCTGCGGCTAGCGCACTGACTTCAGGGAGGGATAGATTACGGATTAACGTTCCGTCCTTCAAGATACCGCGGGCTTCACTGACAAAAATAAGCTTTTGCGCGTTCAGTGCAATGGATACCTGCGTCGCAACCTCCTGATAGTTTAGATTAAAGGTCTCGCCAGTGGGCGAAAAGCCGATGGGTGATATTAGCACCAGCGCGTTGTCTTTTAGCTGTTGTTCGATAGCAATGGCATCAATACGACGGATTTCGCCGGTATACTGAAAATCCTCACCATTGAGAATACCCACGGGTTTAGCAGTAATAAAGTTGCCGCCAATCACTCGAACTTCAGCCCCGTGCATAGGAGAATTGGGCAATCCCATCGACAATTCCGACTCGATTTGCATTCTGGTGCTACCGACAGCCTCTTTAACGCACAGCATGGTGTCACTGTCAGTGATCCGTCGATATCCGTTAAATTGGCTGCTAAGCCCTGAGAGGGCAATGCGGCTGTCAATCTGTGGACGAGCGCCATGTACCAGTACAATGCGGATACCGAGGCTCTGCAAGAGCGCAATATCGTGTACTGTGCTATGGAAATTGGCATGATTCACCGCTGCACCGCCGAGCGCGATGACGAACGTTCTACCTCGATGGGCATGGATGTACGGCGAGGTTTGCCTAAAAAAATCTACGTAGTTGTTTGTGTCCATAGTGGGATTATAAGCAACACTGAGGCATAAGTTGAGAAAATAATTCACTCATCACCCTATATACCTAGTTCGGCTCACAATAGTGCCATATTTTATGGGCCGCCAAGCAAAATACAGTCTAATAATTAGCCGTAAGGACATAACAGGAGTGACTGACCGATGCAGTCTAAATCTCAGGGTAGATGGCTCGACCTTAACGGCGCCCTAAAAGATCTAGTGAATGATGGACTGTTGCTGCAAGCGGATGCGAGCAGTCTTGCCGTTGAGCACAAAACACGCGAAGAGGCCTTATTACACCCGCTACAATATATTGCGAGCAAGGGCCACTCACAACCCATTGATAAGAACCCGCTGAACATTAGGGTGCTAAGCCAATGGCTGGCAACTAAGTCGCATTTAGAGTTCGTCCATATCGACCCGTTGAAAATAGATGTTGCGGCAGTCACGGCAGTGATGCCACTCGCCTATGCCAAGCGCTATGGCATTCTGTGCATTGAGGTAACACCAGAGGAACTGGTGGTTGTAACCATGGAGCCCTTTAACCTGGACTGGTTGGCAAGCCTGGAACAAACCAGCCGCAGGACGGTGCGAGCGCAGGTGGCTACTCCTGAAGACATCAAGAAGTATACCCTAGAATTTTATTCCCTCTCCAAATCAGTATTTGGCGCAAGAGCTTCGTCTAGCGACGCGC
>Ga0209302_10000781_pt1 | contig 18375 bp, 18 predicted proteins | sample ArcOceMetagenome_2_FD_187445 | JGI IMG/M metagenome (GOLD analysis project Ga0209302, IMG submission 187445) | Marine eukaryotic phytoplankton communities from Arctic Ocean - Arctic Ocean ARC135M Metagenome (SPAdes) (version 2) | ecosystem: Environmental > Aquatic > Marine > Oceanic | place... | reverse complement strand
TAAAAAGTAACAGCCATTGGTACTGTTTCCTATGCCAACCGCTGTTCATCTAATCTTGCTCAAGCAAAGAGAATATATTTTCTATCATAGCTTCCACCACATCATCAGCATACAGATCACGGAAGAAGTGGTCTGCATCATCCACCATTATAAATTCAACATTTGAGAAATCCCGCAACTGCATCTGCTGTGGTAAGTTCTTCACTACCTGATCATCACCCGCACCCAAAACCAAGGTAGTAAGCCCACCCTCGACTAGTAGGTCCGGCGTATTGAGCGTTTGTGGTGGCTGATAATAGGATAAAAAGCTAGCGGCCTTAACTTTAAGTGCATTTGCGCAGTAGACCAGGCTGGTGGGCTCTGGCATCCAACCATTAGTGATTTGCTGAGTGGCCACTGCAATGAGATCCTCTAAACTCTTTTGGTAACGGTCTTGGTAAGCCTTTGCCGCGTATTTTCGACTCCAGGTAGAAGGCGCTATCAACACTTGGCCCATCACAATAGCATCTGCATTTTGGCTATACGCAGCCACCTGACTTCCACCTCGAGAGTGGCCTGCTAGCAGCACATGATTCACATCTTGACCCTTAAGCCATTTAATCCAAGTGGCAATTTCTTCTACCGCGTCCTCATGGCGGTGATCGTGAGGTACAGCGCAATCGAAAGGGCCTTGACGGTTATCGATACCAAGACTTAAGTTGATAGCAAGGCTATTAATCTCTTCATCGGCCAATAGTGTTTGTAAGTTTGCAATGATTTCCATGTCCTTATGACCCAGTGTTCCATGCACTAGCAACACCAATGGACCTTCGTCGATTGAGTCAGTGACTAAGTTTAATGTGGCATTTAAGCGCAATTGATCAGCTTTTATAATTATTTCTTCAGCACTAATTGATATGCTCATCAAGCCACAAACTAAACTTAAAACGGGTGCTATTAGTGCACGTTTTAACCATTTACTCATAATCACCTCTCTAAGCTTTATACCCTGGATTTCCATCGACGTTCAATAGCACAGGGGTATTAAGTTTATTGATTTTAACTTCTTGCTGATCACGCAAATACTGAGCCACTAGGTCCCAAATATCATCCCCTTTAGAAGTCGAACCGACAGTAGCCCAACCCGCAACTCGGTAGGTTTTATTTGCATCAATAGGTGTACCATTATCCAAACGCATTTCGTCTATGCGGGAACCCATTGCTGCAAGTGGGTCACAGCGGTAATCTAACCCACCTAAACGCACCATGTCACCGCCAGATTGCAGGTATGGCTCTGGATTAAAGATGTTGTCGGCAACGTCTTCTAAAATGAGTTTTATATCTGCACCCAACATATCACGGGCATAGGTTTCTGGGTAAGTAGTCGCTGTCTGATCTAGGACCCTTTCCATGGTGATGGTTTGGCCTTGTAAAACACTGGTTCCCCAACGAAAACCAGGTGACAGGGAAATTTGTGCATCATAATGACTCCGCAAAGCATCACAAATGACCTGATCAAAGGTGCCATTGAAATTACCGCGGCGGTACAAGACCTCATCAGCCACTGCAAGTTCTTCATCCATCCAGCTAGCATAAGGCGCTCGATCGGCAGCAAGGAGTGATAGCATTTCTTTATTAGCCGGCAGCAACTCGGAAAACACAGGCAACAATCGGTAACGAAAGTCTTTCACCTTGCCCTTACCAATGTCTAAATCCAGCACTCCAAGAAACTTACCATTGGATCCAGCATTACACACAAGAGTAGTGTGCCCATTGTTTTTTACACGCGTAGGTGCAGGGATACCATCGTGGGTATGACCGCCTAAAATGGCATCAATACCCGTAACACGCTGGGCCATGGCAACGTCCACATCCATGCCGTTGTGTGACAAGACTACCACTGCATCCACCCCTTGGTTTTGACGTAAGTCGTCAACTAATTCTTGCATCATGTCGCCGTTAATATCAAAGCTCCAATCTGGGACAAAACGGGCCGGGTTGGCAATTTTAACCCTTGGGAATGCTTGCCCAATAACGGCTACCCGAACGCCACTAATACTACGAATACTATAGGGCTTAAATACCCGCATGGAGTCTTCGTCGTATATATATTCATCCGCACCCTCAAATAAAGCGTCCTCTGTAATCAATACATTTTGCGCTAAGAACTCACCATTAAACTGGCTAATGTTATGTAAGATTTCTTGTTGGTAATAGGTGAACTCCCAGTGACCCGTCATGATATCAACACCTAACAAGTTGGATGCACGCACCATGTCCATGCCCCGGGTTTTGTAGTTAATACCTGAGCCTTGCCACGAATCACCACCATCAAGGAACAACGTTTTTTCACTACCATAGTTTGTGCGAAGCCTATCAACTAATGTTTTAAGGTGCGCAAAACCACCAACCTTGCCGTATTCTTGTGCGGCTTTTTCAAAATTCAAATAGGTAAAAGCGTAGGCTTCCATGGAACCAGGGGTAATGCCAAAATGATCAAGGAATTGATTGCCCACCAAATGAGGGGCCTTTCCATAAGCGCCGCCAATGCCCAGGTTTATGCTTGGCTCACGAAAATAAACTGGATTAACTTGCCCATGACAATCAGTCATGTGCAGAAAACGTGCATTACCAAAGTTAGGCACTTCATAGATGTCTGTGGGGGTTTTTTTTGCTGCATAGCCTTGAGTTGGCAACACACCCGACATTGCGGCAATTCCCATTAAGCGAGCAAAATCGCGACGGCTAGTAGACATGATCTATTCCTATGACGGCTTAATCAAAGTTAAATAATAAGCCCACCGAACTACAATAATCACAGAACGTGGGCTTGTGTGGTGTCACTCAATGCTTTATTGAGGTACAGCCATGATCCACTCAGTTTGGGATTGCTCATACTGCACTAAACCCATACGCGAGTGATATTGAGCTTGCGCCGACAGATTCATAGAATCCTGAAATTTACCAGCTTCAAGAGCTTTACCTGCTGACTTGAGTAGCCCTTTGGTTAAGGTCCAACCAAAATCAACTGCGAGCACTTGGGCATACTGGTCCTTAGCGGCCACGAGCAATGCGGTGGCATTCGTTGCATTCGCTTCTGCTGCCGCGGCTACCTCTTCAGGATGATCCGTCAGATAGGTTTGGCCATTCCAAGTAAAACTATGACCTTTGCCATACATGGCACGTTGCTCATTAAAGGCTTCATTAAAGGGATGTGCTGCAACACCACCAGATACCATCATCAGGGCTGCCATAAGAGAAATCGTCTTTTTCATGTTGTTCTCCTCGCCTGCTTATTTACGTGCACCAGGACCATTAGCCACTAGCCCATTTGACATATACGTTTGGAAAAATTCTAAGTTGCGGAATTTTTCACCCTGAGTTTTCTGTGGCACACCACGCACATTCTTCTGGCAACCGCCATAACGGCGTTGTAACGTACCAAGGTTACCCCACTTAGAGCGAAACACTGGAAAGTGAGTCACGTGGCCTAAAGCAGGCCCTGGGAGATCAGCCCGAATTTTAATATAAGCACCAGCCACATGGCAGTTGGCACAACTCATATTCAATTGACCACGACGGGTGTAAAAAGTCTGCTTTCCGTCTAAGTAGGCTGCTTTAGCCCCATTATTGGGTATTTTTAAGTCAAATAAGTTATCACGTGAGGTGTAAGCCATATACGCAGAAATTTGGGCTATTTTACCCTTTTTCCAACCAAAGGCTTTCTCACCATTAGCTTCACGACACTGGTTGATAGCCAACTCTAACGTTACTATTTTTCCTTGAGACTCATCCCAACGGGGAAAATTTTGGCGCACACCAATACCACCATTGGTAAAACAATCTGCGTAGGATTTCCCATTAGCAAAAGTCTTATTAAATAGAATCTCGCCTTCTTCTATATCGAACTCGTAGGGAGGAAATTCTTCTATGTCTTGCCACTGCTCGCGCGATGGTGCATCTAGGGCATAAATGCCATTAACATAATCACTTAAAGCGACTTGTGGGAACCGCCTTTGAAAGTGACTTTGTAGGGCTAAACGATCGGCTTCCGGATCAACCGTTGCCAGTGTATTGCCACTGGTTGCTGCTTGGCTGGTACTGGCCAAAAACGCTAATGAAACGCCGGCCAACAGTACTTTTATTATTTTCATATCTGATGCCTCTTGCTTTAAAGTAGCCGTTACCAGCTACTTGATTTTGGCGGTTTCTGTGGCTGTAGAGCCAGTATTTTCCGTCCATGTCATTTGCAATTCGTCGCCTTTAGCACCGCCAACAAAGGTGAATGCCATGTATGGGTTCTTAGAAGTAGCAGGGCCCATATTTGATTCCATAACCATTTTACCGTTATGCACAACACTCAGGGTTTGAATGTATTTAGCAGGGATTTTCTCGCCACTTTTATCTTTGCGATTACCTGTTTCCATAGCGTGCTTAGCCATGATTTTAACAACTGTATTGCCACCTTTGGCTTTTGCTTTGGCACGTAAAATACCTTTTGCCATGATAATTTCTCCTAGTCCGAAGTTAGCCGCCGCAGCCGCCGATTGTTACTTTTACTTCCTTAGAAGCACTGAATGATCCACTGGCTGTTGTAACCACTGCAGTTACATCAGAGGTTTTACCCATACGTATACGGCAAGATACATTTGCCAATGTACCTTCGGGGATAGTGAACTGAGAAGCCAGTGGTTGTGGATTATTAGCCACAAAGAGGGCAATGCTAGTTACTCCTGGCAAACTACTTTTCACACTAATAGGCACTACTGCACCATTTTCAGCGATATCAGGCGCTTTTAATGTAACGTCAGCACTAGCCTTCGGGTTTACTTCGTATAAAGCGCCCATGGCTATTTCTTGCGACTCTGCCCCAAATGCTGCTTTAGACCACGCAGCCATGGCTATGCGTGGCATTAGCACACCCATACCAGCAACTACGCCTCCGGTGAATACTGCTTTTAAAACACTTCTTCGATTCATCATTAGTTTAGTCCTTTGCCAATTTTAATTTAATGGCACTGAAATATAATTTAATATTGGTACAAGTAAGCCACAATATTGTCTATTTCGTCTTCGGATAGAATCCAATGACGACCAAATGGAGGCATAATAGTCTTAGGGTTTTTTACAGTAGGATCCCAAATTTGAGCCCTGAGTACTTTTGAGTCTGGAAAACGTGCTTTCATCGCCACTAGGGGTGGACCTTGATTTCCAGGAAGTTTTGCATCTGGGTCAGGAATCATATGGCAAGCTATACAATTCCCCTTTTTCTTATTCACATAAAGAGCTTTACCTTTGGCTATTTGATCAGCAGAGTAACCTGCAACTGTCATTGATGACACACTGATCAATACCAACCCGAGTAACGCATGCTTTATTATATTTTTTCGCATTAGTTTTTCCTCGTTTTGTTTATGAAACCCAAACACTATTGTTGAGATTCCACCATAAATAGAACCGCATTGGTGACTGCTTCGTCTGTTAAATCTGTTCTGCCGCCTTTGGCTGGCATATACCCTTCACTCCCAGCATAACCCTCTAAGGCATGAATGATAAGTAAATCATTCCCCTTCTGTAATCTTTTAGACCAAGCTTCAGCATCCCCTAGTTTAGGTGCACCAGCTAAACCATTCGCATGGCAAGCACCACAAGCAGCTTTATAAGTGGCTTCACCCACCAAAGCTTCGGCACTCATGGAAGTGTGGTCCTGATCAATTGATGTAGCTATTTCTTCACCTGTAATAGCAGCCTTGCGTTCAGCTTCTTTACTGGCTTCTAGGTCCTGTTGGTCGGAATGGCTGGCCGCAGGAGCATCAGCCCCTTCAACAAAATGACCAATGGGTGTTACCCCTGCTAACGAAGTTTGCATCATTAGACTGCTTGGATCGGCACAATCAGTCATGCAACGGGGGTTGTTCACGTCTGGACGAGTGTCCACGAAGAAACCGTCTTCGTTGGGCATTTTTAGATGCGCCAAATTATCCTGTGAAAGTTCAAAATCTTCTTCGATCAAATCGTTCAAGTAGAGCACATAAGCGGTGATGTCATAAACCTGTTGATCATTCAAACTCCTTGGTGCGTTAAAAGGCATAGCCCGACGGATGTAATCAAACAAGGTACTTGCATAGGGCCAATAACTGCCGACTGTTTTAACGGGGCGATCATCCTCTAATGTTCCTTCACCACCAGCTAAAACTGGCCAACGGCCCTCCCCTTCACCAAAGACGCCATGGCACGAAGCACAGAAGATTTCGTAGCCTTCCTCACCATTGATCGCGTTACCACTACCGACAGGAAGGCCTTTGCCGTCTGGACGGATATCTATGTCCCAGCCCGCAATTTGTATTGCAGTTGCTGCTGTACCAATTTGGTAGTTTTCAGCATAGGATGCGCCCGCCGTCATGGATGCGAGCAACGCTATGGCAAGAACAGGTTTAGGTAACTTGAACATTTTTCACCTCACCCGTGGAACCCACTTGCCACGTGTGAATCGAGTTTTTGTGATAAATAGAATTCACTCCGCGCTGCTCTCTCAATTGAGCTAAGGTAGGCTGCACGTAGCCACTATCGTCATACGCTCGGCTTTGAATTAGCCATGCTTCGCCTTGCCATTGGGTACTGAAGCTAAACCGAGTCAGTGCTTTATCAAGCACCAAACCTTTAAGCTGCGCAGGACGCCAAGAAACACCCCCGTCAAAGGATATATCCACTCCTTTGATTTTGCCACGACCCGTCCATGCCAAACCTTCTACTTCTAAAAAGCCTTTGCTTATAATAGGATTTTCGGGACAGGGGGTAGTAATAACCGAATTGCACTCTTGTACAAAAGTAAACCGACGAGCACGACCATCTGCCATGAGGTCAGTATATTTAGAAGTCTCTTCGCGGTGATGCCAAGGTTGGTCACCCACTTCAATGCGTCGTAACCATTTAATAGAGGTATTACCTTCCCAACCAGGATTGATGAGGCGTAACGGATACCCTTGTTCTGGACGCAGCATTTCACCATTTTGAGCATAAACAACTAGCGTATCGTCAAGCACTTTTTCTATGGGGATAGAACGGCTCATGTGAGCTCCGTCTGCCCCTTCTGCCAGTACCCACTTGCCTTCAGTCTGGATGCCTACAGCATCTAACAGCACTTTTAATGGGACCCCTGTCCATTCACAGCAACTCAACATACCGTGGGTAAACTGCAGCGCTTCCATTTGCGGGCCACGCCATTCCATGCCTCCATTAGCAGGGCACTCAATAAACCTAATTTCCGACACCGATGGAAACCGCATAAGATCTTCCATGGTGAAGATTAATGGGTTGTCGACTAAACCATGGATCATTAAACGATGTTCATCTGGATTAATATTGGGCACACCCGAATGGTAACGCTCAAACACCAAACCATTTGGGGTGATGATGCCCCTCAGGTCCTGAATCGGGCTCATACTAATAGAGGAGACAGAATCAGCAGTTAACCAAGGCACGGTGCGCCGAACCACTAGTGACTCGTGAGATGATGGGTACCCATATGGGTTCTCTACCACCCCAGTACCTAGTTGCTTACCCCACTGTGGCTCATTAGGTGGTAAGTTACTGTTTAAAGCCGTAGCCGACGCCATTGTAGAACCGACTATAGCAGCAGATCCAGCCACATAGCTCATGCCACGGCGTAAAAAATCTCTCCGGTCATTAGTGCTTAAGTGTTCACTTGCACTCTGCAGAGTTTGAAGTAGTTGATGGGTACTAGGAACGTTCATATTTATAATTATTATTAGAAACTAGTAATGTTACATTACTCCTCTTTAATAAATAATAAAAGAGACTTAAGTCGCATATTCGAAAACAAACTAAAAGGCATAAGCTTATATTCTATTTTTATATAAAAAGATTGACTATTACCCCCTCAGTTGTATGGTATCTTCAATAAAGCTCTTAATTAAGGCGCAGTAGTCATGTTTAAGCTTAAATATTATTGGCATTTAATACTCATTTTCTTAGCCCTTGAAGTTGTCGGGGGGCAAGACTATAGTCCACAGAAAGTGGTTTACCACATTAACTACGGCGAAATGAGCCGCATTAATGCAACGTTTAATAACATAACCAATCATCTTGACGCTTTGGGTGAAGACGCCATTGATTTGAAGGTGGTTGTCCATGGTGGGGCATTAGAGTATTTTATTGAGTCCAAGAATGACGTCGATAAACAAATGGCTCTAGACAGCTTGCGCTTTCAAAATGTGCAATTTTTAATCTGCGGGAATACTTTATTAGCCTATCAGGTCAAACGACAGGACCTTTATGAAGTTGCAGAAGAGGACATGGTTCAAGCTGGATTACCAACCATCGTCGCTTTGCAGCAAGCAGGGTATATTTATGTACGACCATAACCAAGCGTTTTAAGTCTAAATGAGGTGTTTTTTGGCCTTAGACTCCCTATAACTTAGACCCATTTTGATCTGAACCAACCCTCTATGGATTATGAGCAACTCATTGCAGATGTTGACATCCAAAACTTACAACTAATTATTGGCTTGTCAATAGGTTTAGCTTTTGAGGTGAGTGCAGCCATGAGCTACTTTTGTCTTAGAAAATTAGTACTGGATTGAATCGTGCTTGAATATAGCAGCGTCGATTAAACTTGGCTTTTAGGCTTGAGCACATACCTCTTATTAACTCAGTTGCTGCTTCAAGGCGAGACCAGTGACATTGCCGAAGCCCAGATTATTCTGGGAGATTTTAGCCAAGACCAAAGTGTTGTTGTTAGCTAAATTAATTAATGATAATGTGTTCGCAAAGCGATAATTATTTATAATTTATCAAAGGTTTTCATACAAGCTCGTTGGGCTATTTTTTTATAAAAGTTACGACTCGGCTTGCATAGATGTAATGATCATTTGCCAAGCTTTGTATTAGTTGAGAAATAATAATGAAACCAATAACAAGAATTATACGTGCTAGTGTATTTGGCTTTTGCACATTATTGACCCTGATGACCTTCTCAACTCAAGTGGTTGCAATAAGCGATCTACAGCAAGGCCTAAAGGCACAAAATGATGGTGATCTAGCAGGTGCTGCAAATTACTTTCAAACGGCAGCTCAAGCTGGCAGTAGTGAAGGCCAATACCAGTTAGGTTTGCTATATGCTCAAGGAATTGGCATCAAAGTAGACCTAGCTAACGCGAAAATTTTAATGCAAAAAGCAGCTGATCAAGGTCATATACTCGCAAGTGAATGGCTAGGCATGCAAGCTGTCCCAACACCATCTGCCTGGGAAGAGGAAGAGGAAGATCCAGAAGACGACTGCTAGGCATAGTTATCAAATTTAACACAATAAAAAAGGGCAACATGGCCCTTTTTTATTGTAGCTATAATTTAGCCGATTATGGCTTAACAGTGTTAAAACCTAAGATTTCCCATGTCTGCATGCCACCTCGGAACCACTTGAGTTTCTCAGCTGGGTAGCCAAATTTCAACAAGGTTGCCATAGAAGCTGGAGACTGGCCACACCACATACCATTGCAGAACAAAGCTAAGGTTTTTGCGCTAGAATAATCGAACACTTCATTTACGTTGCCAGCAACAATAGCTTCGTCGACCGTAAATTCGTCGGCATCGCCAACCAATTTAACTCCAAACTGCTCCATCATCACCTGCATAATGATTTCAGTAGTCGCACCTTTAGAGGGCGTTAACATTGTGAATGGCACATTGACAGCACCAGGAATAGTGCCGCGTTCAACCCAATCAGGAGTCCGTGAATCGACTACCAAAATACTTTCACCCTTTTGCATGCGCATTATATGGTCAATAATTTCCAGCTCACCAAGTGTTTCGATGCCTGGAGCAAAGGTCATGGGCTGAATACAAAAAACTGGGCACGGCCGTGACGTTTTTGCAAACGCATCTATAATCGTATTACTGTTGTCTTGATTACGTATAATTTGAACAGACTTGCCATTGTGATTTACATCTACAGACATCAGCTTGCTAGTAATTCCAACAGGTCCACCAGCTGCTATTGCACTAATGCTGGTAACTCCTAACAGCAAACTAGCACCAAGAAAAGAGACTATTTTTGTTATTTTTTTCATAATTTACCTCATTATTTTTATTGTAATATTGCCGCTTCATCCTACTGTTAGAAAAAAAATATATCAAGCTATGCAAATATCATGTTTTAAAACTTGTCTATTAGAGTATTTTATTGAGTCCAAGAATGACGTCGATAAACAAATGGCTCTAAACAGCTTGCGCTTTCAAAATGTGCAATTTTTAATCTGCGGGAATACTTTATTAGCCTACCAAGTCAAACGACAGGACCTTTATGAAGTTGCAGAAGAGGACATGGTACAAGCTGGATTACCAACCATCGTCGCTTTGCAGCAAGCAGGGTATATTTATGTGCGACCGTAACCAAGCTATTTAGCGCTAAATGGCGTGATTTTTAGCCTTATACTCCCTATAATTAAGCTTCATTCTGATCTGCGCTAGCCCCCTATGGATTATGAGCAACTAATTGCTGATGTTGGCATCCAAAATTTACAACTATTCATTGGCTTGTCAATGGGTTTAGTTTTTGGGGTGGGAGCAGCCCTTAGTCAGTTTTGCCTCCGGAAATTAGTATTAGAATTATTGGTACTCAAGTTTAGCAGCGCCAGTTACACTTGGCTGTTAGGTTTGAGCGCCGCCCTTTTGTTTACCCAATTGCTGCTGCAAGGAGACGCCAGTGACATTAGTGAAGCCCAAGTTATTAGGGGAGAAGCCAGCCTCAGCGGCCCCATTATTGGCGGATTAATGTTTGGTTTTGGCATGATGCTAAGTCGAGGCTGTGCCTCGCGCCAAATAATCGTGCTGGCCAGCGGTAATTTAAGGCCTCTGCTCACACTTTTTGCTTTTGCTCTATCGGCACAACTCGCTTATGGTGGCCAATTGGTCCCGTTTAGGCGGGCTATTCAGGACCTATGGCGACTCGATCAAACGGCCAGCCAATTAATTGGTTGGCTACCTTTGTCTCAATCTCACTATGTGCTTATCGCTTTAGCCATTACTACTACCTGTGGGGTAGTTCTCATTAAAGGTCGTGCCTGGCCGCAATTATTGGGGGCCACAATCGTTGGTCTGGCTGTTGCACTGGGTTGGTTTGCTACAAGCTTTGTTGCCTATCACAGCTTTAACTCAATTTTACCGCAAAGCATCACCTTCAGTGCGCCTGCAGCACAAAGTGTCATCAGTGTGATGTCCTTAGACGCGCCGTTCATAAGGCTAGGCGCAGGCATTCTCTTAGGCTGCTTAGTGGGTTCTTTGCTTGTGACCTTTGTGCGGCAAGATTTTCACCTACAAGGTTTTACCTCACAGTCTCCCATGGGTCGCTATTTATTAGCTGGAATGCTCATGGGTGTGGGCTCTGTCCTAGCTAATGGTTGTTCGGTCGGTGCGGGGCTTTCTGGCACTGCTATCATGGCAACCAGCTCAATAGTGACCCTTATTTGTATCATTATCGGCGGACTAGTTAGCGCTCGCTATAGTTCATAATTCCCAGCTACTAACTCTAAAAACTGAGCCCAAAGTCATGCTTTCATCTCACTTGCAGTCGCGTTTATTTACCCTACGATCTAACAAAATATTTGAGTTATTTGTGGTTAGCATCATCTTGCTATCTGCCTTGGTCATTGGCGCTAAAACCTATTCGATGCCCGCGGGCTTGATTAGCTTCATCGGTTTTTTAGACATTGGTATTACGGTTTTTTTCCTGATGGAAATTAGTATTCGTTTTGCAGGTGATCCTCACAAGAGTAGATTCTTTTTTAATGGCTGGAATGTATTCGATAGCGTCATTGTTATTGTCAGTCTGATTCCTATAGAGGACAGTGAATTAGCTCTAGTTGGCCGCCTTATTCGTATTTTTCGGGTGTTGCGGATGGTATCTGTGGTGCCTGAACTGCGCATATTACTGAATTCACTCATTAAGGCGATGCCTCAGTTGGGTTATGTTTTGTTACTGATGTTCATCATTTTTTACATTTATGCGGCTGTTGGCACTACCTTCTTCGACACCATTAATCCCGTCTTATGGGGTGATATATCAATCTCTATGCTCACGCTGTTTAGAGTGATGACCTTTGAAGATTGGACCGATGTAATGTACGAAGTGATGGCAGTTTATGGCTACGCGTGGGTATTCTTTTTGAGTTTTATATTTCTGACTACCTTTGCATTTTTAAATATGGTGATTGGCATCGTTGTCAACGTCATGGAAAATGAAAATGCAGCCGAACGTCTAGCCGATGGAGAACCCTCGATGACCGACTTACGCAATGAATTAGCTGAAATAAAAGCCCTGTTAAAACGCCAAGGCGGCTAACGCTTAGTAATGAACAAATGTCCAGACACCAGCCCACTTAATAGTAGGTTAAAAGCTCGCGGGGTTATTGCCTGCATTTGCTTATTTACGTCTTTGTAAGGAGCAGAGCGACCTAGCCATGTCCGTGTTAATAAGAAGGCTTGAAGCTTACCTTTATTAAGGGCAGAATGAATTCTTTTTAGTGCAGCGGAGTCAATAGCATGCGTCCACATTTGTCTATTTCACGGCGTACGAGTCGCACCCCTTTTAGCAGTCGAGTAGAGGCCGCCGGGGCGACGGGCTACACGGTTTATAATCACACCTTATTGGCCACCTCATTCCGTGGTATTGAAGTGGATTATTGGCACTTGTGTGAAAATGTTCAGGTGTGGGATGTGAGTTGTGAAAAACAAGTGACCCTCATGGGCCCTGGTGCTAACCAGTTGGCTCAATACATGACACCTAGAGATCTTTCAAATGCCCAAGTAGGTCGTTGTTATTACTTACCCATGTGTGATGAGAACGGCAGCATGATCAGTGATGGTGTAGGCATTAAGATCAATGATCGCCACTGGCGTTTATCTGTTGCAGACTCAGATGTATTGCTGTGGGCCAAAGGCTTAGCCGTTGGCTTTGGTTTAGATGTTGAGGTCAGAGAACCAGAAATTTTTCCCTTAGCAGTGCAAGGACCTAAAGCAGAAGAATTAATGTGCCGCGTTTTTGGTGATGCCATTAAAGAACTCGGCTTTTTTGCCATCGCACCCTTTGTTTACAAGGGTAAGCGCATGAAAGTAGCTCGTTCTGGCTGGAGTAAACAAACCGGCTTTGAAGTGTTTGTTAATGATGCACATATTGGCACTCAATTATGGGATGAATTGTTTGCTAAAGGACAAGACTTGGATGTGCGTGCAGGTTGCCCCAACTTGATTGAGCGCATTGAGAGTGGACTCATGTCTTTTGGCAGCGATATGGACCACACAACCACACCGTTTGAAATTGGTTTAGAAAAATACATCAACCTTGATGCCGATATTGAAAGCCTAAGCTTGCCTGCATTAAGACTTCACACCCCGACCAAAAAACTGATGGGTTTGGTACTGGAGTACCATCGCAGTTTAAGTGACGTGAATGTGTTTGTTGGTGATCAAAAAATTGGGGATATTCGCAGCCAAGCATACTCCCCTAGGTACATGCGTCGTTTGGCCTTTGTCATGTGTGATTTAGAAGCCTTAAATGGGGCTAAAACAGTAGCCGTTAACACTGATCAAGGCAAAGCGACTGGAACGCTCACCAGCTTACCTTTTAACTTTGAGGCCTTAGGCCTTAAGGCCTGTCGTTGAACCCCTTGCAACACCAAAATTAGCCCCGTCAGTCTGAAAAGTGACTGACTAGACTTATGTATTTCCCCAAGGAGAAAGCTGGCGTATATTGCGCTCACATGCTCAGCCCCTAACATTGTTTGGTCGCCACTTATGAACCCAGAACTGTCTATCACTCGTCTATCAACTTCCAATCTTTCAATCAGTCGGCGTACCCGCGCAACCCCCTTTACCAGTCGCGTTGAAGCCGCAGGGGTGCAAGCCTACACTATTTACAACCACACGCTATTAGCGGCGAACTTCCGTGGTATGGAAGACGACTATTGGCACTTGTGTGAACATGTACAAGTATGGGATGTTTCGGCTGAAAAACAAGTGGCTATTAGTGGTCCCGATGCCTACCGCCTCATCCAAATGATGACCCCTAGAGACTTATCCAAAGCCCGCATTGGTCGATGCTTTTATGTGCCCCTTTGCAATCCTGAAGGTGGCATTGTTAATGATCCCATCGCCATAAAACTCACTGAAACTGATTGGTGGTTATCGATCGCTGATACAGATGTCATGTTATGGGCGCAGGGTTTAGCCATTGGGTTTAACTTGGATGTTAGTGTCACCGAGCCTGATGTTTGGCCCATTGCCGTGCAAGGTCCCAAGGCAGAAGAGCTCATGGCAAGGGTGTTTGGGGAGGGTGTGCGCGACATTAAGTTCTTTCAAATTAAACCCATGTCATACCAGGGGGTAGACATGCAGGTGGCCCGATCTGGCTGGAGTAAACAAGGTGGTTTTGAAATTTATGTGGATGATGCAAGTCTTGCGGGTCCATTATGGGATGAATTTTTCGCAAAGGGTAAAGATTTAAATGTAGGCCCTGGCTGCCCTAATGGCATAGAGCGCGTTGAAAGTGGACTATTGTCCTTAGGCAACGATATGGATTATGCCACCACACCTTTTGAATGTGGCCTAGGCCAATATGTTGATTTAGATGCTGATATTGAGAGCTTATCCTTGCCTGCTTTGCGCCAGCATGTGCCAAAGAAAAAACTTATGGGTTTAGTCATTAACCAAACCTGTACTATTTCTCAGACAGACGTCTTCTTGGAAGACCAATGGGCGGGCGAAATCACCAGCCAAGCCCCTTCGCCTAAATATGGGGTACACTTAGCGTTTGTGTTGTGTTCTTTGCCCGCTTTAGGCGATAGCCTAACGGTTGATGTGCACACCAGCCTTGGTAAACTGCAAGGCCAACTGACGAGTCTACCTTTTAACTTTGAGGCCCTAGGCTTGACCCCACAACCAGCTGCTGAATAGGCACATTAAGGCAACACTATGAGCAAATCTTCTTATTTAGGCGCCGATACCATTGCGCTCCACAGTGGCTATCAGCCAGAATCAGATCATGGTTCTAGGGCAGTGCCTATTTACCAAACAACCTCATACGTGTTTGATAGTGTCGATGAAGCTTCGGCGTTATTCAATGTGGAGCAAGGTGGGCATATCTACAGCCGCATTACTAACCCCACTGTGGCGGTCTTAGAACAGCGCTTGGCTGCTTTGGAAGGAGGTGCAGGGGCAGTTTGTACAGCGTCTGGCATGAGTGCCCTGTTTGTGAGTTTTTTTAGCCTGTGTTCTGCTGGCGATCATATTGTTAGTGCTGCTCAGATATACGGATCCACCGTGACACTTTTGAAGCACTCCCTTAAGCGCTTTAACATTGACTGCACCTTTGTTGACATTAATGATCAACAGGCTTTAGCTGCTGCCATACAGGACAACACTAAATTAGTGTTTTGCGAATCCATCGGTAACCCTGGCCTTGCAGTTTCTAACTTACCTGCCATTGCAGAAACTGCTCATGCTCAGGGCATACCCTTGGTTGTGGATGCAACGTTTGCAACGCCCTACCTCAATAATCCGATTGAGCATGGTGCTGATGTCGTGGTGCACTCAGTGACTAAGTGGATTGGTGGCCATGGCGTTGCTATAGGGGGTGTAGTCATTGATGGAGGTAATTTTGATTGGCTTAAAAGTGGTCGCTTCCCCACCCTAACCCAGCCCTATGAACCCTTCCACGGCATGAATTTTTGGGAAGAATTTGGCCCTGCTGCTTTAGCCATGCGCATCCGCTGCGAATCGATGCGTGACATAGGTGCAGCCATGACGCCCCATAATGCTTTTTTGTTATTGCAGGGCTTGGAAACTTTAAATTTGCGCATGCAGCAGCATGTGTCTAACGCTCAAGCGATGGTCACTTGGCTGCAAACACAGGATGCAGTCGCTTGGGTTAATCACCCTGACATTAATGCTGACGCACATACCAAAGCACTTTTCCCTAAAGGTGCAGGTTCAATGCTCACCTTTGGAGTGAAAGGTGGTCGCGATGCTGGAGCTGCCTTTATTAACGCCCTACAATTATCATCAAACCTAGCCAATGTGGGTGACTCTCGGACTCTGGTGCTCCATCCAGGTAGCACGACTCATTCGCGACTGAGTGAAAACGACCTCATAGCTGCAGGCATCGGTGCAGACCTTATCAGAGTGTCTGTAGGAATTGAGACGCTGAAAGATATTCAAGCCGATTTTAGCCTAGGTTTGCGGGCAGCAGCTAAGATTGTCGCGCAACAGGCAGAGGCGTAAACATGTATATTCAAGTTGATAACGCTAATACGTTTATTGCCACTGGTGGAAAACCATTTGCAGCCCATTTACCCACAGTTGTTTTATTGCACGGTTCAGGCACTGATCATCGGTGCTGGGCCCTGCAGGCACGCTGGTTTGCCTTCCACGGTTATAGTGTATTTGCTCCCGACTTTCCAGCCCATAGCTTATCTGAGGGCGAAGCCCTCACTAGTATCGAACTCATGGCAGCTTGGCTGGTGCGAGCATTGGACACCGCCAAGGTAGACAAGGTCCACTTAGTGGGGCATTCCCAAGGATTTTTAGTGGCTTTAGAAGCTGCAGGTTTACTCGGTGATCGACTTAAATCTATCACCGCTCTTGCCACTGCTAGCGCCATACCTGTGAATCCAGCCTTAGTTGAAACGGCACAATCCAACCCCAAAATTGCCGCCGAAATGATGCTGCAGTGGGGTTTTGGTAGCCCACATCAATACGGTGCGAGCTCAGTGCCTGGCATGCAGCCCATTGGTATTGGCACTCGGATTATGGCAAATAACCCTCTCGCAATCGACTTAATCGCATGCAATGCATATGAAAAAGGTGCTGAAAAGGCGCTCCAACTTGCCAACGTAGGTTGCCCTAGTTGCGTCATTATAGCGGCACAGGACCGCATGACTCCCAAAAAAGAAGGATTAAAGCTTGCATTGGACTTAAACACAGCCGCACAGATTATTGCTGACAGTGGGCATATGTTGCCAATGGAAGCGCCCAAAGAAAGCCTCAACCTAATGAAAAAATTTATCCAATCTTTAGAGACATAATCATGGCCAAGTTGATTAATAATTCGTTGTCTGCAGCATCACCCATCAAGAAAGTTGCAGTCATTGGTGCTGGCACAATGGGCGCAGGCATTGCGGGTCAAGTGGCCAATGCTGGAGTAGAAGTCTGGCTATTAGATCTTCCCAGCGCTGGAGACAGTGTTAATGCTTTAGCTGAACGTGGATTTAAGCGCCTCAACAACCCGAATGCTCCAGGTTTAATGAGTAATGAAGCGGGTCAACTTATTCACTGTGGCAACACCGAGGATGACTTTGAGCAACTTGCAGATTGTGATTGGGTAGCCGAAGCCGTAGTTGAGCGTTTGGACATTAAACAAGCCTTATACCAGCGCATAGATGTGATGACTGGCGCAAACACCATTATTACTTCAAATACGTCCACCATCCCCATCAGTTTGCTGACTCAGGGCATGCCTCAAGCCTTTTGCGAACGCTTTGCCATTACACACTTTTTTAACCCTGTGCGTTTTATGCGTTTATTAGAGCTGGTGCGGGGCGAACATACCAGTGATGAAGTGGTTAAGACCTTAGAGCAATTTTGTGAAAGTAATTTGGGTAAGGGCGTTGTGGTATGTGAAGACACACCGGGTTTTTTAGGTAATCGAGTGGGCGTATTTGCCATCCAATGTGCCTTGCATACGGCCTTTGATATGGGTTTATCTCCCGCTGAGGCGGATGCATTATTTGGCCGCCCCATGGGCATTCCTAAAACTGGCGTATTTGGCTTGTATGATTTAATCGGCATTGACCTTATGGCTGATGTAGCAAAGAGCCTCGAAAGTATATTGCCAGCAGAGGACGAGTTTCACCAATATGCTCAGCCTATTCCTTTAATGACAAAAATGGTGGCTAACGGACAAACTGGCAATAAAGGAGGTCAAGGGTTTTACCGAGATACAGACGCTGGTAAACAAATGTTGAACTTAACTGATGGCACGTATCAAACGACAGCCCGTTTGCAACTGCCATTGGCGCAACAAGCAGAAGCTCAAGGTGTTGCTGTATTATTAGATGACGATAGCGCATATGGTCGTTTTGCATGGCAAGTCTTGTCAAGCACATTGAATTACGCAGCTGCCCTGATCCCAGAAATTGGTCGCAACATTCTACCCATCGACGACGCTATGAAACTTGGCTATAACTGGATTTATGGCCCCTTTGAGTTATTAGATCAGATTGGTGCTCAGCGAGTGGTTGAGCGTATGCAAAAAGAAAACCGTCAGGTCGCGCCCATGCTTTTATTGGCAGCTAAACAACAAGGTTTCTATCAAGTCATTGACCA
>Ga0209302_10000779_pt1 | contig 18397 bp, 14 predicted proteins | sample ArcOceMetagenome_2_FD_187445 | JGI IMG/M metagenome (GOLD analysis project Ga0209302, IMG submission 187445) | Marine eukaryotic phytoplankton communities from Arctic Ocean - Arctic Ocean ARC135M Metagenome (SPAdes) (version 2) | ecosystem: Environmental > Aquatic > Marine > Oceanic | place... | reverse complement strand
TGTGCTCCAGTTGCTCCTTGAAGACCTTGGTCACCTTGTGCTCCAGTTGCTCCTTGAAGACCTTGGTCACCCTGTGCTCCAGTTGCTCCTTGAAGACCTTGGTCACCCTGTGCTCCAGTAGCTCCTTGAAGACCTTGATCACCTTGTGCTCCAGTTGCTCCTTGAAGACCTTGGTCACCTTGTGCTCCAGTTGCTCCCTGTGCTCCAGTTGCTCCCTGTGCTCCAGTTGCTCCTTGAAGACCTTGGTCACCTTGTGCTCCTGTTGCTCCCTGTGCTCCAGTTGCTCCTTGTGCACCTTGGTCACCCTTATTCCCCGACGTTACAAAACTGACTAATAATTCATCTGTATCAAGAAACGGACTTATTGCTGAACCAGCTAAATTAGTTACATCTAATGTCCACCAACCAGTATTATTAGATAAATCACTTATACTAAAAAATAAAAAATCGGCTGGATCAGATGCCTTACTTATTCTAACAAATCCTTTTACAGTTGACGTAACATTTTGTATAACAACCATAAACGGATCTATTATGTTGTTACTTGCGTCTACACTGTCAATATACAATTCATTTGAGGCATTTTGAGAAGCATCATTTAATCTTAAATAAGGTTGACCTGGATCAATGGCAACAGTAGAAATATCAAATATATAATCAAATACAGCACCTCCAAATCCACCATCATCGCCCTTGTCACCCTGTGCTCCTTCAAGTCCTTGAAGACCTTGAGGTCCAATTGGTCCCATTGGCCCTGTGTTTCCATTAGCACCCTGTGCTCCTGTATCACCAATTGGTTTACAGCATGTAATATATTGATTGTATTTTTTATAATTTGGGTAAGACATTATATTAGTATATATAGTTTATGTATACTAATATTTCATTAAATTAAATTAAATTAAATTAAATTAAATTAAATTAAACAATGCTTTTTTGCTTAATAGTCATTCGTGGATTTTCCGTAAATGTAACGGTTCCACTAGGATTACCTCCACATATATCAATACCTACTTGCCATTGGTCGTATATAAAAGATATATCAGTCGAAAAATCACCATCTTTAAATGCAAACATTTGTGGTCCAAAGCAAACTGTGGTAGGAGTGCCTATTTGATTAATACTTCGTGTATCCAATATTATTTCTTGAATAGATGCTCCTACCTTATCAAAGACAAATGATATGCTGTTCGTTTGTACACTATCAAATTGTAATTTTGCACTTACATATACTTCCAGTAATGAATTGTTAAAATAAGGTTGATTATTGCTAAAATCAATATATGCCAGATTATTTGTAAATACGGATTGAGCACTAGGGTCTAAATCTGTATATATTATTGAATTTAATGATAAATCGTATAACGCTGGAACATATGGAGTTATGGTTGATACGTTAATATCTAATATAGAAGTTGATTCACTATAACATTGTAAAACACGATTATTGTAACTAGCGTCATTTGTCACAATAGGATTTTTTGTAAAATTAACATCACCAGAGACATCTAAGTTAGTCGCTACTATATCAACCGTTGTAAATGAAACATCATAATTACTAATAATATTTGATAAATCTGTAATATTCGCGGTATTGATTGCTATATTCGCGGTATTGATTGCTATATTCGCAGTATTTGTTGCTATGTCGACTGTATTTTTATGAATTTTCTTATCTAACTCGCAAACAGCTTTATCAGCACCTCTACTTCTTAAATAACTACCATAATTATAATATCTATCTCTACAGGAAACATTCGACATATATATATATATTGTTACAAATTATAATCAAGAATATAACCTGTAACAATACTAACGTAATTCTTACTTGGGTACTGGAAATGGTCGTTGGTCTGTTTGTACTACCATTGCTTCTGGCATTAACATAGATAATCGTTCAAAATAGGAAATTTCTTTTAATTGTTTTAATTCAGGTTCAACTGGTTTTTGTGGTGTTACTAAATTCGTTGCGTTGATACCAAATAAAGAGGATTCAATTTCTACTGAATTATGGGAAAAAGCTTCTCTAGGCATGTGACTAGGAGTTATACCCATACATGGCATAGCATTGTCGTATGCTCTACCTTGTTGAGAATATTTATATTCAGTATAATTGCGATTGTCCATATAACTACGTTGTTGAAGACAGTAATCACTAGGCATATTATTGTTACGTGTAGAAGCCATATTAATATACTATAATACTATATATTTTTATTCCCTTCTATTTTTATTTTTTCTCATTAATTGATTTCATATGGAGTTTTAATCCTTCTATACTATTATCTAGTGCCTTATTGTTATCTTTATCATCGCGAAAATAATAATACAATACTTTATGAAATAAATCCATATAATCATAAGAAAACAATGTTCTAAACATGACTTGTTTACACATTTGTCCGGCATATGGATGAATAGCAAACAATTCTTCTAAAAATGATTCCTTTTCCAATTGCGTGTATAATCTATCCAATTTATCACCGATTACATTTTCGTCAAATTCGGTTAGTCCAACTATTTGTAAATATTGAATTTGATACAACATTTCACTCAACCCTTTTTCATCATCATCATCTTCGGTAATTAATTTGTATGTACATAGGTAATTTAATTGTAAATCACACATTTACATAGTAATTGTAAATATTCTTAAACTATTTTCTAGAGAAATTGTTTATGGTTTATAGACGGATAAAATATTCTTAATATTGATTAGGAGAATGTCCTGATTTGTAATCTTTGTCCTTTTGTAATTCTCTAGAAGGAACACCACCACGAACCCATCCATCTAAAGCAGCACCTTCCACTAAATTAGCAGGATTTGTAACAGAATTTTCTATAGATGGTAATAAAGGATAATTTCTATAAGGAATGTAGGATTGTTCAGTTGTTGTATTAATACTCTTTTTGTTTGTAATCATATCACCTTGTTGAATATGTGATTCTAAAACCGGATTGGATGAACCACGACCTAAGAATGGAACAGTCTTGAAAGGACGCTCATACAAACTGATGCGACATTTGGGATTTGTATTGATTGTTCCAATTAATAAATCAGAGTTGGTATCAATATTACACCCTCCTGCTCCTACTTGAAAACCACCTGTGAAATTCACGTTAGGTTGACTAGTGGCGAACTCAATTGGACGTTTCATTCCACAATCTTGAGAGAAAAAGTTGGTTAATAGATAACTAGATTGAGATGAATTTTGAACATTTCGTTGACTTAGACCACAACTATCATCACCAATTCTGGATAAACTGTCGAATGTAAACTCACTAGTGACTGCTGACATTTATATATATATAGTTAATAATATATTTATTCATAATTATATATTTATTTTTATTCTATATCTAATTTTGTCCAACAATGGATCCAATTCTAGGATTATTTTTCATGAGAGCAAAATCATTTCCTTCTTTGCCTGAAACCATATCTCCATAACAAAATTCAGCAAAGTCCTTTTGATCATTAGGGACACGTGTATTAGCAGTAGCATAAAAATTATATTGTCCGAAATCTTCAAATTCCAAACTATCGCCTAAAGTTGAAAATAATTTTTTCTTAATTTCAGGGTCATTATCAAAATTTGATACAATCATGTCTTGAGTGTCCGTGTTTATTTGTTTTTCAACAGCTCTATTATAGGCAGGTGCGGCCTTTTTACGATTAGGATTATCTTGAATTTCTGGTAATAATACATTCATAAATGGATTATTTTGTGTAGGATTTGTAAAATTGTTTTTTGATGATTCGTATTCGGTTGGATTTGTAAATCCTTCTTTTCGCGATTTTTGGTCAGTATCCATTGGATCGGCCGATCTAGTATAAAAAAGTATCGCAATTACACCTAAAGTAATAAAACCAGTCAGGAAAAAATTATAGTTTTGTGTTACTAAAAATCCTAAAACAGACAATATTATAACAAGACGACTTATAGCATTTATTTTTTCGTCTCTAGACATATTTTTGGTTGGCCAGATTTTCTTTATGTATTCTTTTTTTAGTAATATAGACGGATTTGTAAACCAAATTTTTGTATTAGCTATTGACATTTGTATATATATATTCTTCATTATTTATTTTTATCGGTTATTATTTATTTCTTTCCCTTCTTTTTCTTCTTTTTGTTTGAACTATTGACTGGTTTATCACTTCTCATTGACTTCTCGGGCTTGTCGCCTTCAATAGAGAACACCAATTCTTCCATCTCGGCGTCTGTCATTTGTTTAGTTGGAGGTAATGCTGCCAATTTCTGTTGCTCTATTCTTAATTTATCCATCGCTTGACGATTTAGATTTGTTTTTTGTAACATGCGTTCTCTATTTTCAGCACTTTTCATATCTTGGTTCAACTTATTTGTCATAGCACCTAAATCCAATTTCCCTCCACCAGCAAGTCCGGCTAGTCCTCCTAGCCCACCAAGTCCAGCGAGCATCTCATCAATACCACCACCACCACCACCACCACCAAGTCCAGCGAGCATCTCATCAATACCACCACCACCTCCACCACGACCACGACCACCGCCCATACCCATTTTTTGCAGCATTGATTGAATATCACCCATACCAGGCATATCTTTCATTTTACCTAGTAACTCACTCGCCTCTTGCATCAACTCACTCTCCTTTATCTCACCTGACTTTATCTTGCTATCTAATTTTCCTCCAACATTTTGAACTAAACCCATTAACTTGCCAGGATTCTTAAATAAATTTTGAAAAACATCATTTATCGAGGTAGCATTCTCCATATCAATATTTAAATCAGAAGCAGTTTCTTCAGCAATCTCCTTTGCCAAGTTTCCTAACTTACCATCTAAAAGTCCATTAATATGATCTTGGATATCTTCGGGGTTTGGTAACTTATCCATATCAATACCACTTACATCAATCGGCTCACTACTGTCATTACCACCACCTAGACCGCTTAGACCACCTAGGTCACTTCCACCCATCATATTCTGTAGATTACTCATGGTATCTTCCAATTTTTGTTTCAATTCATCTTCATTAATAGCTTCAAATAATTTGGCAGTATCTCCAAATGATTCCTGTGAATCAACCTTACCTATAACGGAAAACAATATCAATTGTAAATATTTCCAAATGGTTTCTTTTGTGCCATCACTTACATCAGCTGTCCAGATTTTATTAAAATTGATACCTGGTAAAAACTCTGTATTTATTTCATTATTGGAAAACATATCTTCATTTTTATATAAAATATCAAAAAATCTTTCTGGGAACACCTTTTTAACGTGACTATATACATTTTGAATACTATCTTCATCTTTAGTTTCCTTTATATTGTGTAAATCTAAATTCAGACCTTCTTTAAATTCAGGAAAAGTGAATAAAATATCGTTTATCAAATCATAAACAACCTTTACAAACTCTTCTGGTATTTCTTGATTTTCGTTATTCGAAGACATTTATTTATAAAATAGGTATTAATAAATGTTTAAATCATTTGTTAGTGATAATTAGTTATAGTATAATTTTGATAATTGATTTAGATTTTTTAGATATTGAATTGCCTTCTTTTTATTATCTGTCTCCAAATGTCTCAATGGCTCTCTAATTTTATCTATTCCGTCCAATACTTTATTTGCAGCTCCAGCATCCATTTTTAAATCTGTCGTGTAGTCCTTTGTCAAGAAATATTCCAAATTTTCTTTTTCAATCTCATCTTCGTATTTACTACAAATATAGCGAAACCATACAGAGATAATCATCTTGGGATTTGCCTTTCTCAGCATAGATAACCCAGTATAACTAGTTTTTATGTCGCTGTTATCCGGAAATAACACACACAAGTCATCTAAAAATTCCTCGAATTGATTGTTAAATGCCTTTAAAATAGTTGTTTTGTCCATTTTATTTAAATATATATTTAGTTTTAAATATGTTATCGTATATAATATATTTACTTATTTTCATTTCATTTTGTCACTTTGTAATTTAATTTATACACCAGCCGGTTTATTCATATTTTGAATTCGCAAATCATTGTTTCGCTGTTCTTCCATTTCGTTGTATGAATTTTCACTTACTTTATCTGGACTCCAGTCATCAGGTGGTGTCTCCATGGAAGATGTGTGATCTACTGTGGCATAATTATACATTTGTCTTGCTCCACCGTCACCTTTTGCCAGCAATTCGTCACTTCCCTGATCCCAATAACTAAAATTATCACTTGCTACACCAAAGCCACCCACATTATCATTCCCTAAAGCAAATGACATTGGTTCACCGTTAAATCCAGTTGCTTTCGCATTAGTGGAATCTTCTTTTGGTTTTACTTTGTCAATTATTTCATTTCCAAAAATTACTCGATTTCCTTCTTTTAACAATAACATAGCAGGTACTTTTTGTACCTGAGGAGGTAATATTATTTTTTGTTGATTTTCTAAAACAACATAGGTCCCTCCTGTTTGAGGGTCTCTAAATCTTTTGTCGATACAAATAAAATGTATGTCGTCCTTTATTTCGCTTTTTCCAACTAAACGTAACAAATTTTTACAGTTTTCACAATAATTACTATAATATAAGATACAACTCATTAATATTTATGCTTAAATATTTATCAGACATTTAAACTTATTTAATTGTTATTTATTAAAAAATTGATATTATAATACCTATATAAATTATATATACAATTGATTGATAATGATGGAACCCACTGTTAAAATCACAAGCGAAGAAAATAATGTATTATCTTTTACACTGGCTAATATTAATTATAGTTTAGCAAACTCTCTTAGACGGATTATGTTATCGGATATTCCTACATTCGTGTTTAGAACATTTCCTCACCAAGAGTGTAAGGTGGATATCATTAAAAACACAACCCGTCTTAATAATGAAATTATCAAGCAACGTATTGGGTGTATTCCCATTCACATTACGGATATTGAATTTCCTTATAAAGAATATGTAGTTGAAGTAGATAAGAAAAATGAAACAGATACAATACAATTACTTACAACCGCCGATTTTAAAATTAAAAATATTTCTACAGACAAATATTTATCAGATACCGCAACAAAGGAAATATTTCCACCGGATTCAATTACAGGCGATTATATCCCTATTACGCGTCTTCGTCCTAGATTAACAGAAAATATTGAAGGCGAAAGCGTTATGTTTAATGCTTATTTTGATTTTGGTACCGCAAAGCAAGACGGTATGTATAATATTGTTTCTACTGCGGCCTATGGCGCAACACAGGATATGGTAAAGGCAAATGATGTATGGAACGATAAAAAAGAGGAGTTTGCCAAGGGTGGTATGAAAGAGGAAGATATTGAATTTGAACGGTTGAATTGGTATCTATTAGAAGCAAAGCGTATTACAAAACCAGACAGTTTTGATTTTATCATTGAAAGTGTCGGTGTATTCTCAAATATATCAATTGTTTCTAAGGCATGTGATATTATGATAGACAAATGTAAGCAATTTATTTCACTCGTTGAAAAAGGCGACGTATCGATTGAATTAAGTGAAAATACTACAATATCCAATGAATATACAATTACTCTCAAAAATGAAGATTATACATTAGGAAATGCTTTGGTTCACTTCCTATATGAAAAATATTATTCTGGTAATAAATCTCTGTCATTTGTAGGATTCCGTGTACCTCATCCACATATTCCTAATGGTGTTATTCGTATGGCATTTTCAAAAGAAGGCGATACAAATGTATCACAATATTTAACATTAGCTGCTCAAGATGTTATCACTACATTTACCAATATTCAGTCTAAATTCAAAGAATAAATTACATGATAAATTCAATATCTCAAAAAAATAAAAATATTAATGTATTTTTATTTTTATGTATACGTTTGTATGCGGTTTTACCTATTTTTAGTTAAAATTGATTTAAAAAAACGATGTTATATATATATAACTAAAAATGGGTAAATATACTTGTGAAAAATGTGGCAAAGATTTTACACAGAAATCACATTATACGACACATCTCAATAAAAAAAATCCATGTATCGTTGAAAGTAAATTACATGAAATCGCTAATAATGCTGTTAACGAAAAATTAATTGAGATTAAAAAGGCTAACCCTTCTAACGAAATTATTAGTAATCTAGAAATTCTGTATAATAACAAACTGGTTAAAGATATTACTAGTAAAAAAATAAAATTTCCAAAACCGATAATAAAATGGGTTGGTGGGAAGACACAAATCATAGATAAATTAATTTCCGCCTTTCCAATTGAAATAAATAATTATCGTGAAATATTTCTGGGAGGAGGGAGTGTTCTCTTTACATTATTGTCTTATGTAAAAAATGGGATTATACGTATACATGGTGATATATATGCTTATGATTTGAACGAACCATTAATTTCCATGTATAAAAATATACAAACTCGTCATAATGAATTGTACAATATGTTACAAAATATAATTGATGAATTTAATGTATGTGGTACAGGAGAACTTAACAGGAAACCATCGAATATAGAGCAAGCAAAAGAATTAAAAGAAAATTACTATTATTGGATAAGAAGTGAATATAATAAATTGTCCGTAACTGATAAAAATGACATAATTGGTTCTGCCATGTTTATATTCTTAAATAAAACATGTTTTAGAGGTGTATTTAGAGTTGGTCCAAATGGATTTAACGTTCCTTATGGACACAATAAAAATCCGGAAATTATAAATAAAGGCCATTTAGATGAGATACATGATTTAATACAGAATGTAATATTTGAAACTTGTGACTTTACTACATCGTTAAACCAGTCACAACCAAATGATTTTGTATATCTTGACCCTCCATATGCTCCCGAAACACAAACTTCATTTGTTGGATATACTGAAAAAGGATTTACCATTGAAAATCACAACGAGTTATTTACATTAATTCATAATCTAACCAATTCAAAGAAAAAAATTATACTTAGTAATGCTGACGTAACATTAGTTCGTGAAAACTTTACAAATGAAAAATATACCACATCATCTATTTTATGTAAACGGTCTATTAATTCGAAAAATCCTCAAGCAAAGGCACAAGAAGTTATCATAAAGAATTATTAATTTTATAATTTTAAATCTTCAATGGTGTAATTGTAAAGGAGAAACTAAATCACTAAATCGTACATATTCAATTCCCCATGAACTTGCCAAATCCAATACTTGTTGTGTTTTTTTTGTGATATCTTCACCAAAATATTTAGTCTTACCAGTTGTTAATTCTTCTTCTTGATTTGCAACACAAACAATTCTTAGTGGTTTGCCATATAGTTCAGGTATATTTTGATACTTGATAAATGTTCCATATACTTTTTCTCCAGCCGTACCCGAAACCCACCAATTCGATGTTTTTACTTCATACATATAGTCGTCTGTTTCCCAATCTGGTTCAAATCCATCCTTGCGAACTACTTTTTTAGGATTTTCTCCTCGTAATTGAAGTACATCATATACCAGTCTCTCACCTAATAAGGTTGTCCATTGTCCGTTGTTTACCTGTTGTATCATATCATTACCCCATTTTTTTTCATTTTCTTGAAATTCTTTTTTTTGGTGGGCAATAGTTACATCCTGTTTTTTTACAATATTTTGTGGCTTTTTTGTAGCCCATAGAATACGTTCACTCAAATTCGCAGATATATTATTTATTTTGCTCATTTACTTATAGTTGAAATAAATAAACGATTATTTATTTCAATTTTTATTAAAAAAATAATAAATATATACAAATTATTATTTTTGTTTTGTTTTGTTTTATTTTTGTTATCTAATTAGCAATCTCTACATCAATTACTGTTTCAACTTTTGTTTCAACTTTTGTTTCTTCAATACCACTGTGTTTTACATTCTCCTTTTTTCTATGGTCGTAATTCAAAACAAACATCTGCTTTGAAGGATGTAATCCATTGAAATAATGGATAACTACCTCCTTGTTTACATAATTCATTTCAGGCATTAATATCTTTTTATACACGTCATGATGTAGAGAATACATATGTGTGCGAAACTTCTCAGGGAATTCAGTAAGCTTTTTCTCCTTTTTAATATAACACTTGATATAGTTATTAAATAGTTCACTCGTATACGTGTGAATATTATTTCTAAACTCATAAAATGATGTATTGTGTTCTGGATAATATTGTAAATATTCACTTACTCTTCCAGATTGTCTCAAGTAAATATATTGGTATTGAAGTTTGGGCTGATTTCCTCTAAGGTGACGAACATATTCGTATGTTGGGTTTCTAATTTTATATCGCTCACCATAATTACTCTTAATAATAACACCAACAATATCATATTGAGTAGTTCCAGACAACATTGATTGCTTACAACCATTCAATTCATCGTCTGAGTGTACTTGTTGTTTATTCACCAAACTTACGGTATTCCCAAGAATGCCAAATTGTTCCAGATTATTATTAATATCAATAATGCGAACATTTTTGCCTTCAATTTGATATACTTCGGTCAAGTATAACTTCATTTCCGTAATTGGTTTTACTATTCTATTTCTAGGATGTTGTAGAACAAAACTATATGAATATTTCTTGTCTAGAATATTTACGTCAAATCCAGTTGTTTCACACACTTCGTCAAACATGTATTTAAACGTATTTTCTACCTTAAAACCATTTTCCATAAAGAAACACATGGTACCACCTACATTACTTCTAGTAGCGATTTCCCAATTACTAGTAGCTTCTTCATAAAATACATTTATCATAGTTCCTTCTACAAATTCTTCAAACACGTATTTCTTATCATCAGATTGTTCGTTGTGGGTTGTTGTTGTCAATCCACTGATGTTTAAGGACTTGGGAGGAGCAAAAGATACAATCTGTCCATCGTCTTTGAAAATCAATGAACGTAATAAACCAACAGAATTCGCTGTATCAGGTGTTAACCACTTCTTATCATACTTTAGAATATGATAGGTCTCTCCATTTTTATGCTTCCATGTGTTATACTTCAAGTTTAGTGATTTCGCAATATCTTTGCGATTTTCTATATCACCTAATAATTCATCAATACGGGGAATACTACTTAGATTGTATGTCATCTTACTTACTATTATATAATCATCTTTAATTGTTTTTTGTAAATCAATTTTTTGTAAATTTATCACATAATTCATATGTTTTGTAATATTGTAATATTGTAATATTGATTTTGTGAATTATCGTTTTACAAATATTTCGTAATCCATAATAATTTCTACTATTATTATAAAGTAATGTCTTCGTCAAATGATATTTATTTACAATTGGGCGATATTATACAAATAGATTCACCTACAAACATAGAATATAATCAGCACATTTTCCTGATTCATTATATTGACAAAAAACAAATTAAAATTATTGATGAAGATACCTTAGCTACTAGTATATTAAATATATCAACCGATGGCAATTTATCAGATGAAAGTATTCTTTCCATATCTATTTTAAATAGAGCCGATACAAATAGTTATGCCAAACAAAATGATTTACTCCCGGACACATGGATTACAATTCATTTCGGTGGTGACCTTCCCACCACCATTACTGGACAAATTACAAATTTAGAAGAAGATATGATTGAAATAGAAATCTTAAATGAAGCAAGTGAAAAAGATGATGAATTTGAACCAATCAATAAAGAAATTATATATATTGATTTTGGTTATAAAGGTATCCCTGAAGATATACCCATTGATAAAATTGTCATACGCGATGCCCCTGAAATTTCAAAAAAACAACGACAGGATGTGAACAATTTAGAAGCATCTTCCGTCGAAGAAGAATATGATTGGTCGGGTAAAGATGAAGGAGAAATATATGAGCCTGAACGTACTGATTTAGATACAGTTGTTGAAATTCCTGTAGAAACAGTTAAGGCACAAATAAAAGACATTCTATTGGAAGCCGACCAAATTGAATTTGGACCTCAATTAGAAGCCATTACACAAATAGTGGAAGTTCCTGAAGAACAGAAAAGGTATGGTATAGAAACGCAAACAAATGAATTATTGGATGATTTATTAGCATCTATACCTAATGCCGAACGCACACGTAGTGTGTTAAATAATATTCATATTATGCTTGAACGGTTTAAACAATTGAGAACCACATTTTCTACTTTTGATGAAAACGGTAATGCGAATATGCCTAAAAAAAAGGGAGCTGATTATAAACCATTGGTTGACAAAATAAATAATTTCAATTATAAATTAGCATGGATATTGCCAGTCGCACAAAATATTAAGAAGTTGTATGATTTAAATGTAGACGATGAATCTGTACCTACAGATGTTATTCCACTAACCTTAGCACAATCACGTATTAATGAATATGATGTCCGCGAAATGTATAATACAAATACTGATAATTATTCTACGTATATGAATAAATTACAGCCTTATTTAACACCTATGGAAACGAATTATCAAAATACCTCGAGTGCTCTTACTGTGAATACTGTACTAGAAAATTTCGATACTGTTATTGATAATTTGGATAGGTTTTATTCATCGATTGCTAAAAATGACTCTATAAAACGAAAACGATTCTTAATAACTAGATATAATTTAGGTCTTTCAAAATTACAAACGACCGAATTAACTTCATCGACAATGAAGGTCAAAGTAGTTCCCATGACAAAGAATGATACAATTTCAGTGAAATCAGTATTGACTTTACAAGAACCAGCGGTGTATTTTTCGAATATCCATTTACCATCTACTAACATATATGACAAATCTTCCCTTAATCAACATTTTTTGAATTATTGGCAAATGTTTAGAGAAAAGACAATAGTAGATACCAAATACATTGACAATTTAAATTCGACTATCGCATTTGATGATAAAGATTACTTAAAAAATAAAACAGAATATTTATTGAGCGAAGATAACGCAGACCCGGATAAGTTTAAGAAATTTCTCAATATTATCATACCTAAAACACGTGTTTTGTTTAATCTCGTAAAAAAACATATTAATGGGAAGTTATCACTAGTTTCAGTAATCAATTATTTACAACCATTCTTAATTTATTTGGACGATATTTCTTTCAAACAATATGAGGAAATCAAAGAATTCATCGAGATAAAAATACGCGAATACAAAAAAATATATGTCACCAATAAAGAAATTTTTTCCAAATTAACCACTTTAAAAGATTCTTTCTTATACGAAACTGTTTTTTATAAACTATTAACCGGTAAATCGGATATTGCCAAATTGGTTTTACAAGAATATGGATTAGGTACAACTGGTAAATTATACGAAGGCGCTATAAATAAAGAACACGTGCTATCCAGCGCTGAAATGACAAAGTTTATGAATGAAATCGATTATTCACGATTGTTCAATACTTCTATGACCATATTAAATTTTGATTTATTTACACCCTTTGATTTTGATGATTTACTAGAAGAAAAGAAGGAATCTTTTCAAGTTGATATTGAAAAAAAGAAGCTAGAAAATGAATGTGCTCAATATGTTTTAACAAAACGATATATTTCTTTAGAAGACCTGAATGCCGATAACAATATTGCCACCTATTTTGACAAGAAATATGATCCTACAATTTATGATATTATTAATGAATATAAGTATGAACAAAATGAAATGGATGATACAGTATTTAAGACTTTTTTAATTGACCAATTAGTGAAAAATGTAGGTCTCAAACGCCCTGAGGCAAAATATGAAGCTACTTCCATGATAGAAAAGAAACGCGAGATCCAAGACGGACATTATGCTGTTCTTGAAGTAGATAATATTGATAGTGTTAAATATTACTATTATAAACGCGAAAATAATACTTGGACACGTGACACACAAATTCCTGAAAACTCGTTTTTTGGTACGAATGAATTGTTTTGTAACATTCAAAAAAAATGTATCCAAATTAACAATACTTGCTCTGATACACCACTTGGTTCTGATTTGGTCAAAAAAGATTTAATTCGCGAAATGTATGCTGAATTTGATTCTAATTACATAGAAGGTATTGACAACTACAAGAATAAGATCAACGCCTTGTTCAAATTTCAAATGGAGAGAATATCCAAATTAAAGACAATCAATAATTATTTGTTATATAAATACGAACAGGATAAGATGAAAATAGCATCTGGGGTAGAAGAAGACAATATTATTAAGTCACCACATCTAAAAATACTTGATATTATTTTAAGTCAAAGTGATATGGTTAAGAAACAAACAGATATCGTACGATTTGTTAATAAATATACTCGAGCGTCAATTACTATAAATGATGAGAATGAATATTGGTTATATTGTATTGATACCAATACTAAGTTGATTCCTACATTTGTATTTAAACTAGCCAGTGTATTTATTGAAAATGGCAATTATATGGAAGCAATTATCGCAATTAAAAATGATCAAGGCGTGGATGTGGATAATAGAACAGTTGATAAACATAGTGGATGGGAGATTGAAAAGATTGCTCTTAGTTCAGAGGAGGGATATGAGACGTCCGGTTTTAAAATACAGTCCAGAGAACTTTTGGAGAAAGATAGTGGAACTGCTATCTTTCAATCAAGTAATGTAAGTGAATCACAAACCAAAAAAGAGTTATTAGCTAATCCAAAAGGAAAAATTATCAATAATGTGATTACGTCTATTTCCAACTATATGGGTATTACGTTAGATAGTCAACGCGATTCTATTATTCAACATACATTGATAGCATTAGATGAAACGGTAGATACTCAGGACGAGTATGAAGCAAAAATAGCCCGTAAATTAAAAGAAGGTAGTAAAAAAATACCGACTTATCTAGACTTATTTAACAAATCACTTCTCACCTTTACACTCTCATATATTTCCATTTATATTTCTACATCCATTCCGGGTATTACTTCTAAAAAAACGTTTCCTGGGTGTAAACGTTCATTAATAGGTTACCCTATTACAGGTGACGAAGATTTGACAAATATTCAATATATTGCCTGTACTGCTGCTGGTATTAAAACAAACATATATCCTTGGAAAGCATTGCCTAAATCAGGCGATAAAATAGCTACAGTCATGAAAAATACTATGGATGCTTATATACTGAAACAAGGCGAAATTAATATGTTGATTGAAGAAAAGAAAAATTACTTGCTACAGAATATTGATGATATAATTCCCGTAGAATTAGATATTAAAAAATGGATTAATTTTTTACCACCTTTACAAGATATTACGAATAAAACACCAACTAATTTGAGTCCTTCATTCCGCACATTATTTTTAGAAAATTTAAAAAATGGATCAAAAGACCAATTTGAACAGACTCGTACAATTCGTTCCAAAATGATTTATTTTTCCATGTCCATCATTCAATCTATTCAAAAAATAGTTAAGAAGGAAAAATTATTACTTACAAACGCTAACAAAGTACCATTCTTACAAAACGCTTGTTGTAATACGGGAGAATACAAACCTATTGATTATTTTATTAAACGCGAACCATCCATTTTGACGAATAATGATATTGTATCTTATTTGTATAATATTCGATTTGATATGATTAATATGACCAAACCTACACTATTGTTAGACCCAAAAGATACCAAAATTAAATTTCCTCAGGTTAGCAATGAATTTTCGGAGGATACTATTTATCGGGGCTTTATTGAATATTGTAATTTTAATAGTAATATTCCAGTCCATAGCAAATTAATGCCATTTTGCCTCAACAAACCAGACGAATATGACAATAACGAGTCGTTGAAAGAAAATATTCGCATTTTGAAAGGAGAAGGCAAATTATATTCTCTTGAATCATTTAATGAACTTATAAACATTGTAAATAAAATGAATATTGTACCTTTAGATTTGGTTCATAAATTTCCTTCAAATATATCCCATTTACGTGATTTAATTCTTCATATGATTGACACGAATAACACAATTGGAGAAGACTTTTTACACAAATTTAAAGGAGTATTAGATTCTTACGAAATAAAAGATAGTACATCCAATAGCGATGTTCGGGAGTTGAAAAATTTGTTAGGGGCGAAAATTCAGGAAATGGAGAACATGATTAATGGCTACATTCGCTCTTTTGCTGATATAACTATGAATGAAAAGAAAAAAATGAGCGATTTTATAAAAACAATTATGGATTTTCATCCAAATGGTGATTTGTTCCTTACAAACATGACCGACGAAACTATGTATCGTTCTATTCAATTCATAAAAAATACTATTTTTCAATTTATCAACGTATATCCAAATATCATAACAAATCGTGTTGATTATGCTGAAATAAAAATACCAGTACATTGGAAATTATCAGTTGAACATCAGAGGGATGTGAAAAATATTATCAAGGATTTTTATAAAGGATTGAAACAATTTTACGAAGATAAATCAGTTACTCATATATTAAAACGCAACGAAGAAGACTTACAAGATTTTATTACATTAGTCGGCTATACTAATTTATATGCCAATATTATTCCTATACATGGTGAAGAGGTCTCATCCATATTAGATAACACCACTTCTTATCAACTGTTTCAGTTTTACTTTTTATATATGATTAAGCATCTTATTGAAGTTGTTGACCGTAGTGATTTACCTAAAAGTGTTGATGAAAATACAAATTATCAAAATGATAACGATTTGATTATAACATCTGTACAACTTGAAGAGGAATCTATGGGTGAAATAACCGAAATAGATATTATTAGAGGAGACCAAAAGAAGCGAAAGCAAAATATTGCCAATATTATCGTAGCTATGTTGAATATTGTGCGAAAGGAAAAGAACGCGATTAATTTAAATTCACAGATGGTAAAGGAGAAAATCAATCGTTCAAAAGATAAAGAAAGACATAAAATAACGTCTACTTTAAGAGATATGAATAAGGAGGAACGTGAAATTGAGAATTTATTTAAAAACCACCGCCTAGAACGATGGAACAAAGGGTTACAAAAAGGCTTAACACAATACGTCGGCAAGACATATGATGAAGAAAGAATAGAGAGAGAAAAAGAAGAAATATTAGAGAAACAATTACATAATAGAGAAATGATTGGAGAGGCATTTACTGCTGACCGCGAAATAGCCTCGTTAGAACAAGAAGAAAATGAGATAGTTACTGAAAGAATTGAAAACGACGCATTTGATATGAATGACATTCCAGACGATGACGACGCAGGCGATAATGATGAAAGTGGGTGGCTACAATATGATGACAATGAATAAAGTAAAAATCATAGAATAGAGAGAAATAAATAAATAAATCATGTATTTTGTTTGTACATGATTTATCCTCAAAACGGTATGTTTGGATAGTTATTTAGGAAAATATTATAATAATCTTATTAGGTTTATACAACTATTTAAATATATAAATTATATATATATAAGATTATGCCAAAGATACCAATGGACTATTCAAATACTATATTTTACAAAATTTATTGTATAGACCCATCAATAAATGAGTTGTATATTGGTCATACTACCAACTTTGTTCAGCGAAAACACGCTCATAAACAAGGGTGTAATAATGTTAAAAATGCTAGCTATAACTGTAAGCTATATCAGGCCATGCGAGAGAATAATGGTTGGGATAATTGGAAAATGGATATAATAGCATTTCATGAGTGTGACAATTTGTTAGGTGCTAAAATACAGGAGCAAAAATATTACGAAGAATACAAAGCAACACTAAATAGTATTGAACCATTGCCTAAGCCGAAGCCTAAAATTGTAAAGGATGCTGTAAAAAAGGAAAACAGTATTTTTTATTGTAATAAATGTAATATATATTTTGATAGTAGTAAAACACAGGATGTTCACAATACTACCAGAAAACACATTAAAAATTCAGCTATTGATAACGGAGAAATAAATGAATACTCCAAAATACTCCAAAAATTTTCATGTAAACAATGTAACTTTAAATGCTCTAATAAGCAAGATTATACTAGACATATAGCAACACTAAAACATGAACGGGTAATAAATAGTAATAATAACCCTCCAAAAAACTCCAACTCAAATATATGTTCATGTGGTAAAAAATATAAGCATATTTCGGGATTATCTAGGCACAAAAATAAATGTAATGGTATTGAAAAAAAGAAAGAAGTAAACCACGAACCTAATGAAAAAAACACAACTGGAGTTGAAACAGACAAGGAATTATTGATAAAAATGCTTTTGAAGAATCAAGAAATTATGGAGAAACTGATAGAAATCATGCCTAATATAGGAAATAATTCACACGAATTATCCTCGAAATAGCACAAATGTACATCCACAAAAACGGATTTTAGGAATTCGGGACATCTTTTTAGATGATTTTCATGTAGGTAGGGTTGCCTACATGACAATTCAAACATGGTCAAAAA
>Ga0209302_10000778_pt1 | contig 18412 bp, 26 predicted proteins | sample ArcOceMetagenome_2_FD_187445 | JGI IMG/M metagenome (GOLD analysis project Ga0209302, IMG submission 187445) | Marine eukaryotic phytoplankton communities from Arctic Ocean - Arctic Ocean ARC135M Metagenome (SPAdes) (version 2) | ecosystem: Environmental > Aquatic > Marine > Oceanic | place... | reverse complement strand
CATCTTTTTCTCCTGTTACTGCTTGAGGTAAAATTTCCTGAAGCTCGTGAGCCATAACTCCATAACTTCTCCAACCATCAGATTTCCAAGCATAGTCATAAACAGGTATTTTAGAAACCATATCTAGTCCTGCAAAGTCTTTTAAATCTTCTTTTAACCTATAATCAGATACTGTATTGTATGCAACATTATTAGCTCCATTTAAAACTATACTACCTACACTAACGCTATTATTGTACAAAGTCAAGAAGTTTCCTGTTGTTCCGCCTACAGTTCCACTATTTGTTATTAAATATCCACAAGTTCCAGTAGTTTTAATATAAAAACCATTTGCTCCTGTTCCATATAATGTAATCCCTTGAGTTTCTTTTACAGTAGTTCCAATTAAGACATCGCCGCCATTTAAATATGATGTTCCATTATTACGTAATACTACATTTGTTGTAAAACTAGGATAACCACCATTATATTCGTTCGCTGTAAAAGAAGCAATGTTTAAGGTGTCTATTATTCTTGTATATTTATTTCCAGAAGCACCATCATTAAGCATCATACCTATTGATTGAGTGCCATCAGATTTTTCATGACCAAAAGCCCAAAAATAACCACTACCATCTGATTTGAAAGAATCCATCCTGTAATAAGGGTATTTAACAATCATAGGACCTATTTGAGAATAATCAGTGGTAATTCTCAAACGCTGAGTGTTGTTTGGTGTACCAAGTATTGTGTCGCCTCCTAATTGTAATATGTTTACAAAAGCTGAATTTCTAAAATAATGATTATCTGCATCAAAAAAGTTTTGTGAGTTGCCATTATAACCAATAAGCATTTGTGCGTTAATAACATTTGAAGCATTTCTGCCCTCTACATGTAATTTAGCAGCTGGTGCAATTAGCCCGATCCCGACTTTTCCGTTAGTAAACGTTGCAAAAATCCCATTACTATCACTAACATTTAATGTTGGTCTTGCGTCATTAGCTTCATTCATATGAAGTAACATCATTCCATTTCCCGAACCTGTTGTGGTTGCACCTCTAAACTCCATTGCATAACCATTATTAAAAGCTCCAGTTGCAGCCGTTGAAAAATTTCTTACTTGCAATATAGGAACTCCACCGTTTTCGTCAGTCATTTGAATTGTTCCTGCAGCATTAATACGCATTCTTTCTGTTGTACCATTAGTTCTTATTAATACATCTGTAGCAGAATCTAAATAAAGTATTCCGCCTCCAGCATTTATTCTTAAAGTATTGGTAGTATCAATAGTTTTATCGCCAGTTAGTGTTACAGTTCCAGTGCTGCTTATACGCATTTTTTCAGCATATCCAGGTGCGCCATTTCTAAAAATCCATCCTGTTCCTGAAGGGGTTTGGATAAATATATTTCCTGTTTGATTATCAATAACTCCACCACCTGCTGAATTTAAATTAATTTGTGGCGTAGTTATAGTTCCTGCAAAAGTCGAGTTTCCAGAACTGTCTATTGTTAGTCTATCAGCACCAGCTGTTAAATCTCTAAGACTAAAAACACCTGTATTATCAGCTATTAATCCATATTCTTTACCAGACGCATTAGTATTTTCTATTATTAATCTAGTTCCATTAGTTGTGTCTGCACTAGACATGTGCAATAAATATGATGGATCAGTCGTTCCCACCCCAACATATCCTGTTGTTTGTTCTACAACGAATTTTCCATTTATATTTGATAAATTTGCCATTTATTATTTGTTTTATTCTACGATAGTTAATTATAGATTACTTATATTTTTTATTTAAAAGGTGCCAGCTTCCCAAACTCTGTATCTAAGTTTTATTCTTATTGATGTAACGGCTGTGGCTAAAGAAGATGTGGTAATTCTTCTCAATGTAGTTGCCTTGTTAGGTCTGTAAGTTCTATTTAAAGTAGATCGGCCAGTGTCATTTTCGTATGTTCCATAATTATAAGCACTAGCAGCCCCATTTGCATAAACTATAGCGTTTACTGTTTCTCCAGTCATAAAAGCTACAAGATCCGCATTATTAGGATCATCTGAATCCTGCTGAATTTCATACCGCTGAGAGGTACTCACCGTAGTACTATTGTAACTATAGTATATTAAAAAAGTAGCTTTTTCTATCATAACAAATTTATTTGATCCTGGTGCATTTATAAGTGTAGTTCCACCATTATTTCCCGTAGCTAGGGCATTCATTTCAGCTCTAGTGAATTCAAATGTTGCCTCTTGAGCTGTTCTTACTATATCACCATTTGCCATTGTACCTAAATCAGATGTAGTATCTGACATAATACCACCTGCTGGACTATAGTTTTGAACTGGAGCTACTCCTGTGCCGGGAGTGCTTGAAGTATTTGTTGCTGTATAACTGGTAAATTCTAATGCACCAGTATCTTTGACACGAAGTCTTTCACTTGACCCAGCAACAACAATTACATCGTTAGTTCCACTTGGTCTTGATATATACTCTCCCTCACTTGTACTTGCTCCAAATACAAATGATCCTCCATTTGAATTAGCATATATGTTTGTACCTGATATAGCACTAGAACAAAATATTCCATAACTTGTATTTACTAAACCTACACTTAAATTACCTGCTAAAAAAGAATTAGAAGTTGTATTTAAATAATAATTATTATTATTATTCATGTACAAATTACCACTCTTAGTTTTTCTTAAATCCCAGGCAGCCCAGTTACCATTTAAAAATCCATAATCATTACCAGACCCGTAAAGTTGCCAAATATGACCTCCATTTGGAGCATACCCGGTTATACCTCCGTCACTTCCAGTACCAGAACCTTGTATTTTTAAATTACGCTCATTAAAAGTGCTAATAGATATTTGATTATTAATTTTGATAAGGGCTGTTGCATCATTATGCATTCTGTACCATGGTCCCCAACTAGTTCCACCCCATATACCTCTTACATACATAATAGCTGGATTACCTGATCCCATAGCTGTTTGATAACCATAGTAATTTCCTGAGTCAGATCTTCTTGTATAATGAAAAGCTTGACTACCTTGCCAATGTGATGCTTCTGTTGATGGTTGACCCGTTGGACTACTCCATACATCAAAAAACCCAGAACCCATATTAGGTAAAGTAGTATTAAAACTAGTAGCGCCCCAACCCATTGTATTTGTCCAATAATTTGTATCAGTCGTTTGAGCAATTCTTCTAAAAGTATCATATGATAAATTAAATTGAGCTCTTGCTGTAGCTAAATCATTATATTTTACATCTGTACCATTACTCATTAAAACACGCGTTGGAGCAGTGTTACCTAAACTTGCAATACCTGTTAAACCTAATACTCCTGTAACTGTCCCACCAGCTAAAGGTAGGTAAGATCCTCCAGTTGCTGGAGCATAATACCCATCAGTTACACCTACTCTAAATTGAGCTGGGGTTACATATCTTAAATAAGCATCGTCACTTGCTGTAATTCTTGTGATTGATCCTGTGTGGTTGCCAGAGATTGAGTTTATCCAGCCAAAATTAACATAACCATTAACAGTGGTTCTTACTATTTTATTTACGTTATTATTTGTTTGCGAAGTTTCTATAGGTAAACTATTGAAAGTAGTTCCACTAATAGCTCCTGCACTAAAACCACCTGATCCATCTCTTAGTACAACAGAATTAGCAATATTACCTGTTTGTTGATAACCAACTTGAACCGCTGTTTGAGTTCTAGTAACCCCTTCAAACGCAGCTGTTCTAAAATTAATATCCCAACCAGTAGTTAAAGTCAAACCACCACCACTATAACCCCAACAAATATCAGTCACCCAAGCTTGAGGGTAAGACCATGTTTCTGCTAATTCACCTATATATACAACAGCTTTTCCAGCTGCGTTTCTACCAAATCTAATAGTGTAAGCTAGATTAGTTCCTGGATTACCCACTAAATAAGCAAATTCATTATACCAAGTTGTTGAACTTAAATGCCCTCCAACTTTTAAAGTAAACGATCTATTTGTTATATATTCATAGACTTCAACAGTAAAAGAAAACATACCCGTCCAAGAAGTTATTGGCATAATTATTTCTATAGTACCAGTAACTGATGAGGTTGTAGTAACATATTCCGCTCCGCCTGGATTAGTTATTCTTCTATAATTTCCATCATATATAGATGGCACCATTATATTCGCTGTACCATTAAAAGATACAGCATTTATAGTCCTTGCTGTTTGTAAAGCTGTAGCAGTACCTGCATTACCAGTTACACTTGTTTGAACTATATTTGGAGCTGAATTTGTTATTGTTGGTACAGGACCTGTGGCAGCTGCTATTGTTATACCTGTCCCAGCGGTTAATCCAGTTATATCTCCTTGAGGTTGTGCATCAACATAAGCTTTAGTTGCAAAATTTGCAGCGGCTGTCGGAGTTATTCCACTTACTAATCCCGCAAAAGCAGCCGCATTCATATTTGATGTCCCCTCTGGCTGAACAAAATAAGTGTTATTATCATTTAAATATAAACCACCACTAACAACTTTTCTTATATTCCAGGCACCCCATTCGCTAGCTAAAAATCCATATGCAGCAGCTTCGCCATACAGTTGCATACAATGGGTATCGTTTGAGCTTCTTAATGCAAGTCCACTAGCTGATGCATGGTAAGAATTTTTAATTATTAATTGATTTGCGGTAGTACTAAAAGTAGTGGTGTTTGTACCAACAGTAATTGACGTAGCTCCAGTTAATGCTCCACCAGCTAATGGTAAAAATGGACCACCTGTATTATTTGTAAAAGGTAAATCACTTACGTACGCTTTAGTAACTATTTGGGTACCACCGCTAGGTACATATGAAATTATAGAACCAGTTGGTATAGTTGTTCCTAAACCATCTTGTGCACCATAAACTATAAAGTTATTGCTACCGCTATACGATATATAATTTATATCAGCATTAATTACAGTGGCTGGAGTACCAGTCAGTGTGATACCATTACCAGCTGTATAAGTGGTCCCAGCATTATTATCCACGTAATCTTTAGTTGCAAAATTTGCAGCAGCAGTAGGTGTTATACCACTTACTAATCCTGAAAAAGCTCCTGTTGACCCAGATAAAGCTCCAGTTAATGTAGAAGTACCTGTAACAAATAAATTACCTCCAACAGTAAGTATTTTTCCAGTTGCTAAAGTTATATACCCATTTATAGTGACATCCCCTGCTATAGGTACATAAGGTCCACCAATAACTGTAGAAGCTGCTACCCAAGTTGGGGCTGCATTACCATTTGATCTTAATATCTGCCCATTAAGTCCATGAGATGTACTAAAAAGTATAGCCCCAGTGGAATGGACGTCAAATATCCCGTTTATATTAGATAATGATGCCATTTATTTTATTTAGCTATTATATGTTAAACTAGCTCTATCTGCTCTTGGAGAACCATCACCTCCACCTTGGCTGTATCTCATGTCACACATCATGTGTATTCCAAAATTACCTGTAAAAGTAACTATAACAGTTTGTCCAGAGCCTGTTGCGACAGCTGTTATACCAAAGTTATTTATTAGAAAAAAGTTACTTCCCCCGCCGCTATTGTTATTGTATCCCCCTATAGTTCCTTTGACTAATCCATTTGTACTTGCAAAAGTATAATCTAAACTCCATGATTTCCACGAGCCAGCACTATATGTAAACACTACAGTATCTCCAGCAGAAGATGTTCCAGCAAACCCTTGTGTAAATTGTAAACTTCCAGCATATGTAAGACTCATCCCAACCACAGCAGTAGTAAAATTAGGATCTGAAGAAGCAGTTCTATTAGTTATAACTCCATCAACATCAAGTACAGAGTAAGGATTAGTATTCCCGATCCCGACGCTGCCGCCAGATAGGATAGTCATTTTAACACCATTATTAGTGTGAAAATCAAGTGTGGTTGCTTCTCTATTAACAATATGTGCACCGGTAGCATCTACTCCTATAACTAAACCATTTAAAGGTCCACCTCCTGTTACGGTGTCCCCAATAGACATATAGGTTTGAGTACTTGCAGATTTTAATTGTAAAACATAAGTACTATTAAAATTTGGATCAGGTGTCATTCCAATACCAACAACTCCAGAACTGTCTATACGCATTCTTTCTGTATTTGTAGTGCAAAAAGTCAAAGGTCTTGCGTCAATTGATGCTATTCTAACTTGTGGATCTGCTGCATAATCCCATAATTCAAAAGAACCCTTAGTTGCACCTGCAATATTAAGTCTATGACCATTAAAGCTTAAAGCAGGTGTATTAAAACTCATATACGCTTCTGTGCTTGCATTTATTAGTAATTTTGTTCTTGAATCAGTTCCAGCTGCTGCACCTCCTCCATCTCCATCTTCTACACTTAATTTAACATCAGGCGAGGTTGTCCCGATCCCGACGTTGCCAGGAATTGTTACATCACCATCATGTCCAACAACCATTCTTGAAGCAGAGTTAAGACGATCATAAATTTGGTAATCTTGACCAGCACCTATATTACAACCAGTTTCCCATTGATTATTTCCATTTGCTTTATACCAAGTACTACAATTTTGACCATTTGTTGTAGCTTCAATTGTTACTACAGCATTTGCATCACTAACATGTAATTTTGTTATAGGCAAATCCGTCCCGATCCCGACGCTGCCTCTATCTAAAACAATGACATTATTATATCCAGCCCCAGCATTTAATTGATCGAATGAATATCTTACAAGTCCCGATGATACAATTTGATTTAATTGTAATCTATAAGAACTAGGAGCCGTGTTATAACTCCACTGTTGTATTCCAGAACTCCCAGAAGTAAATGATACAACGTCAAGAGGCGCATTAGGCGAATCCGTCCCGATCCCGACGTTGCCGGAAGCTCCTAATAAAGTCATAACAGTTCCAGCGGCTCCACTAGATTTTATTAATAATTTATTAGCTGTATAATCAGTATCAAAGTCCCAAGAATCTGAACCACCAGTTAATCTTAAAACTGCAGCAGCAGATGCATTTTTAACATGTAATCTTACCGTTGCGATATCAGCTGTTGCCCCAATTAATATATTACCTCCGTCAGTGACGATGAACTTATTATTTATATTAGATAAATTAGCCATATTTTATTGTTATGGATTTGGAAAGGTTATAGTTGCACTACCACCTGGTGAATATCCTAAAATTATATCAATTCCTATTTCTTGACTACCTGTATATACTGCAGTTACTGTACATGTTATATTAGCACTTCCACTAGTAAAAGCAACAGTAAAATTAGACCCGCTAGAGTTAGGTCCTGTATCTATTATTTTATTATAAACTAAAGAGCCATTAGGTGCGGCGGCTACTGTGTATTTGACAAATTTATCCTCATTTAAGTTACTGTTTGAAAGAAAAACATCAATTCCAACTCCAAATGCTCTAGAAACTGTAAAAGCAACACTAGATGTACCTGCTGCCCCTGTAGTATGTACACCGACATATCTTCCTCCATTTCTTCCACCAGAAGGTGTTTCTATAATATCCCCATCCGTATCAACTTCTAGGTTATAAGTTGCACTACCTGTAAATGTACCTGAACCATACTCTGAAAGTCTAACTGATTGATCAGCTTTTAAAGTCATTACTGTTTTAGGTGTTGTTCCGTCTGTTTGTTGGAATATATGAGTTCCATAACCACTACCGTCTCTACTCATATAGTTAACACCAACCCCACTGTCAACGCCTATATCTAATCTTACATTACCAGCACTAGAATCATTTACAACAAGCATAGAAGAAGAACCAGATGTGTTTACAGTGACAACACCATTCATTTCAGAAGTTCCGTTTATTTGAATTCCACTACTATTTGTGGAAAATCTAGACTGGCCATTATAATATAAACTAACAGTTCCTCCACCACCATCACAATCTATGTAATTAACCAAACTATTTCCAGCTACGTTAGAAGCTTTAACAAACACATGCCCTTGTCCAAGTTGTGTTGATCTAATTTGTAAACCTGTACCAGTACTACAATCAATCATTCCAAAAGCTTGACCAGCCACACTAGGATCATGGTATATGCTAAGATCTGTACCAGCACCAAATGTTACTCTACCATTTGTAACTGCAGTAGAGTCAGGGAAAATAATATTTTTAGCTCCAGCCGTATTACCGTTAACTAATACTTCAGTTAAAGTTTCTGTCTTAGTTCCAACAGGAACTGACCATTGACCATCACCTCTGTAGAAAGTTGTAGCACCTGGTGTTCCACCTGCGTTTATAAGACCTATAGTCATTTCATTAGCACTAACAGCAGAATCAGTTGCAATACCTGCACCACCAGCTGTTACAGCACCTGTGAATTTTAAGTTGAATCCAGATGTAACTGTTATATCTGTGCCCTCGTCTGAGTCAGCCGTCCAATATGAATACGCATCGAATGGGAGTTGATTTACTAGTCCATAAGATAAAGTATTTGTTACAGATCCAGTATTAATATCATTAAACCATATTTGATTTGTACCAGGAATTACAGTTCCTGAATACGCTGTTGCAGATAATATAGCATTGTCAGTTCCTAAGTAATCTATATTTACTGTAGGTGAAGGAGCAGCAGAAGGATCTACTGTTATACCAGTACCAGCTGTTACACCGGTTAATGTACCTGTCGTTGGGGTTGTCCATGAGTTTGCTACACCTACTCCACCTCCTGAAGTTAACACTTGCCCAGAAGCTCCATAAGGATCTGCAAGGGATGGGATAGACAAACCTTTAGTTAATATTAAATTTTCATTTAATGTAACATTACCAGTTACTGTAACTGTATCTGTTATTGCATCACCAAGAGTTGTACTACCTTCAACTAATAAGCCACCACTATTACCTATTGTTACAAGATTTGCACCTGCGTTTTGACTTATAAGTCCTGTGGCAACGCTGTTAGGTCCTGTCCACATAGCATATGAATTAGCTGAACCAGTACCTGTTATATCAGAGGTCATGTCTAATTTTTGCCAGCCATCTGTCGCTGATCCATTAGAAACATATATAGCCCAATCACCAACTAACCAATCAGTGATACCACTTAAGCTTGTATTACCAGCAACATCTACAATATAGAAAACTCCATTAGCAGGTGTTGTTCCTGATAAAGCCGGAGAATCTGTAGTTGCATTCCACAAACCTTCATATGTTAAACCTGAGGTTGCAGTTATCTGACCTTGTAGTTTAGCCATAGCTGCAAGTATGGTATCGGTATTTAAAATACTTGAAGATGTTGGAGTAGGTAAGTTAGTTAATACTTTACCAGTTACTATTGTATCAGCTATAGTTGTTGCTATTAATTGTGAACCACCTGAAGTATACGTCGGGGCTGTAACAGTTGTTACATCACCGCTAGTACCGATTGTTCCTCCAAATGATAATTGATTTGCTGTACTAGCATTCCCTTGAAATTCTACATTGTCAGCAGAACCTACAGCGAATGGAGGGATAGGTGGAGTTAATGAAGCTGCAGCATTACCTATAAAAAGAGCCGATGTTATTGATGTAAATCCATCTAATACTGTTGTAACCCAAGTTGCAGTTCCAGCTGTAGTTGTAAACGTATCAGCTTTTATTATACCTGCTACAGTTAAATCATTAGCTGTTGCATCGTATGTCATACCAGTATCACCAGCTAATGTACTAGTTAAACCTGTTCCAGACCAATAAGCAACTTCACCTGCTTGACCATCACCATCTGCAAGACCGTTTGCTGTTATTCTTAATTCTTTACTACTAGGAACAAAAGCAGTTGTAATACCAACAAGTGGTGTTCCACCGTCGTTCATTCCTTTAAAATGTATAATTTCACCATCAGCCACTGTTGTAACAGCTCCACTATCGCCTTCAATTTTCCAACTGTATAAAGGTGTTTCAGTCACCCAGCTTGTACCAGTACCTGTAGAAGATAGTATTTGACCAGCAGCACCAACACCATTACCTGCAGTATATGTACCTGTGTTTACTAAACTAGCAAACGTACCAGATGTTGTAGCTTCGAAAGCCCCAGTTACTTTAGCACCACCAACTAGTATCTCAAATATTTTAGCATTAGCAAAATACAGATCAACACCTGCAGCTTTTGTAAATGTAGCTAAAGTATTTCCACCTGTCGATGCTTGAATTTTTACAGCATCATCACTTCTTAGTCTTAAATCCCCTGTGCTTAGGTCAGTTACAAAACTATCGATCCCATCATTGTTTACCTCTAAGTCTTGACCACTTCCAAATAAAGCTTTACTAGTATCTGTGAAAGTAATGTTATCACCTGCTGAAACAACTATACTAGTTCCACCTGTGACGTTACCTGCTACTAAAGCTTCAGCTAGAGTCTCTGTTGCGGGCTTAGTTGCAATATAATCTACAATAGCTTTAGTACTTGCTATTTTTAAATTATCACCAGGAGCCACTAATGTAGTAACCACTGCTGTACCTGTCACCGATGTATTAACTGATAAACTAGTTAAAGTACCAACGCTTGTTATGTTAGGTTGTGCTGCAGTTTGTAACGTACCTGTTATAATTGTAGATGTGAATGCTGTAAATCCTGAACCTATTGTCCCGGTTATATCAACACCACCAGCTGTAGAGAAGCTAGCGAAACCCGATACATTACCAGTACCACTAAGGTTGGAAAGATTTATTATAGGTTGATTTGCAAAAGGAGTGATAGGATCACTTGCATCACCAGGAGGTGTAGTTAATTTTATTGTTGCCCCAAGACCTGCAGCTCCAGCTGTTACAAGATCTATAATAGAACCTATAGTAAAGTTTTTTGTAGGATTCCCTGACTTATTAACATCTGTACCTAATACAAGGTCGTCAGATGTAGGTAAGACTGTAGGGTATGAATATATTATTGCCATTATACTAGTTTTGTTATTATTAGTTGTGCACTTGGTACATTTGTACCCCACGAACCTGGAATTGTCTGAGGTTGTAGACTACCAGCGGCTCCTGTGCTAGGGTTTTGCACCCAAAAGTTATGATATGTATCTTCGATGTCTACATCTATATAAGAAGTAATGTCTATACGATGTCTTACAGTACTTGCATTAGAAAGGAAAGACGTTGCAGTGGTTGGACCTACTTGAGTAGCACCACCTTGTAATGTTTTAAAGTTTAATTGTATGTTATTCCCACTAGTAGCCTGCGCATAGTAGAGCTGTTGAACACAGTAACTACCTAATGTTCTAAATGTAATCGTTCCAGTTGCTGCTGTGTAAGATACGTCTGGCGTAGTTATATCAACTGCACCAAATATGATGGGGATACCAGTATTGTTAACTCCAGGTATGATAGCCACTGCGTTGGAAGTGGATATTTTCTGAATATAATGCTGATCTATTATAGTTTTAACGGAAGTAAATGTGTATTGTACAGTGGGGTTATTGACTACAGGCGTGCCATAAGCGTCCACTGCGTTAGATCCTAGTATCTTATCTGCGAGCTGCGGTATAGATACAGGGTATGAAGAAATTATTGCCATGTGTTGTTTTTTTATATCTGTCTAACTGGATTAGAGCTAACATGTGAATATTTTTAATTAGTGGCCTCTTGTTAGAGTGCACTATGGTTAGTAATATCACAGGTTTTATGCAAGGTTTACTTGTATGCTAGAGTGAATGTAAGAAAGTGTGACAATAGGCTGTTACTCTATACTCTTAATAGGCTTATGTCACATTATTGAAAAATTTTTTGTAACGTATATAGAAGTATGGTGTTACCCCTATCCTCCTGGTTATCAAGTCGTTACGCAAAATCGTTTCTCGTTTGGGGCCCCACCCGTCTTTTTTACGTTTATTCATAAATGTTTTACGTTTTCTTTATATATACGTATACATGTTTATGTTTTATGTTTTATATAAACTAACTAACAATACTTACAATCTAAATACGAGTCAACTTGGATAATATATATGTAACCAATTAATACTAAATACTATGAATACTAAAGAAATATATAACGAACTAAGAATGATTGATGAGTTCCACTCTACATTCAATCCGACCAGAGAGTCTAAGTCTAGAATGAGACTACTGATCTCACTACTACCAGTCTCACCACTGAGTGCTAATGAAAGATAGTAGATTAGTATATCGTATACTAATAAACAATGAGACATTGTAGTACACATACTAACTAATATAAACTAATAAACAAAACTACACTAACAAAACTAATACAAATACAAACTAAATACGATCCAATGTGGATAATAATAATGTAACTAATAAGTAATTAATAAATAAATAAATATAATATGAGTAATTTAAAATCAAAAAGATTTGTCATCAGACAGTCACTAATCGGAAAAAATGTAGTAATTGAATTTACTAACAAAAAAGGTATCAAGTATACTTACAATCATGATAAGGCGTTCAACATCATGAAATCTTCACTAGAAAATATGAATTGTTTCAAGAAGTACAAATCTTACACTGCAACGAATAATATTCCAGTTGCACTTAGAAATGTAGAATTAGTATAATAACTAATCAGTGTGTGTTAAAAGTTCTCTACACTATAAATAAAGTTGAACATAAGTGTGCGTTAAGTATTCTCTACACTCTAAATACAGTTGAAACTATGACACTATGGTAAGTAAGTGAGTTCGATTCTCACTGTGTCAACTAATAATAAATAAATATAATAATATGTATAATCAATCCGCACTAATTAGAATTGCGCTCAGACTATTTCCAGAGAAAAATGTCTTCCAATTAACTAAATCAGAACAACAAGAAGTTCTATCAATCTATAATGAATTTCACTAATATGAAAGAATTAATCAAAGAATGTTTTGTGAATTATGAAAAATGGAATAAATTCTTATCACTTCATGAATTAAACAAAGAAGAATCAAATGATAAAGTATATCTTCAAAGTCTATATGAAAACTTTATAGAAAATCTAAACTAATAAATAAATAAATAATAATATGAAAAACAGAAAATTTAATCACGTAACACTCATTGAAATCATAGCGATTCTATACGGAATAATGATAGTAGGAGGTTTAATAACAGTAATATCTACAGTAATAACTGAAGGTGCTCCAAATTTCAACTTAGTATAATGAATTACACTTTAAATACACATTACGCTAAGAATATTGATCTCACTTGGGCTATACTAAGACAAATGAGTAATGAATTAACACGAGAAGATGTACTAGGAATCATAGAAACTCATCAAATAAATGAAATATGAATAATAGAATAATATTAAATCAAGTAAATAATATCATAGTAGATATTCTTAAAGTACAGTTTCCATTTGACGACACCATGTGCAAAGATAAGTACAACGAGACTATAAGCGATTATCTTTATGAAGAAATTATAACTAAACTTACAAACTAAATACGAATACAAATGGATAATAATAATATGAATCACGAATTACAATTTATCGACTACCCACCTGAATTAATACAAGCGAAATTAAAGTTATGTATTAACTACGAAGCAAAATATGGTCAATCACTTACAGTAAACGCATGGAGAAAATGGTGTAACAGCTATGACTATCGCAAGAATGAGTGGCAATTCAGACACAATGTAGCAAAATCACTAAACTATTAAATATGACTAATCAAGAAATTAATCAAGCAATGACTGACTATCTAAACAGATATTACTTATGAACAAAACAACATGGCAACTCAAAAATGAAGCGCAAGAAAATGCGTTCGCTAGACGACTACTAGTAGAGTATAATATTAAAGAAACAACTACACAAAGACAAGCAATTAATGGTACAAGAGAATTTGAATTTCCTGTTCGCGCAAGAAAACACACTCATCATTCTAAATCTGAAAGACTAAAACTAGCTTGCTTCAAATCAGGTTATGTAAGAAATCAGAACTCTTGCTCGTCTAACTATCAACTAAATCCAGTTTATAAAGCTAAAACTAGAACTATGTTTCTAAGTGATAAAGGTTTACACACTGTAGAATATCAAGGTACTATGCGAACTAAAATCTGGAATCAACTAGCGAGACTACAATTTATGCTAGACTTCTACTTAAAAAACCACTTTTACGGTAAATTATAATACAAACTAAATACGAACATTAACGGATAATAATTATATATGAAACAAATCAAATTTAATGAAGAAACTGGTAATGTATTACTAGAAACAGACAAAGGTCCTCAAGTGTTAACTCGCTTGTATCAGAACATCGAGTTCACGGACTACACTACGTTTTATCGTATAAATGATAAAATATATGTGTAAAAACATGAAAGAGTTGCTAGAATACTCTAAAACTAGTAGGCGTAAGCGAGCATTTCAGCACTATCAGATCAATAAAGTGCATGGTGAATGCAGTAGTTTGACTGATCGTGAGTACAAACAAGTACAAATACGAGGTAAATCTTCGTATAATCAAGTAAGTAAGTATACAATGCACAAAATGTGGCGAGATACTACAAAGAAATACGACTTAAATCAATTAAAATTAATAAAAAAATGTTAACTATAAATATGAGTAAAATGAAATTAGTAGATGAACTAGCAGACGCGCAAGTCGCTTACATCTTAGAAACACTACAAGATTCTATCGGTTGGGCGATAGATGGTACAGATTTTGACAATCTAAACAATGATGAGATGAATCACGTAACACACTTAATAACATGTGCTACAATAGAAAAACTACATACACAACTAGATGACTCCACTTACTTAGTATGAATAAAAGGAGACATAAGCACGTTAAACTACTTAAAATAAGTAAGCGTGAACTAGAGATGATAGAAGATGAATGGTATAGACGTTACAATTACAAACTAAATACGATGATTATTGGATAATATATATATGAGATGTAAATGTAATAATAAAATACCGGCAGGCAGAATAGCCTTAGGCTACAGCAGATGTATTAACTGCTCAGAGACAAAGCAATACAGCTATATTCCTATAATTGGCAACAAACAAGTATTAGAAATACAAATAGTAAGCCAAGAGTTAAGCGACCAAGTACACAAAGCTTGGCGCAGGAAATAAAAGGGGGTGACAGGCAAGAGACAACCGCGGCGAAAGCAAAGGTGTCTAACGGCGGTTCGATTCCGCCCACCTCCACTAAATGCGGCGTAGAGCAGTGGTCAGCTCGCAAGGCTCATAACCTTGAAGTCGGGGGTTCGAATCCTTCCGCCGCAACTAACATTAAATAAATTAAATATGCCAAACATGAGTTACTGCAGATTCGAGAATACTGCAAGAGCGATGGCTGATTGTATATCAGCTATTGAAGACAACGACGTAAGTGAAAACTTAAGTATCTATGAAGTAAATGGTTTAAAAGACATGCAAATGATGGCTTTAGACTTAGTAAATCTAGAAAACGAGATCGAAGACTTATTAACAAAGTCAAGAGCAATGCATAATACATATTAAATACGAACTAAAACGGATAATATAAATATGAAATACACAATTAAAACAATTTACGACAACTTAAAGCCAGAATTTAAAGCTGAGCTTAACATCAACGCTAGAAAATACTCTAGTGCTAAAAGACTAAAGTATACACTTATGTCTAAAACAATATGGCAAGACCTTACTATTGGTGAAATATCAAGCATGACTACATACTGTGATATTTATACTTCTGAGTTATCAGCTAGCGATGTAATGTACGGTCATCAAATCTTAAACAAGTAATTATGACAGAAATAGAAACTAAAAACTCTGCACATGATAAAGCTTTTGCAACTCTATACACATTAGACACTGACATTAGCCGATTAAAGCAAGAGATTAAAGATGATAACACACCATTTATCACAACAGATCAATTACAAGGCGTATTAGATCACACTAACAAACAAAAAGCTGTGTGGAATTACATAGCAAAATTAATAGAAACAGATCATGAAAAAATTAACTACCTTGCCTAAATGGTTCAAAGGAACTATATACGACAAAGGCGATACAGTAACAAATCCTTTTTCAGGCGAAGAATACAAGCTAACAAACTTAGAACTAAGTATGTATGATTTCATACAAGGTGCACAACTTATGTTTGCAATACATCAAGAAAAACAACCTAATAGACCTCTTGATAGTGATATTGTAGACTGTTTTGAAAAAGCACTTAGCTGGTTTAGAAGACATAATGGTAAAGCTTATATGGTTTTATTAGATTAATACAATGACTCGTGGTGTAATCGGTAACACGTCTGGTTTTGGTCCAGAAGAGTTCAGGTTCGAGACCTGACGAGTCAACTAATGCGAAAATAGCTCAATTGGTAGAGCATCACCCTTCCAAGGTGAATGTTGCGGGTTCGAGTCCCGCTTTTCGCTCTAACACTAAATATAATTAAATGGTAAAAAAAGAAAGTAAAATTACAAGACATTTCAAAGTGAGTGTCATTAAATCAGTGATGAGAATGATAGGGTTTATAGCGCTATTGTCATCATTACCTATCGCTGTTGCAATGTTAATCATAGCAGAACTAGTAAGCATAGTTGAAGAATTAGTATAATGAGTACTACAAATATGACACTAGTGATCGATAGATCATACGCAGAAAAACATGAAGAAGGTTTTGCAGTTAAACCAAAGCTAATTGGTAAAAAATCTAACGTTCACATGTATATGCACCATGACGGTTACCCTGAGTGGAGAGGTATAGAACTTGCTAACTGGATTAAGTTTATGCAAGAAAACAAAGGATTCACACAGTTTAATGATGGATCAAAAATAGCATCACACTTAGTACATGACTTTCATTACAATAGTCAATACTTATATCCAAGCGTAAAAAGCATACAGCATGAGTATACGTGGATTATATGGACAGGTAAACCTGATGTATGGTTAAGTGCTTATAATAACTACAATAATGTATGTGAATTTGTTGGTACACCTGACAAGCTTATAAATAGATATAAGCAGAAAAACATGGGTTACACTGACTGGGCTGATAAGTTTATAGTAGAAACTAACGCAATAAACAAACTAAATACGAAAGATAACGGATAATATAAATGATATGTTTAGAGAAGATATAGTAATAGACGCACAAAACATTTATGGTGGCATTAAATCACATGAAGATGGTGAGTTACACACACTTAAAGAAATGTTAAAAAGGATTGAAGCTTTAGAAGCTGAACAATCTGATATAAAATACTTTTTAAATAACCCTAGAAAATTAAATTAATGATAGACAAAGAATATGAAAAACTAATTGCTCGTATCAAGAAAGATATTAGCATGTACGTTGACGAGGAATATGAAGAACTTGTAGATAGAATCAAATTTGATTTATATAAGGAATTCATAGACCCTGAAACTGCTACATATGGAGTAAAGTATGTAGAAGATGAGTTAGATGAACCATACGAAGGTATAATATCTGATGAAGATAAACTAAAAGATGAGCTAAGTAGGCTTTGTCTGATACAAAACAAGTTTGTTGATGATGAAAAATACGAAAAAGCTGAATTAATGAAGAATAAAATAATTAAACTCCAAAACAAAATAAATAAATTATGATTAAACCAATGCTCGCATACAAAGTAGACAAAAAACCTGTCGACTGGTCCGAGAATGTATTTATACAACCTAAGCTTGACGGTGTAAGGTGTGTAATTCAACTCGATGACAAAGGTAACGTATATGCTTATTCACGTACAGGTAAACCTTGGCTGAACATAGCTCATATATTAGAAGACTTAAAACCTTCATTTGACTTAAACCCTGACATGATACTAGATGGTGAACTGTATAATCATGATCTAAGAGACAATTTCGAAAAGATCATATCATTAGTCAGAAAACAAAAACCGACTGACTCTGATAGATTAGATTCAAAAAAATTAGTACAATTTCATTGTTATGACTACGCAAATACTGAAGACAGTTATAATATACGTATGAATAACCTTGCTTGTAGTGATTTTTATTCTTACTGTGTTAAATATGTGAAAACAAACCTAGTGTTGAGAATGGATGATGCTAGAGTTTATCATTCTAGAAACCTAGCTAATGGCTATGAAGGCTCTATATTGCGTTTAGATGGTCCATATCAACGTAAGCGTTCTTATAATCTACAGAAGTTTAAAGACTTTCATGATACTGAAGCTCTAATTGTAGGTTATGAAGAAGGTAAAGGCAAGCGTGAAGGTACTCTTGGCAAATTCTTAATGCAAGATGATGATGGCATAGAGTTTGGTTGTCCTCCAGGTAAAGGCTATAATTACGCTGCATTAACTGATATACTTAACAACATTCATGACTACATAGGTCAAAGAGCTACGTTTACATATTTCGAACGTACTCAATACGGTAGTTACAGACACCCAATGTTTAAAACTATTAGAAATTATGAATGATATATATAGATGTGCATTTTGTAAAGAAGCTATG
>Ga0209302_10000777_pt1 | contig 18454 bp, 24 predicted proteins | sample ArcOceMetagenome_2_FD_187445 | JGI IMG/M metagenome (GOLD analysis project Ga0209302, IMG submission 187445) | Marine eukaryotic phytoplankton communities from Arctic Ocean - Arctic Ocean ARC135M Metagenome (SPAdes) (version 2) | ecosystem: Environmental > Aquatic > Marine > Oceanic | place... | reverse complement strand
GAATACCTATTCATCCAAAACTCCAGGCAAAAAACAATACCTCTAGCCCGCACTTTCGGTAGACTAAACAACCTTGCCACCCTAGACGGTCATCGCATCGTCGACGCGCTGGTGAACTCCGCCTTGGACAGCGTCAAGCGAGCCCCCTTTGGATAGCGTGCCGCCGACTGTGCTCGACGAGTCGCACGCGTCGCCGCCGCACGAGCTACGCGACGAGAGGCCCCGCATCAGATCGGCCTTGCCGTCGCCACCGCCGTCGAGCGAGGTTGCGGCGCCCTCCTTCTCTCCGACCGAGGTGAACATGCGCGCATTCATGCTGAGGACGTTGAGCCTCATGGAGAGCATAGGAAGCACGGCGATCGCGTGGGTGCTAGACAACCTGACGGGCGCATCGCGCGGCACCTTGAGCACCCCCGTGTCCGATTGGCACAGGTAGATGGCCACGGGCGTGCTGGGCACGTTGCTGTAGAAGACGAAGGTGCCCTGGTGTAAGGGGCAGTAGACGATTAGGCTTGGGCTTGGGCTTGGGCTTGGGCTTGGGCTTGGGCTTGGGCTTGGGCTTGGGCTTGGGCTTGGGCTTGGGCTTGGGCCTGGGCTTGGGTTCGGGTGTTGGGGTTAGGGGGGCTAGGGTTAGGGTCAGAGTTAGGGTTAGGGTTAGGGTTAGGGTTATCTAACCCTACCCCTATAACCCTTACCTGGTGGCTGTGCGCATGTTTAATGAACGAGGCCCAGCCGGAGTAGAATGGCTTCTTATTCGGCCCTCCCACGCCGCGGCTCGTCTCGGACACTCCCCCGCCCGTGGTGAACTTGAAGCTGGGCACCTGGTTAGGGTCAGGGTCAGGGTTAGGGTTAGAGCTAGGGTTGGGGCTAGGAATAGGGAGAGGGAAAGGGTTAGGGTTAGAGTTAAGGGTAGGGGCAGCTTACCGGCTTGCCCGGGAAGAAGCCGGCGAGCGCGCCGGGCACAGGGTCCATGCTCCAGTGCATTAGGAAGGCCCCTCCGCTCGCCTGTTAGGGTTAGGTTTAGGGTTAGGGTTAGGGTTAGGGTTAGGGTTAGGGTTAGGGTTAAGGTTAGGGGTTAGGGTTAGGCGTTAGGGTTGGGGTTGGGGTTGGGGTTAGGGTTAAGGCCCCTCCGCTCGCCTCGGTGAAGAGGAGGTAGCACGCGGGCGTGTTCCGCGCCACTTGTGCGACCGCGCCGACTGGCGCCGCCGCCTTCCGCGCCCGAGCTGGTTCAGGTAGCGGCGGCGGCGTGTGTGTCCACGGTTGGGACGCGGCCTCGGCCGCACTCGGTGCTCCTGACAGCGAGGCTCCTGCGGCGGGCTTGCCCGGACTCGGCACCACCGGGCTCGGCACCCAGTGGGGGCTCAGTGGGTTGAGTCGGTGGGGTGAGTCGCCCTCGACCGAGTCTTTGGACATGCTTGACTTGGCCTTCTCGAACATCGAGGCCATCGTTCCCAGACCCATATCGCCGATTGACTTGGCCTTCTCAAACGGCGACTTGGGCCTGGTAACCTCTTGGTCTGCCGAGAGCGTATCGGATCGCCGATGCCGCATCGCCTCCGCCCGTGCCGCCTCCGGTGACAGATCTGCCGAGGCACCCCTCCGCAACGCCTCTGCCTGTGCTGCCTGTGCCGCCGCTGCCTGTGCGGCCGCCGATGGCTTCTTCAGCCCAGACCTTTCAGCAAGGTCCTTCAGCCCAGCGTCAGATCTCTCAGCCAGATCCTTCAGCCCGAAGCTCGGGGGCCTGAACATCTTCTCTAGCCCACTTGCAACACCACTCCACGGCGCATCAGCAGGCGCAGGCGCACCCTCCTTGCTCTCGCGAGGATGCATGCAAAAGAGCGCGCTGAGCGTCGCCTGCACATCGGCCGGCTTGTTCTGCCTTTGCGATTTGGGTGAGGCCACTGGCGAAATCGACCGCGCTGCAGTCGGTGATCTGGCCTCTGCATTGGGCCCCATAGGAGCTTTCCTGTCATTGCCCGATACCAACTCAGCGGCGAACCTCGTGCTATCAACGTCCTTTGCTCCGGCTGCTCTGGCCCTGTCTTGGTCGCCTTGCAGCCCCAACTCCTCCTGCACCTCACTGATCCGCCTTGCCAGCGCCTGCTGTTGCTCCTTCAAGCTCGCCAACTCCTCAGCAGCCGAGGGCTGAGGGCTCGGAGGGCTCACGCGCGGATGGCTCACTCTGCCCACGCGCCGCTGGTCTGCTACGCCCAGTGGCATCTTCGGAGGTTGGATCCCCATTGCTGTGCCAAGCATTTGGTTTACAGCCGTGGAGCTGCGGCCGCGGGCAGGTCTCTTGGTGCTTGCGCTGATATCGACCCCCTCATCCGGCCACGTGTATGCGAGGACAGCGGGTAACTTCCCCTTCTGCCCGAAGCTCATCCGCGCTTCAATCCGTGCGGGTGTGTGAGTCAATGCTATTGTGCGCGGCGCGTATCTAATAAAGTCCCACCTCGAGCCAAACGCCGTGTTGGGAGAGCCAACGTTGCCTCTCGGGAGAGACAGACTTCGGCAGACCTGATAGATGATATTTGATGGATAAACGCGCGGACCAGCCGCTGACGGCCCTTAGGATCGTCTCGCGGAGCATACAACTACCCGTCACCAAACGTCGCCCTCACACACACGCACCCAAGCCGCCGCAAACCTATGTATGCCCTAACTAAGCCCTCTCTCTCTCCCACCACGCGCGTTGCCCTCTCCCACCCCCACCCCCTCCCACCCTCCCACCCATAAACCCCCTAAACCCCCCAACCAGACCCAGAGGAGCCCCCGCGTCATAATGCCCCCACCGCGGCCCCAGCATCGGCTTCGCCGGCGTGCCCTCGCTCTTCCGCACCCGGCACCGGAGCTCGGCTGTTCTCTTGCTCCTCGTGCCCTCCTCATCGCCACCACCATGAGAGTGTGATGACTCACACGACACACGGAACATTTTAAAGCACACAGACAATATACAAATAAAGTAATAAGATGCATATCAAGGACACCCCCATAGGCTCGTGATAATCACCAATCCTCCAGCTCCACGCACGCGCCCCGCTCGAAGCCCAATATTTAACGACCTCACAGCGTGCAACCCCAGGCGTCGCGCCAGCCGGTGTACTCCATGGAGACATGGCGCATCATCACCCAGCCCCTCATCTTATGCTGGTCACGCTCCCGCACCGCGTTGAACTGGTAGCAGGTTGGGGTTAGGCTTAGGGTGAGGTGTTGGGGTTTTTAGGGGTTAAGGGGTGAGGGATGAGGGGTTAGGGTTAGGGTTAGCTAACCTGGTAGCAGCCGATGACACCGTCGACAGAGAGCGTATGCTTCTCACCGCCCAGCGTCAGCTGCAGATCATCGGAGCCCGGTGCGGCGGCGTAGGTGCCGGGGCCTTGCGGCGTGGCGACGACTCCTCCACGCAAGAAGGCGTACGGCGACGGACCCCCTGAGATGGGGGCGTCGCCAAAGGACCACGGCCCCTCGCCTAGCAGCCGAGCGACCATGGGATGTGGCGAGGGCACTTGCGCGCCGCGGGCAGCAAGCGCTGCACTCGAGGTGAGTGCTGCGTACTGAGGGTCGAGGCTGCCCGCGGTCCGCTTGCCCCCCGTGAACGTGAAGCGTGTCGGCTCGGTCGCCGAGTCGAAGTGTAGCGTGAGAGTCTTGCACAGCTTGAGCTCGATCGTGAGATCGCCCGTAGCACGCCACGTGCCACCACCCCACGCCGACCACGCAATGCCCCGCTTGAAGAAGTGGATACGCTCCGTCGGCTTGCCGCTGTCGATGAGCCAAGGGCCGGCCTCGACGATGGCCTTACCCAGCCCGGTTAGCATCGAGGGAGGCTGTCGCTTCTGACGCTGCGTGTCGCCGCCCGTCCTCTGGTACCTGGGGTAGGGTCAGGGCTGGGGTTGGGATTAGGGTTATAGGGCTAGGGCTAGGGTTAGAGGGTTAGAGGGTTAGATGGTCAGGGTTAAGGGTTAGGGTTAGCCCGTCCTCTGATACCAGCTCAGGCCGAGCGAGCTCAGGTTGGAGGTGGCTTCGTTGAAGAGGCGGCGCCACTCCCAAGCACATTGCTGCGCGCACTCGGGAGGCGCAGAGAGCAGCTTGGGAGGCGCCTGGCCGTAGTTAGGGTCAGGGTTAGGGTCAGGGTCAGGCTCAGGGTCAGGGGGGGGGGTAGGGTTAGGGTTAGGCAGCTTTGGAGGTGCCTGGCCGTAGTTAGGGTGAGGGTTAGGGTCAGGCTCAGTCTCAGGGTTAGGGTGGGATTAGGGTGGGGTTAGGGTTAGGGTTAGGGTTAGGCTAGAGAGGAGGTGCCTGGCCATAGTAGTTGCGCTTGTCCAGAGACCACGCCCCCTTGCCGCCGACCACCGGGGAGCCGTCGAGATTATACTCGACGCCAAAGGTGTAGTGGTAGATGTACGGGTCCTGCGAGATAGGGGTAGATAGATAGATAGATAGATAGATAGATAGATAGATAGATAGATAGATAGATGGATAGATAGATAGATAGATAGATAGATAGAGTCTAGCTCTCCTGCGAGTCAATGTCCTGATGCCACGCGGCGGACGGCTCGATCTGTATCTGCTGCCACGCGAAGTGCTTCACACCCACCCGCAAGGCGGCGACCGAGTAGCCCCACCTTAGAGGTATAGGGTGAGGGTGGGGGTTGGGGTTGGGGTGAGGGTTCGTCTGGAGTAGCCATACATGTATACATGTAGCATCCATCCGAAGGCTATACTTACTCTCTACTGCACTGGCTCTACTGCGACTTACATCTCGAGCATCCATCCAAAGGCGCCGTCGGCCTCGCGGTCGGCCTTCATCTTGACAGAGAGCTCGAACCACAACGGCACGAGCTTCTTCAGGTTGTCCACGTGCATGATGGCGGGCGAGGGGCCGACCTGGTGAAGGTTAGGGTGAGAGTGAGGGTTAGGGTTAGGGTGAGGGTTAGGGTGAGGGTGAGGGTGAGGGTTAGGGATAGGACTGGGGTGAGGGTTGAGGTTCGCAAGATGGTGGGCGAGGGGCTGACCGGTGGCATGTCGTCCTTATTGAGGCCAGGCAACCACTTCTGAGCGACGCCGCCGCACTTTGGATCCTTGGGGGACATATACGGGAAGAAGAAGGCGACGTTGAGGTTAGGGGTCGCTCTATTGGGTATGGCGTAGCGCAGCAGGTGGTCCGTCTCCGCAATGTACACGTAGTCCTCGGTGACGCGCCTCGCGAAGTCGTCGGCCCTCTCGAGCCATTTGAGCAGGGTCCACGGCCTATTGATCACGGGGAAGCCTCTGGTCTTATCATGCCCGAGCTCCTGCACCACCACCGTCGAGATGACATCCATCAGCTCGTCTTCTTTGCCCGCGAGCAGCCTGGTGAACCCCGTGAGCTCCGTGCCTGCATGCTCAAAGGCGGGGGAATGGGCGACTTGGGAGGCGGCTGGCTCGAGCACCCGAGGCACCGGCTGGGCGTCCGATGGGCCGGCCTCTCCCCCTGGGAGTGCCGCGCTGCCCGGAGCCGCCAGGCGCGCCCTGAGGAGGCGCAGGAGCCGAGCTGGGGCGCTGCTGCCAAGGGGGCGGCGCTTTGAGCCTGCTGCGGTGCAGCGGCCGCCATGAGGCCCCTCGCGCTGCACGCGGCGGAAGTGATAGTAGAATATCTTCGTCTGCCACTGCTGGTAGAGCGAGTTCTGCGCGGTGAGGATGGTGTGGTATGGACGGCGGCCGGGCGGGCACGGGCCGGTCGGTTGGATGTGCTTACGCCACGCGAGGTCGTCGGGGTCTGGCCATGACGACGCGGGTGGAGTCAGTCGTAAGCAGAGTCAGAGTAGCAAGTGTAGCGTCAGTGGCAAGTGTAGAGTCAGAGTAGTCAGTAGAGTCAGTTGTAGTAGAGCCAGTATAGGCGGCAGTAGAGTAAGTAGAGTAAGTTGAGTAAGTAGAGCACCTGGGCCCTCCGCGTTGGGCACAGGGATCCAGTTAGGCGAGCCGTCGACCATTCGCTTCGAGCTCTTCGTGGGCAGCGGCCACTCGCGCGACGGGTCCACATCCGGCTTGGGCTCGATGCCTACCGGGTTGCCTACCGCCGGCTTGATTAGCTCGGCTGGCGTGGCGGCCGTAGCCTGCATTGCCGCACTGCCACAGCATGCTTGTCTCCCACAGTGGCAGTCGTCGCATTCCGTGCGTGGCTGGCCGCAACAGGCGCGGTTGTAGCTACCGTCTTGTAGAAAGATGTTGTCGCACGTGGCAGAGATCGTGGCGGCGGAGCCGGCCCGCTCCACTAGCGGCGGAGTTAGGTTAGGAGCTCGCTCCGTCAGGCTTCGGGATGAGCGCAGCGAGGCCGACACGTTCCGCATGCCTGGCTCTAGCTGCCCATCGAACGGCGCAGGGCCCGCGCGGTTAGCCCGCGCCTGCTGCTGCATGGCTGGCTTGCGTTCTATCCCGGTGCCTGCGGTGAGCGCTGTGGAGCGATAGAACTGCAACAGTGCCACGAGGGCGAACGGGAGCATGGCTCCGAAGACCGCCTTGAGCGACACGCCCATAGCGAGGCTGGCGCGTTCTGCCAGTCGCTGGGTGCAAACCTGGGGATGCAAACGCGTCGACCGCGGCGACGGTGCCACACCGTCAGGGGTGTCAGACTCTACGGAACGCAAAAACACACACACAAAAACACAATCCACACATGCAATTATAAGCTCACCACGGCGTGCGGTGGGCAATACGCTACCTTAACCGACAACCACAATCAACGCTGGCAGCTGCACCTGGGCGCTGGTGCACCGCTGCTTGCTTGGAGCTTGCCCGGCCCTCGCCTCGATAGATTGGTGTTTTGGTCGTGACGCGCGGCACGCATCGGTCGCAATCAATCAGTCGATCTCCACGGCGGCTGAAGGGGCGGCGGCTGGTGGGACTTGGAAGCAGAAGTCCACCCCGGCTGGGGTTAGCTTGAGTGCCGCGGCCGCTTGCTTCATGACTGCGCAGGAAGGGCGGGGGGGGGGGGGGGGGGGGGGGGGGGGGGGGGGGGGGGGGGGCGTGGGGCCAGCATATCTGCAGAGCAAGGGTGCCGTGCATGCGCTGGGTCGGGTGGGCTTAGGGGTGGGTTTAGAGTCGGGGTGCCTCACTGGCGGCCTTGTCTGCCTCCACCTCCGTCCCTCCTATAGAGAAGAGCACCCAGCCTGGCTTGACCCCCTTGTCAGCCGCCTGGGTGCCCGCCTCGCCCACCTTGGCGACCACGTTCTTCTCGAGGGAGATGCCGAGCTTGCCTAGGTAGGGGTAGGGGTAGGGGTAGGGTAGGGGTGGGGGTAGGGCTAGGGTTAGAGATGCCGAGCTCGCCTGCCGTGCTAAAGCTCAGGGACTGCAGCTTGGTGACTAGCTCCGCCACCTGCACCACCTCCGCCGCCTTGGCCTCCACGGCCTCAGGGTCCACGGCCTTCAGGGGAGGTGCCGCCTGCCCTGTCGCCTTGGCGCCCGTAGAGGTTTCGTTGACGGGGTAGGCCTCGTCGTCGTCGTCGTCGTCGTCGTCGTCCCCCGCCGCCTCCTGTGGCGGCGGCTCGCCCCTCAGCAGTGCCTTGAGCAGCCTCACAATCTTGTCCTCACCCACCTGCATCGCTACGTCGAGAGGCGTCTTCTCCTTGGCGTTTTTCTTCTGTGCACGCACACGTAGGCCGGGTCAGCCACACGGAGGGTGGCAGCTGGCAGGCGCCGACCTCTATTGAGGCTCCGACTGAGAAGGACATACACCTGACCCTAATCATAACCCTAACCCTAACTAGGCCGACCTCTAGCGAGGGTAGTCCTCCCACTGAGAAGAGATATTTCACGACTTCATACGAGCCGAAGCCAGCGGCGACGTGCATGGGGGTGGAGCCGGTACCCGTGACGTCGAAGTCGAGCTCGGCGCCCGCCTCGACCGCTGCATCGCAAGGGAGGAGGTGGTGTGAGATGCGCAAAGGCAGCGCGGGGTGTGGCAGTGGTGGCGGCACATTTCTTGGCCTTGGAGAGGGCGTCGTCCTTGCATGCTTTCCCCAGGTCGTTGCATGCCTTCTCCACTTTGGCCGCCGCCTTGGCCGCCTCCTTGGCGGGATCTACCTTAGCTGGAGCCTTCGGCATCGCCACGCGCCCTCACCCCAGCGCGACGAGGCCCTGGAACGCGTCGTGAGATGATCGGGTTCCGTCAGTCAGTCGAGGGGTACAGGGGGAAGGCAAGCAGCGGATACAATGCAAAACACTGCTCACAGGAGCAGTTGCTTGGCCATCGCCGTGGAGCACTCCGAGGGGCAGTAGGGGCACTTGAAGCGGAGGCTGCGGCTGCCGCGTGCAAGCTTGGCGATGGAGTCGAGGGCGAGCACGTGGCCGCAGGGGAGCATCATGGGCGGGTTGTCGGGGGTGGCGCCTTCCTTGGAGACGGGGCAAGTGAAGACCTGGTGAGGGTGAGGGTGAGGGTGAGGGTGAGGGCCAGGGTTCGGGTGAGGGCCAGGGCTAGGGTTCGGGTCGGGTTGGGGTTGGGGTTGGGGTTCGGGTGATGGTTCGACAGGGCAGGTGGCGACGGAGTGGAAGCGCAGTTCGGCAGGCAAGGCGATCTCGACCGGTATCTGCTCGCCGCTGTGCCACGTGGCCTGCAGCTTACCGCCGAGGACAGAGGCAAGCTTGGTGAGGCTCGGTAACGCGAGACTACCTGGTGAGGATAGCCGTAGCAAGTATAGCCATAGCTTGGTGAGGCGAGGTGACACGAGGTCGACCTACCAGGTACACCCAGCCTAGCCCTGCTCACTCACTATGGCTCTACTCACTATGGCTCTACTCACTATGGCTCTACTCACTATGGCTCTACTTACTATGGTGGGGCGGCGCGCTCTTGCCTGCCTCGACGCACACACGCAGCGGGTTGCGCCTCGCCTGCCCGAGCAGTGCTAGGCTCTCTGTCTCGATGATCCTCGCTGCGCTGCTCCACTGCTCTGCTGAGAGGAGGTCGGCATAGGGAGACGACTCGAGTCTACTCGCGAAGCCCAGGCACCCCAGCAGCCGCCGCACCTGGTTAGGCTTGGGCTTAGGGGTAGAGCTAGGGTCAGGGTCAGGGTTAGAGGCGCCCCAGCAGCCATCGCACCGCGGCGTGCTATGCTATACTTACTATGCACCGCGGCGTGCGGCGCCGCTGCATCGCCCGCTCTGCCCGCCGCTCGGAGCCGTGCGGCGGCGGCGTCTGCGGAGGGCACGAGGGCCTCACGTGCTTGCCTCGCCGCTGCGCTCGTCTCGCCTGGTAAAGGGAGAGGGGGGTGGAGGTAAGGGAGGGGGGGTGCCGCACTTACTCCGCTCTACTTACCACGCTCTACATACTACGCTCTAGCTACTATCAGAGCTCTTTTGCTCTGGGCGGACCTCGCCGCAGGAGCAGGGTGAACTCGAGCTGCCTGAGACGAAATTCGAGGGTCGAGCTCTTCGCCTCGAGCCCCTCGCGATGTCGCTCGAGCCACGCGAAGGCGGGTCCCAGCTCGTGCCTTTGCAGCGCCAGTAGCACCGCGTGCATCTCTCGCAGCGCCGCCTCCAGTGCCGTCTCCACCTCGCCGCCCCGCTCAGACCCTCCTGCGGAGTCGATGGACATCAGGCGCGCCGCCTCGAAGGAACCTTCCGCCATCAGGTGCTGGTGCACCTGTAGCACGGTCAGGGGCGTGGTAAGGGTGTGTGGCATGGTGCGGGCGGGGGGAGGGGGTTGTAGTAGCTTCTGGAGCACCGCCTGTGAGATGAGAGCGCCGGGCATGCGCTCGAGAGGCAGCTCGACATGGGACGCCATGGCCTTGTCGATACCCTTGCCCAGTTTGGAGACCGCCGCGTTCACTGCCTTGTGGTGCCCGTGCACAAGCTCCTGCAGCCCCTGCTCACTCACATGTTCCCTCAGTGCATCTGTACTGCTCGAGCCGGCCTCCGCCTCTCGCTGCCACCTGCGGAGGGCGGAGATGAGGGAGTCCAGGCCCTTGACGGTGGGGTCGAGCTTCCGCTTCTTGGCGACCTGCGTGAGGAGGGCCTCGACCGACTCCATGGTGTCGCGGCCGGTTGCCACGAGATTTTGTCCGTCCCGCAGACACAACGGAAGTTGACCGACCGACCCCCCACACTACGAGTACCTGCGAAAGTCGCGGCCGCTCGATCCCCAGCTGCAGTAGCAACGAGAGATAAGAGATAAGATAACGAGGCAGCTTACAGGTTTGTAGACTGGCTATTTTTGAGTGATCTACGTAGCCACCGTCCAACCCGTCTACACGGACGACCTCCGGCTGTGGCTGTACGCTCAATGGGCCTCCCGGACGTATACCTATCGAGTCAGGATACTCAAACGACCCCGGCAAGACACTCCGTCACGGTAAACAACACGATTGTAACTCGGCCTTACTTACTTTAGGGTCACCTATTTGAGTAGGCATGCCAGCCGCGCCCCTGGCGGCTATCTATGGCCCCACAAGGCCAACCAAGGCCAACCAAGGCCAGAACCACTTGTCAGAGTACGTGCCCGGGACACATGCTGGGCCCCACTATGCCGAGAGGCCGTCTTGGTGTCCGCCTGGTCGGTCCCCGGCGGCCTCCCGTCGGCCCGGCACGCTGGTGCATCCCACGCCTGGCACGCGTGGTCGCGACCTTACCACGACCGCTATGCATTTGTCTGCGCGGCTGCAAGGCCACATGAACACGGATTCGGAGGGCAGCCACAGCTACCTGGATAGGGCTTAGGTTCAGGCTCGGGTTCAGGGTGAGAGTGGAGGTACTGCGGTGCTCTCGGTGCGGGAGTGAGGGCGGTCGGTCGGCTGCCGCGTTCGCGCGCACCTTGCAGGATTGCGGTCGCTCTAAGGTCGCTCCTTCCGCGCCAGCCGCAGCTATGGGCACGAAACGCCGGAGGTACGCGGAAGTAACGCGGAAGATGTCTGCCACCTGCCACACACGAGCACGAGCGGCACCCGTCAGTCGGGCTCACAGCACATACGTGCACGTAGGTTGTGGCCTCACATGCGAAGCGCTAGATGCCGCCATGCATGCTGCCATGCGCTTTTGAGCAGTGTGAGGGAGGTCAGTATAGTACAATGTGCAGCACCGCACCTACAGTCACCAAGGCTAGTCGTGGAAGTCGATGGCTGTACCTGTGTAAACCACCGGGCAAGCGAGCGTGAGTTACAATAATGTTGCCAGCCACAGTCTGCCGGCATGCAGGGAGGTGCACACGTGCTCATGCGGGTACATGAGGGCTGCACCCAAGCAGGAGTTGGGCGTAGAACTGCTTGTGGGATGCGTGCAGCGCGCTTTCAAGGTGCTGAGGGCTTCCTGGTGGACATGATTGGAACGTGCGCCTCCACTCAGACCAACTTCAGCAGCCCGGATGATGGGCTTCTAGTTGGACGCCGCTGCTAAAACTTGGCTGGCACCCGTCTGGTCATCAAGGTGGCCGAGCGGCAGGGACGGACGACTCCATCCGCGTCGTCCAGCATCGTTGAAGACTCAAATAGTCGTTACACAATCGTAACTCGTAAAGCCGATCTAGTTCCTAATGGTACTGGTGAAGAGTTTTTGTTGATTTTTTGTTCAAGCGGACCGAGCCCGGATTACAGTTGGCGAATTACACGTAATTGGAAAACAGGGGGCTGTAACTACAGTAGTTCAAGCAGAAACTGGTGACAGTAATTACAGTCACGGACACGCGTCTCGGCAGCTTGTAGTCAGGAGGGTAAAATGCGGACACATAGGCGCAACGCTCACACGGGCGCAGTGCCTCTACAGTCCCCGGTGGCTGGAGTCAAGATGACCCAGAGTTGTAGCGAGCGTGTGGCCCATGGCCATAGTTTTGACTTGCAGCTTGGCCGGTCCCTTGCTGCCGTCAGCCCACACGATGCGGTAGTTGCATTTCTTGACGAGACGGGGCGTGACACTCGTGACTATCCCGGTGATCTTGCCCATATGCCAGCCGTACGTCTCCCAGCGCATGTAGACAGCGCTGCCATCCAGTGTCGAAGGCTCTGGGGCGACAGTGAAAGCCGTCGGGGACTGATCCCACGGCTGGGTGCAGCTCCCTCCTTTCCATCCTCACCCTCTGCATCCTGCTCTCCAGCACCCTCGGCTTCCTCCTCGTTACGCAATGTATGACCTCGCCAAACATGTCATCGACCACCACTGAGCCCTCCTTTATCTCCTGCCCATCACCATCGAGCAGCGGCTCGCTGCGCGCTTCCTCAGGGTCGCCATAAGGCGCGTACCGGCCACAGGGGGGAAGAAAGCGCGGATCCAAACCCTGCCCTGACCAATTACACGTAATTGGAAAGCAGGGGACTTTCATTACATTAATTACAGCTGTAATTACAGGCCTGTAATTACAGGGGCCAATTACAGGTAAACCATAGCCCGGACGGATTGACCAGTTGAGCGATTTTTGATCGCCGACGTTCGAGCGCCGCGATGCGGTTGGCCTCGATCCTCGCACGCTGCTCGCTGGTGAGCGCACGGCACAGGGCCTTGGAGGGTGATGATCGTCAACTGTGCGCGGTTGGGGTGGCAGACCTAATACAGACCTAATCATCCAAGACACGATCAATGGGTATGCGCTGATCGGGGAACGCCATTCTCTCGAGTGCATCGACGCGGCGGCGAAGGCGACGATAGCACGATACTGCTTGTAGGTCACATCAAACGTACATCAAACGCACGTGGTGTCTTGGTGGGCGCTGGCGAGGGGGCGGCGGGCGCCGTGACGGCCTCGCCCGGCACAGACGCCTTGCCCTTTTGGACGGCAATTGCCGAGAGTACGATGGCTTTTGAGAGCACGACGCACATGGCGTTACCCACTGCTCGTTGGGCCGCACGGCTGCCCCTGGGCAGCGCCCAAGTCGAGGGGAACCCCACATGAGCGTGGCACTGTCCCGCGCCGTCATCATGTGCACGGTGCTGCCTCCCGCGTCGCACCAGGTCAGGGCGTGCCCCGCGCACACAGTAAAACTCTGCTTCTCGACGGGGCGCATGTGGTTGGTCCGCCTTTTGGCTCCGCGTCTGATTCTTACAATACCCAGCCGGTGAAGACCACGAAGCGTACGCGAGGCGAGAGCCGGGAGGTTGGGGGCGGTGCCCTGCGACTCAGGCAGGCGCCGGGCCGACGAGGATCGCGCAAGCCGCAAGGCCGCCGCGTTGGCGGGCGACGGCCAAAACTGCACTCCCAGGCGAGCAGGCCGGTTCGGCGATGTGGTCGAATCGGCAAAAAAAACACGACGCGGACGCCGGGTGGGCCCGATAGCACCTCCCCGAGCCCACGGGGCTATGGCGAGTGCCCGGCGCGCACGTCGATGTTGTGGGGGCTCGCACTGCGACCGCGTCGGAAGGGCGGTAAGTGTAGCAACTCTCAGTGGCGGAGTTTGCTGAGGGAGGACAAAAAACGGAGATTAGCAAACCATCAAAGGTGCCATAAATTCTCGCCCTAGTCAGTTGCAGCGTGCTGTTGCAGCTTGGTTGTCGGCAACAGCCCGTGTCAGCCGACTGCACGGTGGCCGATGTGTTTGAACACGCTCAATGGGGGCATCCGTCATTGTCAGTTCAATTTCGAATTTCGAGCAGCGGCAGAACGGATGAGTATCTCCCTGTGATCAAAAGAGGGGGCTTGATCTCCGCCACTTTGAGGTTGAGGACATCGCGGAGGACGCTGCTTTCGCTGAGCGTGGCACTACTTTGTAGTGCGGCCGAGGCCGGACAGGTTCAGCATCATCAAGGCCCGAAGCCCCAGCCCATGCCCTTCACTCGTCCTCCAGATGGCGGGGCCCGAAGTGGCCTTTAATAACCATCTGAGTGACTACTATGACAAGCGGGAGCGACGATGAGGGCTACAGTTTTCGTTCCGTTTTCGTCCCGGCGGTCCCGCGGCCATACGGTGTTTTTTTTTCGGATTTCGCGATGCGGCCGATCAACACAAGAGAACCATTCGTCGCGGTTTCCTATATGCTATAATAATTTTTATAGTCCGAACTTTGTGTAATCCGTAAAGAAAAATGAAGAAAGTAGACCACTTTTTTATGAGCCGCACCGAACTTTGGGACGCTGGCCGCAGTCTACTACTTTAGCAGTCTACCTATTGAGGAGCTAAAGGCACGTTATGTCATGAGATGTGAGGCAGTTTCCTCGTGTACCAATTGCACAGTCAATAGATGATCTGCGATGGGCGTTTTGCTGAATGCTGAGGTGAGAGGGGACCCACCAGAACCTTTTCTCAGGGACTCCCATTGGGGTTGCCAACCTTGGAGCGACCACGTCCGATGCAGCCCCAGTCAGGAAGCATCTGCAGACCAAGCATGACAACATCCAGCAGGATGGACAAGCCCAGTTGCCCCGCAATCGTTGTGATATTCAAATTGTTCCAGAACGCAAAGAAATCGGGAAATAAGAATTCGAGCCGAGTTTCAAAGAAGTGATCGTACCGGCTGCCCAATGTCTCTTGCAGTGCATCCATGTAACCAAGCCACCCAAACCCCCACCCGTAATGGGCATTTAAGGTTTGCGACCAGATGCTGAACGCCGCCAAAGGCATGCCAAGGGGGAGGAATATCGAGTAGGCATTTATGAAGGCAAAGGTCATGGTAGCTTTACTCATTTCGCGCCTAGTCTCCTTGCCTTCCCGTTCCATTTGTTTGAAAGCGGCGCGCATTTCAGGATCGCATGTTTGCAGGGGACCGGAGCAATACCGCTGGTAGTAGGTTAGGCTCGATTGAATCTCAAGTTGAAGTAGTAGGGGTTTCTTTGCCAATTCCTTGTTCTTGTACTTGTATCTCATGTAAGCATTTGTGCCATGCTGAGCGATGACCACCATAGGAAGCATTGCAAGCACGCAGCCAAACATAGGCATGCCCAATATCCAAATGACAAAACAGTACACCACTGAGCAACCTGCTTGGACGAGCGAGGGCAGGTTGCAAAGCAGCAGCATCGCCACGAAGAGGTTTTCACACGGTCGGTGATCCACTTTTTTGAACCCGAAGTGAGCGGCCCACAGTTGAAGGGGATTGAGAATGCCCTGCCGCAATGCCTGCACCGAGGCCGGTGAGACAGCAGCAGCTGCCCAGACCTGGAAGCTGCCTCCCCTGTCAAGTGCCATCCAGCTTCCAACCTTGTAGGGATCAGGCCAAAGACACATCTCAGACATGGCCCGTGTTGTATACACGAAGAACCGCCACGACATTGGTACTGCGTTGAGCAGCCCCACGATCACAGTGACGTAGTTCGCCTTGTCTTTGAAGGAGCCCTTAGTAAAGCCCTTAGTAGGTGCCAATGCGAAGTTCAACTTGAACGCGCCACCCAAAAAAATAGATAAGGCCAGCCACGTCTCCACGTAACCGCTAGCCATCTCCGCATGGAGCTCCTTGCAGGCATTTTCGCAGGCCTCATCCGACCAGTTGACGGTGATGTTACAGAGGTCTGGGAAGCGACACTCCTCGGGCCAGCCTGGGAGTGCTGTGCTGCCATTGACAGTGTCGGACGCATTGCAGCCGGTAGGCAAGTCAACGTAGGAGCTCCAGCGCTCCAGTGGCTGCGAAGGCGGCGAGTGGGCCTGGAGGGTAACCGTGCGGACGGTTGCGGCCGCTATTGGTGGTGTAGTGACGTCAACCATGAAAGTGCTGGTAGTGAGCAGGGAGGTGGCAGCCGAGGCAGTGCCGAAGGCCGACCCAAACGTCGAAACGGCGGCAGTCGCTGTGGCCAGGTCTTGGACAACAAACGTAGCCGTAATCTGGACAGAGGCGGACACGACGATGAGAGTGGCACCTTCAACCGGAAGTCCGGCAGTGCTGGCGAGGATGGAGAGGATGGACGTCCTCGCCGCTTCGTCTTGAAAATCGGATACGTCTCCCGAAGCAGTGAAGGACACTTGGACCTCGACCACCTCGACCACTGTGGCACCGGGAGGGGTGCTGGGCAGAGACATTGGCGGCGACGGCGGGCGCGACGACGGCGGTGATGGTGGCGGTGACCCTGACGGTGACGTCGCCGACGGCGTCGCCGACGGTGTTGCCGCAGGTGTGGACCCAGGTGTCGCCGCAGGTGTCGCTGAAGGGAAAGCGCTAACCGAGGGCGGCAGCACGGGCCGTTGGAGCGGTGGAGGCGGCGCCGGCGTCGGGGGCGATGGTGGCGGCGGCGGCGGCGGAAGCGATGCGGCCGTGCAGCTGTGCTTGTTGCAGCACTCATCTCTTGCAGGTGCCCATCTGTCGTTTCTGTAATCGGCTGACGGGCAGTTGAAATCCAGCCCTGACGGGTTCCAGCACTTGTAGCATCTGTCTGCAACCGCAGGTGCGCCAGTGACCGACCAGCCCGATTCTCCGCACGCCGTGGTGCATGCGGGATCTGGCACGGTGAGAACAGAGCCGCTGCCTACCGGGAGCAGTGCAAGAACGCCCACCCAGGCAAGAGAAAAGGAGGAGATCTCGGCTGTCGAACGAAGCATCTATCCTGGCTGTCCCTGCGGAGTCGAGCAGATCGAATGAACCGTTTGCAAACGCGCACCTGCCACCGCGCACCGAGGCACGCCGGCTCAGCACGTTCGGGCAACGCTGACGGCGGAGGCGGTGCGGGCAACGCTGACGGCGGGGGCGACGCCGGGGGCCGCGGGTGGAAGGTTCGCCCCACACGGCTCGATGAGGCACACGAGCGCAGCTACGATGAGAACGCGCATGCCAGGGCTGTCGGGGCGCGAGGGCAAAGAGCCACCGAGCGCGGCGCGTTTTGCGAAGGCTTCACTCGCCGCCGAGAGCGGATTGCTGTTGTCAGGGCTGTTTCCTCCTTTTAAGGGCAAGTAACAAAGAAAGGCATCAGTCTGGGACCGCTGCAGACCTCTGCACGCAACGCATCTCAGTATTTATCTCGGTCATACCGCGATACCGCGTAGTGAAGGTACCTCCTGCTCCTCGGCCGCAAGGTACGTACTATACCTTGCGGCCGCGGGGGGGGATAGATAAGATAAGATAGATCGATAAGTGTGCGGGTTAATATAACCTGCAGTTGTCTGTAGGTAAAGGACCCTCAATGAGATAGATAAGATAGATAAGACCCTCAATGGCTGTTGCGGTCCATATCAAAATCAAACACGACCTTCCCGACCACGCGGCGGCTCTTGAGCAACACGAAGCCCTCATCGACGGCGTTGGGCGCAAACGGGAGGGTCTTGAAGATGACCGGTGCGAGCTTGGTGCCCCCAGAAGGCTCGGTGCCGTCGGTCATGGATGCGAGCTGCTCAAGGTCTTTAGTATTGGCGTCGGTCAAGATGAGTGTGGTGTCTCGCTCTTGCCAGCCCACGAGCTTGCGAAGCCACACTGTCGCCTTGCCGTTGATAGCCACGTACTGTGGCCGGCGCTCCCCGCGAGGCGGCGCCAACCTCGCCCTCCCGCTGGCCCTGTAGTCCTCGCCCGCACCTGGTTAGGGTTCGGGTTGGGGCTAGGGTTCGGGTTGAGGTTCATACGGTTTAGGGTTCGGGTCCGGGTAAGGATTGGGTTCGGGTTAGTCATCCCGCTGGTTGTGGTCTCCCCTCGCACCCGAGTTGGTGGCGGTGTCGTACACCACATCGTAGTCGGCGGGCTCGTCCGCGAGGCGTTGCGTCTGGTAGTCGACCACCCGGGCCGCGCCCTGCGCCCGGACCATCTCCGCATTCTTACCGCTGGCGACGCCGACGATCTCTCTGGCGCCGAGCGCCTTGGCAATCTGCACGCCGGCAGAGCCACAGCCGCCGGAGGCGCCAATCACCAGCACCTTGGTTGGGGTCAGGGTTATTAGGGTGCGGGTTAGGGTGCGGGTTAGGGTGCGGGTTAGGGTGCGGGTTAGGGTGCTGGTTAGGGTGCGGGTTAGGGTTGGGGTTGGTTAGCACCTTGGAGTCGCCGTTCACGCCTCCCGCACGCAGCGCCTGCAGCCCGGTGAGGTAGGCCGTGGGCATGGCCGCCGCCTGCACGAAGGAAGCCGATCTCGGCTTCCTCGCGATGCGGCCGGCGTCGACTGTCACAAACTCCGCGAGAGAGCCGGCCGCGGTGCCGAAGACCTCATCGCCCACCGCCAGCTCGGTCACGCCCGTGCCCACTTGCTTGACGACGCCGGAGAAGTCCAGGCCCACCCTGGGACCGAGCAGCATCTTGCCCACCTTGTAGTCGACCGGGTTGATCGCTGCGGCCTTGATCTCGACGAGCACCTCCTTGGGCGAGGTGAGGACTGGCGTCGCATAGTTCTCGTCAAAGGAAAACACGCCCGCGCTGCCGCGGGTGACCGCCTTCATTATGGCAGGCAGATCATCGGGAGCAGCAGACGCGCAAGCCTCGCCGGATGTTTTACTCGGGAGGGCCATGACGAAGGCCAGCGCTTGCGTGGACCGTGTCAGCACGCTTCTCCGACTCAGCGGCGCGAGCTGACGGAGCCCTGATACCGTCGCGACCACAGACGCCGAGACGAGAAAGCGAAGAGGGTGCATGGCAGTTACAGTTAGGCGTCGTAGTGCGACGCCCGCCCCCCC
>Ga0209302_10000775_pt1 | contig 18464 bp, 23 predicted proteins | sample ArcOceMetagenome_2_FD_187445 | JGI IMG/M metagenome (GOLD analysis project Ga0209302, IMG submission 187445) | Marine eukaryotic phytoplankton communities from Arctic Ocean - Arctic Ocean ARC135M Metagenome (SPAdes) (version 2) | ecosystem: Environmental > Aquatic > Marine > Oceanic | place... | reverse complement strand
AGTATTTGGAAGGGAAGGAGTCGGACCGTACACATCTGGATTATCATGATATGGCACTGAACTGTCTTAAATATATTGAAACAGATGAAAAAGAAAAGAATAAAATAGTCAAGAAGATATGTCAAGCGACGCACTTAACGGTGGATGTGAAGCAGAAACTCATGGCGATTCACTAAATCATAAAATATCTATGTATATGTTATGATTTTGTTATGATTTTGTTTCAATCGGTTTACAAATGGTCTAAATATCTAAACTAACTGTGTTTTTATCACTTTTTTGACGTCTTTTAGTTCGCGTCGGCATTTTTTCATTTTGCATTTCTTTTAAATCACTAATACTGATAGTGCTTCCCTTTTCGTCGTTATTATTTTGGATATTAATTTCCGTTTTGTTTGATTTTAAACCCGATAGGATGCTAGAAATATCACTAGGTCCTTTCATTTCAGGACGTTTTGATTTTTGAGCAGCGACTGGAGTTTCAATGCCACGACTCATATTTAAATCTGGGCGATTAGAAATAGGGATAGATTGAGGACGTGTTGGTGGAGGAGCAGCATTTACACCTTGTGTAGCGATTGGTTGAGGAGGTACTCTACCGTCACTAGGAATAACATATGGGTCATTTTTATTCATAAAAGTTTGTGCTGAAATATTAGATGGTGTTTGTCGTTGCTGTTGTTGTTGCTGCTGCTGTTGCTGCTGCTGCTGTTGGTTACCGCCGTTTGGCATAACATTATTCATAAATCCACTAAACCCAGGGTTAGAGTCCCCCATAGAATTGACAGCGGCCTGTGTGAACTGTTGCATTAATTCAGGATTTTGGCGCATAATATCATCCATACCAGGCATAGAAGATTTAAACATGCTATTGGTCATATGAACCATCATAGCACTACCACCTAATTGGAAAAGTAATTTCAGTTCGGGAGCCATAGAAGCCTTTGATTGGTATTTTTCATGTAATTCGGCGAATACTTCATCATAATCTTCGATATTTTCGTTAATTTGCTCCGACCACCCATCTAATTTAATATCAAACGGGTCAAATCGATTGTTTAAAAATTCAACACCCGTAATCATGGCCATTAACATTTTGCCTTGAAATTTAACACTATTACTCTTTTCGCGAATCTCAACATGACTTTCGTATTCCCCCTTCATTTCTAATAACGACGATTCCATAGAATATTTTTTAGTTAAGTGAACCCCTTTCTTCTCAATAGCCTCTAACTTTTGCAAGTACTTGAATTTTTCTCTAAGTGTTTCTTCCTTTGTAAGTTGTGGTTCTTTAGGTTGGGTAACATCAGGATTGATCGGTACATTGTTAAATTTTCCATATCCATCCCATGTTTTATTATCTTCATCACCTGCATTGGCTGTAGATTGTCCAATATTTAATGACTCGGTTGGCATAACATCATCCTTATCATCATCGAAACTGGTATTCAACTTAATAGGACTAGAAAAAAGGTCACTGCGTGCTTCATTCAAACTTTTGGATGGTCCGGACAAATCGTTTAATTCGTCTTCAAGTTCATTTAAATCATTAAAATCAAGGTCTGATGAAGTTCCCTTCTTAGTATCTTTCATTCTATCATTCATCAACAATTCAATGCCTGCGCCTAAAGAAGAAGGAGGAGCACGTTGATTATATGAATTTGATTCATTTAATGAGAAAGAATCCGATTTATTTAATTTAAATGATTTATCATTACCTAACTCACTAATATCAATAATTTCAGGATCATTCATTATGTTAAATATAGAACAAATAATTTTAAATCAATCGCATTAAATATATAATAATAATTTCAATTTCAATTTCAATAAACATAATCAATCAGTTTGGCTTGAGTTAAATACCACATTCCTTGTAAAAAACAATCTGCTAAATCATCCTTCTTTTTATTTTTATATAAATAATTTTCGTAAGTATGGAATTGTTTATTATCAATAATGAGTTGCTGTGTAATTTCAATACCCATTTTTTTACGTTCATTGTAGGTAGTAGAAGTTTTATGAATAAAGAATTTTAATTTATTGGCAGCAGAAATGAATTTAATATTGTGTGTTTTTCGTATAATAAAATATTGTGCAAGCATACCTTGTAGTGTTTTCATACGACTCGCTAAAGGACTGATTTGGTTTTCAATTAACACAACGTCGATTGAATCTTGTTTCAAATAATCGTCTAAAATTTCGGTTAAATGAATACCAATTTGTATCAAATCAAAATCCGCTGCTTTTTTGGTTTTATTTGCGTTTTCTAAATATTTATCAGATATTTGCTTATCCAAAATGTCTAATAATATAATTTTACTATTTTTTGGTTCGAATGAAATGTCATAATCAACAAATCGTTTTTTTAATTCATCGACCTTGACCTTTTTAATATTGTTGGCTTCTAATAGTGTAGGTAATATATTATAAGACGTATCGGATGTATGTTTTTTACAAAAAAATAAATCATGTTTGCAATATTTTGCTTTTTTATTACATGCTATATTGCTACAGTTGAAATTATCCTCTTTACACAAATCCAATACATCCCATTTTGTAATTTCATATTTTTGTTTACTCTTTTTATTAATTTTGAATAGACATAATGCCAAATTTTTTATACCGACATCAATACTTAAAATATTCATCGTATCATTCATCGTATCATTCATCGTATCATTCATCGTATCATTCATCGTATCATTCATCATATCATATACATATAAGTAATTTATTTTTTATGTTGATTTGTACATAAAAAATAAATTTTACCAAATTAGTTTGGGTTTGGATAATTTTGTTGCAAGTATTGATCTTGTGATAAAATAGGAGCGACCATTCTACACTGTAATTCATTGCGAGACAAGTAAAGATTTTTTAAATCGCTATCATTGTAACCATATGGTTGTGATTTGTCAATACAGTTTTTGTATAAAAACGGCGTGTTAGCAGATGTAGTAGAATAATCTGTAGTCGAATTTATAGGACAGTCACCACATTGGTCACATGCCTCAAGTTGATTCGATTTAATAATTTCATCTGCTTGCTGTGTTAAATATTGTCTGTATTCCCAATTGGTTTTAATTTTATTTTTGTCTCTAATTTCTTTGTTAATGGCAGCACCTGGTTGCCATTTTGCAAAATTTCGTCCATCGGACATAATGGGTGGAGAATCAAAATGAATATTATTTGAACCAGAATAACATGTAGCCCACGACATTCTATATACTATAATATATTATTATAATATATAATTTTTTCTTATCAGCAGAACAAAACTATTTTACATCCTTGAATATTTATTCTATTGTTTGGCCAGCATTATCTAATAATTGTAGAATTTCTTTTTTTGTAGGTTTTGCTCCCTTTGCGATAATGTTTCTTTCTTCTGCTAAATTTCTAAGAATCCCCACTGATGTATTTTTATAGTTGATAGGAGTTGAAGTATCGGTATTAATAACATTAGCATCGTTTGTAGTAGCATCATTCGTATTAGCATCGTTTGTAGTAGCATCATTCGTATTAGCATCATTCGTATGTTCACCACTTATTGTACTATCATCACTGCTGTCATCATCAGAATCAATGTCTGTTGTATTTAATGATTGTATAATATCATCGATATGTAATTCTGGTAATTCTGATAATTCTTCTAAATTATTCATTTGAACAACTTTTATATTTTCATGCGAAGTTATCGGTATAAAGGTAGTATCAAACTTTGAAATGTCATTAATAATGTCTTCTGTTGCAGTATGTGTTAAAGGAACGTTGACAAAATTATCCTTGTCATCACTATCACTATCATCACTATCACTATCATCACTATCACTATCACTATCACTATCATCACTATCACTATCACTATCACTATCACTATCATCGTCGTCTGAAACGTCAATTAGAACATCACCGTTCGTTGGACTATTACTATCAATAGCATTGATACTATTTGATGAATTTACATCTACCCCGTTTATATTTCGATACATTACGTTTTGATTTGGTGAAGGCGGAGGTGGAGGTGGAGGCATACTAGATATAAATGATTGCAATACACGTGAATGTTCCATTTGTGCACTCTCAAGACGAACAAGAGAACGTTTAAAATAGAAAAACAATAATCCACTCAATATAAATGTAATTGAAATACACAGTAGTGTTGCTGGCGAAAATAAGGTTTCAATCATTATTACAATTTTATAATATATTTTTAATAGGGTATGAACGAATATCCAAAAAATATATTATAAAATGGTAATGTAACTTGTCATTTTACGTCGAATTCAATAGAGAGTTTGTTTTTTCTAAAATGTATTCAGGATATTCTAAATCATATAAAACTTTTAACCCCCCTTTTACGGTTGAAATGCCATCACACAACTTATATGTATATGTAAAATCATATTTATTTTTACAATTTACGTCCATATGACGGTTGTGAATATCATTATCTAATAAATTACACAATTCTGTTAAATGTGTTGTTAATATAAAATCAATATTTCCTAATTCAATCATATATTGAATTAGTCCATAAGCACTAGCAACTGCTTCATGTGGGTTTGTACCTGAATATAATTCATCGAATATACAAAAATGTCGTTGTTTTTTTTTAATAGATGATATAATTTCTTTACATCGTCTTGCTTCTGCTTGAAATAAACTGTCTCTGCCGGAAGTGTCTGGAATATTGATATAACAATGTATATAATCATACGGATCCAATTGTGCTTTACTATAATAGCCGAAACCATGCTGTTGTGTAAATATAATATTGAAAAGGGCAGATTTTAATATGGTGGTCTTTCCTGCGGCATTAGGGCCAGTGATAATCATATTTTTATCAATATTAATTGTATTTTTTACAGTCGTAGTATCCTGTGTCAAATTTTCTTGGCATGGAAAAAAGCAATCATATAGCTTGGTCGTTTTTTTAGAAAAAGTACATTTGTGTAAAACCTTTTTATGTATTGAATTACTTAAACTACTCATATGTTCGATGTATGCATTTAGTCCATGTGAATAATTAATGAGATCATCGATATCATTATCAATATGTAGGTCATAGTACCATTTTAGTATATATCCAGTTTGGTATAAATTATTATATAGTGTTTTTACCGATGAAATGTTTTCAATTCTCTCTAGTTCGGATAAAACATTTATAATAGCAATCCGTTTATTTTTAACATCATTGTAAAATTCGATATAACTTTTGTGTTTAGATATTATGTTCTCGAGAGATTCCATATTGATAATGGTTTCTTTCAAATAGTCACGTATCACAATTATTTCGCTGTGTATTGTACTGAAATTTTTATAAAAACGATAGCATGTTAATGTGTTTTGATATATCTGAAACATATAAAATAATATAGATATGATTCCATAGACACGTTTTTCCCATGATGCTTCACGCATAACTGTAAATATATTACCAAGTGCATGTTTTGAAAGTAAATTGGATAAGACCTTTATATATGATTCAATCGTTAAATCGACCCCGTTTATTTTAAGCATAAAAAATGGCACTATCATTAATATCACTGGCAACAAGAGTGATAGCACGGGTGAGAATAAATTATAAATACTAAGTATTTGCAAAAACAATGACGATTTGTTTAAAAATGAAAATCGTTCAATATCAACATAAAAGTATTTTTCTATAAATGTTGTATCTTCCTTCATAGTTTTCCATAGATTATATGTTTTATCGAAACAATTTGTTTGTTTATCACGTACGTCATTCGACAGTATTTTCCATTTTTTTAATATTTTCTGTGTATCTTTTAAAAAATGTTTATCTGATGTGTAAAATTGTGATTGTTTGTATAAATATTCTTTTGCAATAATGGAGTTCGGTTGGTATATTTCGTTTAGTAGTCCATCGTGTGATCGTGTGTGGTCGGTTAAATTAGATGAATCTTGTGGTGAATTCACATGTAGTTGTTTTTGTGATAATTCCAAATCTTCTATAATATGATTATCTAGTACTCTTTTTGTATCAAGATATTCAATAGGTAATTTGAATAATGTATTATTTGATGATTGATCTTGACTATCTTGATTATCCAATGTCATTATAACAACGTGAAAAAAGAAAAGACAATAAAATACGAGTTTTATTGTCTTTTTTGTAAAAAAAATGAATATTGGCGAACTCTAAAAATTATCAGGTAATTCAACAATTTGTGTGTTATAATATTGCTCGATCTCTTGCATTTTTTTTACATCAAATTTTGTTATGAAATTTATTCCTACACCTTTTCTACCCCATCGTCCAGATCGTCCAATTCTATGAATATATGTGTGTATGTCTTTTGGTAAATCAAAGTTAATAACTGTACTAACCTGTTGAACATCAATACCTCTAGCAGTTATATTAGATGATATAAGAACTCGTGATTTTCCTAATATAAAATCGTCATATGCTTTAGTACGTTCACCCTTTTCCATACCACTGTGTATACATGATACCGCGAAATCGTCTTTAATCATTGCTTCTGTTAATTCAGCGACACGTTTAATGCTATTACAGTAGATAATACATTGTGATAGAGATATTTTACTAAATATATCCTTAACTGTTTCATATTTGTGCATATCGTTTTCTAAAGCAATATAATATTGCGAAATACCTTCTAACGTAACTAGTTCGTTTTTAACTAATATTTTTACAGGATTTTGCATGAATTTATTGGTTAAATATTCTAATTCAGGTGGAAGAGTTGCACTGTATAAGCAAACTTGTACGTCTTTTCTTAAAAATTGAAAAATATTATATACCTGTTCTTTGAACCCGGTTGATAACATTTCGTCTGCTTCGTCCATGATTAACATATTAATAGTTGATGCATCTATCTTTCTTCTCTTTAACATATCGTGGATACGTCCAGTACAACCAATTATAATATGAGGAGGATGTCTTATATTTTTATCTTCCGATTCAATTTGTGTTCCACCTATCATAAGTTTAATATTCATACCATCGATAAATTCAGACAGTGTACAAAAAACCTTTTTAATTTGAATGGCTAATTCGCGTGTAGGGGCCAATACTAGTGCTTGTGTTGTATTATCGGAAACATTAATTTTTTGTATAGTTGAAACACCAAACGCGCCGGTTTTACCAGTTCCCGACTGTGCTTGTGCTATAATATCTTTATTATTTAATACGGGAAGTATAGCCTTACATTGTATAGGACTTGGTTTTTCGAAACCGATTGCATAAATGCCTCTTAATAAATCATTATTAATATCAGGAATATCCGACCACTCGTTTATCACTGTATTTACAGTAAGTTTGTCGGATACCTCTTGCATTTCATTATCTGTCTTTAATTTATCATCATTTTTTTTATTTGCATTATCATTTTTTTTATTTGCATTATCATTCTCTGTGATATGAAAATCCATAATAATAGTAAACAAATATATTTATATTCATATTCAAAATAACATTCTAAAATATATTCTAAATAAAAAATTGACATGATACATGTAAAATATAATAGTATAATAGTATAAATATATTATATCAGATTATATTATATCAGTTCAAATGACCGACATAGTAAAGTACAATATTTCTTTTATTGAGACATTAGCATGGAATAACAATTTTGATAAGTATATATCTGTAGAAATTATTGATAAAATACGCAAATTATCAGAAACAGTTGGGTCACCGTCCTATATAAAAACACCGACTTTTCAAAAATTGCATAGTAATAATCGTGATAATTCATACAAAAACTATAATAATAATAAACCTGTCTATTTAAAAGGAAATATTCCATTCAAGAAAACAGAAATTATTAAGAAAAATGGATTAGATAAAGAAATTGATACGATTAGAGGACTTTTGAATAAAATATCAGAAAAAAACTATGATACAATCAAGGAAAGTATACATGAGAAAATGATATCAATAGTTGATTTTATAAATACTGAAACTGAGCACTCGTCAGCAGACAAGGAGCCGTCAGCAGACAAGGAGCCGTCAGCAGACAAGGAGCCGTCAGCAGACAAGGAGCCGTCAGCAGACAAGGAGCCGTCAGAAGACAATGACTCGTCAGTAGACAAGGAGTCGTCAGAAGACAAGGAGCCGTCAGAAGACAAGGAGCCGTCAGAAGACAAGGAGCCGTCAGAAGACAAGGAGTCGTCAGCAGACAAGGAGTCGTCAGCAACAAATATACAAAAATTAGGTTATACTATTTTCAATATTGCAACTACAAATAAGTTTAATTCCGCAGTTTATTCTAAATTGTGTAAACATTTAATAGCAAACTTTGAGTTTATGAAAGATATAATTATGAATAATTTGCAAGAATTTATGAAATTGTTTGATATTATTGAATATGTGTCACCTGATGATGATTACGATAGATTTTGTGAATTAAATATTGTCAATGAAAAACGAAAGGCGATGAGCATGTTTTTAACAAATCTAATGATTGAGGGTGTTATTTCGAGAGATCAAATCATTGATATTGTTACGCAAATTCAAGAAAAAATAAGTTCATTTCTTGATGTTGAAAAGAAAGAAAATCATGTTGAAGAATTAACCGAAAATAATTATATATTTATAACGTCTGGACACCATATGCTAAAATCACATGAAAAATGGAAAACAATAATAGATACTGTTACTCAATATTCCAAAATGAAAAAGGATACACATATAAGTATTTCACACAAGGCAATTTTTAAAAATATGGATATTCTTGATCTTCTCAAAAAGCGTAACAATAAATTTTCAAAAATGTAATAGAATAAAAATTACGAACAAATCATATGATATGGTATGCAATTACGAATATCATATCATATGATTTTATTTACACATTTCACTATCAAGCAAGTGTTTTATTTTCGCACAATCGTATTCATATTACTAAACATTTCTAGTTTTTCTATTGTTTTTTCGCGATTGGTTTTTTCTAATCCATTGAATAAATAATCAGTATCAGATTTGATTTCGTTTTTCTTGATTTCTTTGTACACCATGTCAATTTTTTTAACTATATTATCAACCAATGATTTATCATTAATAATTTCTATTTTTTGATTGTATACTTCCGTAAGAATTGATATCGCAAAGTATAGTAGGTATTTTCTTTTCTTTTTCACACCAGGTGTGTATCGAACACAATATAACGTTAATAAACTATTCAAAATTTTTGTAGAAATTTTGTCATTTAATAAAGAGTTTGTATATAACAATGCATCCCAAATAATCCAAATGGGTTCTTTTTGGTACTTATCTTCTACATGAATATTACTTCTTCTTTCACAAATACACGTCTGTTTTCTCTTTTTACATATATTTTCGAATTCCATAATCCATTCTAACCAGTAACATGCTTCTAATGAATTTTTAGAATCACATGATATATGGTAAGTAAATTCATTTATAGAAATAAATAATTCATTCGGATCGTCCTTTTTAAATACGTTTTGCCCATAGTCAATTGTAGGTGCCTTTAATTTGGAACCCATATATGCCATGTCAAACTCTTCTTTGCGTTTAATTTTAATACTCTCGATAGAATGTCTTTTATGCGACGTACATACAATGGATATGATTTCTGCAAAAAGTTTCCTGATTTTATCACTGTTACGCAAAGAGATTTCATTTCCATTATACCCACCCGACATAATATCTTTAAAAGTAGTAAATCGCAATTCAAGATATATCGGTAATTTGGGATTTCCTAAATGAATATTTTTACCAACATAATTTAAAATAATATCCCATAAGTCAATAAAACAACCACAACATATGTACTCTGCGCTCCAATAACAAGATTCTTCTATTTTTCCGTTATATAACGAATCAATTAATTGTTTTTTGACATCTGTCTTTTTATATTTAGAAAAAGTAATTCCTTTGAATTCAGATTCTGTACGTTTATCATTTATTTCAAAATCATTCATATACCTTTTCTAATAAAAAAAATAACACAATTATACATATACATATGAATTTGTCCAAATCGTATCAATCAATAGAACGATTTATTAAAAAAAAATCTGTTTGGTGTAGTGTGCTTATTATGTTGGCATTGTGGTGTATTGTAATAAAAACATACACCTATTATTTTGTACACGACGTAGTTGAAGGGTTTATTAACCAAGACGAAAAATTTATTGTGAAACGTGGCGTAGACTCGTATGATGATTTTTACGTGAATATATATGACCAATTATTCTACAAAAAGGTTACAAATGATTATGAGATTGGAAATATAATTTCTATTACGAATCCAACAGATGTAAGTAAAATGCTCCAATTGGGTAGTAAAACCGGTCACGTAACAAGTGCATTTCAAAAAGATGGTTATGCTATTACCGGATTAGATGAATCTGCAACCATGATAAATTTAGCAAAAAATAATTACCCTGGAGCACAATTTATGCAAGGAAATCCGATGACATCAAACATATTTACTCCAGAATCATTTACTCACATAATGTGTCTAAATTTAACATTATATAATTATAAAGATAAACGTCAAATACTCGATAATGTATATAGTTGGTTATTACCTGGTGGATATTTTATTCTGCAATTAGTGAACAAAGAAATGTTTGACCCGATTGTGCCTGCAGCCAAACCATTTTTTATGATTAACCCTCAATCGTTCGCCGATGAACGAATTACGGAGTCAGTTGTAAAATTTAACGACTTTGATTATCGATCTAATTTCGAGATTTTCCCAAATGATTTTGCAGAATTTAAAGAAATATTTAAAGATACAAAAACAGGCAAGGTTAGACAAAACGAGCATAAATTATGGATGCCGTCTATTAAAAAAATAACAAATATGGCAAAAGAAGTCGGATTTATACTTCATAGTCAAGTGGATTTACTCATGTGTCAAGATGAATACCAGTATTTGTATGTATTTCAAAAACCAGAGTAAAAAGTAATGCATAATCGTGGCCATCTTTGAAAATTCATATTACAGATTATGTAATATGAACTGTTATGAAGAATACATAATCTAACATAGATAGCACTACTTTTTCATGAACATTTGGATACATTCCCAAATTTTTGCGGACTCTTGTACATTATATACACCACGACGTTGTGCAATGTTTACGAAATTGACAAGCATATTAAGAGCATCATTTTCATTTGTAATTGCTTCATTTAGATCTATTGGTTGCTGAGTAGGTTGTTGCTGATCAGGTGGTTGTTGTTGTTGTTGTGCAGGTTGTTGTCCAGAAGCGAATACTGTGTTTGTATCCATATAGTATAATATAGATACAAATATTTAAACCCTTTATGGTGTATATCGTTTACATTGTGAATAGTTATCTAACATATTTGCCAACACGAGCAAATGAGTCAACAATAAAAATAATGAATATTCCTAAAAATGAATATAATATTAACTCTTCGCTAACATTATTTGTTCTTTCACCTTGTTGCTCCTCCAATAGATAAATGATTTGGTTTAATTTATTTAATAGTTCATCTTTGTTTGCTCCATTTGGTCTAACATCATCTGAACCTTGATTGTGATAAGGAACATACTGTTGATAATATTGCTTTGCATATTCAGTTGGCATTTGTGTGAAATTTTCTTGTTGTGCTTCTCTACTATTATCACTATAATCCGGGGCATTTGGAACTCCGGATTCATCGTTACTTTGTATATGTGGGGGAGAGATTGGTTCAAAATTAGACAATTGGTTACCATCATCATTATCGTCATCGTCCTCATTCGCATATTCTTCTGAATCATGTATACGTTTCATCATTGCATCTAATTTCGGATTATTTACATTTTTCGTAGGTTCACGTTTTTTCATCGTTTTATTTCGTTCTCGTTTACGCTGTATAGAATTTGAATTATTTGCTACATGTTCATTATTTATATCATTACCTCCTTCATTAAATGGAGCTGCATAGGATGATAACATAGACATTCTTATAAAAAATAGAGATTATAATTTAATTATCTTACTTAATTTAATTATATTTTCATTTTATATAGATGTTCAATTCATTTACTATGAACAGCGTTTTAGGAAAACTAACACTATTGGTATTGGTTGTTTTGGCAGCACATTATCATTTATTAGCCGCTATTTTTATTGTCTTTTTATTTATTGCATTTAGTGAAAATGTAATTGAAGGCATGGAAAATCAAGATGAAACCGATGAAACCGATGAAACCGATGAAACCGATAAATCCGATGATTCCGATGAAGATTCTGCTAAAGTTAGTAGACATTCATTAAATGGGGATTTCAGAAAGAAAAATTGCCTAAACGGTAAACTAATGAAAGACGGAAAAGACATATCTCTCGACGATATTGCAACAACATTCCCTGATATTAAATTCGCAACTAATGCATGTAACCCATGTGATGAGGACTGTGAGTTTGAGATTGTTTCGTCCGAAGAGAGAATTACGGTAGAAGAAAATTTAACCCCTAAAGATTCCAATTTAGAGATTGTTGATCACCAGAAGGCTATTCAAAAAATGGATGAATAAATATGATGTCCAATCATGTGTAAAAAAATATAATAATGTTTTTTTCATAAGGTAATATATATGATAAAAAACATTATTAATGTATACATTTGTCTCATTATATTGCTATGTATACTAGTAATATACTTTGATTTATATAACACGATACATGATGTAGACGCGGACATAAATGTCGAAGGTTTTACCAGCAGTATTCGTCAATCCGTTCGACCCCATATACGACGTTATAATTCTCACAAAAATAAATTCATTGATGTGGTCAATTACCATAAAAATAGATTTTATCGTTATATTGGAATGTAATGAGGGTAGATGGTAGATATACACATAATTTCACATACATATTTTTCACATGCATAAATACCAAAGATTCAAATATTTTATCTAGATATAGTATAAGTAATGTTATCAACTATAAATGAATATATTAATTCACTAAATAATAGCAAATATTTTGCTGGATTAATGATTCTAATACTTAATATTGGTTCTAGATATGTTCAGATTAATATTAGTGATTCTATGGAAGAATACATTAAATATAACATTGCACGCGAATTAATCATATTTTCAATTGCTTGGATGGGAACTCGCGATATATATATAGCAATTACTCTAACGGCCGCATTTGTTATTTTAGCAGATTTCTTATTGAATGGAAAAAGTAGTATGTGTGTGTTATCTGATAAATATACCAAAATAACCGTGGATACAAACAACGATGGTGTTATATCTGATCTTGAAATAAATAAGGCAATCCAAGTATTAGAACGTGCAAAGAAACAGAAGGTAAATCAACGTAATATGAGTTTGTTGAATTATTATCACGATTTAAAAGTATGATACGGGTATCATAGTACTTGATTTCTAAAATTATGAATACATAAAATTTTATATATTCATATAATAGTAGACAATGTCAATAAGAAAAAATATATTACAAATACGTTTTAATGCAAAAACAATTGATGGTGATATATTAGAAAACACTTTATTTGTTCCATCTATGACCACGAACGCAATGTACATTGATGATAATAAAGTATATTTAACCGATAGTATTTTTTTCGAGGCCAAATATTTTACTGATTTGACGAATCATCAAAAAAAAGACGTGTTTACATCATCTGCGTATTTCACTAACTTTTTTACAAGAGTGTCAGAACGATATAAAATAAATTTATTATCTCAGGAAGAGGCTAGTAAGCAAAATATAATGCAACAGAATATTAATTTTTTAATGAAATTATTGTTTCCCAAGAATGCATCTATGGTATTAGGAGGGATGAGTTATAAAATTAACAATTTTGTATGGAATGGCAAATATTTAATGAATCGAACACAACGTAATAATTTGATTCCGTATTTAGTGAAGGCAAATATTGATTTATACTTACATGAAGGAAACCATTTATCTTTTATAGATTCTACACGATTACACTGTAGTCAAAAGTATCATAAAATAATGACCAACTATAATTATTTACACACGGGTAAAGATAAAATTATACCAATTAAGAAAACTGCTCCGTTACAGAATATACCAATAATACCTGTACCAAGACAAGCACAAGTACAAGCACAAGTACAAGCACCAAGACAACTACCTATAGCCACACCCATTTCAAATAGACCAAACAATATATCAACTAGGAAAATTGGTGGTCGAAACAATGTAAAAAGAATAAAAAACACTAAAAACACTAAAAAAAATAAAAAACTGTAAGAGTATAGATGATATCGAAATTATTTGTATTGTTATCCGGTGGTATAGCTTTAGTAGATTCTCTAGATATATATAATTATTATGAATTGTCAGTTCAAAAATGGTGTAGTTCAGAGTATATGATCCATGGATTATGGCCACAAACAAATAGCACATCATATCCCGAATATTGTAAAGCAGTATCATATACCAATCCTAACGGAACATTACTTACAAATATGAATACATATTGGCGTGGTTGTGATGATACATTGTGGAAACATGAATGGGAGAAACATGGTTCATGCATCCAAGAACAAAACAACATGGACGAATATACATTCTTCAATACGACATTGTCATTATTTTTAGAAAATACAAAATTGCTTGAAAAATGTACAGACCAAGAATGTATTTTAGGATGTTTTGATTTAGATTTTAACGCTATGAAATGTGAATCAAAACAATAAATATTATAATGTAATTATATCATATATGCTTACATTATATGATATAATATATGATATCATATCACTATTTGTTATACCAATCATACTATATCCATTCACAAACCATAATGACACCATTTTACAAATTGGTTCGATATTGGCAATATTTTTGCATTTTGTAATAAAAATGGCTACAGGAGGGTTATATCCAAATATATTTAAACGTCCGGATGGTGCATGTGATTGCGGAATATTTAACGATGGTGGACTGGTTGAAACACAATCAGGTTTTCCATCAGGACATGTTACCAGCACATCCTATTTATTTACATATTTATTACTGAAAAAAAAACACTACGATAATTTCGACATAATATTATACGTGTTTCCATCATTTGCCATGGGTGTCTCTAGATATATGAGAGGTTGTCATAATATAATTCAAATTATAACAGGATATGTGTTAGGTAGTTGTATAGCCTATTTTACAATGCAATATGAAAATAATAAATCTTCAAAATGCATTGTAAAAAGATATAGACACAAATAGATGAAGTATGTAATATATGGGTGAACCATTTTACACACACCCATTTTCTGAAGAAAAACTAGAATATAACAATCATATGATTAGAAACAGATTTACTATTTTAGATTTTTTATCATTTGTATGGACGTTTATTCATGAAGAAAATATATTTTTACCATTGGTCGAAGACAATTAGGTATGGCACTACTTATCGTTTTTATCAGCCAATATATTTTTCATGAATTCTTTACTCCTATTTGATGTTACATATATAGTTATTCCATCTTTAGTACCAATGTATTCTACTATTTTTCGATACTTTCCTCTAAGAACAACAGGTCTATCTTCATTTATTTCTAATATGCATAATGGACTAAATTTGTATTTTTTTTGCAAATATAATTTTAAACGATCGATTGTAACATATCTAGATATTTCATCCCACCGAATATAATGTGTGTCAATGACTAAAACCAAAAATACCGAATCATGCATTGCTGTATTACCATATGTAATTGTATTATCACTCATTATACCATTTGATGAATGAAACATAAATAAAATATTATTATATTATAATAATATTTTATTTACACAATACGAATATTTGTAAGATAATCATATACTTGGTTTGCATAGATTTTTGGTATATTTTTGAAATCAATTAATATACCATTTAATTTGTAAGTTTCGTGTGCGTTCTCAGTATCCAGCTTATTTTCGAAATATTCATCGTCGTCATAACATTTTTCTACTGTTTTTGACCCACATTTTGTGAATACTGAAGCAATATTATCACTCTTATCGCCTAATATGATTTTATAAAATAATTCACGTTCTGGATCACCAGTATAGTTTTTTGTATCTATAATGGAACGATATTTCATATTGTATAATTCAATATTCATAGGTGCCATTGATAATAATTGAATATAATCATGATCGCTTGTTATAATTTTTATTTGTGAATTCGGTTTTGTAGAAATAATATATTTCGTTGTTAAGGCTAAACAATCATCAGCCTCTAAGTATGGTTGGGATACTATATGATGTACTCCTGATTTTGTAAATAAATCTTCGTCATATACCAGTTTGAAAAAGTCGGATATGTTCGCCTCCATATTTTTCTCTTGAGACCGTCCATCTTTATATTGGGGAAACAGTTTCATACGCCAGATTTGCGTTCTAGGACAGTCTTTACCTACAATAATCATTGCATCTTTGCATTTTAGTTTTGTTTTCAATTCACGTATTTTAGTGACAAATGTTGACTTAAATTTTTCTACGAATTCTTTATTCAAAAATGGTTCTGACAGTTCTTCCTCTGGTTTTGCGTGTTTCCACCACAAATGTAGGGCAAATACTCTATAAAATATAAAATAGCTACCATCTATCAAAATATACTGTGTATTTGTATTTGGTGGAATATTTACATTCATAATATATTACTGTACTCATATATATCTAAACCATTACCAAGTAGGTAAACAAAGTTGATGAATAATTATATAAATTCTATTAATTTATAATTATTTAAGATCGAGTTATGTGTATCCCTTATTATTCTATCTACAACTATGATAATAATATCGTAAAATATCAAGCATTACCATTCAATCATAGTTTTAATGATAATTATGAAAATGCAATATTATATGAATCAGTATTAATATCACCCATTGATACTGATACTAATACTGAAACCAATATTTATAGTGATAATAATAATAATAATAATAATAATAATAATAATAATAATATTTCAGTCGATATTGTTAACTCGTTATATCATATTGTCAATATACATAACGAAATACGGCATATATCTTTTCCTGAAGAAAAACAATATATATTAGGGGTTATAGTATCTATAACGATATTATGTAATATTATTTACAAAACGTTTGCAAAAAAAAATTGATAATAATATTACATAATATTATTATTATTATTATTTGATATTCATAATTATATCAAATGGAATGGTCGATGGGACAAGATAGGATGGTTTCTTCTCTAGAAAGATTGAATGAGCCATCAACCGATGATAAAAAAAGTATGAAATATCGCTGTAAATATTATTATTATGTATGTTGTATAGGAACATTTTGGACATAATTAGGAAATATTCAAATCTGTATATTTCTTCTACTTACTTGGTAAGATTTTTCTTTTTATACTCGTTCGCGACCTGTACCATTATATTGTATTGCATTTCAGGAGAAACCTTGTTTTCGGAAAAATAACGATACATTTTAGCAATGCCATGTTCTGGATAGAATGTTTCGGCAATTAAATTATTTATTACCATTGTCTCGTGCTTATCTTGAAGAACATTATATAATATACAACCATCGTATTTGACAAGAACAACATTGTCTAACTTATTGACCAAATGTTTTGCTTTTACCATGTTACCATTGTAGAAGAAGCAATGGTTTTGTGTGGTCAATGTATCTTGACTCGGAACATTCTTGGCGAATGCGTCTTTTTTGATGCATACAATGTGTTTTTCATGTGTGATTGTCTGTGTAATTGCAACTATTCGTTTTCCTCGAATGGTGTGCTTGGAGACATCTATTTTGTCAATGGCTACGGTACCCTGGTCTGTATTGACAGGTGTGTCTGCTGGAAAACAAATGCCTGCTGCTATCAAATTATCAAATTCATATCCTGCAGCAAGTAATTCATCAAATGCATATCCTGCATCATATAATTGTTGAGAACTATATCCAGCAGCACGTAATTGTTGAGTAGTGACACCATCATTATCAGCACTCGTTTTTAATTCTGTTCCTTGTACGTTTGTATTAAATAACTCAGATGCAGTTTCTACGACATTATTCACGGTAATTGTGAAAGACTGATTATTACTTAATGAACCATCGGATGCTGTGATGGTAATATTGTATGATAAATCATCTGTTTCATAATTAAACTCTTTCTTCGATAACAATTGGCTACCGCTTATTTCAAAATTAGTAATATCATCAACAGTATATGTAATATTATCTCCTTCCGGATCATTACATGATAAATCACCAATAACTGTTCCTATAGCGGCATTTTCATCAATTGTAGTAGATGAAAGAGTAATGTTTGTAGGTACTTCATTGACATTATTCACGGTAATTGTGAAATCAGCAGATGTAGAATCTGTGCCATCGGATGCTGTGATAGTGATATTATATGTTGCTTTTGTTTCGAAATCAAACTGTTCCTTCGATAACAATTGGCTACCGCTTATTTCAAAATTAGTA
>Ga0209302_10000772_pt1 | contig 18486 bp, 18 predicted proteins | sample ArcOceMetagenome_2_FD_187445 | JGI IMG/M metagenome (GOLD analysis project Ga0209302, IMG submission 187445) | Marine eukaryotic phytoplankton communities from Arctic Ocean - Arctic Ocean ARC135M Metagenome (SPAdes) (version 2) | ecosystem: Environmental > Aquatic > Marine > Oceanic | place... | reverse complement strand
TCGTTTCATGGACGGCTTTCATGCTGATGGCGAACTAGCACCCAGAGATGTGGTTGCTCGAGCAATCGATCACGAGATGAAACGGCTGGGTAGCGACTGCCTGTATTTGGATATTACCCACAAACCCGCAGACTTTATTATTGAGCACTTTCCGACTGTCTATAAAAGCTGCCTCGAATTTGGCATAGATATTACCGTTGACCAGATTCCCGTGGTGCCTGCCTCCCATTACACCTGTGGTGGTGTGGTGGTGGACAAAAGCGGCCAGACAGATCTACGTAACCTTTATGCTATTGGTGAAACCGCTTTTACCGGTCTCCATGGTGCTAACCGAATGGCCAGCAACTCCCTTTTGGAATGCCTGGTCTACGCGCGCTCTGCGGCAACGACCATTAACGATTTAATTGCCCAAATTCCTAAACCAGACATTATCCCCAGCTGGGATGAATCTAGAGTTAGCAGTTCAGATGAAGATGTTGTGATCTCCCATAACTGGGATGAGTTGCGTCGCTTTATGTGGGACTACGTAGGCATTGTGCGCACCGACAAACGCCTGCAGCGCGCCCAGCACCGCATTAAATTGCTACAGAGTGAGATTCAGGAGTACTACAGCAACTGCAAGGTCAGCAGAGACTTGTTGGAATTGCGTAATTTAGCCAGCGTATCTGAGCTTATTATTCGCTGTGCATTACAACGCAAAGAGAGCCGCGGCCTGCACTACACCATGGACTATCCAGAGTTATCGCCAATTGCTAGAGATACGGTAATGGTGCCGGTCAATTTCGCTGGCCAAGACGTAATCATTCACAAAGATTAATGCTGACCTTCAGCCAGGCTAGCGGGCAACATCAGCCGCTGGCGCAACTGTCGATGGTGCTCCACAGTCATCGCGTCTTGAGGAATGACCTTGGTGAGCGATTTGCCACCTGCGGTTTTACAGTAGAGTATCACCAGACTCCGAGTGACAAATTGATCCGGCTTGAGTTGTAAATCCTCGCCATCGTCAATACGCCAGTGCCCTGTCCCTGGGTAAAACCGAAGCACTTCAGGCTTACTGCGCCTCCATTCAAGCAGCCATTCACGCACCCAAAGTACTGTTGTCCAAGCCAGCAATGCAAAAGCCAATAATCGAGCATGGGCAACAATCGGCAGTGCAATTAAAGTGATACCCACAGCTAGAGCAAGCCCCAACCGGACTAGAAAAAGAATTTTCGACGGATTTAGATTAACTTCAAGCGGAGTTGGCGCGGCTCTCATGAATAATTTGAACTATCCTTTGGGAATCTGGGTCAGAAGGTTGCTCGCGCTTCATCAGCCAAACAAATAGCTGCGTATCCTCGCGCTCTAACAGAGCCTCGAAACGCAGTTGATCATTCTCAGACAGGGAATCAAAGGTGTTTTCAACAAAGGGTTGTAGAATCAGATCGAGCTCTAACATGCCTCGACGACTAGCCCACATAAGACGGTTTTTATTCATTTGGAATCAGCAATTGTGTTAAAGCCGCATTATAAGAGACAATCGCTAATTAACCTACAGCGCAGCTTGAATAGACGCATTAAAATACTCTTTAAATTAACGGATGGGCAATGACCAATCTAATAGCCAGTAACAGTGACCCCAGAGGCTACATACAGCTCTCTGGCCCAGATAGCCGCAAATTTTTGCAAGGCCAGGTCACCTGTGACATGGAAACCCTGACCACCGAGCAGAGTATTTATGGCGCCCAGTGCACCCCCAAGGGCCGCATCATTTTTCTATTCAAGGCCACCTGTGATGCCGACGACAATATTGTTCTCGAGACCCACAGTTCAGTCACAGACATCGCTCTTACCAGCCTGAAAAAATATGCCGTGTTCTTCAAAACAGAACTCAAGGATATTAGCGATCAAGTAGAATCAAAAGCCGTTCCAAACTTGCAGCGACTTCGCACTGGCTCAGCAGACATTACTGCCGCCACAACTGACATGTTTATCCCCCAAATGATCAATTTAGATGCTCTGGGTTACATCAGCTTCAAAAAAGGCTGCTACACGGGCCAAGAAATTATCGCCCGCGCCCATTATCGCGGTGCCGTCAAACGCAGAATGCACCACCTGCAACTCTCGGCCACAGAAGCCCCTGCCCCAGGCACAGAGATACTTAACGCTGACGGCAGAGCGATCGGCAATATAGCTAGTGCCGCCCAAACGGATGAATCCACCATCGAGGTACTAGCAGTGCTCGCCGACAAAGCCAGCGACTGCACTGAAATAACTCTAGGAGAGCAGCGTTATTCTGTGACTCACCTAGACTTGCCATACCAAATACCAACGGGGCCATGAAACCCCTTCTAGACTTCCTAACCGAACATCAACATCTTCTCGTCTGGATGGGCATAGGCTCTGCCGTAGTTTTTGTCATCAGTCTTCTCAGCCTCCCATGGCTAGTCGCCCAGATTCCAGACGATTATTTTGTCCCCAAAAAGCGCCGACCCACCCAATGGAAGGCCCAGCACCCTCTAATAAGATTGGTCATTTTGATCAGTAAGAATTTTCTGGGTTACCTACTTTTGCTCGGTGGGATATTGATGCTATTTTTGCCCGGGCAAGGTCTGCTTACCATGATCACAGGTCTGCTACTGATCGACTACCCGGGAAAGTTTCGCCTTGAACGGAAGATCGTCAACACCCCCGCCGTGCTTAAAAGTCTTAATTGGCTCAGAGCCAAAGCAAAGAAACCGCCGCTTATTTAGCCCTGCTAGCATGCCTCTATGGCTTTGAATGAGCCGTGGGTACGCAAACTCAAGGTTATAGTGTCGAACGTAGTGCGAGGTCTCTTGGCTCCTAGCACTGGCACGACTTACCTACCCCTTTCCCCCTTTCAAAACACGACGTGAATACGGTCGCTACCGGCATCCCGGCTAACGCGACACCAATACATCCATGTATATCGTCCATGAAGTCTCGGAGCCAGTATCCATGCTGGCTACGGTTTTGAAAGCGGGAAAGGGGTAGGCAAGCCTAGATATCGGAGCTAGGTTCTAGAGAGGTGTATTGTTTGCTTTTTTACTGAGATGTACCGCGAGAGTCCAGATAGACCCTGGGGAAGCCCTGGCGATCAGTCAGGGCCTGTTTATGGGTGTAACCCTTTTCAGATTAAGAGAGTTCACTGTCTAAGCGCAGCGAGTTGAGCGAACGCTGAAAAGGATTGCACCCATGGGACCGATCGACAGGGCTTAACCAGGGTCTATTAACCCCCAAATTCTATCTACCACCAACAACCGAACTACTAAACAGAAGCTACTACAACCTTCCCAACCAAAACCTCATTCCCCTCACAGGGAACCCGAGGAATATTCCGTGCCAACACCAAACTAATAAACGCCATCCCCGTGCCCATCAAAAACACAGCCGCCGGAGACACCAACCACACCAAACCAAAAGCCGCAGGAATAACCACCGCCGCAATATGATTAATCGTAAACGCCACCCCAGCAGTAGAAGCCATATCCGCCGGATCAGCAATTTTCTGGAAATAGGTTTTGATCGCAATCGCCAAAGAAAAGAACAGGTGATCCAACACATAGAGCCCCGCCGCCCAATAGGCATCATCGACAAAAGCATAGGCCGTAAATACACCAATAAGACCTATGTACTCAAAAGTTAGGGCACGACGCTCACCAATACGCCCCACAAGAGCACCAATACGGCCAGCAAACGCCCAGTTAAACAAATGGTTAATTAGATATAGAGCAGCCACATTGCTCACCGAATAACCAAACTTTTCAACCATCAGAAAACCGGCAAATACCGCAAAGATCTGGCGTCTAGCGCCACCCATAAACGTCAGAGCGTAATACAACCAGTAACGCTTACGCATCAACAGATGTTTGTGCTGAACCGTCTTACTTTGAAATCGAGGAAAGGCCAGCCACATAAATATAGTCAGCAGCACACAAATACTTCCCCCAATAAGGTAAATACTCTCGTATGACAGAGCAAACTGATCCCGGGCCAACCATAAAAAGCTATAGACAACCAAAGAGGCCAGCGAACCAGCAGCAATTAACTGCCCCAAAACGCCTGGTGCCTCATTGATACTCAACCACTGCAAAGAGAGCGACTGCTTAACCGTCTCGTAGTAGTGAAAACCCACGGACATAAGAAAAGTGGTGAGATAAAGACCAACCACGGACGGGAAATAGCCTGCTATAGCAACGCCAATACCCAAAATAGCCAGGGATATATAGGCAAACATCTGCTCCTTAATAATCAGCAGTACCAGCACCGCCGTAAAGGCTAAAAACCCCGGAATCTCACGAATACTCTGCAACATGCCAACTTCAGCACCGGTGAAGCTGGCCTTCTCAATCACAAAATTATTGAGCAGCGCCATCCAAGTGGCAAAGGCAACGGTTGACGCAACCGTCATGACTAATAGTAAGTTCTTTGGCGTTTGCCAAGACTTTGTTGTCACAGATTATTCTCCAATATAGTATTTTTTAAAGCCGCTTTTTTTCTAGAGGGCCATTTTTCTAAAAGGCCCTTTTTTTAAACCGCCTCATCTACAGGCAATTGCCAATCAATCGCTGCCTGAACCTGCTGCTTTAAATAAGTGTTGGTCGCCGAAAAATGTTTGCAACCCAAAAATCCACGATAGGCAGATAGCGGCGATGGATGCACCGACTTTAAAACTAGATGCCGGGACTGATCAATAAAGGCACCCTTTTTCTGGGCATAACTGCCCCAGAGTAAAAATACAATGCCCTCTCGCTGATCACTCAAAGCCCTAATCGCCTGATCAGTAAACTGCTCCCAACCCTTGCCCTGATGAGCGCCAGCATCGGCCTGCTCCACCGTTAGTGTCGCATTAACCAGCAACACCCCCTGACGAGCCCAGCTAGTGAGGCAGCCATGCTTCGGCGGCACAAAGCCCACATCATCAACTAATTCTTTGTAGATATTGGCCAAAGACGGCGGCAACTTAACCCCGGGAAGAACAGAAAAGCAAAGTCCATGAGCCTGGTCGGGGCCGTGATAAGGGTCCTGCCCTAAAATCACCACTCGCACATCATTAAAAGGCGTTTCATTAAAGGCCGAAAACCACTGTGCGCTCGGCGGGTAAATAACCTTGCCGGTGTCTTTTTGCTGCTGTAAAAACTGTCGCAATTGTTGCATGTAGGGGCGATCAAACTCGCTGCCAAGCACTGCAAGCCAACTCGAATCCAACGCAATTTCACCCTGATCAATCATACGAATATCCTCTATAACAGCCATGAAAAGCTAACTTAAAAAGCGGCTTGAATGGTATCATAGTCGGGTATGAAACCCGTCTCCACATTCAATATCTGGCGCCTAACTTGGCCGACCATTCTCAGCAATATTGCCTTTATGCTGACCGGTCTCGTGTTCCTGAAAATCGCTGGTGGCATGGGTATCGACGAAGTAGCGGCGGTCACCACAGGTCAGCGTCTATTCTTTATTCTGTTTGCCGTCATGATGGGGCTATCCAGTGGCACCACCGCTTTGGTTGGCCGCTACTGGGGTGCTGGTGACAAAGAGCGCGCCGGGCGGGTTGCATCGCTGTCGGTCATTATATTTTTTGTTGATGGCTTACTGCTGTCTTGGATCGCGATTCCGTTCCTTGAGCCCCTGGTCAGTATATTTAGCCTGACCCCAGAAGCTCAGGCCCTCGCCGTCGACTTTATTTTTTATACCGTGCTTTATGCACCCCCACTATTAATAGTGCTGGTGTTCAGCATGGCTTTCCGTGCGACTGGCGACAGCAAAACCCCATTGTGGGCTGCCTTGGTAGGCGCTGTATTGGGTATCTATTTAGGCATAGCATTTACCTACGGCTGGCATGGCATTAAAGCAGCCGGATTGTCTGGCCTAGCCATAGGCAACGGTGTTGCGGCAATCATTACCGTGACCATCTTTCTTTTGCTGTGGCTACTGGGCAAGCTGTCCTTTAAACCCGCTAACCCAATACCAGACTTTTTAGAGAATGGCCGTGATCTGGTTAAAATCGGTATGCCCGCTGCCATAGAGCAAGTCTTCTTTCAGGCTGGCCTGCTAGTGTTTTTGGTGTTTTTAGCCAGCTATGGCAATGCTGCCTTTGCTACCTACGGTATTGGCCTATCGATACTCGGTTTGATGATTGTCATCGCTTTTAGTTTCTCAATTTCCAGTGCCACCCTAGTGAGCCAATATCTGGGCGCCGGCGACAAAAAGGGTGCCTACAACGCCGGTTGGAGAACCATGCGTACCTGCGTCTATATCATGATCGCTGGCGGCCTTGTGATGAGCTATTTTGCCGAAGAAATTGCGCGCTTTATGATTGATGATCCAGAAGTGATTGCCCTCATGGTGCCCTTCACCTACATCATTAGCTGCAGCCTTCCACTGATGGGCATCGAGTTCAGTATGGCAGGTGCTCTGCGTGGTGCGGGCGACACCAGATACCCTATGATGGTCACTATGTTTAGTATTGCCCTGAGCCGTATTCTGGTGCCGTTTATCTTGGTACAGATTGGTGCAGACGTGATGTGGCTCTATGCAACTTCGTTACTCGATTTCGGTATAAAATCTAGTCTAAATATGCGCCGCTTTCGTAGAAAAGACTGGTTAAACGTGCAACAGCCAGTTTCCCAATAGCAGACAATTATTCAGTCACCAGCCACTAGAGTTTTTAATGCCTTTATTACAGCCAGCTATCACCCGCGAAGAGCAACATAGCCGTCAAATTGCCTATTGGCTGTTTTTCTGTGCCGCCGTGATCTTCGGCATGATCCTGCTCGGCGGTGTGACCCGCCTGACTAACTCCGGCCTGTCTATGGTCGACTGGAAGCCATTAATGGGAATTGTGCCACCGCTTTCCGAGGCAGATTGGCAGCATATGTTCTTTAAGTACCAGCAGTTTCCCGAGTACCAAAAGATCAATATGGGCATGTCCCTTGAGGCGTTTAAGTCGATCTTTATGTACGAATACCTACACCGAGTATTGGGTAGGCTTATTGGCGTAATATTTATACTGCCCTTTTTATTCTTTTACTTTACCAAGCGCATCAAAGCTGGCTTAACGCCAAAGCTGCTGATTATGCTGCTAGGCGGTGGCTTTCAGGGATTACTGGGTTGGTATATGGTCAAGAGCGGCCTCGTCGACAAGCCGGACGTCAGCCAATACAGGCTCACCGCTCATTTGGGTGCCGCGGTACTTATCTACTCTTTTATACTGTGGACAGCCTTTGGATTGGTGAGCCCCAAGAGCAGCCAGCCCTCCCAGCTAAAAACCTTTGCCTACAGGCTAAGCGGCCTAATATTCCTGATGATACTATCTGGGGGACTAGTCGCGGGCACCAAAGCCGGCTACGCCTACCCAACCTGGCCGTTAATGGGTGACAGCTTTATCCCTGCCGGGCTCTACAGTATTTCCCCCGGTTGGCTTGCAGCCTTTGAAGACATCACTACTATTCAATTTAACCATCGCATATTTGCCTATGTGATCGTGGCCCTGGTACTGACCTTTGCCGCCAAAGCCCTTAAGTCTGATATTCAGGGGCCTGCCAAAATAGGCCTGTTTTTCATGCTTGGTTTTCTGGTACTGCAGGTCACCCTGGGTATCAGTACATTAATATTTTATGTTCCCGTACCTGTCGCTGCTGCGCACCAGGTGGGAGCCGTCGCACTTTTAAGCGCCTCGCTGTTTGTTAGTCATTGTTTTAGTAATAGGTTGCAGTGACAGACCTGTTAATCGGGCTTTGAAATAGAAAGCCCTGCCGACTAAACCTTGCAAACAGCACAGGCCAACCGAATTAATCCTTGGAGAAGTAAAATGAAGAAACTTGTAATCACCTTTATAGCAGCAACATTATCTTTTGGCGCAATGGCCGGAGACCCAGCCGCAGGCAAAGCAAAGTCTATGACCTGTGCTGGCTGTCACGGCATGAACGGCATTAGCAACAATGGCATGTGGCCTAACCTAGCAGGGCAAAAAGAGCCTTACCTAGCTAGCCAGCTAAAAATGTTTAGAGACGGCCAGCGCAACAACGCCATGATGTCAGCCATGGCCAAAGGCCTAACCGACACAGACATTGCCAATCTATCAGCCTATTACGCTAGCCTAAGGTAGCCTGCAACCGTTAACGATTCACACCTGCACGGCGATAACCTATTGCTGTGCAGGTGCTTCAATAAAGCACAGGCTGAATCGAGTATCAGTAAAAGGTCGGCCTGCTGACCTCTTAAAGTGGCATTAGGCTCTAAGATATTACAATCAAAGGTGTTTGTTTTTGCTCAAAAGAGGTATGCTTTCGTCCATAGAAAGTCCTGGCCATAAAGCGCCTGGCACTCATTCATTGATCAGCAGGAATCGTCACCCAATGGAATCTAAAGCCAGATGCATTATTGTTGGCGCGAGTCATGCGGCAGCGCAACTCGCACCCGCGTTACGTCAGCAGGGGTGGACCGGCTCTATCTCCATGATTACTGATGAGTATTACCTGCCCTACCATCGCCCGCCATTATCAAAAGACTTTCTTGCCGGAACCAAAGACCTTGAGCAGATTCTTATCCGCTCCCCAGAGATCTATCGCAAATGTAATATCGGCATATCCATGGGTGCGACGGCAACCGCCATAGACCGCGCCAACAAGCAGTTAGTTCTGGATGATGGCCAACGCCTAGATTATGACAAGCTGGTGCTCACCACTGGCGCTCGCGTGCGTAAGATTGATATTCCTGGTGTCGATTTAAATGGCGTGTTTTATTTGCGCGATCTCAGCAATGCCCAGAACATTAAAAAATACACCGGTGCCGACAAACGAATCGTCATCATCGGCGGTGGCTACATTGGCTTAGAAACGGCTGCTGCATTGCGCAAGCAGGGTAATCAGGTCACCGTTCTTGAGGCCATGCCACGTATTTTACAGCGGGTCACTGCCCCTGAAGTGGCTAAGTTCTATGGCCGCATACATGCCGAAGAAGGCGTTGAAATTATCGCCGACGAGCAGGCTATCGCCATCACCGGTGACAAAAAAGTAGCCTCGGTACAGTGCCAGAGCGGTAACGAGTATCCCGCTGACGCAGTCATTATTGGTGTTGGTGTCATCCCCAACACAGAGTTAGCGGCCCAAGCTGGCCTGTTGGTCGATAACGGCATCTTGGTAGACGAGTATGCTCGCACAAGCGATAAAGACATTTTAGCGGCCGGTGACTGTACGTCACATTACAACCCAATCTACCAACGCCAGCTGCGCTTGGAATCAGTGCAGAATGCATTGGATCAGGCCACGGTCGCCGCCAACACAATCTGCGACAATCTCAAACCCTATTCCGCGCTGCCATGGTTCTGGTCTGATCAATATGACCTGAAATTACAGATTGCAGGTCTATCTCAGGGATACAACAATGTAGTGATACGCGGTGATATTAAAACCAGCCGCAGTTTTGCTGCCTTTTATCTTCAGGATGAAAAACTATTAGCGGTGGATGCCGTCAATAGCCCTCAAGCCTTCATGCTGGGTAAAAAACTCATTCTTCAGAATACGCCTCTAGATCCAGAACAACTTGCAGACGAAACCCTGCCTTTAAAGTCGTTGCTGACAGGTTAATAAAGTAAGTCTATAAAAAATATAAAAGCCGCGGGCTAGATCGGCCCACACAGTAGCACCCCCCCTTACATTGATTAATTTACGGAGTAGCACCATGCCCACAGTCACTTACATTCAAGCCAACGGTAACAGTCAAGAATTTGACCTGGAGCTTGGCGTTAGCCTCATGCAAGGCGCGTTAGATAATATGGTTGATGGCATAGTAGCCGAGTGCGGCGGTTCATGTAGCTGTGCTACTTGCCACTGCTACATTGATGAGAGCTGGACCGATAAAGTCGTGGCGGCAACCGATATGGAAAATGATCTATTAGCCTGTGTCACTGACCCCAAGGACAATAGTCGCCTGTCCTGCCAGATCAAAGTGACCGATGACCTCGATGGTCTAGTCGTTCATTTGCCTGAATCGCAGTTTTAGACGTCTCGAAAATACTCTAGCGTCTGAATGCCTTCTTTCAGAGGCTACGGTCACCCAGAAATATCTCATGTTATGCCCCTCACCCTCTTTGGGGCATTAATAGTCCGACCTAAAGACTCTCCCCGACAACACTTAAATCGGCCCCCAAACCGTCACTCAAACCGACACCTAAAATACCCCTTTCAAAAGCATTACAAAAACCTAGCGTAAAACCATCTTGTTTGTTTGTTTTTAATATCCAAAAGCGATATAGTTTGTGCAGCCAACAATAAATCTAATAAAAGGGGCATCTCCATGCCGTACAGCACCGAATTTCTGCTCACAGCTTACCGCACGATGAAAACCATCCGCGAGTTCGAAGAGCGTTGCGTTAAAGAATTTGAAGGGGGCAACGTCCCCGGTTTTACTCATGTTTCCAACGGTCAAGAAGCGATTGCCGTCGCTGCCTGTATTGATCTCAGCGACAAAGACATCATTGGTAGTACCCACCGTGGCCACGGCCACTGTATCGCCAAAGGTTGTGACGTTGGCGGCATGATGAAAGAAATCATGGGTAGAGCCACCGGTCTGTGTAAAGGAAAAGGCGGCTCCATGCATATTGCCGATATCGATAAGGGCATGCTAGGCGCCAACGCCATTGTTGGTGGCGGTCCACCGCTCGTCAATGGCGCTGCACTAGCCGCCAAGACCCTGGGCACTAAAAATGTCGCACTGTCATTTAATGGTGATGGCAGCGCCAACCAGGGCACAGTTTTTGAAGCCATGAATATGGCCGTGGTATTGAAATTACCCCATATTTTTGTCTACGAGAACAATGGTTACGCTGAAGGCACTGCTGCCAACTACGGCGTCGGTTCGAACAGTCTGACCGAGCGTAACGCAGGATTTGGTATGCCCGCAGAATGTATTGATGGTCTTGATTTCTTCGCGACCTATGAAGCCCTAAAAATAGCCACAGAGCGCGCCAGAAATGGTGACGGCCCAACCGCTATCGAAGCCATGTGTGTGCGCTTCGACGGCCACTTCATTGGTGACCCACAGCTCTATCGTCCAAAAGACGAAGTCAAAAACGCACGTAAGAACCAAGACTGCTTAAAGATATTCCGTGAGCGAGTTATTTCTGAAGGCTGGTTAAAAGCTGCGGTGATGAACGCCATCGACAAAGAAGTGATGGTTGAAATTGAAACCGCCGTTGTCGATGCCCTAGCGGCACCGCATCCCGATCCCGCCACGGACCTTATGTCCGATGTCTACTGCTCATACTAAGGATACTGAAATGACTAATCATTCTAATAATCCCACTATTGGCGGCAAGACGTCACTTAAGACGATCCGCGAAGCTATTAATGACGCACTGCGCGAAGAAATGCGCCGTGACCCAACGGTTATCGTTCTCGGAGAAGAAGTCTCCGGCGGTGCTGGTTGTGGAGGTGAAGACGACGCCTACGGCGGCGTTTTTGGTGTTACCAAAGGTTTAATGCCTGAATTTGGCCGCGAGCGCGTTATCGACACCCCCATCAGTGAAGCCGCCATTATTGGTGCTGCCGCTGGTGCGGCGAACAACGGACTGCGCCCGGTTGCAGAGCTTATGTTCTTCGACTTTATCGGTGTTTCCTTCGATCAGATCTTCAATCAGGCGGCTAAATTTCGCTATATGTTTGGCGGCAAGTCAAAGACACCCATGGTTATTCGTGGCACCGTCGGTGGCGGTTGGCGTGCCGGTGCTCAGCACTCGAGCATGCTGCATTCCATTGTTACTCATGTCGCTGGTCTTAAAGTCGTGATGCCCGCCAATGCCTATGACGCCAAAGGCCTCATGGTGCAGGCGATTCGTGATGACGACCCGGTTATCTTCCTCGAGCACAAGGTTATGTACGACATTGCCTGCGAAGTGCCCGACGAACAGTATTGCATTCCCTTTGGTGAAGCCTCGTTCCCGCGTCAGGGTTCTGATGTCACCATCGTCGCCATTTCCAATATGGTCACCCATGCGATCACGGTCGCCGACATTTTGGCTAAAGAAGGTATTAGTTGCGATGTTATCGATCCACGCACCGTATCGCCACTGGACCACGAAGCCATTCTTGAGAGCGTCGAAGTCACTGGTCGCTTAGTCATTATCGACGAGGGTAATCCACGCTGTGGACTGGCCTCAGATATTGCCGGCATAGTTGCCGAACACGGTTTTTATAGCTTAAAAGCGCCGATTCGCACCGTCACGGCACCCCATACACCGGTGCCATTTGCCCCAGAACTGGAAGACGCTTACTTGCCGAATGCAGAAAAGTTGATGGTCGCCGTTCGGGAAGTACTCGCCGCGGGCCAATCGGGAGCATAGTCATGACAGATCAAATCACGCCGATCAATATGCCCAAATGGGGCATGGAAATGTCTGAAGGCGATATCAATACTTGGTATTTCGCCGTCGGCGATCAGGTTAATGCTGGGGATGATTTAGTTGATATCGAGACCAGCAAGATCATTAATACGGTCACCGCATCAGATAGCGGAATTCTCAGAGCCATTGTTGGCGCCCAGGGCGAAACACATGCCGTAGGTGCACTGCTTGGCGTACTAGCCAGTGCAGATGTAACCGACGCTGATATTCAGGCATTTATTACCGAAAATACCAGTGCAGCTGCTGAGCCAGAGGTAGCCACTGAACCAGCCGCCGCAACTCTTGCAGCTGCAGCCGCTGCTCTTGAAACGAAAGCAGCGCCTCTTGTAACTGAAGCAGTAGCGCAGCCTTCCAACAATCTCAGCAAACTCGCCGAAGGTGAAGATGACAGCCAAGTTGCTGCCTCACCCGTCGCTCGTCGACTGGCCGCAGAGTACGGCGTTAACCTTAATAATATTAACGGTACCGGTCGTCATGACCGTGTTTCCAAGCGCGATCTAGAAGCGGCTGTGCTTGCCGCCGGCGGACGCTTGATCGGCAACAGCATTGACAAGAGTGTAGGTGCAACTCAATTCGGCGATGACAGCAACGTCAAAGCCACACCCGTTGCCCGACGAATAGCTGACCAGCTAGGCATCAATCTATTTGAGTGCCGTGTTAGCGGCGATCGCGGTCGGGTTTGTAAAGCCGATGTCGAAGCCGTGGCCGCACTTAAAAACAAGATGTCAGCACCGGCAGGTAGTCATATCGCTGGCATAGGTGGTGGCAATACTGTTGAGTCTCAGCCCATTAGTGGCATGCGCAAAACCATTGCCGCACGCCTGCAAGCATCGAAGCAGACTGCGCCCCATTTCCGTGTTCATATCGACGCCGAAATCGATGCCCTTCTCGATGTGCGCAAGCAGATTAATAGCAGCAACACCGACGCCAAAGTCTCGGTCAACGATTTTATTATTAAGGCCTGCGCCAGTGCATTGATGAAAGTCCCTGCCATCAATGTGCAGTTCGATGGCGAGCAGCTTAGCTATTTCAGCAATGCGGATATCTCAGTGGCCGTAGCTATAGATGATGGCTTGATTACACCAATTGTTACTTCAGCCAACCATAAAGGCCTGGTCGAGATTTCTAATACCACAAGAGATCTAGCCACCAGAGCCAAGCTCGGCCGACTTAAGCCTGAAGAATTTCAGGGTGGTAGCTTCTGTATTTCAAACCTCGGCATGTATGGCATTAAACAGTTCGACGCCATTATCAACCCGCCTCAGGGTGCCATTTTAGCGGTGGGTGCTGGTGAACAGCGGGCCGTCGTTAAAGAGGGTCTGTTAGCAGTCGCAACAGTTATGAGCCTGACTCTATCCAGCGATCATCGCGTTATTGATGGCGCCGTAGCGGCAGAATTTATGTCTGTTCTCAAAGGTTATTTAGAGCAGCCAGCGACCATGCTGGGTTAATGGAGTGACAAATAAGTGAGCATGCAACAATTTGATATGATGGTCGTAGGTGGAGGTCCCGGTGGTTATGTGGCCGCCATTCGCGCCGCTCAGCTGGGGTTTAAAACTGCCCTAGTTGAGAAAGAGCACCTCGGTGGCGTATGCCTAAACTGGGGCTGCATTCCCACCAAAGCACTGCTCCGCGGTGCCGACATTGCTCATACTTTAAAAGAGGCCGAGCACTTCGGCTTTGCCTTCGACAACCTCAGCTTTGATATTAAAAAACTGGTGCAGCACAGCCGCTCAGTGGCCAGCAAGCTCACTCATGGTGTTGCTTATCTGATGCAAAAAAATGGCGTCACCGTAATAGATGGTAACGCCAGCCTAGCTGAAAAATGTCTGCTCGATGTCGAGCACGAAGGCAAAGTCACTCAATACAAAGCCACACATATTATTCTCGCCACCGGTGCTCGGGCGCGCAATCTGCCCAGCATCGAAATTGATGGCCACCGTGTCTGGGGCGCTCGCGAAGCCATGACCCCAGCCGCACTACCCCGCAAGCTTCTAGTCATCGGCGGCGGTGCAATCGGCGTTGAATTTGCCAGTCTCTACAATGACCTCGGTACCGATGTCACTCTGGTTGAAGCCGAGCAGCGTATTACGCCCGCCGAAGATGCTGATATATCTGCCCTCGCCGAAAAAGCCTTTAAACAGCGCGGCATAAAAATATTAACTAACAGTGTTGTTCAGTCTTTGGATACTTCCGGCTCAGAGTCAGTGGCGCTGATAAGCGGACCCGACGGCGAACAACATCTTGAGTTCGATCAGGTAATTCTGGCAGTCGGCATTACCGGCAATATTGAAAACCTCGGCCTTGAATCTTTAAAAGTTGAAACCGAAAAAGGTTTTTTGCAAGCTGATGGCTTTGGTAAAACCAATCTCACCGGCCTCTATGCTATTGGCGATGTTGCCGGTCCTCCTTGGCTCGCTCACAAAGCCAGCCACGAAGCGGTTATTTGCGTCGAAAAAATTGCCGGCGTCGACGGTGTTAAACCACTAAACAAAGATCAGGTACCAGGCTGTACCTACTGCCGCCCACAGATCGCCAGCGTAGGTCTCACCGAAGCACAGGCCAAAGCCGCCGGACACACAGTTCGTGTCGGGCGCTTTAACCTCAATGCCAACGGTCAAGCCCTCGCCATCAATGAAGCTGAAGGGCTTGTTAAGACTGTCTTCGACCAAAATTCCGGCGAGTTACTGGGCGCCCATATGATTGGCCCAGAAGTCACCGAACAGATTCAGGGCTTTGGTATTGCCCAGCAACTTGAAGCCACTGAGCACGAACTGGCGCAAAGTATTTTTGCTCACCCCACTGTTTCCGAAAGCATGCATGAGTCTGTCCTCGATAGTCTTGGCATAGCTATTCACCAATAGCGGCCCACGAATAGCGATCCACCAATAGAGTTTATTTATGAGTAACCAGTTACCCGTCCACGAAGGCCTCTTTACCTGGCCCTCTGCCAAACCCCAGCTATTAGGTAGCCGCTGTGTCAACTGTGCAGAAACTGCATTTCCAGCTCAGCCTGACTGCCGCAACTGTGGCTCGCGCGAGACCAATATTGCTGAACTGGGTGATCAGGGCACATTGTGGAGCTGGACCATTCAAACCTTTATGCCCAAAGCCCCCTATCTCAGCGACGAGACGCCAGAAACCTTTCAGCCTTACGGTGTTGGCTATGTAGAAATGCCCGGTGGCGTTCGCGTCGAATCGCGCCTGCTACCCAACAAGCCAGAAGATTTAGAGATTGGCATGCCCATGCAACTGGATATTGTGCCCTTTCGTACCGACGACAATGGCGACCAAATAATGACATTTAGTTTTAGCGCAGTGAAGGAGGCATAGATCATGGATGTAGCAATTATAGGTATAGGACTTCACCGCTTCGGTCGCTCCCCAGACCTCTCAGGCATGCAGCAGGGAGCCTCCGCCGTACGCGCCGCTCTAGCCGATGCGGGTCTGAACTGGAAAGACATGCAGTTTGCCTACGGCGGCAGCCAAGATGCCGGCAACGCCGATGCACTGGTTAACGAACTCGGCCTTACTGGCCTGCAATTTACCAATATCTGGAATGGCTGTGCCACCGGTGGCAGTTCACTGCACGCCGCATACAGTGCGATTAAATCTGGAGAATATGATGTGGGTGTTGTGGTCGGTTTCGACAAACATCCCCGTGGTGCCTTTAATGCAAAGCCCTCCGACTGGGGTATCGACGAATGGTACGGCGAAACCGGCATGATGCTAACCACCCAGTTCTTCGCCCTCAAAACCCAGCGCTATATGCATGATCACGGCATTACCGAAGAATCCTTAATTCGCGTATCCGAGAAAGCCTTTAAAAATGGCTCACTGACACCCACCGCATGGCGTCAGCAAGCACTGAGCTATGACGAGATTGCCAACTCAGCCATGATCAGCGACCCACTGCGCAAATATATGTTCTGCAGCCCCGCCGAAGGTGGTGCCGCAATAATTATCTGTAATGCCGACAAAGCCCACTTATATAGCAGCAATCCTTTGTATCTGAAGACTGCCGCAGTGCGCACCCGCCATTACGGCAGCTTCGAAGTCTTTGCGCCCTCCCAGGCCATGACTGTCGCCGACGCCTCAACCGTCACCGCCTCAAAAGCCGCCTTTGAACAGGCTGGAATCGGCCCTGAAGATATCGACGTCATGCAGTTGCAAGACACCGACAGCGGCACCGAAATCATCCATATGGCAGAGAACGGTTTTTGTGAACACGGCGAGCAAGAAAAACTATTGCGCGATGGTGCCACCGGAATTAATGGCTCTATGCCCATTAATACCGACGGCGGTTGTCTCGCCAATGGCGAACCCGTAGGTGCATCTGGACTCCGCCAAGTCTATGAAATCTGCGTGCAATTGCGAGGCGAAGGTGGCGCGCGACAGGTACCCAATAATCCCAAGGTTGGCTACACCCATGTTTATGGGGCCCCCGGCCTCAGTGGCGTCAATATCATTACCAAATAATTAAAATAATAAGCAGGAGTGACTCTATGTCCGATTTAAATAAAGTAAAGCAGCAGGGTGACGAGCGCTGTGAAGGCATTAGTTATCAGAATCTTCTTGATGACGAAACCATCGAAGTACCCGCCTACCTGCGCGAAGACACCAACCCCTATATGGGCAACGACGACATCAGTGTCGATCGCTGGATATCTCGCGACTTTCACGAGCAAGAAAAAGAAAAGCTCTGGCCCAAAGTCTGGCAGATGACCTGTCGCGAAGAAGATATCCCCGAAGTGGGCGACCACCATATTTACGAGATTGTCGACCAGTCGATTATTGTCACCCGCACCGGTGAAAATGAATTTAAAGGCTTTATCAATTCCTGCCTCCACCGTGGCCGCATACTGCGCGACTGCGACGGCCATGCCGACGAATTTGTCTGCCCCTTCCACGGCGCAACCTGGGACATTAGCGGCAATTTCAAAGGCATCCCCTGCAAATGGGACTTTAGCCATTTAGACGAAAAAGATATGAGCCTGCCGCAGGTACAAATTGGTACCTGGGGTGGCTTTATCTTTATTAACTTCGACGAGAACTGCGTGCCTCTCGAAGATTACCTGAATCCATTGCCCGAGCATTTCTCGCGCTTTCCCCTGCATGACTATTACAAAGGCGCCCATGTTCAGCGCGTTGTACAGTGCAACTGGAAAGTCGGTGCCGAAGCCTTTATGGAATCATTCCACACCTTAGAAACCCATAGTGAAATCTTAACCTTTACCGGCGACGCAAACTCACAGTACGACACCTTCGGCGACCACATCAGCCGCTCTGTCACACCAATGGGTATCGCCAGTCCACATCGACCGGAAGTTACTGAAGAAGAAATCATGCGCGATATTCTCGAGCTCTCCGGACGCATGGCTACCGACAGCGCCGAAGGCCACGAAATGCCCGAGGGACTCACCGCAAGAACCTACGTCGCAGAGACCAACCGTGAAATGTTCAGCGAGATCATCGGTGAATCATTAGATCACGCCACCAAGTCCGAGCTAGAAGACGCCATACTTTATATGCTGTTTCCCAACACCCAGGTCTGGACCGGATACCACGGCAACATCGTGTATCGCTTCCTACCCAATGGCGACGATCACAACAGCTGTATTTTCGAGACCATGATTCTGATGCGTTACGAGAAAGGCACCAAGCGCCCAGATCCAGCCGAAAAGAATATTCTGCGCCCCGATCAAGCCTTTAGCGAAGCCCCAGAAATTGGCGGACTAGGCCCAGTATTCGATCAGGATGACAGCAACATGGCCGCCGTACAGAAAGGCATGATTGCCTCAAGAAAAGGCGCGGTGAGTCTGGCTAGCTATCAAGAGAGCCGTATACGTCACCTGCACCAAACCATAGATAAGTACCTTAATGCCTAATTGCCTAGTGGTATTATTTGCCGGGTCTCAGACAATCTGAGCCCGGCATTTTTGCAACTGTTACCGCCAGCCCTTTTCCCCACTTTAAGAGACCTCCATGACCACCACAGCAGATACCTTAATTCCCGCCACCGATATCACCGACAACCAGACTGTGGCCGTCACCCTAGGGGGTAAGAATATTCTTATCTGTAA